>Ga0210144_1000846_pt1 | contig 14038 bp, 14 predicted proteins | sample Muzzi_PWA_D2_FD_185532 | JGI IMG/M metagenome (GOLD analysis project Ga0210144, IMG submission 185532) | Wetland microbial communities from San Francisco Bay, California, USA, that impact long-term carbon sequestration - Muzzi_PWA_D2 (SPAdes) | ecosystem: Environmental > Aquatic > Marine >...
GCGCCGTTGGCCTTGACCCGGATCACCTTCTCGACCCCGGTGACGCCGACCCGCGAGAGGCTGACCCGCGTCGCGGGGGTCGACGACTGCACGTCGGAGGCGGTGGGGGAGATGGTCGTGGTCGGGTGGCTGGCCATCGCTTATCAAGGGTAAGCGACCGGGGCCGCCGACGGACGGCCGGTGAAGCCGGTTCTCCCTATACTTTCCCTGGCCGGAGCGTTGGGGCCGGCCGCCATGGGGACGAAGGGTTACGGAGGCACTGAGATCGAGCCGTTGGAGACGGTCCCGCAGGGACTCAACCAGGATTCGGATGCTCAGCCCTTGGCGGGGCCGCAGGAGGTCGAGGCGCTGATCGCGCTGGGTCGCGAGCGCGGCTACCTCACTTTCGAGCACATCGCCGGCACACTGGAAGAGGTCGAGGTAACCAAGGAGCAGGTCACCGCGCTCCACGCCCAGCTGGTCGACCACGGCGTCGAAGTGATCGCCGAGGACGGCGTCAGCGCGTACAAAGAGCAGCGCGCCGAGGCGGCCAACGGTCAGCCGAGGAAGCCGGAGCTGGACCTGACGATCGAACCGAGCCTCGACTCGCTGCGGCTCTACCTGCGCTCGATCGGCCGGGTCGAGCTGCTGACCGCCTCGCAGGAGGTCGAGCTGGCGAAGCGGATCGAGCGGGGCGACATGATCGCCAAGCGGCAGATGGTGGAGGCCAACCTGAGGCTGGTCGTCTCGATCGCCAAAGGCTATCTGGGCCGGGGCCTCAGCTTTCTCGACCTGATCCAGGAGGGCTCGCTGGGGCTGATCCGGGCGGTCGAGAAGTTCGACTACCGGCGCGGCTACAAGTTCTCCACCTACGCGACCTGGTGGATTCGTCAAGCGGTGACCCGGGCGATCGCCGACAAGGCGCGGACGATCCGCATCCCGGTTCACATGGTCGAGAAGCTGAACCGGGTCGCCCACGTCGAGCGCCATCTGGTGCAGCGGCTGGGCCGGGAGCCCGAGCCGGAAGAGATCGCCGCCGAGCTGCGCTGGCCGATCGTCGAAGTGCGGGAGATCCTGCGGGTCGCGCAGCTGCCGGTCTCGCTGGAGAAACCGGTGGGCGACGAGGACGACTCCGAGCTGGGCGACTTCGTCGCCGACGATACGGTCGCCGAGCCGTTCGAAGAGGCGAGCGAACACCTCCAGAAGGAGGGGGTCCGCAAGGCGCTCGAGGCACTGCCCGAACGCGAGCGGCAGGTGATCGAGCTTCGCTACGGCCTCTCCGGCATGGACCCGCTGACGCTCGAGGAGGTCGGCAACACATTTGGCGTCACCCGCGAGCGGATTCGCCAGATCGAGAACAACACGCTGAAAAAGCTGCAGCGCCTGCCCGAGGCGCAGATGCTCCGCGAGGCGAGCTGAGCGGGCCACGGTCCGGCGCCTCGGTAGAATCGGTACGTCCCGGGGGAGTGTCCGAGTGGTTAAAGGAGACTGGCTGTAAACCAGTTGGCTATGCCTACGCAGGTTCGAATCCTGCCTCCCCCATATGAGTGACCCCGAAGCTCGTGTCCTTGCCCGTAGCCGGGTCGAGGTTCGTGCCATCCGCTGAGATGGGCTCCGAGCCCGCCGATGGGGAGATGACGATCCGCGAGCTGGCGGAGCGCACCGGGATGACGGTGCGCAACATCCGCGCCCACCAGACCCGCGGGCTGCTGCCGCCGCCAGTCGTGCGCGGGCGCACGGGCTATTACAACGAGGAGCACGTGGCGCGGATCGAGCTGACCCGCGAGATGCAGGCGGACGGGCTCAACCTGGAGGCGATTCGGCGCGTGCTCGACAGCGGCGGCGGCTCGGCCACGGCGATCTTCGATTTCACCCGCGCGCTGCGGGTCCCGTTCGAAGGGGAGGCGCCGGAGATCTTCGAGGCCGACGAGCTGGCCGCGGTCTGGGGCGAGAGCCCCGACCCGAAGCTGCTGCGGCGGGCGGAAAAGCTGGGTGTCTTCCGCACGCTGCCGGACGGGCGGATCGAGGTGATCAGCCCCCGCCTGCTTCGGGCGGCGGCGGAGCTGGCCGAGCTCGGGATCGGCCCGGAGGGAGCGATCGCCACGGCGGAGCGGCTGCGCCGCCACGCCGACGGCGTCGCGCGTGCCTTCGTCGAGCTGTTCGTCAAGGAGGTCTGGCAGCCGTTCGACCGGGCGGGGCGGCCGGACGGGGACTGGCCGAAGATGAGCGAGGCGCTGGAACGGATGCGGCCACTCGCCGCGGGCGCCCTGCTGGCGACCTTCCAGATCGCGATGGGCGAGGCGACCGAGAACGAGAGCGAGCGGATGCTGCGGGTCGCCGCGCGGCGCGGGAAGCAGTCCGGCGGGCGCCGGCGTCGCTAGGCCGCCGCATCCGCTCAGGCGAGGGCGGCGCCGTTCAGCTCCTCCGCCGCGGCCTCCCGGCCGGTATAGGGGAGGACGGCGAAGTACATCAGCGAGGGGACCAGCGAGTGGAGCTCGCCGGTTTCGCGACTCTGCAGGCGCGCGTAAAGCACCGAGTCGATCCCCCCGACGACGCCCGCTGCGGCGACTGCCGCGGGCGGCTCGGCGAGCTCCTCCATGGCCAGGCCGTCGATGCAGGAGGCGAAGCCCTCGAGCAGCGCGTCGCGGCGCCGCAGGCCCGCCGGGCTGGAGGCGCGGGCCTCGATGATCACCGCGCGAGCCGCGTCCGGCTCGTCGTCGACGAACCGCACCAGCTCCTCGATTCCGCCGCGCAGGCGGTCCCGCCAGTCCGGTCCTGCCGCCGCGACGGCCGCTCCGACTCGCTCGCGCAGCCGCGCCGCCGAGGCGTCGAAGGCGGCGAGGAAGCAGTCCTCCTTGTCGTCGAACTGCTCGTAGAAGGTGGGGCGCGAGACGCCGGCCGGGCCGAGCACGTCCTGAACGGTGAGCGCCCGGTAGCCGGTCTCGGTCACCGTACTGAGCATCGCGGCGAGCAGGCGCTCCCGCTGGATCGCCCTGACCAGCTCGCTCGGCAGGGTCCTCACCCCGGCCGGGAAACGGCCGTCGGCCCGGGTCAGCAGGGCAACCGCCTCGCTGAGCTCTTCGTCCGACCAGCGGCCCCCGACGGCGCTCGCCAGCTTCTCTTGACTCAGCACGATCCTCTCCCGCGGCATAGGAAATTCCCCGTTTGTACTGGAAACTGCAAAAGACACCGTACGGTACCATAGGAGGTGTTGGCCTGCATCCGACCCTCCCCCGCGAAGGTATGCTTGCCCGGATGCCGCCACGGGGAAAAGGGAGGACCGGGGCGAGGCCGGCTCCGCCGACTCGTCCCGCCCTGTCTCGTGAGTTCCTCGCGGAGCACAAGCGCCGGCGGATCATGGACGCTCTTGCGGAGCTGAGCGCCGAACAGGGTTACGAGGCGACCAAGATCTCCGACATCGTCAAACGGGCCGGCGTTGCGCGGAAAACCCTCTACGACAACTTCGAGGGCAAGGAGGAGGTCTTCCTCGTCGCCTTCGACACAGCGCGCGACGCGGTCGTCGAGCGGATCGAGACGCGCTGCGCGGGGGTCGAGGGGGGCTGGCAGGAGAAGGTCGAAGCCGGCCTTGCCGCCTTCCTCGGGTATGTCGCCGAAGAGCCGGCGTTGGCCCGGATATGCATGATCGAGGCGCTCTCGGCGACACCGACGACCACCAAGCGCTACGAGGACGCGCTCCAGGGGTTTGTCGAGATGGCGCAGTCGAGCGCGCCCCGGGACGAGCGTCTGCCGGAGACGGTCGACGAGACGCTGATCGGCGGCGTCGCGTGGATCGTCTACCGGCAGATCCGTCGCGGTGAGACAGAGGCGGCCGAGGAGCTGCTGCCCGAGTTGACCGAGTTCATGATGACCCCGTACCTGGGGGTCGGCGTGGGGGGAGCGGACAAGTAAGTCCTAGCACTGGCAGACTTCAGCGCCAGTGAGACGATTGCCACGCGGCCGTCATGGCCTCAGTCGCGAGTTCGTCGCGCAGAATCAGCGCGATCGTCTGTTGGTGGCGATCTCCGACACCCTCGACGAGCGCGGCTACGACAAGACGACGGTCTCCTCGATCGGCAGCCGGGCCCACGTCTCCAAGAGCGATTTCTACCGGCACTTCGACAGCAAGGACGAGTGCTTCCTCGCCGCCTACGACGACGCGGTCGAGCGGCTGCGCGAAGAAGTCGTCGCGGCTTGCTCGGGGCGCGGCGACTGGGTGGACGGCGTCTGCGCCGGGATCGCCACGCTGCTCGCCTGGCTGGCCCGGGAACCTGGCTGCGCGAACCTAATGCTGGTAGAGGGGCTCCGCGCCGGACCGCAGGTCTACGATCGCTTCCTGATGTGCGTGCAGGGCTTCGTCCCCTATCTGCGCGACGGAGCGCCGCAGGGAGGCGCCGGCGGCCGGGCGCCGGCGGCAACCGCCGAGGCGGTGGTCGGCGGGGTCGCCTCGCTGCTGGGGCGACGCGTCCTGGCGGGCGAGACCGAGCAGCTCGAGCGCTTCTTCCCGGACTTCGCGGAGTTCGCGCTCACCCCGTACCTCGGCGCCGCCGAGGCTCGCCGCATAATCTCGAATAGATGAGCGACGCGGCGAGAACGGCCGAGCGCCCGGAGGCGGCTGCGGCGGCGGCCGTGGTGGATGCGGGGGTGCTGCCCTCGCAGGCGCTGCGCGAGGCGGTCGAGGCCGAGTGGGTCAGCTCCGGCGACTACCGGATTCGGCCTGAGGCGATCCAGCCGGCGAGCATCGACCTGCGGCTCGGCGATTTCGCCTGGGCGCTGCGCTGCAGCTTCCTGCCCGACGTCGATTCGACCGTCGAGGAGAAGATCGAGGGGCTCGCCTTCCAGAAGGTGGACCTGCGCGACGGCGCTGTGCTGGAGCGCGATCGCCCCTACCTGGTGCCGCTGATCGAGGAGCTGGCACTGCCCGAGGACGTGCGGGCGAAGGCCAACCCGAAGAGCTCGACCGGGCGGCTCGACGTCTTCACGCGGGTGCTGACGGATCGCCACCACCGCTTCGACGAGGTCCGCCCCGGCTACCGGGGGAGGCTCTACCTGGAGGTCGTGCCGCGCTCCTTCGCGATCCAGGTGCAGAGCGGGCTCTCGCTCAACCAGCTGCGGCTGGCCCGTGGCGATGTACGGCTGAGCGACGGCGAGATCCGCGATCTGCAGGCCGAGTTCCCGCTCCTCTTCCTCGATTCCCACGCGTTGCGCGCGTCGGAGCTGGCGCTCGCCGACGGCCTCTTCCTCAGCGTCGATCTCTCCGGCCCCAGCGACCGGATCGTCGGCTACCGGGCGAGGAAGAACAGCCTGCCGATCGACCTCTCGCGGGTCCGCGCCTACCGCTGGACCGACTACTGGGACCCGGTGTACCCGGAGCCGGGCGGCCGGATCGTGCTCGAGCCGGAGATCTTCTACCTGCTGCTCTCGGCCGAGGGCGTCTGCATTCCGCCGCAGATCGCCGCCGAGATGATGGCCTACGATCCGACCGCGGGCGAGCTCCGCACCCACTACGCCGGCTTCTTCGACCCCGGCTTCGGCTACGACCCAAGCGGCGGGCGGCATGGCAGCCGCGCGGCGCTCGAGGTGCGGGCCCGCGACGTCTCCTTCATGGTCGAGCACCGCCAGCCGGTCTGCAAGCTCGCCCTGGAGCGGACCGGCGCCCCGGCCGAGCGCCTCTACGGCGAGGAGCTGGGCTCGAGCTACCAGGGCCAGGTGACCATGCTGAGCAAGCACTTCGAGGAGACCGGCTCGTGAGCGACCGAACCTGGAACGTCTACCTCTCCGGCGAGATCCACTCCGACTGGCGGGAGCGGATCGAGGCCGGAACGCGCGAGGCGGGCCTGCCCGTCTCCTTCTCGGCTCCGGTGACCGACCACGCCGCCTCCGACGACGCCGGTGTCGGCACCCTGGGCGACGAGCCTGCCCCATTCTGGCGCGACCACATGGGCGCCGGGGTCAACTCGATTCGCACCCAGACGCTGATCCGCGCCGCCGACGTCGTCGTCGTCCGCTTCGGCGACAAATACCGTCAGTGGAACGCCGCCTTCGACGCCGGCTACGCCGCCGCGCTCGGCAAGCCGATAGTCACCCTGCACGACACCGACATCGACCACGCGCTGAAGGAGGTCGACCGCGCTGCGCAGGCGACGGCGCGGACCGCCGGGCAGGTCGTCGACGTGCTCCGCTACGTGATCTCGGGCCGGCTGCCGTAGGCGCCGTCCGGCCTGCATGCGAACGTCTGTTCGCATGCGCTGGGACGAGCAGCGAATCGAGAACGACCTGCGGTTGCCGGGCGTCGGCGACGGGACCGTCGTGCGGACCTTTGATGCGCCCGAGGCGATGGGCGTCAACTTCCACGAGGTCCGGGCGCGATCGGCGCTGAACCGCGTGCCGGGCGGCCGCTACGGCTTCGAATGGACGATCAACCCATATCGAGGATGCACGCATGCCTGCACCTACTGCTTCGCTCGAAGAACTCATGCCTTTCTCGACCTCGATGCGGGGCGGGACTTCGAGCGGGAGATCGTCGTCAAGGTGAACGTGCCGGAGCTGCTGCGGGCCGAGCTGGCGCGGCCCGGCTGGAAGCGGGAGCTGGTCGCGCTGGGGACGAACACCGACCCCTACCAGTGGGCCGAGAGCCGTTACCGGATGATGCCCGAGATCTGCGCGGCGCTGGAGGAGGCGCAGACGCCGGTCTCGGTGCTGACCAAGTCGCCGCTGGCGCTTCGCGACATCGAGATCTTCGAGCGGATGGCGAAGCGTCTCCCGGTATCGGTCAACCTCTCCGTCCCCACCCTCGACGAGGAGGCCTGGCGCGCCACCGAGCCCCACACCCCCAGCCCCGCGGCGCGCCTCGACGCCGTGGCCGAGCTGCGCCGCCGCGGGATCGACTCCGGCGTCCTGATCGCCCCGCTGATGCCGGGCATCAACGACGACCCCGAGCAGGTCCAGCCGATCGTCGACCGCGCCCGAGAGGCCGGCGCCAGCTTCCTCGGCGGCGTGGCGCTCCACCTCCGAGGCGAGGTCCGCGACGTCTTCTTCGCCTGGCTGGAATCCAAACGCCCCGACCTGGTCCCGAAATACGAGCAGCTCTACGCCAACGGCCGCGCCTACCTCCCAGCTCCCCTTCGGCAGCGCGCGACCCGCGCCGTCAAGGGTTGGGGCCGAACCCGCAGCCGGAGGGAGGAGCGGCGGTCCCCTCCTCCGACAAGCAGCCCTTCGGGCTGCTTTGAGTATCCGTCGGCTGAGGGGACCGCCGCTCCTCCCATTCAGGACGCGTTGTTCTGAGCCATTCGGGCAGCTGGAAGCGCGAGGGCGGGGAGCCCTCTCGACGGGCGGATACTCAAAATGCCGGGCTAATCAGCCCGGCATTTGTCCGGCGGGAGGGCTCCCCGTCGCCGCCCTACCCTTCGTCCAGAAGCTCGAATGTGCACTCGCGGGGAGCTTTGTCGTCCCGAAAGCGACGGAACCGCGCGCCGTGCCGGATCCGCCCCGCCGAGGCGTGGTCGTAGCCGACTTCGATCACCAGCTCGGGCCGCAGGGCCACCCACTCGAGGTCGCGTCCGCCGGTCCAGCGGCTCGGCTCCGCGGTGCCGCTCTCGCCGGTCTCCAGCGGCGCGAGCAGCCCGCGCAGTCCCCGTTTCGTCTCGGCGCTGAAGCCGGAGATGTGGCCGACCGGGCGCAGCTCGTCGCCGTCGTAGAGGCCGAGGATCAGCGAGCCGACCGTGCCCTCCTCCTTGCCGGGCCGCCAACCGATCGCCACGCAGTCGATCTCTCGCTCCCGCTTCACCTTCGCCATCCCGCGCCGCTTGCCCGGCAGGTAGGGGGCGTCGAGCTGCTTCGCCATTGCTCCCTCGGTCGTGCGCAGCCAGCGCTCGGCCTGCGCGGGGTCGCGCACCAGCGGGGTCAGCTCGGCACCGGTCCGCCCGGCCAGCGGCTCCAGCCGGGCGCGCCGCTCGACCAGCGGTGTCTCGAGCAGCGACTCGTCCTCCTCGGCGAGCAGGTCGAAGGCGACGTAGTCGGCCGGGATCTCCTTTGCCAGCAGCCCGATCCGCGACTCGGCGGGGTGGATGCGGCTCTGCAGCGCGTCGAACTCGAGGTTGCCCTCGGCGTCGCGGATCACCAGCTCGCCGTCCAGCACGTAGCGTCCCGGCGCGAAGCGCAGCTCCGGGAAGTAGCGGGCCAGGGCCTTGCCGCCCCGCGACTGGATGTAGACGTCGTCGCCGTCGACGAAGACGATTGCCCGGAAGCCGTCGAGCTTCGGCTCGTAGGCCCACTCCTCGCCGCGCGGCAGCGCTTTGCGGCTCAGGGCCAGCTGCGGCGCGATCGGCGGCGAGAGCGGCAGGCTCACGGTCCCGCGGCGTCCACCCGCCGCCGCGCCCGGCTCTCGCGCGGGTCGGGGATCGGCGCCGCCGCCAGCAGCGACCTCGTGTAGGGGTGGGAGGGACGCTCGCAGACCCGGTCGGCGGGGCCCTCCTCGACGATCCTGCCCTCGTGCATGACCGCGATCCGGTCGGAGACGTGGCGAACCACGCCGATGTCGTGGGCGACGAAGACGTAGGTGAGGCCGAGCTCGTCCTGGAGGTCGTCGAGCAGGTTGACGATCTGGGCGCGGATCGAGACGTCGAGGGCGGAGACCGGCTCGTCGGCGACGATCAGCTTCGGTTGGAGCGCCAGCGCGCGGGCGATCCCGATCCGCTGTCGCTGGCCGCCCGAGAACTCGTGCGGGAAGCGGTCGTGGTGCCCCGGCGAGAGGCCGACCCGCTCGAGCAGCTCCTGCACGCGGCGGCGCAGCGCGGCGCCCGAGGTGGAGCGCTGGATCCGCAGGGGCTCGCCGACGATCTGCCCGACCCGCTTGCGCGGGTTCAGCGACGCGTAGGGGTCCTGGAAGACCATCTGAATCTGCGGCCGCAGTGGCCGCATCTGTCGTCGCGAGAGCCCGGCGATCTCGCGATCCTCGAAGCGGACCGAGCCGGCGGTCGGCTTCAGCAGTTGCAGGACGGTTCGGCAGAGCGTCGACTTGCCGCAGCCCGACTCCCCGACGAGGCCCAGCGTCTCCCTCGGCGCGACGCTGAAGCTGACGCCGTCGACCGCCCGCACCCGGTCGACCTCGCGGTCGATCAGCAGCCCGCGCTTGACGGGGAAGTGCTTGACGAGGTCGGTGACCTCGAGCAGGGGCCCGCTTGCCGTGGTCACGCTGGCTCCTCGAGGCCGATCCGCCCGTCGAGCTCGCGCCGCCCTCGCTTCTCCTCGGGCCCCAGCCAGCAGCGATCGCGATGGCCGGACGCTTCGCCGGGGCGCGCCTTCAGGCCGGGCAGCTCGGTGCAGCGGCCGAACGCGTGCGGGCAGCGGGGAGCGAAGCTGCAGCCGGCCGGCAGGTCGAGCAGCGACGGCGGCGCGCCGCGGATCTGCGGCAGCCGCTCGGGCCGCTCGCGGTCGAGGCGGGTGAGCGAGCCGAGCAGGCCCCAGGTGTATGGGTGCTGGGGGTCGTAGAAGATCTCGTCGAGCGTTCCCTCCTCGACCACCCGCCCCGCGTACATGACCAGAACCCGGTCGGCGATCTCGGCCACCACGGCGAGGTCGTGGGTGATCAGGACGATCGCCAGGTCGCGCTCGCGGTTGAGGCGCCGCAGCAGCTCGAGGATCTGCGCCTGGATCGTCACGTCGAGGGCCGTGGTCGGCTCGTCGGCGATCAGCACGTCCGGGTCGAGCGCCAGCGCCATCGCGATCATCGCCCGTTGGCGCATCCCGCCCGAGAGCTCGTGGGGGTAGGCGTCGGCCCGCCGTTCGGGCTGCGGGATGCCGACCGAGTCCAGCATCTCCACCGCCAGCCTCCGGGCCTCCTCCTCGCCGACCCGCTCGCGGTGGGCGCGGATCGCCTCGACGATCTGGTCGCCGACCCGGTAGACCGGGTTGAGCGAGGTCATCGGGTCCTGGAAGACCATCGCGATCCGGTCGCCCCGGACCCTTCGCAGCTCGGCCTCGCTCGCCTCCAGCAGCTCCTCGCCGCGCAGCCTCGCGGAGCCTTCGATCCGCGCGTTCGGCGAGCGGGTCAGGCCGGGGATCGTCTGCGCGGTGACGCTCTTGCCCGCGCCCGACTCGCCGACGATCGCCAGCACCTCGCCCGGCACGAGGTCGAAGGAGACGCCGTCGACCGCCTGCAGCAGGCCGCCTTCGGTGACGAAGCCGACCCGCAGGTCGCGCACGGCGAGCAGCGGCTCGCTCATCTCGCCGACTCCTCCAGCCGGATCCTCGGGTCGAGCCAGGCGTAGGCGATGTCGACGAGCGCGTTGAAGAGGACGATGAAGAAGGCGCCGAACAGGGTGACGGCCATGATCGGCGGCAGGTCGAGGTTCTTGATCGATTCGGCCGCGTACTGGCCGACCCCCTGAAGGTTGAAGATCGCCTCGGTGAGGATCGCGCCGCCGCCGAGGACCGCGCCGAAGTCGAGCCCGAACAGGGTGACGATCGGGATCAGCGAGTTGCGGAGGACGTGGCGGATCCTGACCCGCCGCTCGCTCAGTCCCTTGGCGCGGGCGGTCCGCACGTAGTCCTCGTCCATCGCGTCGAGCATGTTGGAGCGCAGCACGCGGCTGTAGAAGCCGACGAAGATGATCGCCAGGGTCAGCCAGGGCAGGACCAGGTGATAGGCCCACCCGAGTGGGTCTTCGCTCAGCGGCACATAGCCCCCCGAGGGGAACAGCTCCACCTCGAAGGTCAGGTAGTAGAGGAAGATCGCGGCGAGCCAGAAGACCGGCATCGAGATCCCGACCAGGGCGAGGACGGTCAGCACCCGGTCGGTCGCCCGACCCGCCTTGACCGCCGAGAGATAGCCGAAGAGGATCCCGAAAGACAGCCAGATCAGCGCCGCGCCGATGCACAGCGAGAAGGTTGCGGGGATGCCCTCGGCGATCTGCTCGTCGACGTTCTGGCGGCTGTTGTAGGAGATCAGGTCGCCGCTGAAGACCTTCTTCATCATCGTCCAGTACTGGACCGGCAGCGGTTCTTCGAAGCCCCATTCCTCGCTGATGCTGGCGACCAGTTGCGGCGTCGCGTTTTTTCCGGCCAGCCGCTGGGCGGGGTCGGAGTTCGGGATCACGTTGAAGATCAGGAAGACGACGATCGAGATCGCGAAGAGAACGAGCAGCATCGCCAGCAGCCGCCGGACCGCGAAGCGGCCCATCAGGCCGGCTCCTCCTCGGGCTCGAATCTGCCGGCGTGCGCCTCGAGCCGGACCCGCGATTTGGGGTCGAGCGCGTCGCGCAGCCCGTCGCCGAAGACGTTCAGCGAGAGCACCGTGAGCAGGATCATCGTGCCGGGGATGATCGTCAGCAGCGGGTCGCTGTAGATCAGTTCGATCCCCGAGGAGATCATCGTCCCCCAGGAGGAGTTGGGCGGCTGCACGCCGGCGCCGAGAAAGGAGAGGGCCGACTCGAGCAGCATGTTGTTGGCGATGTTGAGGGTGAAGAAGACGATGATCGTCGAGGAGAGGTTGGGCAGCAGCTCGCCGGCCATGACGCGCAGCGGGCCGGCCCCCTGGGCGACCGCCGCCTCGACGAACTCCTTCTCGCGCAGCGCCAGCACCTCGCCGCGGATCGGCCGCGCCATGTACGGGGTGTAGACGAAGCCGATGATCAGGATCGGGATCCAGATCGAGCCGCTGGAGATCGAGAGCGGGCCGATCTGCAGGCCACCCACCGCCAGCGCCGTGCCGAGCGCGATTCCCAGCAGCAGCACGGGGAAGGCCCAGACGATGTCCAGCAGGCGCGAGACGACCGCGTCGGTCCAGCCCCGGAAGTAGCCGGCGAGGAGGCCGAGTGCGACCGCCAGCACGGTGGTGATCAGCGCCGCGGCGAGGCTGACGAAGAGCGAGGTCCGCCCGCCGTACATCAGCCGCACCATCTCGTCGCGGCCGAGCCGGCCGTCGGCGCCGAGGAAGAACCTGCCGTCGGCGCCCAGCCACTGGGGCCCGATCGGCGTGCCGTCGGGGCTGACGACGTCGCGTTGCTTTCCACCAACTTCGATCTTCTCCAGCGTGTGCGTCGCGTTCGGCCCGGTGTGGGCGACCTGGTTCGCCCAAAGCGGCGCGGCGATCACGAAGGCGACGATCAGGACGAACAGCACGAGCGAGCCGACCGCGACCCGGTTGCGCCGCAGTTGCCTCAGCGCCAGGCCCCAGGGACCTCCCCCCGCGGGACGGGACTCGGCGTTGGGCGGGGAGGCCACCGCCGTATTGTGAAGCAGCGCTTGGCGGCTACTTGAGCTGGAAGCTCGTCAGGTCGCCCGAGAAGGTCGGGTTCCAGATCACCTTGTCGAAGTCGATGTCGCTCGAGACGAATACCGACAGGGTGCGGTTGCCGAACGGAGCCCACGGCGCCCGCTCCATGTATTCGCGGTCGAGGGCCGCGTATTCCGCTTCCTGCTGAGGCCCGAGCTGCTCCCGGCCGAGCTCTTCGATCTTCTTGTTCAGCGACGGGATGTCGATCTGCGCGAAGTTGCCGTTGTTGGTCGGTGCGATGCTCGACCCGGCAAGCAGCGGTTCGAAGAAGTCGTTCGGATGCGGGTAGTCCTGTCCCCAGTTCGCCCAGCCGGTGTCGAGGTCCGGGGTCGAGGTGTTGCCGATCACCGTGAAGTAGTTGTCGGCGCCGAGGGCTTTGAGCTTCACGCTGAAGCCGAGTTCCTCCAGCACGTTCTGGTAGTAGGCGCCCGCTTCGTCGTTGGGGCTGAGACTGTCGGTCCAGGCGGTCACGTTGCGGTCGGAGGGGTCGGCTTCGGCGATCAGCTTCTTCGCCTTGGCCATGTCGTGCGGGTAGAGCTCGAACTTCTCGTAGCCGGGCATGCCCGGCGGCAGGATCTGCTGGCTGGCCTTCATCTGGCCCGCGTAGATGCGTTCCAGCGCGGCCGGGTCGACTGCGTAGTTGACCGCCTGCCGCACCTTGAGGTCGTCGAAGGGCGGCTGCGTCGTGTTCATCCAGAAGAAGTAGACGCTGATCGACGGCACTTCCCGGTACTGGGTCCCTTCGTAGCGCTGCCTGACCGAGCCGACGCGGTCCGGCGGCACCGGGTCGAACATCCAGTTCGTCTTCCCCTGTTCGACGTCGTTGACCTGGGTCGCCTGGTTGTGAGTGACGGTAGCGTCGATCCTGTCGACGTGGCCCCCGGGCAGGTCGGGCATCAGCTTCGCGTTGTTCTTCTCCCATTGCGGGTTGCGTTCGTAGGACCAGCTCTGGCCCGGGTCGGACTCGGTGATCGCGTAGGGCCCGGTCGCCGGCGGCGGGTTGGCCGATTGGTCCTGGTCCGGGGTGCCCGCCGGCACCGGGGCGACGAACGGCAGCCCCAGCTCGTCGGTGAACGTGCCACGCGGCTGGGTCAGGTGGATCGTGATCGCGCCGCTCGCGTCGTCGGTTTCGATCCCGGAGATCTGCTTGGCCTTGCCCGCGGCGAGCTCTTCGGCGCCGACGATCGAGCTGTAGAAGAACGAGCCACCGGAATTGAGCTTGAACGTGCGTTCAACCGCGGCCTTGAAGTCGGAGGCCTTCACGGGCGTTCCGTCGGAGTACTTGAGGCCCTGGCGGAGGGTCAGCGCGTAGGTCTTGCCCCCGTCGCTGATCTCCGGCAGGTCCTCGGCCAGGCCTGGGACCACCTCGCTACCCGCCTCCCCTTCTGCGTGGTCGTAGGTGAGCAGCGGAATGTAGGTGTTGTACAGCGCCGACCAGCCTTCGACCGTGTAGCAGAGCTGCGGATCGAGCGTTTCGGGGTAGGAGGAGAAGCTGACCGACAGCGTGCCGCCCTCCTTGTCGCTTGAGCTGCCGCACGAGGAGAGGCCCAACGCGATCATCGCCAGTGCGACGACCGCGAGCAGTGCGCCGAGTTTCTTCACGTCAGGGCCTCCGATCTGGACTGGACAGAACCTCCGCGGGAATTAACTCCACCATAATCTCCTCGGCGGCGTCAACCCCCTCCGGAGGTACTTCTGCGCCGTCGGCCGCCCACCTCCTGCCCAGCAGCAGGCTCGAGACCACGACGATCGCGATCACCCCGGCGCCGGCGGCGAGGAAGGTCGCCC
>Ga0210144_1000847_pt1 | contig 14031 bp, 11 predicted proteins | sample Muzzi_PWA_D2_FD_185532 | JGI IMG/M metagenome (GOLD analysis project Ga0210144, IMG submission 185532) | Wetland microbial communities from San Francisco Bay, California, USA, that impact long-term carbon sequestration - Muzzi_PWA_D2 (SPAdes) | ecosystem: Environmental > Aquatic > Marine >...
CGCCCCTCGCGGGGGTGGGCGGGACGCGCCATGCCCGGCCCCCGGAGCGGCTGGCGCGCCTGGCCTTCGAGCATGGCACCCGGCTTTACAACTACAAGGGCCTGAGGAGCTTCAAGGAGAAGTTCCACCCCGAATGGCGCGGCACCTACCTCGCCTACCCGCCCTTCACCCCCCTGCCCACCCTGTTGCTCGATATCGCCGCCCTGGTTGCGGGGGGCTACCGGCGCATCCTGCCGCGGGGTCGGGAGCGGGCCGAGGACTAGGCGACCGGCGCGGCCGGCGAGCCGATCCGGGTGGGGCCGATCAGGCCGCCGGAGATGACGGTCTGGAGGGCCTCCTCCACGGTCCAGCCCGGGTCGCGGGCGTGCGCCTCGGGGACCAGGACGATCGTTCCCGAGGTGGGGTTCGGCGGGGTGGGCACGTAGACCTTGAGCAGCTTCTCGCCGGTCGCCTCGTCGCGCAGGGTGCCGGTGACGAACCCGACGGTCCACTGGCCCGGCGTGAGGTACGGCACGAGCGCCACGCGCCGGAACAGCTGGCCCTCGGGGAGCGAGAGGCTGTGGGCGATCTGGCGGCCCACCCGCCAGGTGGCGCCGAGCAGCGGGACCCGCTCGGCGACGCGCTCGGTGGCGCGGATCAGCCAGCGCCCGACCACGTTGCTGGCCACCAGGCCGGTGACGTACAGCAGCAGCAGGACCGCCAGGAGGCCCACCCCCGGGGGCGCCACGCCGAACAGGCGGCGGAGCATCCCGGCGGCCTGCCGGTCCACGTAGGCGTAAATCAGGTACAGGACAAGGGTGGTCAGGGCCAGCGGAATCAGCGCAAGCAGGCCGCGCAGAACGTAGCTGCGGAAGTGGCGGACGGCACCTATCATGGCGTGCACCTCACGGCGCCCGTCACGGGGCGGGCGCAGTTGGGAAATAGCGGTCGGGGCGGCCCCGCAGGGCCGAGGGGGCGAAGGCGCGGTCGGTCAGGCCGGGGGCGACGCGCACGTCGGTGACGACCAGCTTCGCGCTCGCGCCGGAGTCGGGGTCCACGGCGGTGACCGTGTCCCACACCCAGCGATCGCCCGCCTTCCGCCATGTCGTGTCCACGCGCCGGGCGGTGCGGCCGCTGGGCGTATGGTGCTCGGCGCGCAGGGTCAGATAGCCGTCGCGGGTGATCCAGCGCACCGTGCGGGGGTAAGGGAAGTCGGGGCCGTGGGTGGTCTCGAGGACCCACACCGGGCGGCCGTCCAACTCGTCGGCGCCCAGGAGCGTGTGGGTGTCCAGCTCCGGCGGGCGCGGCGACAGCTCGGCGCGGCCCAGGACCGACTGGTGGAACGGGTCGTCCTCCGCCGCGCCCTGGATGCGGCGCACCGCCTGGAGGTCGGGCAGATACATCCAGGCCGCGTCGTCGGCCGTCGTGCCCTCGCGCGCCAGGTGGCCGAGCCAGGCGTAGCCCTTGCGGTCGGGGGGAAATTCCGGGAAGAAGACCACCTTGTGGGCGATGTCGCCCTCGGCGTAGCGCTTGTAGAGCATGGCGAACGCGAAGCGGCGCTCGCCGCCGTCGGGGTCGGTCAGGGTGAACGTGACCCGCGCGGCGCCCTCGTCGCCCCCGGTGACGGCGTAGGCGCGGGCCGCGATCTCCTCGGCGGCGGGCGGTGGCGGCGCCGGGCCCGGCGCGGCACCCGACGCATTCCGGGCGCACGCCACGGCGGCGAGGGACAACGCCAGGGACACCGAGACCACGGCGGCGACGCGAGCGCGGTCTTGTCCGCCGGGGCGGTGCATCCGCACAGCATACCGCCCCGGCGCCGACCGGGGGCCGGCGCGGCCTGGAACGGGCCGCCTAGAAGCCGGCCAGGTGCTCGTCCTTCGGGTACGTGAGGGCGTAGCCGAAGCGGATCTTGCGCTTCTCGCCGCCCTCGAACGTGCCGGTCCAGACGACGACCCCCTTGGTGCCCTCCACGTCGGTCTCGGAGGGGGCCGTGGCCCAGTCGTCGAGGTACTTCACCTCGAGCGCCGCGTCGCGCGGGACCGGTACCCGGTCGTACACGCTGACCTCCACCGGTCGGGCGTGGAAGTTGCCCACCTCGATCTCGTAGCGGCGCTCCACCCGGCGCTTGCCGCCGAACAGCCCGGACTTGCCGGCCTGATCGGTGTCGACCTTGCGCGAGACGCGCACGCGGTCGTCGGCGCCAAAGGCGAGGCGGCGCTCCTCGCCGGGGCGGACCGTGCCCATGCCGGTCTGACCCACCAGGGCGCCGGCGCGGTAGAGGCTCACCTGGCCCGCCGGGAGCGGCGCGTCGCCGTTGGTCAGGACGGCGTACAGGTACGCCACCGGCTCGACGCCGGGTTGGGTGCGCACCTTGAGCGCCACCGGGAACGTGCGCTGGTCGGCCACGTAGGCGTGGGGCTCGCCGTCGGCGGGCACGGTCTGAGCGCCGGCCACGCGGTAGGCCAGGGCGAACTCGCCCACGTCGGCCGTCGCCACCGCCTCGCGGGCGGGCTGGCTGGCGGGCACTCTGAGCACGCCCCGGCTGAGGGCGCCCGCGATCCCCGCCGACGCCATGTCCTCCTCGTCCTTGACGGACTTGCGGAAGAAGTCGGTGGCCACCGGGTGCTCGAAGCCGACGAACCACGGCCGCGGCTCGTGCATGGCCGCCGTGCCGCCGGGGCGGGCGGTGGAGAGGGTCAATTCAACGCCGTTCCAGTCCTCGCCGGTGCGCTGGCGCACCTGGCCGCGCAGGGTGAGGTCGAGATTGCCCTTCTCCGGGTCGAGGCGGGCGTCGTAGGCCGGCGCCCAGGAGGCGTCGGGCACCTCGTAGGTCACCGCGAAGCGCGCGGTGCCGGCGGCCCCGGCGCGCACCTGGACGCGCACCGCGGTGGTCCGGGCGGCGCCGGTGCGCACGCGGGCGAGCTCCTGCTGCAGGCGGCGGATGTCGGCCTGGACCGTGCGCAGGGCGACCTCCTGCGCGCGCTTGGCCTTGAGGGTCTCCTCCATCCCCTTGCCGACCGCCGTCCAGGCGCCCGACCAGTCGGCGGGCTTGCCCACGAGGAGCCCCTCCTTGGTCTTGGGAGGCGACACCCTGGACACGGAGCGGATGAAGTCGGCCTGGGTCTCCAGGGCCGCGATCTTGTCGGTGAGGGTCTGCTGGCGGTCGCTCGCCGCAAGCAGCTCGGCCTCCAGGGAACGCTCGCGCTCGGAGGCCGCGTCGGTGCGGAACACGCTCCGCGCCTCGACGCTCTGGATGGTCAGGTCGAAGTCGGCCGTGCCGGACACCTGCACGGTGTCCGCGGCGGCGCTCGCCGGCAGGCCGCCGATCACGACCGTCGCGTCGCCGGGCTTCAGGTCGGCGGCGGCGGTGCGGGTGACGCGCGCGCGGTCGGGATAGACCGTGACCGCGCTCACGGCGGAGGCGGCGTCCACGTCGGCGGCGCGCAGAGGCGTCGCCTGGAGAAACGGGGAAACCAGGGAAAGCAGGACGAGGGTGGGAAGCAGTCGGCGCATCGGGAAGCTCCTTATCGGGGATCGGGCGCGGACGCTGGGGGGAGGAAACGCCCGCATTGTACGCAAAAACGCGGGACGTGTCAGGGGGGCGCCCGAGGCGCGCGGGCCGCGCCCCGACCCCAGGGAAATTCCGCAAGTTTTCCAAGAAACGCAAGAGACGCAAGTTCCGCAAGGCGCCCCTTCCGGGGCACGGATAGAGTCTCACCCGTCGCGTCCGGGGCCGGGCCAACCGCCGGCAGCTACCTGGAACGAAGAGGGCGAATGGGCCTCCCCCTCGGACGCGACGACTTCGGCCCGCCGCCGGGGCCGCGCACTCGAGAAGACACACGGGCGGGACGGGACGACGCCGGCACGGTCGCTTGAAGGTGAGGAGGGCGCCCATGAAGACGCTGGACGAGATCGTGGGAGACGCGGGGCAGCCGGAGGCCGTCGCCGTCGAGGCCGGGTCCGAGACCGGGTCCGAAGCCACCCCCGAGGCCGCGCCGGAGGGGCACGCGGGTGCCGATCCCGGCGCGGACGTTCCCGAGGAGGCGCGGGACCGCATGGTCCCGGTGGGCGCCCTGATCGACGAGCGCAGGAAGCGCCGGGCGGCGGAGGACCGACTCGCCCGGCAGGGAACGGAGCGCGAGGCCCCCGACGCGGACGGGTTCCGGGACGACCCGGAGGGCTACCTGAAGGCCCTGAAGACGGAGCTGGCGGGCGAGATCGCCGCCGTGCGGGTGGACGCCGCCGAGTCGGCGGCCCGCGCGCGCCATCCGGACTTCGCCCAGAAGGCCGCGGCGTTCGCCCAAGTGGCGCGGGCCGAGCCGGCCCTGGTGGCCGCCATGCAGGCGGCGCCGGACCCGGCCGAGTTCGCCTACCGGCTGGGGGCGCGGATGCTCTCGGGCCTCTCGGGCGACACGGCCCTGCCCGAGTCCCTGTCGGACAGCCCCTCCGCCCAAGGCCCGGCCTCCGGACCCTGGCGCCCGAAACCGTTGAGCGACATCGTGGGAAGGAGATAACCCCATGGCCGACACCCTGGCCGCCACCGGTCTGACCGTCCAGCAGTGGGACGACCGGTTCTTCGGCGAATACGTCCGCGCGAGCCGCTTCGCCCGCTACTACGGGACGAACGAGAACGCGGTCATCCAGATCAAGGAGAACCTCACCAAGAACAAGGGCGACCGGATCGTCCTGGCCCTGGCCCACGAGCTGGCCGGGTCGGGCGTCACCGGCAACACGACCCTGGAGGGCAACGAGGAGGCGCTCGACACGCGCTCCCATCCGATCACCGTGGACGTGCTGCGGCACGCCGTCACGGTGACCGACTGGGAGGAGCAGAAGAGCGCCATCGGCCTGCGCGACGCCGGGAAGGTGCGGCTGACCAACTGGGCCATGAAGCGCCTGCGCTCGGACATCATCACCGCCCTGCACTCCATCAACGGCGTGGCCTACGGGTCGGCCTCGGAGGCGCAGAAGGACGCGTGGCTGACCGACAACGCCGACCGCGTCCTGTTCGGCGGGTCGGTGTCGAACAACAGCGGCAATGACCACTCCCTGTCGCTGGCGAACGTGGACGACGTGGCGGCCGACCGGCTGTCTCCGGCGATGGTGTCGCTCGCCAAGCGCCTGGCTCAGGAGGCCGACCCGGCCATCCGGCCGGTCGTGGTGGGCGAGGACGAGGAGTGGTTCGTGCTGTTCACGGGCAGCCGGCCGTTCCGCGACCTGCGGGGTCACGCCGACATGCTCTCGGCCAACCGCGACGCCTGGACGCGCGGGCAGGAGAACCCCCTGTTCACCGGCGGCGACCTGATCTGGGACGGGGTGATCGTCAAGGAGATCCCCGAGATCGGGACGCTGGGCACCGTCGGCGGCGGCGGGGCCGAGGTGGGCACGAGCTTCCTGTGCGGCGCGCAGGCACTGGGCATCGCCTGGGCCCAGCGCACCCGCACCGCCACCCAGGACACGGACTACGAGTTCCGGCACGGCGTGGCGATCCAGGAGATCCGGGGCGTGGAGAAGCTGCGCTTCGGCACCGGGACCGCCGACACCGACGACCTGGTGGACAACGGCGTGGTGACCGTCTACTCGGCGGCCGTGGCCGACGCCTAGGACCTGAGACCGGAGCCGGGGGGCGGGGATGCAAAGCCCCGTCCCCCACCCCGGCGGGAGCGCGCGCGTGACCCAGAGCGAGATTCAACAGGCAATCCGGACCCAGGCCCTCGTCCGGCTCGGCGTTCTGGGGGCGGAGGAAACCCCGTCCGCCGCGGACGACGCCACCGCCGTCGCGGCCCTGGCGCGGGTGGTGGACGACCTGGGGGCCCGGGGCGAGGTGTGGTTCACGGCGGACGCGCTTCCCGAGGAGACCCGCCACGTCCTCACCCTGCTCCTGGCGGCCGACCTGGCGGACGCCTTCGGCCTTCCCGAGGACCGCCTGCGGCGGCTGCTCGCCGAGGCCCAGGAGGCCCGGCGGGCGCTCCGGGGCATGGGGCGCGCCGTCACCACCGGGCCCGTGAACTTCACCAACTACTGACAGCCAGAGGAGCGAAGCCATGGCCGCGACCGTCGAAATCTGCGAGAGCAACGGGGCCGGCGAGACCGTCACGCACGACATCGCCAACTCCAACATGGGTGCCGTGGACGCGGCGGAGCTGGACCCCGTCGCCAACCCCGTCACCCCCGGCAACAACACCTACGAGAAGTACCAGCGCTTCCACGTGACCGCCATGGGCGGCTCGTCCGCCATCGACAACCTGAAGGTCTGGCGCACCGGCGCCCTGGGCGGTGCCGCCATCCACGTGACGAATGCGCGGGAGACCTCCTACGCCCAGGCGACCTACGCGATCCCCGTGGCGACGGACTCGACGGCGGCCACCCAGACCATGCCCACCAGCGAGCCCACCGGCGCCAACCTGGGTGTCGGCGGGGGCCTCACCGGGCAGCTCACCGCGGCCGGCTACTCGGACTACCTGGTGCACCAGGTCCAGACCGATCCGGGCGACACCGCGGGCGCCACCACGACCATGAACTACCAGTACGACGAGACCGCCTGACCTCAAGGCGCGGCCGGATCCCACCGGGCACTTGAAGCGGCAATCCCATGCCCACTTTCTCCTACGACGGGCCGGACGGCGCCACCCATGCCGTCGACGGCGAGCCGTGGTTCTGGATCGCCCGCTACCGCGACGGGAGCTTCCTGCCCCAGTTCGACGTGCGGGACGGCGCCTTCCACCGGTTCGATGAGATCGACCTCGCACGCCTGGCGGTGTTCGAGGTGCGCCCGGCGGTCGGGCCGGAGTGCGTCTTTCAGGTCCGCATCGCGCCGGGGATGCGTCCGATCTTCTTCAAGCGCCACCGCCGGCTCCACGTGGGCACGCCCCACGAGCACCACGAGGTGCTGTTCTGCTTCGGCTACCAGGAGACCGTGGGCGGCCGGAACGTGAAGTGCGTGCTCGCCGTCCGGCCCGACGGCGCCGTGTCCATCGAGAACCACGACGGGAGGCCGGAATGAGAAAGTCCACGGACGGTCGATCCTGGAACAGCCGGCCGGTGCGCCCCGGCGTCACCGAGTTCCACGTCGGGTGGCTGAACTACCTGGACGAGGACGACGCGTGGCGGCCCATCGACTGCGTGCTCGTGGAGGGCCCGACGGGCTTCTCGGTCCGGGAGGCGCCGTTCTTCTTCCAGGCGCCGCGCCACGCCGACCAGGCGGCGTATTTCGAGAGCAACTGCCGGTACGACGTCTTCCGGAAGGCGCGCATCACGGCCCCGCCGCTGGGCCAGCACCTGACCGCGCTGGACGCGGCCCACGTCGAGGGGCGGCCGTTCGATCCGGACGGCGACGGGCGCATGGACGCGGTGCTCTACCCGGGCGCCTTCCCGCAGTGGAACGCCGACCTGATCTACCGCGTCCGGCACGGGCGCGCACCGCGGCTGGAGAAGCTGATCCGGTTCCACGGCCCGCCCCCTGCCGACGTGGCCGCGCGCTTCGCGGTCACGTACACGGGCGACGTGGAGATCAGCCCGCGCCGGATCGACGGCGCCCGCCGCGCCGCCCACTGGAACCGGCGCGGGCGGCTGCGGCACCGCGAAGGCTTTTACGTGCGGGCCCGGGACGAGGCGCAGAAGCGCGGCATCGGCATCCGCGCGCCGCGCATCTGGGACGCGAACCCCCACGTCCCCAAGGCCGCCGGGATCGACGCCACGTTCGAGCAGCGGGGCCAGCGGCTGGTCCTGACCAAGCATATCCCCGCCGGCTTCTTCACCGCCGACGTGGTGTACCCGGTCCACACGGACGCCACGAGCACCTTCTACCCGGACCCCGACCCCGAGACGACGACGGTGGACGGCCTGGTGCGGTGCGACTCCAGCCCCCGGACGTTCTCGGGCGAGCGCGACAACGCCGGGGGCCAGGCGTTCCCCTCGCTGAACACCGCGCGGGTCGAGATCGAGTGCCACTCGAACACAAACACCTTCCGGTACATGGGCCGGACCCACGCCCTGTTCGACACCTCGTCGATCCCGGACCTGGACACGGTCACCGGCGCGACGCTCTCGCTTTACGGGTTCGAGCTGGTCACGACCCTGGAGGCGGACGAGGTGGCGGTGGTGTCGGGCAGCCCGGCGAGCGACACCGACCTGGTGCCCACCGACTACGCCACGACGCACTTCGGCGCCACGGAGCTCGCGCCGCGGGTCCCGTCGAGTGCCTGGAGCACGTCGGGGTACAACGACTTCGCGCTGAACGCGAGCGGCCTGGCGACGATCAGCAAGACGGGCCTGACCCGGCTCGGCCTGCGCCTGGGGCTCGACCTGGACAACGAGGCGCCCACCTGGGCGAGCGGCAACCCGGCCATCCGCATCCGGTGGTACTCGGCGGACCAGACCGGCACCAGTCAGGACCCGACGCTCGTCGTCTCCCACGGCGCCCTCCCGGTGGGCGTGCAGAAGGGCGCGGGCTACGCGGTCCGCGAGCAGGCGGCGGCGATTACCAAGGGCGCGACCTACGAGGTCCAGAGCGCGTCCAGCACGCTCGTCCAGGACGCCTCCCGGTACACCGTGAGGACGCCCCACGCGGCCCAAAAGGACCTGATCTACCGCCTGCCGGGGCCGGTGGTGCTGCGGACACTGCGCTACGCGGTCACCCAGCCGCGCCTCTCGGGGGTCATCAAGGACCGGCGCGGGACGACGATCAACTGCGCCGCGTACAACGTGCGCGTCAACGTGTACCCGACCGGCAACACGACCAGCCCGCCGGTGGCGACCCAGCTTGTCACCGCATCGAACGGCGCCTGGACGATCTCGGGACTTTCCAGCGCCACCAAGTACCTGGTGACCTTCGAGCACGAGGGGACCTACACGCCCCTGGGCGACAAGGACATCGCCGACGCCGCCCTCATGACCTCGACGCTCTGAGACCCGGCCGATGCCCGCGATTCTGGACGAGTGGTTCAACGGCACCCTGGCCGCGTGGACGGTCAGCGGTGCCGACATCGTCACCGCCGACAACGACGAGAAGCTGCGCCTGAACGCGTCGGGCGAGTTCGCCCAGCGCGACTTCACGGCACCCGCGACCGGGCCGCTGATCGTCGAGTCGGATCTGCGGTACTCGGCGTCCGGGGTTCAGGGGTACTTCGAGGTCATCGACTCCGCCGGGCCCACGGCACTCGCCGCCGTGCGCTTCACCGGCGGCAACGCCTACGTGAGCACCGACACGGACGGCGAAACCGCCCACGCCTTCGCCGCCGGCACCTACCGGCAGTTCATCCTGGCCTTCGACCAGGACGCCGCCACGGTGCGCTTCTACATCTCGGGCGCCGACCAGGGGGGCCGGAACGGCACCTGGGACCTGATCGCCCAAAGCGGCTACTCGGGCGGGACGATCGACCGGCTGCGCGTGCGCACGACGACCGGCGGCACGGTGTACGCCGACATGGTGCAGGTGTTCGTGCCCGACGCATTCGTGATGGGCGACTCCATCGCCGACGGCAAGCCCAACTGGTCGGAGCAGCCCAACTTCGCCACCGACGCCGGCGGCGCCAACGGACGCCTGGGGCCGAACGAAGACGAGGAGATCGCCCCGGCGTACCAGCTCGGCCTGGTCACCGGCGAGCACGTGGCGGCACGGGCCTTCGGGGCCGCCACCTCAACGCAGATCCTAAGTGGGGTCGGCTCGGGCGGCGGCGTCCAGGAATTGTTCCTGGACCAGCACGGCCGGCACCTCTACCTGCAGGTCGGCCACAACGACCTCTACGCGAACGCGAACGGGCTGCCCACGCTGCAGGCCAACATCCAGTCCGTTTTCAACACGCTCACGGCCGCGGGCATTGCGCCGGACGCGATCACCCTCTGCAAAATCGCGCCGTCGGACCTGTTCGAGGGCACCCCGTCGGGCGACGAGGCCAACCGGATCGAGTACAACCGGTGGCTCGCCGACTTCTGTGCCCAGAACGGGTGCCGCCTGGCGTTCAACTGCGAGGCGCTGAACGACAACACGAAGACGAGCGCTTACAAGCGCCTGAACCCGGCCTACGACGTGGGCGACGGTACCCACATGAACAAGGCCGGGACCGCCGTCCTGGCGGCGGAGATGTTCCGGGCGCGGGTGCCGGGCGGGGTGCTGCGGCGCGCGGGCGCTGGACTGGCCCCGGCGTCGTTCCTGACCGACGCCCCGGCCGTGGCGACCTTCCGCGACCTCGCCTACTTCGTGCGGCCCGACGCGCGGCGGGTGGCGGACGTGGTCTATGCGCTCCGCACGACGCCGGCGCCCACCGGCAAGGCCACCGCCTACCGCGTCGCCATGACGCCGGCGACCGCCCCGAAGACGCTTGCCTACATCCTGCGGGCGACCGGCGTCGTGCAGCGCGGCGCCCCGTACCGAGTCCGCGCGGCCGGGGCCGTCGTGAAGGGCATGGCCTACGACGTCGATACCGGGGCCTCCAGCAACGGCATTCCACTGCCTGCGGCGTACGCGGTCGACCGCCCGGTCGGCATCGGCGTGGGCCTGACCTACGACGTCGGCACCGGGGGCGCCGCCGGCAGCATTCAGCGCGGGTGCTCGTATGTCGTCGAGGTCACGACCGCCACTTACTACGTGGCCCCGGCGGCGAACGGGGGGAGCGACGCGAACCCCGGCACCCTGGCCCAGCCCTGGGAGACGGTCGCACACGCCATGGCGACCCTCCAAGCTGGAGAGCTGGGCCTGATCCGTGAGGGCACGTACCTGGAACGCGGCCTGGACTTCGCCAACAGCGGCACCTATGCCGCGAACCAGCTCAGGTACATCAGGATCGCCGGCTATCCCGGTGAGAGCGTCGTGATCGACGGTGAGTACACGGGCTCCGGCAGCTCGGTGCAGCCCTTCCTCACGGATTCGGGCAAGGACTACATCTCCATCGAGAACATGGAGATCATCAACGCCTACTACCAGGCTTGGTACACGGGCAATTCGAGCCCCGCGACGAGACTTCGCGCACGCGGCCTCCACATCCACGACGTCTACGGGTGGGTGGGTGACAACGCGGCGACGATCCGCTGGGACAACGTCACCGACGGGCTCGTGGACTCCTGCGTGCTGCACACCGTCCACAACACGGGGACTGGCGGTCCGCTCTGCAACGTCATCATGACGTACAACAACGTCCGCTGGGAGATCCGAAACTCGGAGATCCACGACGGCGACAATCTGGTCTTCCAGAAGAACGCCGACCCGGGCGGTGGCGACGGGATGATCGTCCACCACAACGTGCTGCACGACGGGGCCATCGGCATCCGCTACGGCCTTCAGGGCAGCGGTTCGCCTCCGCACCACAACCAGACCGCGCACCACAACGTGATGCACAGCCTCTCAAGCGGCTGCATCTATGGTGAGCTGGATTACGCCTCCGGGATCAGCGACGGCTTCCAGGCATACAACAACACGCTGGTCGCCCCTAGGCCGATCACCTTCAAGGGCGGGTTCCTGAACCAGCAGATCTGGAACAACATCGTCGTCTGCACGGGCGGCTCCGGGGACTGGCGCTTGCAGGAAATGGACGGGTACTACGGTGGCGTCACGAACACGATCACGTACATGGATTTCAACCTGTACGACTCGACGTACCCGCCGCGGAATTGGAACCTCCAGGTCAACCTCGGGAGCGCATACAGCACGTCGTCCTTCACGGCCTGGCAGGCCCTCACGTCCTCGCAGCCGGACCTGCTGATCGACAACCCGGACGCGAACGGGATGCTGGCCGACCCGCTGTTCACGAACGCGGGCGCCTACGACTACTCGCTCCAGTCCGGTAGCCCGGCCATCGGCGCGGGACGCTTCGGGGGCGACATCGGGGCCCTGGAGTCCACGGGCGTCCCGCCGAGCACCATCACCCCCATCGGGTCGATCTACGTCCTTCGGACCACCCCGGCGGCCGGAACCAAGAGCGCCGCCTACGCAGTCGCCACCCCGGCATCGGCGGCCCTGGGCCTCGCCTACGAGGTGGTGCCGCCTCCGGGCCTTGCCGCCTGCGCACTGACCTATGCGGTCCGGGCCACGGCGCCAGGCACTTCGGCGGCGCAGACGTACGCGGTCGGCACCCAGACGGCGCCCCTGGCACGGCCCCTCGCCTACGCGATCGACCCCGCCGTCCCTGTCGCCCTCGCCAAGGGGCTTGCCTACCGGGTGACGGCGGCGCCTGTGCGGCTGCTGGGCCTCGCGTACCGCATGGGGGGCGAGCCCACGGGGGTGGTCCGGAGCGTGGCCGTTCCGCCGGAGCCCCACGGTGCCGCGGTGGCGCCCGAACCCCACACGGTACAGGTGATGACATGAAGACGATCCATTTGAGCGTCAGCGAGATCGTGCAGCTTCCGGCCCCCAAGGGCCCGGCGGACGAGCTGCCGTACCGCATGGACTGGAGCCCGTTCCTGAACCCGCTGGGCGACACCCTCCTGACCTCGGAGTGGGAAGCCGGTGGGCTCGACGCGGCCGGCGCCGCGATTGAGCCGGGCGCATTGGGCACGACGCTCCGGCTGTCCGGAGGGACGGCGGGCGTGACCTACACCGTCTCGAACACGATCACGACCACGGGGGGCCGCACCGTCAAGCGGTCGTTCAAGGTCCGGGTGGAGGATCGATAGATGAACTACGCACTGTGCCCGCCGCTCCGGGTGCCCGAAGGCGAGGCGCTGGCCGGCGGCTCGATGGAGACCTACCTGGCCGGGACGAGCACGCCGCTCGCCACCTACGCCGACAACGTGGGAACCGCCAACCCGACGACGATCCCGCTGAACACCTCGGGCCGTCCCGACGGGGCGATCTACCTCGCAACCATTGGCGCAAACGGCAACCCCGTCGCCTACAAGTTCATCGTCAAGGACGTGAACGGGGCGACCGTTTACACCCAGGACGATGTTCGGGCGGGCGGCCTCCAGCTTTTCGATCTCGGGAATGTGGTGAATCTGGAGGACTTCGCGACCCTCCAGGACGCGATTACGGCCATCGGTTCGTCAGTGCGTACGCTCGTCGTGAGCACCGTGAAGGCCGTGGCCGCCAATACCACCGTGCCAAGCAACATCTCCCTGTTGTTCATCGGCGAGGGGCAGTTGAGCGTGGCGAGCGGCATTTCGGTCACGATCAGCAGCCGTCCGATGGCGGATCCACGCCGGCAGATTTTCGGCGGCAGCGGGACGGTGACGTTCGCTGCGGAGGCCACGGATGAACTATGGCTGGAGTGGTGGGGCGCCGACAGCACGGGGGCCACGGACTCCACCACGGCCATCGCGGCCTGGCTCTCGGCCGCCCAGGACTCCGAGATTCGGGCCAGGGTCGGTTCCGGATCGTTCCTCTACAGCGGAAGCGGCTTTTCGCTTTCGTCACGATTCCCCGGCATTGTCGGCAACGGCATTTTCCAGACCCAGTTCCACGCCGACATCAGTGCTGGTCAGACGGCCTTGACGGTGAACATGTCAGGCCGGACCGGACTCTATTCGGGCTTTTCGGTGTGGGCCGGAGCACCCGGAGAATCGGTCGCCACGGCACGCGCCACCGCGCGTAACGGGATTCTGTGGACGGGCAACGGCGGGCAGTGCCACATCGCGGACGTGAAGGTCTACAACTTCGCGGGGTTCGGTCAGAAGTTCGAGGACATCTTCGACACGATCATCGACAACATGATTGTCGAGTCGTGCGGTAACGCTACAGAGTACGCATGGAGCGTCACGCAGAGCGTCGGAACCTCCAACCACCTCCAGTTCAACCGGCCCCAGGTGGAGCTTTCCTACGAGAAGGCAATCTACGTCCATCCCAATACACTTAGTTGTGTTTTTCTTGGTCTGCATTCCGAGCGCACAACCGGCAATGGTGTTGACTACACTCACGTACTGAACGCCGGTAGTTGGCTGGCCGCCCGCATCGAGGCCACCAGCGATGTATACCTCAAGATCGGCGGACCCAACGGCAGCTATCGAGACTTCCGGTGCCCGGACGTGGCGGTGGAGTTTTCCTACGGGGCGGCCGGCCAGTGCGTGATCGACAACCTGTCCTGCGCCAGTCTGTATGTGCTGCCCTCGAACGTTGTCAAGTGT
>Ga0210144_1000848_pt1 | contig 14028 bp, 9 predicted proteins | sample Muzzi_PWA_D2_FD_185532 | JGI IMG/M metagenome (GOLD analysis project Ga0210144, IMG submission 185532) | Wetland microbial communities from San Francisco Bay, California, USA, that impact long-term carbon sequestration - Muzzi_PWA_D2 (SPAdes) | ecosystem: Environmental > Aquatic > Marine >...
TCCGGCGGCAACGGAGCGGCGCGCGCCATCTACCGGGACGGCCTCGACCTGCTGCTCCGGCTCTGCCGCCTGACCCTGGAGCGCGTTCTCCCGCTCACCCGGCTGCGGGCCCTCCACGACGAGTGGGGCACGCGGGCGGAGGTGCTGGCCGAGGCGAGGCGCGACCCGTCCGAGCAAGAGGGCATCGAGGCGACCGCCGAGCGGCGCCGGCTGGAAGACCAGGCGCTCCGCAAGTCCGTCCTGGCCTGGCTCGACAGCCGCCTCCAGCCGGAAGGTGGCGCCGAGTCCCAGCAAGAGCTCGAGCGGTACTTCAAGAGCGGCAGCGAGGAGAGTGGGCAACTGGTCGACCTGGGGCGCTGCTGGTACAGCGAGGACGGCGCCGCCACCGACCTCGTCTGGGTCAAGCACCGGTGGCACCGGCCAGCAGAAGGGGAGGCGATGCTCGACGTCGCCTTCGACCGCAAGACGGTCGCGCGCACCCGCGGCCTGATCGGAGCCGAAGTCTCGGAGCGGGGGGCCGAGCTCGACCGGTTGATCACCGGCGATCCGGACAACGCGCTCAGCGGCGCGGCCTTCCGTGGTCAGCCGTCGCCCGCTCTGGTGCGCGAGCCGGGAGGCTCGGAGGCCCGGAAAGCCTCCGCCGATGCCGGAGCTCCCGTCTTCACCGACCTCCAGCTCCGGCTCTGGGCGCTCGCGGTCGACGCCCGACCCGCGCTCAGGAAGCTCGCAGAGCGCCTGGCCGACGCGGCATCGAAGAGCGCCTCCGCCGCCGACCGGGCGACCTACCTCTGCCGCTTCGTCCAGGGCATCCCCAATGCGGACCGGCGGGAAGGAGACACCGGGCTCCCCCGGCCGGCTCCTCCGGTCTGGACGCTGCTCGAGCGCCTCGGCAACGGCGCCAGCCAGGCCCTGCTGCTCGCGGTCCTGCTCGATATCGAGGGCCTGCCGGCGGGGGTCTTCGCGTCGGCGAAGGAGGGCCGGGTGCTCGGGGCCGTGCCGGTCGGCGACGTCTCCGAGCTCCCACTCTACGGCGAGCTTCCGCCCCGGAAGTCGAGGGCGGGCGAGGAACCGGCCCGCTTCGCTCCGGTCGACACCGCCCACTACGGCGAGCCCGAGGACACCGTCCTCCGCGAGCCCGAGAGCTGGGTCTTCGTGCCCTTGCCCGCCCTGCCCGTGCTGGCCGAGGCGCCGAGCGGCCGGAATCCCTCCACCCCCCGGGAACCCGCCGCGGAGGCGGCTCCGGCGCCCGAGGCAGAGCCTCCCGCGGGCGCCGACGCCGACCCGGAAGGAGACGACGATGCCTGACGCCTCGCCACCGCCGGAGGCGCCCCGGGGCACCGGCCGCGCCGCCCTCCTCCGGCCCGTCGTCGGCCTGCTGCTCGGCGCCGCCCTGCTCCTGGGGGCCGCCTACCTGCTCCAGAGCGACGGCCCGCGGACCCTCCCCTTCCCCACCGTCGATCCCGGCGCCCCCTTCCCCGAGCTGGCCCCCGCCGGCGGCGAGGGGACGGGAGGCTCCCCCTCGTCCGCCCCTTCGAAGCGCCCGCCCAGCCGCTTCGAGCAGGCCCTTCAGCGCGCGGCGCGGCCCGCCCCCGATCCGTCGGCGGCGGCGAGCTCGCAAGGTGAGCCCACCGAGCTGCCGGCCGGACGCGCCGTCCCGCTCGGCGGCATCCTGGTCAGCGAGATCCCCGCCGACCAGACCGCCTGGCGCTGGGCCCTCGACGGCGACGCCACCCTCATCCTCCACGCACCGGGCGGCGGGCGTCCGGACGCACTGATCCTGGCCGAGCCGTTCGGTCCGAAGATGGTGGACCGGCCCAGCGTGGAGCTCCACCGGTTCCACGTCACCGCCGATCCGCTCGGCCCCGGCGGCTCACCGCTCCTCGGGACGTTCTTCGAGCAGATGTCGCGCAAGGCGGCGGCCGAGGGGCGGACGGAGCGGCGCGCCCACCTCCTGGCCCGGGCCCGCGCCGCGCAGATTCTCGCCACGCGGACCCTCGGTCGCGGGCTCGGCTTCCTGCCGTCCGAGGAAGGCGCCACCGGAACCCGCTGGGTCGGCCGGACCGAGCGGGGCGTCGTCCTCCGCCTCGGCCGGACGGACGGCACCTGGGCCGGGCAGACGCCACTACCGGACGAGGTCGCAACCGCGGCAAGGGAGATGCTCGCCGGTCGCCCCGTCCCTGAGGCGCTGGACGGAACCGCCGAGACACCGGCGCTCGCCGCGGTTCCGGCATCTCTCCTCACCGGCAGCGCTGCCACCCACAACGAGCGCTTCGGAGTCCACCTGGCCATCCTCTGCGCCACCAGCCCCGAGTGCCCCGTCGCCGAAGAGCTCGCCGATCTCCTGCGCTCGATCGACACCATCGGGCCCGACCACGCCCGGCGCCTACGCGATGGCTTCCACGCGCCGTTCGACGACCTCGCGCGGACGGCCGGAATCGACCTGTCCGGACCGGCCGAGCCGGCGGCAGTGGCAACCGCGCTTCGGAGCTCCAAGGAACCCGGTGGTAGATAATCGGTTGACTTGTTGGGGAGGTGCCGATGCAAGGACGTGCCAAGATTCTCGCGGTCTGCCTGGTCCAGATCACACTTCTCGCCGCGTGCACCGCCGCGCCGGCTCCCCGGCCTGTGCCGGTGCCGCGGCCCGCGCCCGCGGCACCGGCCCACCAGCTCTCGGACACGCTCCACTGGATGCGCGATTCGGCCGAGTACCGGGCGCTCGTCTACCAGACCTACAAGGCGGCCACCGACCGGGTCAACGAGTTGGCCGCCGGACGGCAACCGTTCACCTGGGCGGTGGCGATCGACTCGGACGAGACCATCCTGGACAACACGCCCTACTACAAGGAGCGCCAGCTCCAGGGGCTGGGGTACTCCCAGGACTCCTGGTACGCCTGGGTGGCGAGCAAGTCGGCCCCCACCCTGCCGGGGGCCGTCGAGTTCCTGGAGGCGGTGCGTGGCCTGGGGGGCCGGATCGTGGTGGTGACCAACCGGGATCAGGTGCTCTGCCTGGCGACCGAGGACAACCTGACCGCCCAGCGGGTGCCGTTCGACGCCGTGCTCTGCCGGCCGGACAAGCCGCCCCAGGAGAAGCAAGACCGCTGGCGGGCGGTCCAGCAGGGGACGGCGGTCAAGTACCTGCCGCCGCTCGAAATCGTCCTGTGGGTAGGCGACAGCATCGGCGACTTCCCCGGTGCCACCCAGGAGATGCGCAACGCCTCCCCGGGGTACTTCCAGAAGTTCGGCGATCGCTGGTTCATCCTGCCCAACCCGGCATACGGCTCCTGGCAGAGCAATCCCGAGGAGTGATCGTCCGGACGGGGCGACGGCTCAGGCCACGCCATTGGCGCGGCGGATCCGCGCCTCGGCCTCGATCTGGCGCAGCACCCCCTCGAGCTCCGAACCGGAGACGGGCGGGCTGATGGCGTAGCCCTGGAGCAGGTGGCAACCCTGCTCTTCGAGGAACTGCCGTTGGAGGTCGGTCTCCACCCCCTCCCCCACCACGGTCAGCCCGAGGTCCTTGCCGAGGGTGATGACGGCGCGGGTGATGTCCGCCGCCTGGGGCGTCGTCCCCAGGTCGTGGACGAACGCCCGGTCGATCTTGAGAACGTCGACCGGCAACTGCCGCAAGTAGCTGAGGGAGGAGTAGCCGGTACCGAAGTCGTCCAGGCTGATGCCCACACCCACCCGGTCGAGCACCTGCAGCACGTCGCGGCTCGCACCGTCGATCTGCACGGCCGCCGCCTCGGTGATCTCGATCTCCAGGTCCTTGGGCTCCAGGTCCGCCCGCTGGACCATCCGGCGGATCTCGCCCGCAAGATCCGGCCGGCGGAGGTTGCGGGGAGTGATGTTGACCGCCACGCGCAGGTCGTCGTAGCCCCAGCCCCGGCAAACTTTGAGCTGAGCGAGAGCGGTCTCGAGCGCCCACAGGTCCAGGCGCTCGGAGAGGCCGGCAAGCTCCAGCGCGGAGAAGAAATGGGCAGGCTCGAGCAGACCCCGGTCCGGATGCTGCCAGCGAGACAGGGCCTCGACCCGCACGACCCGGCCGGTCCTCGCGTCGAGGATCGGCTGGTAGTAAAGCACCAGCTCCGAGCGCTCGAACGCCCGGCGGAGCTCCCCTTCGAGCGCAAACCCTTCCGCCGCGACCTTGCTCATGGCCGCCTCCCAGGCGACGATCCGCCCGCCCATGGGTGCCGCCGCCAGCGCTGCCACGGCATTGGACAGCAGGGCCTCCGGGTTCCGGGCATCGTCCGGGTAGACGCTCAGTCCGACGTTGGCCACCACCGTCAGGTCCCGGTCATCGATCGGCACCGGCTCACGAAGCACCTCGAGAACCCGCGTCGCCAGGGCGCGGGCCTGCTGTGGCCGCGCCACGGCCGCGAGGATCGCGAACTCATCGCCCCCCAGGCGCGCCACCCCCCGGTCGGAGCCCACCGCGCCGAGCAGGCGCTCGCCGACCTTGCGCAGAAGGAGGTCGCCGACCCGGTGCCCCAGGGACTCGTTGACCCACTTGAAGCCGTACAGGTCGACGGCCAGCACCGCCACGCACCCGTGCAGCTCCAGCGCCCGCTCGACGAACTGGCGAAGCTCGGCCAGGAAGAGATGACGGTTGGGCAGGCCGGTGAGTGGGTCGTGGCTGGCGAGGAACTCGATCCGCTCGGTGGCGAGCTCCAGGCGGGATCGCTCTTCTTCGAGCAGCCACGCCACCATCCCCATGCCGATCAGGGCGAGGAGCACCAGGTCCAGGTAGCCGAAGACCCCGATGTAGCTGGCGGAGGCACCCGCGACGAGCTGGTACACCGTGTGGGCGCTGTAGTGGAGCTGCTCGACACCGTAGGCGACCAGCCCGATCGACAGGACCCACGGGCCGACGCCGCCCGGGCGCCGGCGCATCCACCAGATGCCCCCGCCGGCGGCGACGAAGGCGAGCCCCGCGATCAGGCTGCGCAGACCGACCCGCAGCACCATGCGGTCCGATCCCGCGCCTGCATCGTGAGCGAAGAGGAACACCGACGCCACGGCCAGCGCCGTCAGGACGAGGACGATGCGCCGGGCCCGGGCCCTGCCGACCTGCTTGCCGGAGGCGATCTCGTAGGTCCCGAAGAGCATCCAGGCGACGCTCAGGTACCCGGCGGTGACGCTGACCAGGGAGAGCACGGTCCGCAGCCAGTGGAACGGCCCCAGCGCCCGGACGAGGACCAGGGTGAGACCGGCAGAAAACAGGTAGACGGCCAGGGCCCACCAGCTCCACGACCACTTGGCCAGGTAATCGTGGTGGTAGCGGCCGTGGTAGGAGTACAGGATGGCCCCCAGGGCCACGGCGACCACGCCCTGACCGAGAAAGGCAGCCAACGTCTGAGTCAGCAGGGAACCGTCCATCGCATCGCTTCGGGCTGCCGCCCGCATCGCTCCGTCGAGACCTACACTCTACGCTACTTTTCGTCCTCCAACAGGCTCGGGACCCGCCTGGCGGTGAGGGCGGTGGTATCGTCGCGATCCGGCGCCGAATCCCGCGGCCCGGCGGACGGACGACGGATGCAAGAGATCAGAGAGCGCGCCGGCCGAGGTGTTCGGGCCGCCAGGGCCGGCCTCCTGACCAATGCCGCCCTGGCGATGGTCAAGCTGCTCGCCGGCCTCGCCGGCAACTCCTACGCCCTCGTGGCCGACGCCGTCGAGTCGACGGCCGACGTCATCTCCTCGCTCATCGTCTGGGGCGGACTCCGGCTGTCGGTGCGCTCGGCCGACGATCAGTTCCCGTTCGGCTATGGCAAGGCGGAGCCGATGGCAGCCGCGGCGGTCGGCCTGATGTTGTTCGGCGCCGCCGCCGCCATCGCGACCGAAGCGGTGCGCGAGATCTTCACCCCGCACCACGTCCCCGAACCGTTCACCCTGGTCGTCCTGGTCGCGGTCGTGGCGGTCAAGGAGCTCCTCGCCCGGCGGGTCTTCCAGGTCGGCCAGGAGGTGGAGAGCACCGCGGTGCTCGGCGACGCCTGGCACCATCGAAGCGACGCGCTCACCTCGGCGGCCGCCGGGATCGGCATCAGCGTCGCCCTTTTGGGCGGTCCCCGGTGGGCCGCCGCCGACGACTGGGCGGCCCTGGCGGCGTCCGCCGTGATCGTGTTCAACGGTATCGGCATCCTGCGCACGGCGGTCCTCGACCTCATGGACCGGACCCCGGCCGAGCCGGTGATCGAAGAGATCGCCCAGGCGGCCCGAAGCGTGCGGGAGGTCGAGCTGATCGAGACCCTCAAGGTGCGCAAGGCGGGCCTGGCGGTGTTCGTCGACATCCATGTCGAGGCGGACCCGAACATGTCGCTACGCGACGCCCACGTGGTCTCCGGCAAGGTCAAGACCGCGATCCGGCGCGCCGTGCCCGTGGTCCAGGGGGTCCTGGTGCACATGGAGCCCCACGAGCCGGAGGAGTCCGGTTAGCCGCTACTTGTCGTTGTCGAGGCTCTCGAAGATCGTCGCGACGATCTGGTCTGCGCTGATGAAACCGCCGCCCCAGCGCTCGTCGTAGTCGGCCGTCGGCTTGGCCGCCTGGATCTCCTCCACGCTCTTGCCCTCGGCCTTCATCGCCGCGACCCGCCCGACGATCGTGTTGAGCATGTCGCGGTACTCGACCAGCCCTGCACGGTCGGAGAGCTTGCCGTGGCCCGGGATCACCTTGGTGCTCGGCCCGATCAGCTCGAGCGCCCGGTCGACCGCCTTGACGACGCCGCGCACCGAGCCGCCGCTCGACAGGTCGACGAACGGGTAGCCGCTCTGGAAGAACACGTCCCCCATGTGCACGACGTTCGCCTTCTTGAAGTAGACGATCGAGTCGCCGTCGGTGTGGGCGGGACCGACGTAGATGGCACGGATGGTGTCGCCGTTCAGGTGGAAGGTCACGTCCTTGCCGTAGGTGATCACCGGCAAGGCGATCTCCGGCGAAGCCGGCACGTGCCGGTGCATCATCTCCATGTCCTGGTCCGTGCTCATGCGCTCGCGCACGTGGTCGTTGGCGACGATCACGGCGCCCGCCTCGCCCAGGTGCTCGTTGCCGCCCACGTGGTCGCCGTGCCAGTGGGTGTTGAGCACGAAGCGGATCGGCTTGGGGCTGAACTTGGCCACCGCGGCCCGGATCTTGTCGGTCAGGGGCGCGAACTGGTCATCGATCAGGAGGACGCCGTCCGCTCCGGCGGAGACGCCGATGTTTCCGCCCGCGCCGACCAGCATCCAGACACCCTGGGACACCAGGATGGTCTCGATCTTGACCCCGGAGAAGTCCTGGTCCTGGGCGTGGAGGGGCTTGGCCCAGGGGAACACCGAGAGCAGAGTGAGCAGCAGGATCACCGCGGAACGGCGGAGCGTGGATCGCATGGCAGGCCTCCGAAGAGTTGAGAGATCGATCGACAGTTGCGCCTTCTGAGCCGGAGCGCATCGTAGCAAACGGCGGGCGATGCGCCGCACGCCCCGGCGGCACTCCATGGAGCGGCTCTCACTGGCCCGCCTGCGGCACGAGAACATACGAGATGCCGGCCCCGGCGGCCTGCGCGTTGAGCGCCGCCACGTCCTGGGTGAGCAAGGTGTCCAGCTCGTCCTCGCGGGCACCCAGCCGCTGGTGGAGCTCCGCCGCCACCTCGCGCATCCCCTGGGTCGGCGCCCCGTCGGCATTGTTGACGAAGCTGAACAGAGGCGCGAGCTGGGAGTAGAGCTTGGCGCCGCCGTGGCGGCCGGCGAGGATGTCGTAGGTCACCTCGGCGTCCGGTGAGTAGAGGGCGTGCTCGAGGGTGTCCAGGCGATCGAGGATGCCCTCGCCCGCCTGGATGAGCTCCGGCGGCGCATCCGGCCGTCCCCGGAGCAGGGCGTTGCGCTGCGCGATCTGGTCGCGCACCTCCCCGATCCGCGCCACGTCGGCGATCACGCGCCGCAGGTCCGCCCGCAGGCCGAGGGCGAAGTCGAGCTGCGCCGCGAGATCCTCCGGCGCCACGTCCACCCGTGGATCGGGCGTGATGGTGAGCGGCGCCGTGGCGACCGTGTCCCCGACGGTCAAGCGCAGGGTGTAGGTCCCGGGCACCGCCAGCGGACCGCTCGTCGGGTCACCCCAGTCGATCATCGCGCCGTCGATGAACCCGGCGCCGTCCCACGCCAGGTCCCAGGAGGCGCGGTTCATCCCCGCATCCGTGCTGAGGGCCGGCTCCACCTCGTGGTCCGGCGGCCAGTCCGGGTGGTCGGGGCCGATCGGCTGGGGCTCCGGTGTGCTCCTGAGGGTCCGGACCACGCGGCCCGCCGCGTCCAGCACGTCGAGGGTCACCTGCGTACCTTCCTCGGGCGCCTGGCGCAGCCAGTAGGTGATCAGCGCGCCGGGCGGCGGGTTGTCGCCGGCACCGGCCGAGTCACCCAGCACCGAGCGGTAGCGCCAGCGGACCGCCGGGCGCGGGGTGTAGAGGTGGATCGGCTCCCCGGCGACCGCCGCCCGGGCGCTCGGGCTCGCCAGTGCCCGCAATGGGCCGAGGTCGTCCAGGATCCAGAGCGAACGGCCCTTGGTGCCGACCACCAGGTCGTCGCCGTGGACCGCGAGGTCGGTCACCGGGACGGTCGGTAGATCGAGGCGCAGCGAGCGCCAGGTCGTGCCGCCGTCCCAGGACAGGTAGACCCCGTGCTCGCCGCCCAGATAGAGGACCCCGTCGGCCGCCGGGTCCTCGCGTACCACGAACAGCGGACCGTCCTCTGCCGGGGCGGGCCGCTCCTTCCCCGCCGTCCCCGGAGCGCTGGCCGGCAAGGGATCGGGCAGATCCGTCGCCTGGCGCTGCCAGTGGGCGCCGAAATCGTCCGTCCGCCACAGGTACGGGCGGGGGTCGTCCAGCCGGTGGGCGTCGACCACCACCCAGGCCGTCCCCGCCTCGCGGGACGAGGGCTCGATGGTGGTCACTGTGCCCCACTCCGGCAGGCCCGGGATGTTGCCGGTGACGTCCGTCCAGCTGGCGCCGTCGTCCCGGGTCACGTGGACCAGGCCGTCGTCGCTGCCGGCCCAGATCACGCCCGCCTGGACCGGCGACTCGGCGACGGCGAAGATCGTGTCGTAGAACTCGACGCCCGTGTTGTCGCCGGTGATCGGCCCGCCGGACCAGCGCTGCTTGGCCTTGTCGTTCCGGGTCAGATCGGGGCTGATCGCTTGCCAGTGCTGGCCGCCGTCCCGGGAGCGGAACAGCACGTTGGCCGCGTGGTAGACGACCCGGTGGTCGTGGGGCGAGAGAGCGATCGGCGCCGTCCACTGGAAGCGGTACGCCAGGTCCTCCGCGCCGTGCCCCGAGCCGTTCCACGGGTAGGCGCTGACGTTGCGCGACTGGCCCGTGGCATCGTCGTGGCGGGTGACGACCCCCAGGTACTCGCCCGCGTAGACGACGTCCGGGTCCTCCGGATCGGCCACGATGTGGCCGGCCTCTCCACCGCCCACGCCGTGCCAGTCGGACAGGTAGATGCCGCCGTCGTGGAGGCTGTTGCTCGGCCCGGACGCGGTGCCGAAGTCCTGGAGCGTCGCCATCACCCGGTACGGCGTCCGCGTGTCGGTCGCCACGTGGTACGCCTGGGAGATCGGCAGCGGCGGCCGTCGCCAGGTGGCGCCGCCGTCCCGGCTGAGCGAGACGCCGGCGTCGCTGCCGACGATCATCCGGTCCGGATCTTCCGGGTCGATCCAGACGTCGTGGTAGTCCCAGCCGCCCGCGGCGGCGGTGCGCACCATCTCGCCGGCGTCGATCGTCCGCAGCATGGAGACCTGGGGAAACCAGACCGTGTCCGCGTCGTACGGATCGACGGTCAGGTTGCTGTAGTACCAGGCGCGCTGGCGCAGCCCCCGGCTCGGGTTGACCCGCTTCCAGGTGGCGCCGCCGTCGTCCGAGCGGAACAGGCCGCCCTCCGCGGCCTCGATCAAGGCGTACACCCGATCCGGCGCGGACGGAGCGACCCGTACGCCGACCCGCCCCCAGGGCTTGGCCGGCAGGCCGCTCGCGTCCCGGCCGGCGCCCGCCTCCTTGCCCGGTTCGCCCGCGCCCTCACCCGGCGTCCCGAGCTCGGTCCAGGTGTCGCCGCCGTCGCGCGAGACGAAGAGGCCGCTGCCGGGGCCGCCGCTGGTCAGCCCCCAGGGAGAGCGCCGCGCCTGCCACAAGCCGGCGAAGAGCACCCGCGGATTCTCCGGATCGAAGGTCACGTCGGAGGCGCCGGTGTCCGCGTCCCGGAACAGCACCCGCTCCCAGGTGGCGCCGCCGTCGGTCGTCCGGTAGACGCCGCGCTCGGGGTTCGGGCCGAAGGCGTGGCCCAGGACGGCCGCGAACGCAACGTCCGGGTTCTCCGGGTGGACGATCATCGTGCCGATCTGCCCGCGCTGCCGCCAGACGTGCTGCCAGGTGGCACCGCCGTCGGTCGACTTGTAGATCCCGTCGCCGGCGGAGACGTTGCCGCGGACGTTGGCCTCGCCGGAGCCGACGTAGACCACGTTCGGGTCGGACGGTGCCACCGCGATCGACCCGGTGGAGCTGGTCGTCTGGTCGTCGAACACGCTCTCCCATTCCATGCCGCCGTCGACGCTCTTCCACACCCCGCCGGACGCGGTCGCCGCGTAGTAGGTCAGCGGGTCGCCCGCCACGCCGGTCACCCGGGCCACCCGGCCGCCGGCGGCCGGCCCGATCAGCCGGTAGCTCAAGCCGTCGAGAAGATCCGGTGCCGACGCTCCCTCTTCGGAGGCGTTGACGCCCCTGGCGGCACCGGCGGCTTCGACGGACGACGACGGCGCCATGCTCCAGATGAGCACGACCAGGACGCAGAGGACCAGGGGGATGCGGCGCGACGACACGGAGGACTCGAACATGGGCGCTCCTTTTTTCGGTGGGGACGATCGAAGACGCTCAGTATCGCGGCGGTCTCGGGCACCGTCAAGCGGCTTGGAGGTGGCGCAGGCGGTACGATCGCTGCCATGAGCCCGAACGGAACGTCGGATCGAGCTGGGGACCGAGACCGCGGTAGTGCCCCTGAGAGAGCGGAGCGGGAGCTGGACGTCGTCCTCTGGGGCGCCACCGGCTTCACCGGCCGCCTGGTCGCCGCCTACCTGGCCGAGCACCCGGAGGTCGTCGAAGGCGGCGTGGCCGTCGCGCTCGGCGGCCGGGACCGCCAGAAGCTCGAAGCCCTGCGCGACGAGCTCGCCGAGCGCGCGCCCGGCGCCCGGGAGCTGCCCCTCGTGGTCGCCGACGCCCTCGACCCTGAGTCGCTCCTCCCCATGGTCCGCCGGACCCGGGTCGTCTGCACCACCGTCGGTCCCTACGCGCTGTACGGCATGCCGCTGGCCCGCCTGTGTGCCGAGCACGGCACCGACGCCTGTGACCTGAGCGGCGAGGTTCCCTGGATGCGGCGCACGGTCGACACGCTCCACGCCCCGGCCGTGGCGAGCGGTGCGCGGATCGTCCACTGCTGCGGCTTCGACTCGATCCCGTCCGACCTCGGCGTGCTGCTCACCCACCGGCGCCTGGCCGAGGAGGGCACCGCGCTCCACCGGGGCCGGCTGCGGGTGACCTCGATGCGCGGCAAGCTGAGCGGCGGCACCGTGGCGAGCCTGTTCGAGATCGTGGCGGAAGCGCGGCGCGACCGCTCGGTCCGCCGGCTGCTGGCGAACCCGTACGCCCTGGTGCCGGCGGAGGACCGGCCCCCAAGGCCGTCCGATCGGCCCGATCCGTCCGGTCCGTCGACCGGCGCCGGCCGCTCGGAGACCGACGCGAGGCGGGGCCCTTTCGGCGCGTCGTTCGACCGGGACCGGGAGGTATGGACCGCGCCGTTCCTCATGTCCGGCATCAACACCCGGATCGTCCGCCGCTCGAACGCCCTCCTGGGCCACCCGTACGGCCGCGACTTCCGCTATGACGAGGCGGTCGACGCGGGGCGGGGCATGCGCGGCAAGCTGCGGGCGGCGGCCTTCTCCGCCGGCCTTTCCGCCTTCACCGGCGCCGCGGCCCTGGCGCCCACCGCGTGGCTGCTCCGCTCCTTCGTGTTGCCGTCCCCCGGCGAGGGACCGTCGGCCGACGAGCGGGCGCGCGGGCGCTTCCGGATCAGCGTCTTCGGCGAGAGCGGCGGGGAACGCCCCGTCCGGGTGCGAACCCGCATCGCCGTCGACCTGGACCCGGGCTACGGCGCCACCGCCCGCATGCTGGCCGAGTCGGCGCTCTGCCTGGCACGCGGCGAGGCCGACGGCCTGCCCGGCGGCGTGCTCACCCCGGCCTCGGCGCTGGGCATGCCCCTGATCGAGCGCCTCCGCAGTGCAGGCTTCACCTTCGACGCCGCGCTCGACGACGGCCCCTGACCACCCATTCCCCCCGATGACCGCCCGGAGAGGCGATCGACTTTCCACCCGTCCGGCGGTTCCGCTACTCTGCCCCCATGACCGCCCCCAGGAGGAGCTCACCGATGGATGAAGGCCGCGTCGTTCTCATCGACCACCCCGCGATCCAGCACAAGCTCACCCTGATGCGTGAGCGCACGACCTCGACGGCCACGTTCCGGGCACTGACGCGGGAGATCAGCATGCTCCTGGCTTACGAGGCCACCCGCGACCTGCCCCTGGTCTCCCACACCGTCGAGACCCCGGTCGCCACCATGGAGGCGCGCATGCTCGAGGGCAAGAAGCTGGTCTTCGTCGGCATCCTGCGGGCGGGCCAGGGCATTCTCGACGGCTTCCTCGAAGTCTTCCCGTCGGCCCGGGTCGGCCACATCGGCCTGTCGCGCAACGAGGAGACCCTGGAGCCGGCCGAGTACTACTACAAGGTGCCGCCGAACCTCTCCATCCGCGACGTCATCGTGGTCGATCCCATGCTCGCCACCGGCGGCTCCGCCTGCGCCGCCCTCGACCGCCTGAGCGCCGAGAAGCCCCGCTCACTCAAGCTCGCCTGCCTGCTGGCCGCGCCGGACGGCATCCGGAAGGTCCACGCCAGCCACCCCGGCGTGCCGATCTTCACCGCCGCCGTCGACGAACGGCTGGACGACAACGGCTACATCGTCCCCGGGCTGGGCGACGCCGGCGACCGGATGTTCGGCACCAAGTGAGCTGACCGCGCCCACCGTCCCCACCGCTCGTGACCCGGGCTGCCCGTTGCCGGCAAGGCGGCACGGCGGTCCGCCGGCCGGGCGTCCACCCGCACCGCCCGGACCACGAAGCGGAGCGGCCCGCCCGGGACCACGGCGTCGAACGGGTAGCAGGTGACCAGGGTCAGCGCCGGCTCGTCCGTCGCCCCCAACCAGCGGGTGTCGCCCTCGTCCACCACCCGGATCGCCGTCACCCGGTAGGCGGCGGTACGGAGGCCCCGTGTACTACGCGGTCCGCTCCCCGGCCAGCCGTCGGTCGAGCCGCTGGTCGTGCGACCGTCCACGGTCTCGACCTCCAGCAGGTCCCCCGGCGTCAGCCGCTCGAGGAAGGCGAAGTGGGTGTCCCGGTGGCCGGCCACCACCGCGTTGCCCGCGGCGGCTCCCGGGAGCGGCGTGCCCGGCAGGTGGCCGGGGCCCCACGCCAGGGTCGCGCCGCCGGCGCCCTCCAGAACCAGCAGGCGCTCCTCGAGCCGCGGCACGATCAGCCGCGCCACCGGCCGCGTGTCCGCCCAAGGCCAGGGCCTGGCTTTCGGAGCACCGGCCACGGTGCGCTCCCACGCGCGCTCCAGGAGGACCTGGCCGAGGGCGGCCTTGGCCGGGATCCAGGCGCTCCAGACGAGCGCCCCCGCGCCGAGGGCGAGGAGCGCCAGGCCCGATCTGGCCGGAAGGGCCCGGCTGGCCCAGCCCCGCCAGGTCGAGATCCGCGGCCAGGCCCCGGTCCGTGACCAGGTCACGGCCCATCGCCAAGCCCCGGTCAAGGCCGTCTCCCGACGAGCCGCGGCGCGCCCAGCAGCAGGCCTCCCAGGGCCAGGGCTCCGAGCCCCACCAGCAGCAGCAGCCGGGCCGGCGTGGCCGTCCGCGGCATGGCGCCGATCATCTGCTCGGCACTCCAGCCGGCGGGCAGGTTGACCGGCAGCCGGAGAGTCC
>Ga0210144_1000852_pt1 | contig 14000 bp, 12 predicted proteins | sample Muzzi_PWA_D2_FD_185532 | JGI IMG/M metagenome (GOLD analysis project Ga0210144, IMG submission 185532) | Wetland microbial communities from San Francisco Bay, California, USA, that impact long-term carbon sequestration - Muzzi_PWA_D2 (SPAdes) | ecosystem: Environmental > Aquatic > Marine >...
CCGGCCTGAGTTTGGCCAGTGTTTCCAGTGTGGAATCGGCGCGCACGCCGTCATCATGGTCGTAATAGCCGCCGTACCGGTCGTAGACGACCTCGACTTCCCCGAGGCGTCCGTCCCGGCGCGCGCTTTCCAGACGCTGGTGGCTGCGCAGCGCATAGCGGTCCATCGCATCACGGCCGATGGCGAAACGGTGGGCGAGAATTTCCGCGGTTTGTCCCATCGACAGGCCCACCACCGGATCGGTGAGTCCACGCAGCAGGCCGATGACCGGCCGCAGATGGGCAGGGCGCAATTGCGACAGGGCCTTGAGCCGCGCACCCGGCGTGCGCGCGCGGTTCCATGCCGCCAGCCAGTTGACCATGGCTTCACTGAACAGGATTGGAGCGTGGCTCATGACTTCCACGCCACCGGCCAGCACCAGCCCGGCACGGCCGCTCGCGATGTCGCCGGCCGCGGCATCCAGCGCCTGCATGCCCGAGGCGCAATTGCGCTGCACCGTCCAGGCCGGCACCCGGTCGCCGCAGCCGAGACGCAGCGCCGCCACCCGGGCGATGTTGGCCTCGTTGGCCGAAGGCATGACACAGCCGAGAATGACCTCGTCGAACGCGTCGGGAGAGAACGGCTGACGGGCGAGCAGGGGATTGCCGCCGGCGACCGCGAGATCGGCGGCCGTGAACGGCCCCGGTTTGCCGCGCGCCTTGAGAAAGGGTGTGCGACATCCGTCGACTACATAGACTGGCCGGCCTTGCCGGCCGTTCGGCTGCTGCTCCATGCCTCATGCTCCTTGGTTAGGTGCTCGGGAGAAAACTCATCGACCTGGATGACGATCTTGCGGGCCGCGATGGCCGCGCGTATACCCGCCGCTTCCTGCCCGGTGATCACCCCGGCCGACAGGCCACTGTCGATACACTCTTCCGGGTCGCCACGGGGCAGGGCGCCGTCCCGCATGGCCCGGCGCAGCGTGCGCAGCGCCGCTTCGGCCGCCACGGTTTTTTCGAGGGCATCGTCCAGGCGGGCCAGGGGGGCGTTCGCATCGACCGGGAGGTAAATGCCCTGCGTCAGACGCTCGCGCACCGCGCCCGGCACAAGCACCAGTTCGGCCACCGAGTGGCCCAGTGCATCCCGCGGCCGCTTGCAGGGCCCGCCGAGCGGGAAGGTCAGCAGGCGTGCCAGCATGGCAACGAAGCGGTTGGGCAGGTTGTCGAACACCTCGTACAGGCGTTCCTGGATGGTGAACTGCAGGTCGGCGCAGGCCCATTCCAGCAGCGGCAGTTCGTCGTCCGGTTCGCCGTGATCGTGATGGTGCTTGAGCACGGCGCTGCCCAGATACAGCAGGCTCAGCACATCGCCGAGCCGCCCGGAGAGGGACTCCTTGCGCTTGAGTGAACCGCCCAGCGACAGCAGCGCCATTTCGGTCGTGAGCGCAAAGGCGAGGCACAGGCGCGAGAAATGCCGGTAGTGGTTTCCGCGAGGCCCGGTCACCGGCGCACCCAGCAGCCGGCCGCCGGTGAGACCGTGGAACAGGCTGCGCGCGATGAGGCTCATGATGTGGCTGGCATGACCGCGCAGGACCGCGTCGAATGAAGCCGGATCGTTGCGTTCCGCGGCCTGCATCTCGCGGAACAGCCAGGGATGGCAGCGGATTGCGCCCTGACCGAAGATGATCAGGTTGCGGGTGAGGATGTTGGCGCCTTCCACGGTAATGCCGATCGGCAGGGCCTCGTAGCTGCGCGCCACGAAATTACTCGGTCCCATGCTGATGCCGCAGCCGCCCAGAATGTCCATGGCGTCGTTCACGACCCGCCGCATGCGTTCGGTCAGGTGGTACTTGACGATTGCCGAGGCCACCGAGGGATCCTCGCCGCTGTCGATGGCGGCGGTGGTGAAACCGCGCGCGGCGTTCATCACGTAGGTGTTGCCGACGATGCGCGCCAGCACCTCGCTGATGCCCTCGAACTTTCCGATGGGCAACCTGAACTGTTTTCTGACGGCGGCATAGGCGCCGACCGCGCGGCTCATCTTCCTGCCAGCGGCGGTGCTCAGCGCCGGCAGCGAAATGGCGCGCCCGTCGCAGAGGCAGTTCATCAGCATGCGCCACCCCGTACCGACGCGCTCCTGACCGCCGATGACCCGGTCCATGGGAATGAACACATCCGTGCCGCGGTTGGGTCCGTTCATGAAGGACTGGTTCATCGGGAAATGACGGCTGCCGATTTCGACGCCCGGCGTGTCTGTCGGAATGAGCGCCAGCGTGATGCCGATGTCTTCCTTTTCCCCTATCAGGTGATCCGGATCGTAGAGATGAAAGGCGAGACCCAGCAGTGTGGCCACCGGTCCCAGCGTGATGTAGCGCTTTTCCCAGTTCAGACGGATGCCGAGCACGTCGGCCTTGCCGTCGTGGTCCTGTCGGCAGACGATGCCGGTATCCGGCATGGCCGCGGCGTCGCTGCCGGCTTCAGGACCGGTGAGCGCAAAGCAGGGGATGTCCGTGCCGTTCGCCAGGCGCGGCAGGTAGTAGTCCTTCTGGGCTTCGGTGCCGTAGGAGAGCAGCAGCTTCGCGGGTCCGAGCGAGTTCGGCACCATCACCGTGACTCCGGCGGAAATGCTGACGCTGGCGACCTTCAGGACCACCAGGGAATGGGCATTGGCGGAAAATTCCAGGCCGCCGTAGCGCCGGGGAATGATCATGCCGAAGAAACCCTGGCGTTTCATGGTGTCCCAGGTCTGCGGGGTCAGGTCACGAAGTTCCTCGGTGATCTCCCAGTCGTCGATCATGCCGCAAAGTTCCTCGACGGGTCCGTCGAGGAAAGCCTGTTCTTCGGGACTCAGCTTCGGAGCGGCAAATCCGCGCAGGCGATGCCAGTCCGGCTGGCCGGTGAACAGGTCCGCCTCCCACCACACCGTACCGGCTTCGAGCGCCGCGCGTTCGGTGTCTGACATGGACGGCATGATCCTGCGGTACGCCGCGAGCAAAGGTTGCATGATCAGGCGCCGGCGCAGCGGTGTCAGTGTGAGCAGGGCAGCGAGCGGCACGAACAGCACCCAGGCGGCCAGTTCTGCTGTGGCTGTCGGATGATGGAAGACGGTCCAGTAGATCAGTCCGGCGCCGAGTACGGCTGTCCAGAGGAACCTTGACGCCTGTCGCGCCATCAGCAGTCCGATGACGGTGACGACCAGCAGCAGTTCAATGACTCCGTTCATGGCGACCGTCCTCTGCGAGTGATGTGGCCGCTAGGAGCCTGTCGGACTTAGGATTGATCTACTATGCTGGTGGGAGAGCGGCCCATATTCTCCCGATTTCTCGTTGCGTAGAACCACTATGCGCCTCGAAATCGTGAAAATCTGTTCTCGCTCTCCCACCATGCTCGCTACGATCACCTAAGTCCGACAGGCTCCTAGCGCCCGGATGTTTCCGGTCCGTCTTGGAATGCGCGCTAACCCTGTTCAATTATCGACAATTTTTTGCCTGTTTGTATCTTAGGACAGGAATAAAACCGGCGAGTTGCGCGGGCGGTGACCGGCGTCACTGTTTCAGCACGTCTAATCCAGAGCGTTCCGGGTATCAAATGGCGGGATGATTGTTACATAGTGGCCAGCCTCCGATATCGATTCGCTGTCGCTGGATGGAGGGTGTTTGGTGACACCTTTAATGGAGATATAAATAATAAAATACATAATGTTATGTGATATTCTTAAGGCTTGACCGATACGGGGTGTTGGTTGAGCCTGGCATTCACGGCGAGGATGCCCGGCAACAGTGCCGCGTAGCATTGGTTAGTGGCTGGTCATATAGGGATAAATTCACCGCGATGATGCCGGGAATACAAACTCGTTTATGTGATTTGATTCGGGAAATTCTCTGCGTTCTCTGCGTCCCTGCGGTGAATACGGTGTGTATGAAGGAACCCCCATCAAAGGTCAATCACGATACGGCCATACCCTCATGAAACGTACCCAACTGACAGAACTGGATATCGCCGGGGCCGCCCAGCGCCTGCGCCAGTGCGTGCTGTTCGCGGATCTCGACCGGGAGCAGTTCGATGGCGTGATCAAGCACACGCGCCACGTCGTGCTGCAGGAAAATGAAGTGCTGTTCGAACAGCAGCAGCCCGCACACGAGATCTTTCTGCTGGAGAGCGGGCAGATCAAGCTCGCGCTGGTGTCCCCGGAAGGCCATGAGAAAATCATCGATCTCATCTCGCCAGGGACTTCATTCGCCGAGGCGATCATGTTTTCCGGTCATCAGACCTATCCGGTCACGGCGACGGCCATCGTCGCCAGCCGGGTATGGTCCATCGATGCCGGCTACTATGCCGGCATTCTGCATCAGTCCACCGATGCCTGCTTTGCCGTCATGGCGCAGATGAGCCGGCGTCTGCACTGGCAGGTTGCCGAACTTGACCGGTTGACCCTGCACAACGCCGCCTCGCGGGTGGTGCGGTACCTGCTCGACCAGGTTCCCAGCACCCACCTCGTGACATCCGAGTTCCAGCTCGATACCCCCAAGCATGTAATCGCTTCGCGCCTGTCCATCACGCCGGAAACCCTCTCGCGCACCTTCGCCAAACTGAGTCGCGAAGGTTACCTCGATATCACCGACAATACGGTCCGGCTCCACGATATCGAGAAGCTGCGCGCCCAGGTGCAGTCCGGCACGATTTAGCGCACACGCCAGGCAGTCAGGTGCGCATACAGCAGCGGCAGCCTGGCCGGGAGTTCGCCGGCGTGGCGCACCAGCATCCAGGCATTGGCGCCGAACAGGTAGGGCAGGTAGTCGCGCGCTTTCGCATCGACGGTGACACAGAAAGGCCGCACGCCGGATCTCACAGCCTCCCGCACCGCCATGCGGGTGTCCTCGATGCCGTAGCGTCCCTCGTAGCGGTCGAGATCATTCGGCTTGCCGTCGGTGAGTATCAGCAACAACCGTTCGCTGGACGACTGTCGTGTCAGGATCGCAGTCGCATGGCGCAGCGCGGCGCCCATGCGCGTGTAATAGCCCGGGCGGATGGCCTGAATCCGTCCCCGGCTGCGGTCCGTGTAGGGTTCATCGAAGGTTTTCAGGGTATGGAAACGCACGTGGCTGCGGCGGCGCGAGGAAAACCCGTAGAGGGCGAAGCGGTCGCCGGTTGTGGCCAGTGCTTCGGAAAACAGCAGCAGGCTGTCACGGATCACATCGATGACGCGTTGTTCATTGCTGACCCAGCTGTCGGTCGACAGTGACAGGTCGGCGAGCAGCAGGCAGGACAGGTCACGCCCGGCATGGCGGAAGCTGCGGAACAGGTTGGCCTGGTCGGCCTGCACGCCGCGCAACCGGTCGGCGCGATGGCTGATGACGGCATTGATATCGAGATCCGCGCCGTCCGGCTGGTCATGTTGCCAGACGCGCCTCGGTTTGAGCAGGTCGAATACGGCACGCAGCCGCCGCGCCTTGCGGGCGAGGTGAGCCGGCAGCGGGGCGGGGACGGCATCCCGTGCCAGCATCGGCTGCAGGCGGCAGTAATCAAGCTGCAGCACGCGCCGCCTGAAGTCCCATTCCGGCAGGGCGATGCCTTCGCCCAGCGGGATATCATCGTGCTGCGCCGGTGGCAGATCCAGGTCGAAACGCAGTCGCGAGGCCGTGCGGCCGCGCTCACGCGCCAGACTCAGCACCTCCATGTCTTCCACCGCCGATTTGGCGTCCGAATCCTCGTTTTCTTCCGTGCTGCGATCGACGGCGGCATATTCGGCACGGGTGAACAGGCTTTCCAGTCGAAAGGCGAGCAGTCCACTCCGACCATCCGGTGTGTCCACGCGTTCAGCACGTCGGCGCTTGTCCGTTTCGCAATCCCGGCTGTCGGCCGGTCCCGTGTCGTTGTCATCATCATCACTGTTGGCTGCGACCTCGGGGACCAGCAGCGGCGGTGCAGGGTGCAGCCACAGGGGTACCGGCCAGGGCGCCCGCCGGCCCGGCGGCAGGGTAAAGTCGCCATTTTGCGGTTGCAGCAGCGCCAGCCGGATCGCCTCCTCCTGTCGGGCTTCATCCGGCTTGAGGCTGCCCGGCAGGGGGCGCTGCAGGAGATGCGCCTGCACCAGTCTGCGGTAACGCACCGTCAAACCGGGATAGCGTTCCAGCAGCCTCGCGGTCGCGGCGGCATTGCGCGGCAGCCAGTCGCCCGCGCCGTGCTCCCCGTCGGCGGCCAGGGCTGCCAGCCACAGGTACAGTTCGCGATTCAGGGTGCGATCGGGAAACGCGGCGATGCGGGCCGGCAGCCTCAGGGCTTCCTCGTCACGCCAGGCGAGTTCTATGTGCTGTGCGGTGCCGGCGATGCGTTCGAGCAGCCCGCGGCGTGCCCCGTGCCGGGTTTCGGTGGCCGCCTCCACACGCAGTCCCCGGGTACCGCCCAGTGCGCGAAACATCATCGCAGTTGCCTGCTGCACTTCTGTCAGCCTGACAGCAGCCTCAGGGTAATCGCGGCGCGCCGCCCGTGTGACCAGCCGGTGCCAGAGTTGTCCGATCTGCTCTTCCATCGCTCAGTCGGTCTTTCCGAAGCAGTCTTCGGGCAGCCTTACGGAGTGTTTCGCGCTGCGCCCGGGCGCCTCTTCCGCGCAGGGACCGGACACCATGCGCAGCAGGCCGGGTTGCCTTTCCGGCTGGTTGACGCGGTCACAGGCCTGGACGCATTGCTGGCACTGGGTGCAGGTGAACATCCGGCGCTTGACCTGACGCGGCCGCAGGCGCATCGGGCAGGCGTGTTCGCAGGAACGGTCGCAGCCGGCGCAGACCAGCGCCCGCCGCCGGTCGAAGCCGACGACCAGGGCGCGGCGGTTGGCCATCCACACGAGGCTCTGGAACAGGCCGATGGCGCAACCGAAGCGGCAGAACAGATGGCGCGCCAGGCTGAATTCGATCGTCAGCAATCCGGTGGCGACACCGAGAAACAACGCCTGGTTGCGAGTCAGCGTGCCGTGCAGCAGGTTGCCCCAGACCTCGGCCGGGGGCAGCAGATAGGTGAGCAGGGTGATCGCCCAGAGCGCGGAGAAAAACACCACGGCGACGGCGACCAGCCACCAGTAAACGGCTTTCGGTTCGACCTGCACCCCGTCGCGCTGGTGGCGCGGCAGCGGCTGTTTCTCCCACAGCGTCGGCTTGCCCGAGGCACGCCGCATCAGGGCATTGATGGTTTCCACCACCGAAAAGTGCGGACACAGCCAGCCACAGTAGAGTCGACCGTAGCGCCACGACACCCAGATGCCCAGGCCCACGAGGGTTGCGAGGGGCAGAAAACCGCGCAGGATGAGGTTGACGGCTGACTGCGTCGCATTGTCCGCGTCGATGCCGAGCGTCCAGGGATGCGCGAAGAGGATGAAATGCCCCTGGGTCAGGTCATAGCGAAAAATATCGAGCGGCGGCGCCAGCAGGAACAGGGCGAAGAAACCCGTCCGCCACAGCAAGCGCTGCCACTGTACCCGGTTCATGGACGGAACCAGCGCCCCAGCAGGGGATAACGATAGTGCTGGCCGGCCAGCGCCTTCACCAGGCCGAGGATGCCGAGCAGGATCAGCGTGCTGTGAATGAAGGTGAAGTAGAGCACCACCACGACCCAGGTGTACCCGGAATCCAGTCCCCCCAGCAGCGTGATGAGTAGTGTGATGCAGACCAGCAGGCTGCCGCCGATGAGGGCGACGCCGACGGTCTGCGAGAGGTGATTCGCGGCCAGCGGTTCGGCGATATTACGATTCCGCAGATAGAGGATCAGCAGCGCCAGGAAGGCCAGACCGGGCGCCAGCAGCAGGTTGACCAGGAACAGGGTCTCCGCGGTAACCGCCAGCGTTTGTCCGGGTTTGTCCATGATCAGCCCAGGTTCGCCTGCACCACCTCCATCAGGGCGTCCACGGTGGCTTCGTCATCGCTGAGCGGTTCGATCAACGCCGCGCGACTGGCCTCCACCGGCTCGAAGCCGTCGCGGATCAGGCGCGCGGCGTAGATCAGCAGCCGGGTCGAGACGGATTCCTCCAGGTCATGGTCCTCGAGCGCGCGCAGGCATCGCGCCAGCCGCACCAGGCGTTGCGCCGCGGGCGGGTCGATGCCGGTTTCCTGCTGGACGATTTCCTGTTCCAGTTCCGCGGCCGGGTAATGGAACCGCAGGGAAACGAAGCGCTGGCGCGTCGAGGGTTTCATGCCCTTGAGGAGATTCTGGTAGCCCGGGTTGTAGGAGACCACCAGCATGAATCCGGAGGGGGCATGCAGCAGTTCGCCGGTGCGCTCGATGGGCAGGATGCGCCGGTTGTCGGACAGGGGATGCAGCACCACGGTGGTGTCCTTGCGCGCCTCGACCACCTCGTCGAGGTAGCAAATCGCTCCCTCGCGCACGGCCCGGGTGAGGGGGCCGTCATGCCAGTACGTCGATCCCTCGCCCAGCAGGTGCCGGCCCACCAGGTCGGCGGCGGTGAGATCGTCATGACAGGCCACCGTGTACAGGTGACGCTCGAGACGGGCGGCCATATGCTCGATGAAGCGGGTCTTGCCGCAGCCGGTCGGGCCCTTCAGCAGCACCGGCAGCTGGTTGCGCCAGGCGTACTCGAACAGCGCCACCTCGTTACGCTGGGGAAGGTAGTAGGGAATACCGGCGGCGGTGTCTGACACCGCCGCAGGGGTTTTTGCGACGACTGCCGGCATGATCAGGCCGTTCCGGCGGCCGCGCTGACCGTCGCCGGTTTGCCGCCCTTGACGAAGAACGACAGTACATACATGACCAGTCCGATCATAAACACCACGCCGGCCAGCTCACGCATCCAGTAGAAGATGGCGATCTTCTCCTGGACCACCATGAAGGGCTGGGGGTTATCGGTGAAGCGCTGCAGGTAGACCTGCAGTACGCCGGCGCCGGTCAGGAACAGCGTGATGAACACCATGGACACGGTCATGAACCAGAACGACCACATCTCCAGCACCTGCGAACGTTCGTCGCTCGCCTCCTGTCCGCGCAGGATTGGCATGGCATAGGAGATGATGGTCAGCACGATCATCACGTAGGCGCCGTAGAAGGCCATGTGCCCGTGGGCCGCGGTGATCTGGGTGCCGTGGGTGTAGTAGTTCACCGGTGAGAGCGTGTGCAGGAAGCCCCACACCCCGGCGCCGAGGAAGGCCATCACCGCGGTGCCCAGCGCCCAGAGCACGGCCGCCTTGTTGGGGTGTTCGCGGCGGCGCTGGTTCACCATGTTGAAAGCGAATACTGTCATGATGAAGAACGGGATCGGCTCCATGGCGGAGAAGATCGAACCCCACCACTGCCAGTACTCCGGCGTGCCGATCCAGTAATAGTGATGGCCGGTGCCGATGATGCCGGTGATCAGGGCCATGGCGATAATTACGTAGAGCCATTTCTCGATGACCTCGCGATCCACGCCGGTGACCTTGATCAGTACGAAGGCCAGGATCGCACCGAGTATCAGCTCCCACACGCCCTCCACCCACAGGTGCACCACCCACCACCAGTAGAACTTGTCCTTGACCAGGTTGACGGGGTTGTAAAACGAGAACAGGAACATCAGTGCGAGACCCAGCAGACCGGTCAGCAGCACCAGGTTGACCACCGTCTTGCGTCCTCCGAGGATGGTCATGCCGATGTTGTAGAGAAAACCCAGCGCCACCACCACGATGCCGAGCTTGGTGATGGTGGGCTGCTCGAGGAACTCGCGGCCCATGGTCGGCAGCAGTTCATTGCCGGTCATCTTCGCCAGCCCCGCGTAAGGCACCAGCAGGTAGCCGAGTATGGTCAGCGCCCCGGCGATGAGGAAGATCCAGAACAGCGCCAGCGCCAGCATCGGGCTGTGCAGTTCGCGCTCGGATTCCTCCGGCACCAGGAAATAGGATGCCCCCATGAAGCCGAACAGCAGCCAGACGATCAGCAGATTGGTGTGCACCATGCGCGCGACATTGAAGGGGATCTCCGGAAACAGGAAATCCCCCCACACGTACTGCAGGCCCATCACCAGTCCGAACAGTATCTGGCCGACGAACAGGCCGATGGCGGCGATGAAATAGGGTTTGGCGACGGCTTGTGAACGGTATTGCATGATATTCCCCTCAGCCCTGGATGTTGGGCGGCCAGTTGGCGGTGTTGATCTCGCTGCTGTACTTCAGGAACTCGGCCACCGCGTTCAGTTCCTCGTCGGAGAGATTGAACTGCGGCATGCTGCGGCGTCCCGGGACGCCCTCGGCCGGACGGCTCCTGATGAAGCCGGCGATGGCCTCGGTGGAATTGCCGAAGCGCTTGTAGACATTGCCGAGCTCCGGCGCGAAGTAGGCGCCCTCGCCCAGCAGGGTGTGGCAGCCGATGCAGTTGTTCTCCTCCCAGACGCGCTTGCCGAGCGCGACCTGATCGGAGATGGCCGCGTGGTTGTCACGCTGCGGGGTTTTCCCGGAAGTATCGAACGTCAGGGCGAGAAACAGCAGGATGAAGAAGACACTTCCCCCGAAGTAGATGTTTCTCGCCATGCTTTTGGTAAAGACTTCACTCATGGCGCACCTTCCTTTATGACCGGACCGGGGATGATTAGAAGCCGCCGGACGAGGTGCTGTCCTTGATATATATCAAGCGTGATTTTTCAGTGGGTGGTGACTCGCCTGTCGATTATGCCGGTCGGCGACGGGATACGATGTTGATGCAACTGAAATGCTGCTGATCGGTTAACGACGAAGGGCATCTGCTTGAGTCGAGATAATGATAAATAGCCACGAAATCCACGCAAGACACAGATTTATCTGTATATCCCGCATTTTCCGTGTGCTTCCGTGGCCATTGGTTGTTTATTATATGAACGCTATCACTCACTGACTGTGACGCCAATCGACTGCGCGCCGACGTTTACGTGCGATTCCTCGACCGTCCCCCTCAATCGCTCCGCCACCTTCTCCGCATCGTCGACCGACGCGCCCGGGAAAACCATTAGAAACTCCTCGTGAACAACATGCTGGAGAAATACCAGACCAGCGAAACCACGGAATGGTGATCGAAAATGCTCTCGTCGCGAGTATAGGCAGATTCTGTAACACCGCCTGATGCGCTCCTGTTGTACAAGGGGACAATATACAGCGTGTGATCAACGCACTATTCTGAAATCCTACCGGGCGTGGGTGAATACAAGACCGTTTGGAAATAAGCCCTGCGCCAACTGCCTGTAGCAAGAAGGCAGGCAGCGCACGCCCGGACCAACTTACTAAAGTCACGGTCACTATGTCGAGGACTTCATTGGAGGACGGCATGACGTACATAGATGAATTTCACAGCGATCACGATCGTTATATCAAGCGGTTGCTATCACGCCTGGCGCTGTACGCCGACGAACCCTTCCCGAAAACAGATGCAGACTGCAGGCGGCTGATCGCCACGCGCGGGCGCATGATCGCGCCATGGCAGCTTGATACCCTGAAGAGTTGGTGTTCCCGTCAGAATCGAGTCTGAAATAATACAGTGTCCGATGGCCGCCGCTTTCGGTCCCTGTACCTGCTGTAACTGCCAATACAGACGAGCCAGACAGGTGTGATATGGGTGATGTAATTGACTCCGGGATAAAGCGGAAATCCAGGTTTCGCAAGGACTGGCCAAAGTTCGAGTTGCTATTGACGGCGCTCGCTTCAATTGAACGCCGGAATCCAAATTTCAACAGTGAGATTACCCTTGAAGAAATCGCACTGGCGCTTGACATCTTGAAGCGCAATAATCCGGCGAGATTTGGCTCATTATCGATGACAGAGACCATCATCGATGGACAGAAATCGATGCTTGAACTAGCGATGGCAGCCAAAGCTATCGCAGTTGCATTGCAGAATAAACACGAGGAATTATTGAATTCCAGACTGGAATGGGAACCGGCAGACAAACCAGACCTGTGACATCCCCGGCCGCCCCGGGAGCACCGGAGCTAATGTAAAGACGGACTTGCAGTTCAGTGGCACTCATGGCGTACCTCCTGGATGTCTTCATGCCCGGGATGTGCAACTGTCTCCTAGGCGCGACATGTTTCAGGTGCGTATGCGGAAGGAACGTAATTGTTGCCGTTTTGTTTCTGCTCAGTGACTGGTGCCTTCCGCGTAGTGAATCTTGTTATAGACGTTGTACTTCCCGACCGGCTTGTTCATGGGCAGGCGCTTGACCTCCTCGAGCGTATTGGCGTCATAGACCACCACGGCGCCGTCGGTCTCCCAGATGCTCACCAGCGCGTATTTCCCGTCACGGGTGAATTCGACGTGGGCGGAGGTCTTGCCGGGCGCCGGGCGCAGCGTCTTGACGATTTCCAGCGTCTGCTTGTCGATGACCTGCATCGCGTCCTTGTCCGGCCCGGAAAACACATCCACCCAGGCATAAGGCGAGTTTTCATGGCTGCGCATGAAAAAGCCCGGCCCTAGCGTCGAGATCTTCTTGATGGTTTTCCAGTTCGCAGTGTCGATGATGCTCACCATGCCCTCCCTGAGATTGGGCGTGGCCAGCACGGTGGTGCCGTTCCATGGCCAGGTGATGCCGGAGCCCAGATGCGGCAGGCCCGGCAGGTCCACATCGGCAATTTTACGGCCGACTATGAGGTTGACCACCTGTCCCTTGTTGCCGTCGCGCGAGGCGCCGATCAGGTGTTCGTAGGACTGGTCGAAGAAGAAATCATCGAGGTAATCATCGAGCTTGATGCGCCGTATCGGAAAGTGGTCCGGCTCCGCCAGTCCCTCGCCCAGTCGGTAATCGTGCACCAGTCCGCCATAGACGGGCGGCGGGTGGTCGGCGTAGCTGATCTCCCAGACTTCCTTGATATCCTTCAGCGCGACGATGAAACTCCGGCGCGGCGGCGCGGTGTAGACGGCGCTCACCCGCGAGCCCTTGCCGAAATCGTCCGTGGCCGGAATCACCCTGATCAGACTCAAATCGCGCGCGTCCAGCAGCACCAGGTCCTGTGGCAGGTAGTTGCCGACCAGGACATAACGGTCATCGGCCGAGACTGCCGCATTGCGGGTGTTGATGCCGGCGCGCACCTCGGCCACGGTTTCCAGCCGGTACATGTCGAACTTGCTGATCCAGCCATCGCGGGAGGCGAAATAGACGAAGCGCCCGTCGTGAGAAAACTTCGGCCCGCCATGCAGGGCATAGCGCGATTTGAAACGGAAGATCGGTACCAGCTTGTCGCCGTCAAGCACCGTGACGTGATGATCGCCGGCTTCGACTACCAAAAACAGGTTCAGGGGATCGGCGTCGTAGACCGGTTTGACCGTGGTGGCGTCGCCCTCGACCGACCCGGGTTTGTACACCACCCGGCTTGCGTTAATCTGCGCCTCGCCCCAGACCGGCAGAGTCTCGGGTGCGCTGTAGATATACTCGACCAGAGCAGCTATCTCCTCTGGCTTCAGCGTCTCCCTGAAGGCCGGCATCCGGGTGGCGGGCTGTCCCGCGGCGATAATCCCGGCCGCGGCATCCCGCTTTGTGCGCTGCAGGTTTTCGGGCAGCAGAGCCGGACCCATGGCTCCCAGCCGGTCGGCGCCGTGACAGCTCGCGCAGTGTTTTCCGAACAGAGCGGCGGCGTCAGGCGTCGCGGCGGTAACCGGGCTGTTCATGGACAAACACAGCACAATGAACAACGCGCATGCTGTCGAAATATTTCTGATCATCTCTCTTTCCGGAAGGACTCGTAAAACAGGTGTTTGTTATACCGCAGGGTGCGCCATGGTTAGCCTGGAGTGTTTCGATCCATTAATTGATTGTTTTTCATCATGGAATTCTCTGCGTTCTTTCGGTAATTGCTCCCTGCATTACTCTAACTCCTGCCTCCCTGCAGTCGTGTGTCTCTGCAATGAAAACGATGTTTATGGCTTAACACTGATTATCATTCGCCAGAATAGTGGCACGCCCTGGCGATCCTGCAAACCCGACTCACCCCGCGTGTCGTATCGTGTGGACCGCCAGGTCGGCGGGCAAAGGCGTATCGGCGGCGTAATCGTCCGCACGGATGTCCAGTTCCTCGTCGTCGAGATAGCAGGC
>Ga0210144_1000854_pt1 | contig 13977 bp, 6 predicted proteins | sample Muzzi_PWA_D2_FD_185532 | JGI IMG/M metagenome (GOLD analysis project Ga0210144, IMG submission 185532) | Wetland microbial communities from San Francisco Bay, California, USA, that impact long-term carbon sequestration - Muzzi_PWA_D2 (SPAdes) | ecosystem: Environmental > Aquatic > Marine >...
GTAGAGGAGACCAATTCCGGAGCGACCCTGGATGTCCATGCCGGTCTTTACCACGGAGTCATCGACCCGGTCCTCACGCTGAATTCCGTGCTGTACGGCGACGGACTTCCCGTGGGCGATCCCAACTGCACGAGCTGCCACGATGGAGGTGCGGCGCCGGATAACTTCACACCCTGGCGGACGACCGGCCATGCCGAGGCCTTTACCCAGGGCATCACCACTAACGGACATTTTGGAACGGGTTGTTTTGCGTGCCATACCGTCGGCTATGGCCTCGATGGTCCTGATTTCCCCAACGGTATTGACGACACGCCGAACTACACGGCCTTCCTGAACCTGCTGTCGAGCAATCAGGCGGCGGGAACCATATCGGGCACCTGGGAGGAGATGCTTGATCCAGTGAGTGGAATGCCGGACACGGCACGCCTGTCGAACATCCAGTGCGAGAACTGCCACGGCCCGCAGGACTACACCGAGGCCCACAGAAACAAACCGGGTGCCCCGCGTGTCAGCCTCTCCGCGGACGTCTGCGGCTCCTGCCATGGCGAACCGGCACGTCACGGGCGCTTCCAGCAATGGCAGCTCAGCAACCATGCCGACTATGAGCTGGCGGCCGAGCGGGGGGCAGAGGATGGCAACTGTGCGCGCTGCCACTCGGGCAACGGCTTCGTGGCCTGGGACGATCTCAATTTCGATCCGAACCAGGAGGTGGACGTGACCTGGGATGCGGACACGGTCGTGCCACAGACCTGCGCGGCCTGCCACAACCCGCATGACACGGGCTCAACCAGCGGCGGGCCTGACACCAACGCCCGGGTGCGCGTCAACGGCTTCACGGGCGGTACCTGTGGCGGTACAGATGAGAATCCAGAGAGATGCGATACGTATGAGTTGCTTGCTGGCTTCGTGGCACCCGCTGTCGGTAGGGGCGCGACCTGCATGACCTGCCACAACTCGCGGAACGGCCTGCGCAATGACGCCACCTGGGCTTCGCTGTCAGACTCGCAGAAGGATGACACTCCGCACCATGGAGTACAGGCGGATCTCATCATGGGCCAGAATATGTACTTCATGAACTCGGATGACCTGGTGCGCGGCAAGCATTCGCTGATCCCGGACACCTGCGCGACCTGTCACATGGAAAAGACACTGCCGCCCGAAATCTTTTCCTACAATCGTGGAGGCACCAACCACACCTTCGCCGCGGATCCGAACATCTGCAGCCAGTGCCATGGCGACAACAGCGTCTCCGCGGATAACATCGACACCATTGTCAGCAGCTACATGGACGACCTGACAGCCGCGCTGGGCGATGCGTGGATGCGGCTGATGGCGGCCAACTATCCGGTCACCATTGGAGGCGCCTGTGGAACAGCCGATGTGAACAACAAGGGTAAGAACGGAGTCAACAACCCGATCACGAATGTCGAGTGGGTCTATGCCGGTTTTCGGGGCATCCGGCTCAACGTCACGGTCGGCGGCAATACGTGTTCGAACCTGGATCCTGCCAGCATCCTGGTCGGCAAGACCTTTAACAACACGGACAAGAATACGACCCTAAAGGACCTCAGTCTGCAACCGGGCAACGATGTGCTGTGGAAAGCGATGTGGAACTACGGGCTTATCTATGAAGACGAGACGATCAATGCAGGTGATCCACCGCCTCACACCGCTCGCGGTGTCCATAATCCGGACTTCAGCATCAAGGGCCTGACCCGCGCCATCACGGCAGTCAAGGCGCTGAACCCGTAATGCCAACGCCGGCGTCCGCGCCCCTCGCGACGCGGATGCCGGGTCCTCCCTTCAAGGGGTACCGGCCGGTACCCCTTTTTTTTTGATAAGGGGACTTTCCGGTTTCTCATCGATGCCTTTCCAGACGACGCCTACTGACACAGAAATCAGAGACTGGATGCCAACCTCATGTCGCATAAACAACGGGTCACAAGGTAGCCCTGCATGCACACGTTTCGCTCTGCCATCATCGCAGTTCTTCTGCTGCTGACCGCTCTGGTACCCGCTATGTCGGGTGCCGATTCGGCTCTTAAACCGCGCACCTCCCATCGCATTCCGCCGCCGCTCGTGCTGCTCGATCTGGCAGGCAAGCGCCACTCGCTGAAGGAGTATCGAGGGAAGGTCGTACTGGTCAACTTCTTCGGCACCTGGTGTCCGCCCTGCCTGGAGGAGATGCCTGGCCTGCTGCTGCTGGCGGAGGCGCTGATGAACCAGCCGTTCGTTGTGCTCGCGGTCGATGTCGGCGATTCGCCGGCGCGCTTGCGGCAGGTGTTTGGTGAAGAGAGGGCGGCGTTCACCATCTTGCTCGATTCCAGGCAAACTGCCACACGCAGCTGGGGCGTGCAGGGATTCCCGACCAGCTTTGTGCTGGACACCGAAGGGCGAATCCGCTACAGCGTGGAAGGGCCGGTGCAGTGGGACGATCTCAAGGTCGCCGCGCAGATCGTGGCGCTGCTGCCGAAGGCCCCTTCGCCGGCAATGGACAATGACGCGGGAAGCAGCAACGAATAACACCCCGTGGCTCCGCGCGCGGACTGAAATCTCCGACACGGGGTGATATGTCACAAACGGGCATATTGTCCGGGTTGAAGAAACAGCCGCATCCCCGTGGCTGGGATCCGGTCTATGGCCTCAGGGGCATTACAGTAAGAGCCTGCTGGAAAAGTAGAATGTCCCCTGTTTCATTTTTCCTTACTGCCGCGCCTGTTCAGACACGCCGCTGCCGAACATCCCCTCGATGGCCTGTATCATGTCCGGATCATCCCATTCGCGTGGACCGTAGGCGACGTACTGAACGCGGCCCTGCGGATCGATCAGGAAGCTGGTCGGGTAGAGATCGATCCCCCAGTCGTAAGCAGTCTGGCCTTCGCGGTCCAGCAACAGGGGAAAATGTATCCCCACCCTGGCGGCAAATTTCCACACCGTGCCGGGTGATTCCTCGACATTGACGGCGAGCAGGGTGAAGGGTTTTCCGGTCATGGCATTCTGCAATCGCTGCATGCTCGGCATCTCGACCACGCAGGGTCCGCACCAGCTGGCCCAGAAATTCACCAGCACCACCCGGCCTTGGTAGTCCTGCAGCGTGTGAACCTTGTGCCCCAGGTCTTCCAGTGACAGCCCGGGTGTTGGCGCGTTCCCCCGCAAGGGTTCCAGTTGTCCCGCCGCCGCGCAGGACAGGGAAACAAGCATGAGCAAGCCGGTGAGGTATCTGATCATGAGAATCTCGCTAGAGTTTGCCTTTCTGTCGACGGTCCTGATTTGCATCGCCGCCGTTGATTGCGTAGGGTAGGCGGCACCTGCAAAAAAACGGGGGTGGTGTTGGCTGGCGAACACACTATTCGCGCCAGGCCGTAATCCTACCGTACATGGAGCATATCCAAAAACATACCAGGCCGCCACGCGGCTGGATCCGGCTTACCGCACTGCTGCTGGCGGCATTCTCCGGTGCGGCCGTCATGGTGGTGGAACTGGGTGTGGCGCGCATCCTGACGCCGGTGTTCGGCGGATCCATCTCGGTCTGGGCCATCGTCATTGCCACCACGATGCTGGCGCTTGCCGCGGGCTATGCCTTTGGCGGTTACCGCGCGGATCGGACGGGTGGAGTCACTGTCGCCTGCCGCGCCGCCGCTATCGGCGCCGTGCTGTGCGCGCTCATACCCTATGCCCGCCTGCCGCTGGTCGCGCACACCATCGATCTTTCCACGCTCACCGGCGCGGCTGTTACGGCCATAGCACTGATCGCGCCATCGCTGTTTTTCCTCAGCCAGGTATCGCCGGCGCTGATCCGCGGACTCACCGCCGGGGCCGGCGGGCATGTCGGAGTCACGGCCGGGGGCATCTATGCCGTTTCCACCGTGGGCAGCCTGATCGGCACGCTGGCCGCCGTCTGGCTGTTTCTGTATTTCCCGCTGATGACCGGTTTTATCGCCACGGCGCTGCTGGTGCTGATTCCTGTGGCTGTCCTGCGTCCGGCTCCAGGCATGGCGGCCCTGATTATCAGCGGCCTCCTGCTCGGTTTCGCGGTGACCTCGAACCAGGGGCGCGTCACCGCGCAGGACCGCTACGGGCGAACATTTGCCCTGCTCGACAAGCGCAAATCCCCGTATGGCGAAATCCGTGTCATCGGGCTGGAAGACGCCTACCGTTTCATGATCGTCAACGGCTTCGATCAGGGGGGCGTCAATTTGTCCGTGGGCGGGTCGGCTTACAACTTCACGGACGGGCTGGTCGATCTCGGCGGCTTCTACAGCGAACACCCGTCCAGCGCACTGATTATCGGCCTCGGGCCGGGGATCATCGCCGGCCGGCTGCGGGAGACGGGAGTACAGGTTGATGCGGTGGAGATCGATGCCGAAGTACACCGGGTCGCGCGCGATTATTTCGATTATAGCGACGATGTCGTCATCGACGACGGCCGGCGCTTCCTGCAGCGCAGCGATCGAAACTGGGATTTGATCATCGTCGATGCCTTTGCCGGTGGCAATCCGCCCTGGCAACTCTACACGAAAGAGGCCTTCATGCTTTATCGGCACCACCTCACCCCCGGGGGCGTCGTGGTGCTCAACTTCATCGGCAATCACCTCGATCCTGAACAGCGCAGTGCGCTGGAAGCGGTGGTGACCACGGCCCGGGAGGCTTTTCCGACGGTGGATGCCTATCCCGATCCCTGGCAGCCGAATGACTATACGACCCGTAACATCTTCCTGGCGGCGTCCCTGGGGCCTCGACGCGAGTTCGAACATCCGGGCGACCCCATGAAGGCGAAATCCTTTACCGAGGCACTGGCCCGTACTCGTCCTGCCAGTGTCGCGGCGGGTCGGGTCCTGACGGATGGAGCTGCACCGCTCGAACCCCTGGTGCGGCACACGGCCCAGCGGTTGCGCAGCCGTATCCGCGGTTTCATCCCGGTTGCTCTGCTGATTCGCTAGCACAAGTTGGGATGGCCGACGCTCGTCGATCCCGTTTACGCCGGTGCGAATTCATTCGCACCACGGGCTTCTTTGATCTTTTTGTTCAACAGAATTCGTCTCTGCATACAGACGGCGTCACAGTCATCCGATGAATGCCGTGATTCAATGCGGCATGCCGGTGTCAGACATTGCTGACAACTGGTCTGACATTGATGACAGGTCAACATGCCACCCATGTCAGTCACGGTAGTTGCTAATGTTCTTATAAATACTACGTACAATTACTTAACCAGGCGCTTCTTGCTGGCATGATGCTTGCTTCGATATTAGGCCAGTAGTTTTCTTCAGTGCAAAAGTAAGGCAAGGGAGTCATGGGCAGTTCGATGTTGGCAGTGATTACATCCGCCACGAGGCGGAGATTTTTTTTCATACACGGTTTAATGCTTAACATGAGGGAGATGGGGCATGTATAAAAAAACGTTCATGCAGATCGCACGAAGGTTGTTTCTTCTGGCGGCGGCTGCCGGCACCCTGGTGGTGTCGGGCACCTCGCAAGTCATGGCGGCGCCAGGGGGCGGGGGTGGTTCACCGCTGACTTGCGACGGCATCACTAATAGCACTCCGACAACAGTGGGAGTGCCTATCACCTTTACCTCCAACACGTCAGGTGGCAAGGGTTCCAAGAGCTATGACTGGACCTTCTCCGGGCCCGCCTCACCCACGTCTGCGACCACCAACCCCGTCAACGTGACCTACAGTACCGCGGGCGGACCTTATGCGGTCACCCTGCATGTCACCGACAGCAAGGGCGGTGAGTGCAGCGATGCGACCAGCGTGACCATCACGCAGGGCGGCACCAATAATCCGCCGACCGCCAACAACGACAGTTATAACGCCACCCAGGGCACGACACTGAGCGTCGGCGCCCCGGGCGTGCTCGGCAACGACACCGATGAGACCCCGGCAACGCTGACAGCGGTGCTGCAGGCGACAACCACCAAGGGCACCCTCAACCTGAACTCGAACGGGTCGTTCACCTACAACTACACCGGCACGGGCAGCTTGCCCACGACGGACAGCTTCACCTACAAGGCCCGGGAGGGGCAGACCCCGTTCCAGCTGTCGAACACCGCGACAGTGACGATCAACATAGCGCCAGGCGGTGTCACGGGCGGCACCCCGGTCGGGCGCGGCGACACCTACGCGACCCCGGTGGGCACTCCGCTGAACGTGACGGCCTCGCGCGTTTCCGGCGTGCTCTACAACGACTTCGACACCAACAGCAATGGTGACCCGATTGGCAATACCGGCCTGACGGCACAGCTGGTCAGCGGACCGACGAATGCGGCGAGCTTCACGCTCAACGCCGACGGTTCCTTCAACTACACGCCGAACACGAGCCTGAGCGACAACGACAACGACAGCTTCACCTACAAGGCGAGCGACGGTACCAACCTGTCGGCCGTGACGAAGGTGAACATCGCCATCCTGTCGAAGCAGACCGACTTCAAGATCATGATGAACTACGAACTGGGCATGCACTGCACCGGTTTCGAGTTTGCCTACTGCTGCGTGCTGCCGCCCTATAATTCCATCCTGGCGCAGGTGGTGAAGCCGCAGCCGGCGGGTGATCCGGTGACCGGCGGCGACTTCCCGCGCCTGCTGGAGGGCGATCCCAATAACACCGACGGACTGGGACGGCCGACGGTGGTGCGCGATGCGCAACTGGACGGTACCGGCAAGTTCAAGAAGTACTTCCTCGAGTACTACCACGACGCGCAGCCGCGCCATGAGGGTCAGGGCAAGCCCCAGACCTCGACGCTGATCAGCGACGTGGAAGGCAACTCGCTGTTCTACCACTCGACGCTCTACGATTCGGCGGCCCCCGATGCTGACAACAAGTTGGTATACGGGCAGTATGAGGGCGTCTACGGCGTGGTGCAGGGCGACGGGGATTTTAACGACCCGACCGACAACTTCGCCAACGGCTGGCTGAATCACTTCTATATCTACTCCGATCTGGAGGGCAGCAACCCGACGAACACCAGTGAGGACTCCGCCAAGATCCGTCTGGGCGTGGCCGGGCAGATCGCATACCCGGAGAACGTGGGCGCCGCGCTGCATCCCATGGGCCCGGTTTCGAACGGTGTACCTTCCGAGCAGGATGTGGGCTTCGACAACGTGCTGACCTTCTCGGGTGAAACCGGCACGGTGGTGTATACGCAGATGAAGGTGCTGGAGAACCTGCCGATCATGCTGACCGCGCCGCGCATCTGGGAGGCGCTGGGACTGCCGCTGACGCCGTTCGAGGACTCGATTGATTTCTTCTCGCCGATGGGTCCGGGTTCGCTGGACGAGGATTCGATCCGCCCGTATGTGGAGATGAAAGCGGCGCTGCACGTGGCGAACTGCGATCTGAACGGTCAGAACTGCACGGAGGGTGCGGCGGTGATCGGCAGCAACGGCAAGCCGGTGATTGGCCACGGTACGGCGCCGATCGACATTCCGAATTGCGAGCGCTGTCACTCGGTGCCGGCAATGACCGACGGGGTGGATAACACCAACAGTCCCAACTATGTGCGCAGCAGCGTTACGGTAGCGGGAATGTCCCTGGAGGCGGCGACCGACGCGGAGAAGAGCTTCTGGGATGCGTACTACAATATCAACACGGCGGCCGGGGATTCCGACTGGTATTCGCGGCTGAAGAGTGCGGCCATCAACATGCTGGCGCTGCATGACTTCGACAATGGCACCGGTTTCACGGCCAACTGGCCCTCGGGCACTGCGAACGATCCGGTGCCGCAGAACACGCGTCTGGGCAAGGAGAGCGTGATCTGCCAGAAGTGTCATGCGGACAACGTGATTGCGGTGGTCAAATCGGCCTACATGAATGGCGACCCGGCGCAGGTGATCAAGCCGATCAGCGAGGCGATCCATCATCGGCATCGTGAGGTGAGCGAGGGCGGTTCGATTGACTTTGCCGACGCGGCCGGGCGCAGCGGTGGCTGTCAGGGCTGTCATCCGGCGCACCGTTCCGACGGGGTGATGGACGGTTACCCGATCACCCGGGAAGGTGAGAACTTCCAGGCGCTGAGCGATAACCGGCTGGCGGCGGGCGGCTGCTTCGTGGGTCGTGACGTGCACTCCAACCCGATGAAGGATGTGGACGGGGCGGAGACGCCGGCGCACCTGAATGCGGTGGGCACGTGGCTGGCGGACAATGTGTTCTACAACCAGGACGGGGCGGCCGGAGTGTCCGGTACACCGACGCGCGGGTTGTGGTGCACCAACTGTCATACCCAGCTGGGTCAGGAGATATGGAAGGCCGAGGACTGCAACAACCTGATTACGGGAGACTGTCTGGTGAACCCGCGCGGTGCTTCCACGCTGGCGGGGGTGGCGAGTGCCGTGGGTGTGAGCCAGGCACAGGCGATCGCCTGGCTGGATCCGACCAATAACAACTCGCTGGGTGATTTCACCCATGCTATCTGGCAACCGTATGATCAACAGTTTCCCTGGACACAGGACGCCAACGTGGCGACCATCGAGGTGACGCCAGGAGGTTCGCCGGTTGTGACCACGGATACGGATGGCGACGTCAGCGTCAACATCCTGAGTTTCTGCACCACGGACGATTGCGTGAGCAGGATCAACGCCAACAAGAGCAACCAGAGCCAGTGGCGTTACCCGGCCAATCCGTTCATCAACACGGCGAACATGGCCGCAGCGGTGCCGTTCAGCGCGGCCGACGACGCACGCGACCACTGGCTGTCACCGGGTGAGCCGCATTGCGCGGACTGCCATGCGGCGCCCTACGTGGAGCAGAGCGGCAACATCAACGCCTACCCGCCGTTTAATTACCCGGCGAAGGCGAGCCTGATGCGCTACTCGAAAGGCCACCAGGGGGTGACCTGCCAGGGTTGCCACGAGTCGATCCACGGTCTCTATCCGGTGACTCCGACGATCGACACCACCAGCTACGCGCAGGCGGCGGCGTTGAATGCCGACGGTTCGCACGGTCCGTTGAAGTGCGGCACCTGCCATACGGTCGATTCGGGCGGTATCCCGACCTGGATACGCAGCAGCAAGACCTTCGGCCGGACCTTCGACGATGTGGTGGGCTGGGCGCATACCTACACGGACGATGCCAGTCCGCTCGACTCGACCTGCCAGAATTGCCATGGTGATCGCAGGACCAGCATCAGCGAGACCAGCGGCAAGTGGCTGCGGCATTCCTTCGTGGGGCGTGTCGGACGGGCGACGCAGGACAAGGCAGAGATCGCAGCGCTGGGTCACGTGGCGGGTGATCCGGACTTCCACAACAACAGTCCGCTGGATATTGCCAACACGGTCTGCGTCAGCTGCCACTCGGTCAATCAGGGTCCGTCGGACACCGGTGCACAACTGCTGCAACGGTTAACCAGTGTGGGATGCAGCCTGACCTGGAAGCAGCATCTGGTCCAGGGCCGGCTGTCGCACAAGGTCTGGGAGTTTATGGCTAACGCCCAGACGGGTTCGAGCTGCAGCTGGTAAGTTAGGAGACCCGCCGGCCTCCCGGCCGGCGGGTAGCGTAATTAACGGATGGAGGGGAGGCTGTTTTCCCCCTCCATTTTTTTTTGCCGGGCTGGCCATAAGCGCGGGAATGATTTACAAACGGTATGGTCATAATGCATGGTCCATGAATGCGACTGTCAATGCCACGGACAGAATGGTGTTGCAATAGTGATAATGAACAGAATGCAGGAGCGGACTCGCGAACAGGTAGTTTCAATAACAACAGATTCTCGAGCGTACCCACAGGGCACAAGAGCGCGACCCTGGAGGATGAACCATCATTGAAGCACCTTGATTAACGAGATACCCGGGCGCACTCAGAACCGGCCGTATCATTCACATTCATAAAGTTGGGAAGATACATATGAAACAGTTATCGCATGAATCCTTGCTGGTATTTTTTGTACTGATTTCCATCGGCATGCAGGGCGCCTGCGGCAAGGAACCGCCACAGGGTAGCGACGGAAGCGGGCAGGCCTTCGCCGCAGCCTCTTCGACGGTAGCGCCACTGACCGATGATGTGATCGCGACCGTGGGTGACCAGAAGATCACCTTCGGCGAGATCAACACCATGCTGAACAGTTCGGCGGTGGTGGGGGTGTCCCTGCCGGCCATGGGCACGCCCGAGCGCGACACGGTGCGCATCGCGCTGCTCGACAAGATTGTGAGCGCGAATCTGATCTATCTGGATGCCCTCAAGCAGGGTCTGGACAAGGACCCGGCCTACCAGCGCGAGATGGAACAGTTCTCGAATGCGATACTGGCGGGGCTGTACCGCAACAAGGTTCTGCTGAAAGAGGTGGATATCAGCGACGAGGAGGTCGAGACCTTCTTCAAGGAGTCGGCCGCACCGGGGGCGGAGCTGAACGATGATGCGCGCACGGCGCTCAAGTCGACGCTGCGCAAACAGCGCTTGAGCGAAAGGGGCGATCAGCTGCGTGCCGTGCTGCGCGAGGGCGTCACCGTGGAGATCAACGATGCCGAACTGGATCCGCTCAAGGATGCCGAGCGTGCCGATACGGCGGTATTGGCAACGATCGACGGCAAGCCGGTCACCTGGGGCGATGTCAAGGAACGACTGGGCGCCAAAGTCAGCTCGACCTCCAGCGACCAGCGCCGCGCGGCCGTAAACGCGCTGGTGGATGAGCGCATCATGGTCGCCAAGGCTAAAGCGAACGGCCTCGATCAGGATCCGGCTTTCCTTGCACGCGTGCAGGAGTATCGCAAGACCCGCCTGATCAACCTGCATCGCGCCGCACTGGTAAAGACCATGGAGCCGAGCGATGAGGAACTGCGCGCCTACTTTGAGGCGAATCGCGCCGCGATTACCATCCCCGAGTTCCGCAAGGTGCAGATGGTCGTGCTGAAGACCGAGGATGAGGCGAAGGATGTCAAAAACAAGATTGAAGCCGGTGAAATCACCATGTATCAGGCGGCGGCCGATTATTCAGTCGCGCCCGGCGCCAGGGAGAACCTGGGCGAAATCGGCTGGGTGGAGAAGGGCAAGGCCCTGCCGGGATTGAACGACGTCGTCTTCGCGCTGGGTCCGGGCGAGATCGGTGGACCGGTGCAGGTCGGCGATGTCTGGCATCTGGTCACGGTGCAGGATGTACGCGAACCGCAACATACCGACTTCGATGACCAGAAGACGCGCAAGTTGACGCGGCGCCGTTACCTCCATGAGAAGCTCGACGAATACACCGTCAAACTGCGCGAGGAGGAATTTCCGGTCAGGGTCTACGAAGACAAGATGATCCGCCTGGCGCAGCAGGAAGCCGACATGGTGAAGCAACTGGCCGAAAAGGCGCAGCAACCTGGTTCCGAGACCGAGAAGCGTATCGGGGAATTCCAGAAACTGATGAAGCAGTAGTGATCTGCTTTTCCCTCTCCTGTCGGGAGAGGGCTGGGATGAGTGAACCCAATACAGGAACTGCCTGTTTGATTGTCCCCTCATCCTGCCCTTCTCCCCGAGGAGAGTGTTGTAAAAGCAATGCAGGGTGCGCCGTGCGCACCCTGCGGCAGCACGAATATCTTTTGCGATAGCCTCCCGAGGGAGAAGCGATATACAATGCCCTGTACCTGTTTACAGCCTCTTTGAGTGAGCTCAAACAAGGGCTTGTTGATACCAGGTAAATCTTTTTCTCGGAGAGCAGTGAGGCGAAATATGTACTGGCGTATCCTCGCACGGTTGATCGCAGGCATTTTTCTGATGGCTATAGCTGCGCTGGTTGCCCACGCCGACGACCTCATGTCGCCTGCCATGCCGGCGGCGGACGTCAAGGCGCGGCTGGGCACGCCACAGGCGCCACTGATGGTGGACCTGCGCACGCCGCCGGAGTTCGCTATTGCGCACCTGCCCGGCGCCGTCAACATTCCCGTGTCTGAACTGGAAAAACGTCTGGATGAGACACGGCCCGACGAGGGCCAGGATCTTCTCATCTATTGCCTCAACGGCTCCCGGACGCGACAGGCCGAGCCGCTGCTCTATGCGCACGACATCAACAGTTTTTACCACCTCGAGGGCGAGCTCGAAGGATGGTTACAGAAGAACTATCCGTTCGAGAAGGGCGGCGTACCCCGAAAGACCTGGTAAAGAATCATACCCGCCATTCAATGCATGACCCCGGCAGACTATAAGCCGGACCCCGGTCACACCTTTCCCTGCGCTGCTCCCCCGGCCACTGCCGGGATGGCTTATTCCAGTGCTTCAACCGGCACAGGAACAACCAGTTCACGTGCAAGATACCACGCCGCATTCAATCTCCGGTGTCGTGCGGTCAGTACCTGTATCGTCAATCGCATGATTATTATCGGCGTCACTTCCACGTCTTGTTTGCTTAACCGTTTGGTTCATATCCCATTCCCGAGCTGATCAGACGGGGCATGTCTACAGGACGGCCAGAATGTCTTTCTCCGGTTGATCTTTGTTTAAATAATGGGCAAAATATCCCAAAACAGAAATTGGGAAGTATTTCACATTAATTCCTGCTTGCTTGATAGCACTATATGCATCAACCAACGCAACCAGGCAGGGCGAAGACGTCTTGTGAAATGGTTTTTAAGGACAATGGATTGCTCCGTTGCCTCAATGGGGAGGGCGAATGCGAGCCTGGCTTCTAAAGTGGAGGAATAACGACTATGACTCATACCTTGAATAACGGCGGGTTCTGGCGGCTGTGTACAGTCTTTGCCGCGGGTTGCCTCCTGACGTTGGCCAATGCAGGCAGTGCCCGGGCTGACATCAGTATCAGATCCGCATCCTGGAGCAATTCCACTCAGCAGCTCGACGTAAGTGGCAGAGGCGCACAACGAAACAGCACTGTCACGATAACCTACGCCGGCGACAATGCGCCAATCGGAACGACCGAAACGAATCGGCGTGGTAGATGGTCGTCGAAGTTCTCTAACCTGAATCCGGTGCCTTGCCGGGTGCGGGCCTCGAATGGCAGTGACTCCGCCACCCGTACGGTCAGTAATGCCGGCAGTAACTGCAGCGACAACGGCGCAACAAGCAATGCGCCGCCCACGGCCAATGTCAACGGCCCCTACACCGGCATGATCGGTGCGGCCGTCAGTTTCTCCAGTGCCGGGTCATCAGATCCGGATGGCAGCATCGCCGGCTACGCCTGGACTTTCGGTGACGGTGGTACCAGCACGCAAGCGAACCCGACGCATAGCTATTCGGCGGCCAACACCTATACCGTGAACCTTACGGTGACCGATAACGACGGCGCCTCCACTACGGCCACGACCACGGCCGCGATTTCTGCAAGCACCCCCGTTAACACGCCGCCCGTTGCCGATACCGGTGGGCCCTATACCGGCACGGCGGGTACTCCGGTGACCTTCAACGGTTCCGGCTCATCGGATTCCGACGGAAGCATCGTATCCTATGCCTGGACCTTCGGCGACGGCGCGAATGGCGCCGGAATGAGTCCATCACACACCTATGCGGCGGCCGGCACCTATACCGTGAGCCTCACGGTGACCGATAACGACAGTGCTTCCACTACGGCCACGACCACGGCCGCGATTTCCGGGGCTGGAGGCATTACCTCGCGCGGCGATACGTATGCAACGCCTGTGGGCACCACGCTGAACGTGACGGCCTCGCGTATTTCCGGCGTGCTCTACAATGACTTCGGCGGTTCCGGTCCGCTCACGGCGCAGCTGGTCAGCGGCCCGGCCAATGGCAGCCTGAATCTGAGCAGCGACGGTTCCTTTACCTACACTCCAGGTGCGAGCCTGAGCGACAACGATAACGACAGCTTCACCTACCAGGCGAGCGACGGTACCAATCTGTCGGCCGTGACAACGGTGAACATCAACATCCTGTCGAAGCAGGAAGACTTCAAGATCATGATGAACTACGAGCTGGGCATGCACTGCACCGGTTTCGAGTTTGCCTATTGCTGCGTGCTGCCACCCTATAATTCCATCCTGGCGCAGGTGGTGAAGCCCGAAAGTGGTTCCGGCAACAGCCGGTCGTTCCCGCGCCTGC
>Ga0210144_1000856_pt1 | contig 13948 bp, 8 predicted proteins | sample Muzzi_PWA_D2_FD_185532 | JGI IMG/M metagenome (GOLD analysis project Ga0210144, IMG submission 185532) | Wetland microbial communities from San Francisco Bay, California, USA, that impact long-term carbon sequestration - Muzzi_PWA_D2 (SPAdes) | ecosystem: Environmental > Aquatic > Marine >...
GCCGGGAGCGCGCGGACCGCGCGGCGGATCGTCCGGGGCTCGGGGACGCTCCCCCAGAGCAGGAAGCCGGTGAGACCGGCCGGGTCGACCTCCCGGGAGACGGCGCCGGAGGCGTCGAGCGCCTTGACCTGGGAGGCGAAGCGGAGGACGCCGGCCTGCCGGTCGTGGGCGTAGTACAGCGGCTTGATGCCGAACGGGTCGCGCGCCAGGACCAGGGAGCGGGCGGCACCGTCCCAGAGCGCCAGGGCGTACATCCCCCGCAGGCGCTCGAAGGCGGCCACGCCGCAGCGGGCGTAGAGGGCGAGGATCACCTCCGTGTCGCCGGTCGAGCGGAAGCGGTGGCCGTCCGCCTCGAGCTCGCTCCGCAGGGCGCGGAAGTTGTAGATCTCGCCGTTGAAGACGATCCGATGGTGCCCGTCCGCGCTCGCCATGGGCTGGGCGGCGGCGTCCGAGAGGTCGAGGATCGCCAGGCGCCGGTGGCCGAGGCCGACGCGGCCGTCCGGGTCGAGCCACAGCCCCTCGCCGTCCGGGCCGCGGCGGGCGAGGGCGTCGCGGGTGCGGAGGAGCTCGTCCCGGTCGATGGGCGGGGCGGCGGAGGTGAGCCGGAGGATGCCGTGGATGCCGCACATGGGGTCAGGCTGTCCTCGTCCGCCCGGTGAGCGCGTCCAGATGATGGGACAGGCTCGCGCGGAAGCGCTCCGGCGAGAAGCACCGCTGCCACCGCTCCCGGCCGGCGGCGCCCAGGGCGCGGGCGCGCTCCGGATCGTTCAGCAGACCGGCCAGGGCGCGCGCCAGCTCGCCCGGAAGGCGCGCCCGGTCGTCCGGCGGGACCAGCACCCCGGTCTCGCCCGGGACGACGATCTCGGCCGCGGCGGTCCCGTCGAGAGCCACGACCGGCACGCCGGCGCGCATCGCTTCCAGGTAGACCAGCCCGAACCCCTCGCCCCGGCTGGGCATGGCGAAGACCGCGGCGCGGCGGTAGAGCTCCGCCAGAGCCGCCTCACCGACGAAGCCGGTGAAGCAGGTCCGGCCGGCGACCCCGAGGGCCTCGGCCTTGGCCTCCAGCCGGCGCCGGTCGTCGCCGCCTCCGGCGATCACCAGCCGGGCGTGGGGGACGGTGCGGGCGAGGGCGGGCAGCGCTTCGAGGAGCTCGTCGTGCCCCTTGTAGCGCTCCGATGCCGCCATGCGGCCGACGATCAGGACGAAGCCCCGTCCGATCCCCTCGGGCAGCTCGGGCGAACCCGCCGAATCCGCCGGAAGGGGGGCGTTCCCGGCCGCGGACGGCCACCCTTCGAGCACCGGGTGGAGCGGGCTCGCCGCCAGTCCGGGTGGCAGGAAGGGCTCCCCCCGGGCGAGGGTGGCGGCCGAGCTGGCCAGGACCTGGTCACTCCCCCGGAGGGCACGGCGCTCCAGGAGAGCGAGGGGCCGCCAGACCTCGATGCCGTGGACCCAGACGGCGTACGGGGCGCGGAGCATCGACGGCACCACCACCTGCAGCCGCGCCAGGCCGAGCAGGTCGAACAGCAGGGCCGGGCGCCGGGAGGCTGCGGCCGACCCCTGCGCCCGCCAGGCCGCCCACGCCAGGCGGAGCCGGCTGCCGCCGGCCGTCCAGACCGAAGCCCCGCGTTCACGAAGCTCCGTCGCCAGCGGCTCCGGCGCCCCGTCGCCCAGGTCGAGGACGCGGAAGCCGGCCCCGGCCGCGGCCGCCCACTCCGCCCCGGCCCGCGCCAGCAGCCGCCCGACCACCGCCCGCCCCCCGCCGTCGAGCCCGAGCCCGGCGGTGACCAGGATCAGGTCGCGAGAGGTCGGCATGAGCTGTTCATTCAGGCGATGAGATGCGCTTGTAGAGATACGAAAGGTGCGGAAAGCCCATGACTCGCGCAGCACACCGGCCGCAGCCGAGCCGAAGGAACCGCCATTCTACGGAATCGGGAAGAAGAACGGGACGCATGACGGGACGACCAGTGGTCCGATGCACTGAACCCCGGCGGAGGGGGCTCCGCCGGGGCTCTGGATCGAGGGGCCGGATCGGTTGGCCCCTCGGCTCAGGGCGGGCAGGCCCCTGGATCGGTGCCGGCCCGGAAGGAGCCGCCGATCACTGCGCCGCTGCCGATCGCGACCCGCTGCCCGGCGATCACCTCCACCGAGGTGCCGTCGATGGAGAGGGTCGGCCCGAGGGTGATCACGTTCGCGGCGCGGAAGGTCTCCGTTCCGCCGATCGTCTGATTGGCGATCAGGAGGTCGAAGGGGCAGCTCACGGAGAGGCCGGTGCTCACCGTCTCGTTGTCGACGGTGGCGTCGACCGTGTAACCGGCGAGGTCCGCCGTGACGCCGACGGCGAGGACGTCCTCGGCCGCGCCTCCCACGGTGGCGGGCATGCCGGAGAGGAAGGTGCCGTCGACCGTGGTGGAAAGCTGCGTCGGGGTGCCGTCGGGCAGGTGACCGAGTCCGGAGGTGTCGGCGCCGTCGGAGTTGTGCCGCAGGTCGACCGTCACGTTCGTCGACGCTCCGGGATCCACCACGGCCGGATCGAGCATGAGCTGCGCAACCAGCCACGGATCGGCGTCGAGGAGATCCGCCGGCACCGGGTCGCCGGAGGTCCAGGTGCTCGCCGTGCTGTCGCAGTCTGCGGTGTTCGGACCCTCGTTGCAGCCCCACCAGTTGTTCTCCGCCACCACGTGTGCGTTGTCGGAGCGTACGCCGACGCCGTTGCCCACGATGCGGTTGAAGATGAGATGGGCGCGGGCATTGGTGTTGCCGTTGTCGGAGTGGACGAAGACGCCGGTGCCGTTGCCGAGGATCACGTTGCCCACCACCTCCACCGCCTTGACCGTGGCCGGCGGCTCGAAGTCGTAGCCGTCGTCGAGCCAGTGGAAGGCGATGTTCGCCCCCTCGACCCGGTTGCCCTGGTAGAGCACGGTGGTGGTGTCGGAGGAGTGGGAGGTGACGCGGAAGGCGCGCTGGCGATTGAGCGCCGGATCATTGCCCGCACTCTCGTTGAGGAAGGTGTTCCCCTCCACCGTGATGTTCGAGGTGTGGGCGTGGCCGTTCTCCCAGATGCCGTAGATGCGCTCCGGATCGGCGCTCTGGGCGCCGGTGACGCGCAGCAGGTTGTCGGAGATCACGAGCCCCTCGTAGGCACCGCCGCTGGTGTTCGACTGGAGCCCCACCGACGCGGCGTAGCTGTGGTTCGCCGGGTCGGGATCGGAGGTGTCGCTCACGCCCGTGCCCGGGAAGACGATCTCATTGCCGGAGATGGTCTGCTGGTCGCCGAAGGCGAGGTGGATCGCCACGTTCTGGTACGCGTCGTCCGGCGCCACGTGGGGCGAATAGTCGACCGGCACCTCGATGAGATTGCCGAGGACGGAGACGTCGTCGAACTGGTGGAGCCCGCCGGGGCCGGAGCAGCAGAACATCGCCACGGACCAGTCGAACCCCTGGACGTGGAGATTCTCCATCGTCCATCCGTGGAAGGTGCCGCCGTACAAGAAGAGGAAGCCCTCGAAGCTCTCGCCGGGGAGGTCGCCCGGGCCGTGGATCACGGCGTCGCCGAGGTTGGCGGCGCGGATCGTCACGTCGTCGAAGCCCGGGGGCGCCACGATGCCGTAATCGTCATCCGTGTTCGCCACGCCGTCCGATCCCTTGCTCCACGACAGATCGGCGAAGCTCTCGGTCCAGTCGAAGGTTCCCTCGAGCTTCACCACCACACCGTCGCCGACGGCCTGGATCACGTCGTTGATCCGGGTGTAATCGTTGTCGAACGCGTCCGGCGTGTCGCCGGTCTCACCGATGGAGCGCACCGTGACGACGCCGGTGTCGGTGAACAGCACGGTCGTGGAGGCGCTGGCATGGTCGAGGACCGCAGTCACCCGAGCGACGCCGGGGGTGGTGCTCTGGAGGTCGGCCGTGGCTGCACCGTCGACGGTGTTGGCCATGGGGGTGACGGTGCCCAGGTCGGTGGAGAAGTCCACCTCGCTCTCCGGCAGGTCGATGGCGCCGAGGTCGACGCCGTCGGAATTCACCCGCAGCGTGGCCAGGGGATGGCCGGTAGCGGAGACGTCGACCACCGGCGGGTTGGGCAGGGTACCCAGAACGAGCCACGGGTCGGCGTCGAGGGTGCCGGCGGTGAGCAGGCTCGCCGGGCAGCTCCCGCCGCCGTCGAGCCCCTCGTTGCAGCCCCACCAGTTGTTCTCGGCGTCGGCCTCCCCCTGGTCCACCTCCAGGCCCACGGCGGCGTCGACGACCCGGTTGGAACGGAGTGTCGCGCGTGCGTCGCCATCATCCGAGCGGACCCGGATGGCGGTGGTCGTGTCGACCACCAGGTTGCCGGTCAGCTCCACCGGAACGGAGGTGTCGTCGTAGTTGATGGCGGCGGAGTATGCGAGCCAGGTGAGCCCGAAGTGGGCACCGAGCACGGTGTTGCCCGTGTAGGAGACGGTCTTGCCCGAGGCGGCGGCGTCCTGGGAGTGGAGGCGGAAGGCGCGCTGGAGGTTGTCGGCGGGATCGTTCGCCGGATCCTCGTTCACGAAGTGGTTGTCGCTCACGGTGATGTCCGCGGCGTTGGATCCGCTGTTCTCCCAGATGCCGGCGATGAAGGGCGCGCCCACGTCGTTGCCCGGGTCGATCGCCGGAGCGCTCAGCACGCGCACCGTGTTGCCGGTGATGACGAGACCGTCGTAGGCGTCGCCGCCGCTGGTATTCGACTGCATGGCGACGGAGGCGGCGAGATCGCCGGTGCCGGTGTTGCTCTCCGAGTCGCCGGGGATCACGAGCTCGTTGCCCTGGAAGAGCTGGTTCTTGCCGAAGGCGAAGTGAATACCGATGTTCTGGAAGTCTTCGCTGGGCTGGACGGAGGCGTTGAGGTCCCGGGGCATCACGATGCGGTTGTTCACCACCGAGAGACCGTTGAAATCCTCGGTCGATCCCCCGCTGCTGGTGTAGAAGAACCCGAGGCTCCAATCGAAGCCGTGGAGCTCGAGGTTGGACACGGTCCAGCCCTGGTACGTGCCGCCGTAGAAGAAGAGGAAGGCCTCGTAGTAGACGTCGAGGTCGGCGGGATCGCCCGGCCCGATGATCACGGCGTCGCCGAGATGCTGCGCCGTCAGCGTGATGTTGGAGAGTCCGGTGGGGGCCACGGGACCGTAGCCCCCGGCGGCCCAATCGTCGAAGGCGTAGGTCTCGGTCCAGTCGAACGTGCCGAGGAGCTCGACGGTGGTGCCGTCGCCCACGACGGCGGCGGTGGCCAGAGCGTCGACGATGCGCGTGTAGTCGTTGTCGGTGTCCGTGGGCGTCACACCCTCCTCACCGGTGGAGCGCACGAGGAGGACGATGCCCGCCTTCTCCGAGGAGTCGCCTGGTTGGCCTGGCTGTGACGACCGGGCGAGGACCCTGGCAGCAAGCGCGGACGACGCCGGCTCGATCACTTCGCGATCGCCCGTGGGGACCTCCACCGGAGTGCCGTCGAATGCGCTGGCGACCACCGCGGCGAAGTCGGGGACGGCTCCGATCATCATGATGGTTATCGTGAGAGAAAACGTCGCAAACGCTCGCATCGTCTCCATCCTCTCCCGGATCGAGCCTTGAAAAAGACTAACGATTGATTGAGTTGCCGGCCGTTCGAGAATGTTAGGCACGGGGTCGATCGAGTGTCAAATAGACCGGGCCTGATATCAATACATCGTGTAGTTCGGATTGATCTATGAGTCTGCGGAGGTGGACGTCCGCAGCGGAGGGAGGGGGAGAGTCAGGACGAGGGGGAGGGGACGAGCCGGCCGAAGAGAGACTGGGAGGGGAGTCCCTGTCCCCCCGTGCGGGGGGACAGGGATCGAGGGTTCAGGGGGGCGATCCAGTAACTCGCTCGAGTTACGGGTTGATGCCGATGAACCCCTGCTTCTCGAGATACAAGATGATCTTCTGCACCGCCTCCTCGGGGCTCATGTCCGAGGTGTCCAGGTGGAGCTCCGGGTCCTTCGGCTCCTCGTACGGGTCCGAGATGCCGGTGAACTCCTTGATAATGCCCTCGCGCGCCTTGGCGTAGAGGCCCTTCCGGTCCCGGTCCTCGCACACCTCGAGCGGCGTCGCCACGTGCACCAGCACGAAGCCGCCGCCGGAGGAGACCAGCTCGCGGACCTCCTTGCGCACCCTCTCGTACGGGGCGATCGGGGCGCACAGCGCGATGCCGCCGTTCTTGGTGATTTCGGAGGCGACGAAGCCGATCCGGCGGATGTTGATGTCCCGGTGCTCCTTGGAGAAGCCCAGCTCGGAGGAGAGGTTCTTGCGCACGATGTCACCGTCGAGCAGCGTCACCGGGCGGCCGCCCATCTCCAGCAGCTTGACCAGCAGCACGTTGGCCAGGGTCGACTTGCCGGCGCCCGAGAGGCCGGTGAAGAAGACGGTGAAGCCCTGCTTCGACCGCGGCGGGTGGGTGCGGCGCAGCTCCTCGGCGACCTCGGGGAAGGTGAACCACTCCGGGATCTCCCGGCCGTCGGCCAGGCGGGCGCGCAGCTCGGTGCCGGAGATCGACAGGGTCTTCGTGCCTTCCGGCACCTCGTCGATCGGCATGTAGCTGTCGTCGTCCTCCAGGTAGACCATCAGCTTGAACGGCACCATCTGGACCCCGAGCTCCTCCTCGTGCTTCTTGAACAGCTCCTGGGCTTCGTACGGGCCGTAGAAGGGCTCGCCCTTCGAGTCCTTGCCCGGGCCGGCGTGGTCGCGGCCGACGACCAGGTGGGTGCAGCCGTAGTTCTTGCGGATGATGGCGTGCCAGACCGCCTCCCGCGGGCCGCCCATGCGCATGGCGAGCGGCAGCAGGGACAGGTCCACGGTGTGCTGCGGGTAGTGCTCGAGCAGCGCCTGGTAGCAGCGCACGCGGGTGTAGTGGTCCACGTCGCCCGGCTTGGTCATGCCGACCACCGGGTGGATCAGCAGGTTCGCCTCGAGCTCGCGGGCGGCCCGCAAGGTGAGCTCGAAGTGGGCGCGGTGCATCGGGTTCCTGGTCTGGAAGGCGACGACCTTGTTCCAGCCGAGCTTGGCGAAGCGGGCGCGCAGCTCCCGCGGCGTGCGCCGGAGCGTCCGGAAGTCGTAGTGGGCCGGAAGCTGCAGGCCCTCGAGCCGGCCGCCGACGGCGATGTTGTTGGTGCGCTGGAAGATGTGGGCGACGCCAGGGTGGGCCTGGTCGAGGGTGCCGAAGACCGATTGGGCCTTGGCCTCGCGGTCGATCTCCCACAGATCGTCGACGTGGAGCACGGCGAGCATCACGCCTTCCTCGTCGCGCAGGGCGAGCTTGCTGCCCTCGGACAGACCTTCGGCGACCTGGTCGGTGACGTCGAGGGTGATCGGCATCGGCCAGAGCGTGCCGTCGGTCAGGCGCATGGACTCGGCCACCGAGTCGAAATCGGCGCGGGTCATGAAGCCCTTGAGCGGTGAGAAGCCGCCGTTCAGGATCAGCTCGAGGTCGCAGATCTGGCGCGGCGTCAGGTCCCAGGAGGGCCAGTCGCGCGAGGCGCCTTTGAGCTCGGTGGTGCGGTCGGCGTCGACCATCAGGTCGACGAGCTTGCCGCCGTGGGGCGTGATCAGGTGGTTTTCGGATGTCTGTTGGCCGGCCTTGGCCGGATTGCGGAACGGCAGCGGTTCGGATGGAGACGCAGTCATCGGGTCGACAGCTCCCAGGTGGTTTCGCTTCAGCGGGGCTTGAGCGGGTTTCAGGGATTCTTGGGGATTCAGAAAGGCGAGCGGCCGGCGCCGACCCGGAAGATCGAGCGAGGATCGCGATCCGCGAGGTCGAGCTCAGAGATCGGTCGGGGCGGCGACGGGGAACCGCCGGCGAATCCGCAGAGGACCGCGGGCGGACAGGAGCCGGGGTGGACACACCCGGCCCGCAGCCGGGGAGTATCGCAGGTTCCGAGAGGGATTGCAAAACGGCTGCGGACGCGGCCTCTCTCAGGCCCGCTGGGCGGGGGCGTCCCTTTCCCCTCGGAGGGGGGAAAGGGATCGAGGGATTGGGGGGAGATCCGGTCTACGGCCTTGAGGGCGACGCCTCGATGTCCGTGACCGTGATGCCGCCTCCCAGGAGCACGGCGGCGGGCACCAGCGCCTCCGGCTTGTCCCACCAGGCCACGATGCACCGGCGGCAGGTGCTGTCGGCCCGAAGCACGCCCTTCCAGCCGATCCGCGAGATGATCCCGTCGCACAGGAACCCCATCACGTCCTTGCCTTGCTGGTCCTCGGTGGTTTCGCCGACCACCAGGTTCTCGGCGTAGCCGCGCTGGATCTCGTCGAGCACCAGGGGGCAGTCCCGGGTGACCGGCGTCTCGGCGGTCTGGGAGCGGCTGACGACGCTCTCGGACGGATCGACGACGGCGACGTAGTACTCGATCTGCTTGTTCTCGTCCGTCGGCTTCGGCGGGGTCGCCCACCACGTGCCGTCGGCGGCGGCATCCATCACCACGTAGTAGAAGTCGCCGTGGTCATCCCAGCGGAAGTAGAGCCGGGTCTCGGTGTTCCCTGGAGGATTGGGGACGACCGCCCGCATCAGACCGTTGTCGTTGAAGGGGACACAGGGCGCCTCTTCGAGGGTGATCCCACGGCCCTGGACACCCTGTGCCGGGGACGACTGCGCGGCGGCGGGCAGGACCACCAGGCTCAAAGCGACGACCCAGAGCGCCGCGGCGCTGGGCGAGAACGGAGCGAGCCGGCCGGAGTGTGCGCGGGCGGCGGTCGCGAATCGGTGCATCGAATGTTCCTCCTGTGAGGTCATTGTAACCCAGCACTCGTCGACGAGGCCGTTCAGGAGCCTTGTCCGTGGCCGGCCGGTCCCAGGATGCGGTCCCGGTAGCGCTCGACGAACGGCGTCGTCTCCAGGTGGGGCAGGCTCCGGCGCATGGCATCCGCCGCCGCCTCGGTCTCCCCGGACTCGTACAGCGCGACGGCGTAGTAGAACAGATTCTCGGCGTTGTCCTCGCTGGGGACGCCGCCGCGCCGGAAGTAGGTCACGGCCTCCTGCCAGCGGGAAGCGCGGTACGCGATCACGGCGGTCAGGTGCTGCGCCTCCCGGGAGCGCGGGTTGTCGTCCGCCACCCGGCGGGCGATCTGGAGCGGTGCGTCGAGATCGCTGCGCCGCGTCGCCTTGCTCAGGAGCTGGCGCGCCCGGTCGAGGTCCGCCCGGTCGGCGGCAGAGAGGGTGCCGTCCCCGGCCGGCGGGGTGCGCTCGGTCGCGCGGGAGTCCGGCGGCGGCGAGCGGCGGGGCGGCTTGGCGGATGACCCCTGGCCCGCGGCCTGCGGGGTGCTCGGGGTGCCCGATGCGACCACCTGGGCCTCGAAGTCCGCCCGCTCGTCGGAGGTCAGGTCGGCGGCGGCGTAGCCGCCGAAGCGCTCCTCCACCTCGACCACCCGGCGGAACGTGTCGAGGAAGCCGTCGTCGTCGTCGGCCGCCGCCTGGGCCAGGCCGAGGCGCACCAGGCACTGGCCGAGGAGCGGCGGCTCGTCGAGGAAGCCGAAGCAGGCCAGGCGCAGGTCGCGGGTGGCGCGCGCCGCATCGCCCCGCTCGAGCGCGAAGGTGCCCTGGCGCAGCAGGCGCAGGTAGTGGGGGTGGGCGGCGTGCGCCGGGGCGGCGCCGGCGAGCAGCAGGGCGCCCAGCGTGGCCGATAGGACGAGCGCGGCGGCGACCCTCGGGACGGTGGGGCGCCGAAGCCGGCACAGCTCGGTGGAAGGGCTCATGGTGTCTGGCTGTCGGACGACAGCGCTTCCTCTGGAGTCGGGAGCGGACGGTTTTCGATCACGGCACGGGGGTTGGTCTCGGTGAGCAGGGTCGCGACAGCCTCGCCCCAGCGGTGGGCGATCTCGCGCCGGGCCGCGGTCAACCCGGGCGGGCGCTGCTCCAGGTCGTGGGCGTCGCTGGCCAGGAAGTGCACCAGACCGGCGTCGAGCAGCCGCAGCGCCCGTTCGTGGGCCGAGCGGCCGTTACCGCCGGTCACGCTCGCGGCGGTCACCTGCAGGGTCGCACCGAGGGAGACCATGTGCTCCACGGTCTCCAGGTCGTCGGCCAGCCAGCGGATCTGTTCGAGGTGGGCGAGCACCGGCCACCAGCCGGCGACGACGACCTCGTGGATCAGGCCGGCGGGGTCCGGCTCCGGCACGAACCGGCTGAGCTCGAGCAGCAGATAGCGGGAACCGGCGAGCGGCTGGATGCCGCCGGCGGTGCCATGGTCGATCGCGTTGAGCAGGCCCTCACCCACCCGGATCTCCGCACCCACGTGAACCCGAGGGCTGGGGCCGACCGCGGCCTGGAGCTGCCGGGCCAGGGTCGCGAGCCGGCCGAGATCGTCGTTCCACCAGGCGTCGTGGCGCTGGTGGGGCGTGGCGACCAGGTCGGTGCACCCGTCCTCGGCCGCCCGCCGGCACATGGCGGTCCCTTCGTCCAGCGAGCCGGGGCCGTCGTCGATCCCGGGCAACAGGTGGATGTGAAGGTCGATCATCGATCGGGGAGAAGGAGGCGGTGCGAGGGAGCCGCGCGCTCCGCCGCCCGGGTTTCTAGGCTGCGGAGCCGCGCTCTTCCTGGTCCTGGGTGTACGCCTCGTAGTAGTAGTACTTGCGCCCGGAGGTCGAGGTCTCTCGGTGGCGGTTGAGCACCGAGCCCAGGATCTTGACCTCGGCCATCACCAGCCGGTCCCGGCAGGTGCGGGCGTCTTCGCGCAGCACCTTGCCGGCGCTCAGGCAGAGCACCACACCGTCGGTCATGGAGCCGATGATCGTGGCGTCGGTCACCGCCAGGACCGGCGGCGTGTCGACGATCACGAAGTCGAACCGGCCGCGCGCCCGGCGGAGCAGCTCGCGCATCCGGTCGGACGACAGCAGCTCGGACGGGTTGGGCGGCACCGGGCCGGAGGGGATGACGCTCAGGTTCGGCACCCCGGCGGTCGCCAGCACCTCGCTCGGGTCTTCGCCGCCGGCGAGCACGTTGACCAGGCCGGCGCGGTTCGAGATCCGGAAGACCTCGTGCAAGCGCGGCTTGCGCAGGTCGCCGTCGATCAGCAGCACGCGGCGGCCGAGCTGGGCCATCACCACGGCCAGGTTGGTCGAGGTGGCGGTCTTGCCCTCGCCGGAGCCGGCGGAGGTGATGGCCACCACCTTGAGCTCCTGGGCGCTCGACAGGAGGAGCGCGGTGCGCAGCCCGCGGTAGGCCTCGGAGACCGACAGCCGCGGCCGCTCGTGGGGCACCAGCTCGATCTGGTCGAGCTGGGAGGAGCTGTCCTTGCGCTCGACCGCCCGGCGCACCCCGGCGAGCTTGCCCCGGCGCTTGCGCACCCGCTGTCGCTGGCCGTAGCCGTAGCCGTAGGCACCGCTGCCGTGGGAGCGGCCCACCGAGCCCACATCCGGGATCACCGCCAGGTTGGCGATGCGCAGCCGGCGCTCGACCTCCTCCGGCGTCTTGATCGTCCGGTCCATGTACTCGAGCAGGAAGACGCAGCCGAAGCCGAGCATGACCCCGAGGCCAAGCCCCATGGTGACGCTCTGGCGCAGCGACGGCTTGAACGGGCCGCCGGGGACGAGCGCCCGGTCGATGATGCGCACGTTGGACTCGCGGGTACCCTGGAGCCGGGCCGCGACCTCGGTCTCCGACTGCTGCCGGAGAAGCTTGTCCAGCAGGTCCCGGCTGCTCGAGATCTCGACCTGGAGGTTGGTCAGCTCGACCGCGTCCGAGCTCTGGTCGAGCAGCTCGCTCTTGGCCTGCTCGATCTCCTTCTCCAGGGTCTTCTCCTGGCGCTGGGCGGTCTGGTAGTCGGCGTAGGCCGCCTGCCGGGCGCTCTCCACGTTCTCGGAGATCGCCTTGGTCACGTTCTCCCGCCCCTGTTCGATCTCCGCCCGCAGCTCGACCATGGCCGGCCACTCCGGCTTGTAGGTCTGGAGCTTGGTCTCGTACTCCCGCTCCAGCTTGAGCTGGTCGCGCATCAGGGAGCTGATGGAGCCGTTCGAATAGCTGTCGGCCACGTCCCGGCGCGGGCTCTCGAGCAGCTCTTTGTAGCGCGCTTCCTTCTCGATCCGGTCGGCCTTGGCCTCGGTGAAATCGGTGTTGAGAGCCTGGAGGCGCTGGAGGACGACGTTCGAGTCTTTGTCGAGAGAGATGAGGTCGCTCTGGCGGCTGAAGCTCTGGAGCTTGGACTCCTTGTCCTGGATGTCGCGCTTCAAGGCGTCGATCTGGGAGGCGAGGAACGAGGAGGCGCGACCGGCGGTGGTGGTGCGGTTCGAGATCCCCCAGTCGATGAACGCGTCGGCGAAGCCGTTGGCCACCCGGGCGGTGAACTCGGGCGACGAGGCCTGGTAGGAGATGTCGACCAGCTGGGTGTTGCGCACCGGGGAGACCTGGAGCCCGCCGAGCAGTCGGGCTGCCAGGTGGCCGAGCACCACCGCGTCCGCCCCCTCCGGGTCCAGATCGTCGACGGAGGCCTTGGAGATCGCCTCACCGCCCGGGTTGAAGTAGGGGTCGTCGGCCAGCCCCAGGTCGACCACCACCCGCTCGGCGAGGCCGCGGCTCTCCAGGAGCTTGTACTGGGTGGGGTAGTACTCCATGTTCCACCAGTTCTCGAGCCACGGGTTCTGGCTGCCGCCGATCGGCGACAGGCTCTTGCGCTCGATCTGGATGCGCGCGGTCGCCCGGTACTCCTTGGGTGTGATGGCGTACTTGACCGAGGCGCCGGCCACGCAGACCAGCACCAGCGCCACCACCAGCTTCCACCGGCGACTGATCTTCTGCAGGTAGTCCGAGAGGTGGAACTCCGGCTCTTCCGGGGGCAGCGCCGGCTGCGATGCCGAGACCTCCGGCTCGTCGGGGAAGGGGGGCGGGGTCAGTGGACCGAGCGTTTTCAAAAGAACGACTCCTTGACGATGACCACGTCTCCCTGGTGGAGCTCGGGGTCCGGCTCGCGGCCGGCGATGATGTGCTTGTAGCTCACCCAGACCTCCTGGGGTTCGCCGCCGGGGCGCCGGCGGCGGATCAGGATCTTCTTCGACGCCCGGTCGGTCAGGCCGCCGGCGCGGGCGATGGCGGCGAGCAGGGTGATGTGCTCCGTGCTCTGGAAAGACAGCGCGCCCGGCGTCGCGACCTCGCCCAGGCAGTAGACCGTGACCTCGACCGCCGCCGGCACGTTGATCAGGTCGTTGGCGAAGATCGGGATGTTGACGTCCGGGTCGGCGCGCACCAGGAGGTCGTCGATCGAGACCGACACCTGGTCGGTGAGGCCGTTGGTGGCGCGGCGCAGGATGTAGATCGAGTCACCGTGGTTCTCCGCCAGGCCGCCGGCGGCGGTGATCGCCTCGAGCAGTGTTAACCGCCCGGAGAAGTTGAGACTTCCCGGCGTGCGGACCGCGCCGATCACCGAGATCGGCCGGGAACGGAACTCCGTGACCTCGACCGAGACCGACGCGCGCTGGAGGAGATCGGCCTCCAGGAGCTTCTTGAGCTGCGCCGCGAGCTCGTTCTCCGTCAGTCCTTCCGCCCGCACGTTGCCCAGCAGGGGCAGCCGGATGGTGCCGTCCTCGTTGACCCGCACGTCGACGTTGAGCTCCGGTTCCTCGAACACCCGGACGGCGACCAGGTCGCGCGGACCGATGCGGTACTCGCTGCTATGGTCCGGCGCGGTCGCCTGGGCAGTGGCGCCGGGCCGGGTCGCGCCGGCCGGATGTTGGGCGGATGCGGCGGCCGGCGCCATGGCGAGGAGCCCGAGGGCGACCGCGAGGGTCCGGACGATGCGTCGGCTCGATTCAGCGGCCCGAGAAATAGAGCCATTGCTACCTATCCTGCTCATCCGGAACATGTTAGCCCACCATGCCGCACCCCGTCCACAGAGATCGCCGACCGGTAGTGGGTTAGTTTGAATCCAGGAGCCCGACCAGATCCTCGATCGACATCGGGCGGCGGGCGACACCGGCGCTGTGCGGATGCCCGAAAGGGGGT
>Ga0210144_1000858_pt1 | contig 13941 bp, 10 predicted proteins | sample Muzzi_PWA_D2_FD_185532 | JGI IMG/M metagenome (GOLD analysis project Ga0210144, IMG submission 185532) | Wetland microbial communities from San Francisco Bay, California, USA, that impact long-term carbon sequestration - Muzzi_PWA_D2 (SPAdes) | ecosystem: Environmental > Aquatic > Marine >...
CCGGGGGGCATTGACGGTACGACGCGATATTCGGGTGTTGATTGATGACGTTTCCTTTGCCCGCTATGGCGACCGGCAGAAGTTTGCTCCTTTTGGGTTGTTTGGGGGCAAGCCGGGCAGCAAGGGTCAATTTGTGCTTAACCCCGACACCCCGCAGGAGCATCCCCTTAAATCAAAAGGGTTGGATTACCTCAATGCTGGTGATATGGTCAGCCTGCGATTGCCGGGCGCTGGTGGCTACGGCAACCCCCTGGAACGTGATCGCGCCGCTCTACTGGCCGACGTGCGTGACGGCAAAGTAAGCATCGAGAGCGCCCGCGAGGATTACAAGGTGGTTATTGACCCGGAAACGTTGGCGGTAGATGAAGCGGCAACGAAAAAGTTGGAAAGTGGTAATTAGAGATTGGTAATTGTTGTATCTGTTGTGTATAGCTTTTAGTCATTCAAATTAGGTTAGCTTGTCGAAAGGATATCGTGACGATGGAAACCGAGGTTCCTCTGGTCAGTCCCAAATTGGAAACCTTGCGGCAGGAAGTAGCAGCAGGTAATGCCGCCGCGTTGGACGCTTTTTGGCAAGAGATCAGCCAACAAGGTACGCCCTTGATTGAGCCGCTGGCTGGTGACGAAAAACACTTGCTGGTGACGTTTCTCTGGCGTGCGGTAGACGAAACCCAAAATGTCGCGGTGGTGAGTTGCTTGAGTGGACAGATGGGGGCCAGCGAAGCAATGACCCGTATGCCAGCAACCAATCTCTGGTATAGAACTTATAAGTTACCAAACGATACCCGCGATTCGTATCAATTTGCCGTGGCGGACAACAATGTAACTGACCCGTTCAACCGGCGCCGCCATGTTTTTCCGGGTGATCCAGAAATCGGTTTTACTGGCTGGGAATCCTCTATATTTGAGCTGCCGGCTGCCCCACCACACCTATGGAACTCACCCCGCCCCGGCAACTCACCAGGTCAAGTGACCCTGCATCGCATCCGCAATGATGCTCTCGATAACGAGTATCGGGTGTGGGTCTATAGGCCACCCGGCTATACAGCAGACGGTCCGCCATATGGCTGGCTGCTCATGTTCGATGGCTGGTTTTATATCAATCTGATTCCCACCCCAACCATTGTCGATAACTTGCACACTGATGGGTTACTGCCGCCCCTCGTGGCGATTATGGTAGGTAGCCCTTTTGAACAGCATCGGCGACGTGATCTTGCTTGTTATCCGCCGTTTGAGGATTTTCTGATGCACGAGGTCTTGCCTTGGGCACGGCAAAACTATCATCTTTCCAATGACCCGGCACAGATAGCGGTGGTTGGTGCAAGTTTAGGAGGTCTAATGGCCGCTTATATTGGACTGCGTCATTCTGACCTCTTTGGCAATGTCCTGGCCCAGTCTGGATATTTTGGTTGGAAGCCTAGGGAAGACGACGAGGATGAGTGGATCGTACACCAATATATCGCCAGCCCGAAGTTGCCCTTGCGCTTTCATATCGAGGCGGGTTTGTTTGAAACGGATCAACCCACACCCCTGCCCGGTTTCAAAAACCTGCTCGTTTCCGCCCGGCACATGCGAGACGTTTTGCAAGCAAAGGGTTATCCTATTCGCTATGCCGAATTCAGCGGCGGGCATAATCCAATGAACTGGCAAGGGACGCTGGCCGATGGTTTGCTGGCTTTACTTGGGAAAAGCCCAACAAAATCTTCAAGCTCCTAATCTTTTCAACAGGAGGCGTTAATGGAAAACGCAATTTTGAATGCCCTGGTCTTTGAACCGGGACGGCTGCTTTATAAAGATGTCCGCTACTTATTTATTCGGCCCGAAGTGATTGCTATGCTGCATAAGCAAATCGAAGCCGAACTGGGCCAGGAAAAATGTAGCGAGATAATGACCACTGCCGGAGGCGTGGGCGGCTCCAAATCATCCCAGCGATTCAAAGAGGTTTTCAACTACAGCGAGCAAGAGATTGTAGAATTTATGTGCAAAATGGGCGGGGAAATTGGCTGGGGCGTGTTTAGCTTGGTCCATTTAGATGTAGGCGAGGGAAACATGGTCATTGAGGTTAAGGACTCGCCCTTTGCGGCGGCGTACGGCCCGTCAACCTCTAGCGTTTGTCACCTGATTCGTGGGGTAATAGGCGGCATGGGGGCCGGTATTTTTGGGACGGACATTACCTCAGAAGAGACAACATGTGCTGCTAAAGGCGATGTCGCTTGTCGTTTTGAAGTGAAACGTAAATCATCGTAACGAAATAGTGCTTTCAGGAGGTAACCTATGGATTTTCGTTTTACCGAAGAACAAGAATTTTTCCGGCGGGTAGTGGCCGATTTTGTGGATAACGAGGTGATACCTGTCGCAGCCGAACTGGATGAACGCGAGGAATTTCCATGGGACATCTTCCGTAAGATTGCCCAACAGGGCTGGCTGGGCTTGCGCTATCCCGAAAGTTATGGCGGGGCCGAGGCTGACAATATCACTTTCAATTTAATGTGCGAAGAACTGGCTCGTGGTTCGCTGGCGGTAGCGGCTACAGTCGCGATGCAAGCCTTGATGGGCACCGACTTTATTTACCGCTTTGGCACGGATTCCCAAAAGCAAAGCTGGCTGGTCCCTGCTTTGCGTGGCGAAAAAATCGGCGTGATTGCGATGACCGAGCCGGAAGCTGGCTCCGATTTAGGCGGCATTCGCACTACGGCGGTACGCGATGGCGAAGGCTACCGGCTCAACGGGGCCAAAATGTGGATTACCAGCGCCACTGTCGCCGACTTCTTTACCGTCGCTGCCAAAACCGACCCCGAGGCTGGTTTTAAGGGCGTGGACCTCTTTCTGGTTGAAGGCACCAGAGAAGGGGTAAGCGTGGGTCGTCAAATCAAAAAATTGGGCACGCGGGCCTCGGAGACGTCAGAGTTGATTCTGGAAAATGTGTGGATTCCCGGCGAGAATTTGCTTGGTGAAGCGGAAGGGCAAGGAATGCAACTGTTGCGCGGCATTTTAGACCAGATTCGGGTGATGACCGGTGCTTTGAGCCTGGGCTTGGGCGAGGCCGCCCTAGATGGTTCCCTGCGGTACGCCCAACAGCGTGAAGCCTTTGGCCGACCTATTGTCAAGTTTCAAGCCATCCAGCACAAACTGGCCGAAATGGCGACCCGACTGGAAGCGGCCCGAACTCTGGTCTATCGGGCGGCTTGGCTCATTGACCAGGGCACGCCCGACACCAAAATTTCGGCGATGGCCAAGCTCTTTGCCTCGGAAATGGCTAATTTTGTGGCCGATGAAGCCACGCGAATTTATGGAGCCTACGGGTATGCCATGGAATTTGAGGCGCAACGATATTTCCGCGATGCTCGATTTTTATTGTACGGCGGCGGCACATCGGAGATTTTGAAAAATATGATTGCGCGGGAGTTGCTGTAACCTTTATTTGAAGTCATGACTATAATAATTAGGAGATTGGAGATCAGGCACTGGTTGACTGACAGATTTAATATACCGTAGTAGATTCATCACGGAGACACGGAGAAAATCATAGAAAATCTCTGTGAACTCCGTGTCTCCGTGGTGAAATTCTGGCACAAGTTAAAATGTGTCAGTCAACCAGGATCAGGAGATGGGCTTAATCTCTAATCTCATTATTCCCAATCTCAATGGAGGAATTATCAATGACCCCACGACACCCGCTGCGGGTTTTAATTAGCAAGCCAGGTTTAGATGGACACGATAAAGGCGCGAAAGTTGTCGCTCATGCGCTGCGTAATGCCGGCTGCGAGGTGATCTATACGGGGCTGCATAAGACCATTGACCAAATTGTCGAAGCCGCACTCCAAGAGGATGTAGACATCATTGGCCTGTCAATACTATCGGGCGCGCACCTTGAATTAACCCAAAAGCTGATGCAGCGCTTGAAAGAAGAGAGTATGGACGATGTGATAGTGCTTGTCGGCGGGAATATTCCACACCATGACCGGCCTAAACTATTAGAGTTGGGCGCAAGTGCCGTCTTTCCCACGGCGTCACCGTTAGAGGAGATTGTCAATTTTGTGCAAGGCGTTACGCCGCGTTAAAAAGGATAAAATTTTGGAGTCCAAAAACTTAGTCCTTGGACTTCGATATTATTTCAGGAGGAATCAACATGCCTGTTCATGAAAAAGATTTGCCACCGGTCACCCTGGAGTCCGGCATAGAGGTCAAACCCGTTTACGGCCCTGAGGATATTGCCGACCTTGACCTGGAACATACCATTGGCGAGCCGGGCGAGTATCCCTTTACCCGGGGTATTCACCCGTATATGTATCGCTATAGACCCTGGACCATGCGCCAGTATACGGGCTTTGCCACGCCCCACGAAACCAACGAGCGTTTCCGATTTCTCATCGAACACGGTCAGAACGCACTCAACGTGGCCTTTGACCTGCCCACCCAGATGGGGTTGGACTCGGATGACGTGCTGGCCGAGGGTGAAGTAGGCCGGGTTGGGATGGCCGTGGATACCCTGAAAGATATGGAGGTGGCCTTCAAAGATATCCCCATTGATAAAATCAGCGTTTCGTTGACGGTGAATGCCGTCACGCCGGTTATTTTAGCGATGTATTTGACCACTGCCGAAAAGTATGGGGTGCCGCGCCAGCGGGTACGCGGTACTACCCAAAACGATATTCTCAAAGAATACATTGGTCGAGGAGCCTGGATTTTTCCGGTAGAGCCATCCCTGCGGATGACTGGTGATACCCTGGAATTTTGTGCCACAGAAGCTCCCAACTATTACCCGGTCAGTGTGTGTGGCTACCACATTCGCGAGTCGGGCGCAACACCGGCCCAGGAAATTGCATACGCCTATTGTATCGCCAAAGCTTATATTCAAGAGGTGGTCAAGCGGGGTCTGCGTGTGGACGACTTTGCTGGACGAATCTCCTTCAATTTTAATATTTTTGGCAACTTGTGGGAGCAGGTTGCTAAATTTCGGGCTGGACGCCGCCTGTGGGCCAAACTCATGAAAGAGGAATTTGGGGCCAAAGACCCCCGCACCATGCAGATGAAGATGATTGCTGGGGGTGGGGGCAGCGGCCTGACTATTGAAGAGCCGGAGAACAACATTGTGCGCGGCGCTTATTACGCCCTCATTGCCGCGCTCAGCGGGACTCAAACCAGTGCTTTATGTTGCTATGATGAAGCTTACACCATCCCCACCCCAAAGGCCCAACTCATTTCGCTGCGGACCATGCAAATTCTGGCTGACGAAATGGGCTTATGTGACACGGCAGACCCGTTGGCCGGATCATATTACATGGAACGGCTGACGGCAGAGATGGAAAAGCGAATCATAACCGAAATGCAGCAGGTTGATGAGGAATGGGGCGGCGTTGTCAAGGCCGTGAGTGAAGGGTTAATCCAGCAAAAAGTCGCCCGGCAAGCCTATGAGTATGAGCGTAAATTGCAAAGTGGCGAAATTGTGAAAGTGGGGATGAACAAATATCGCATAGAAGCGGAAGAAGAGACCATCCCCGAAGTTGAATTACACCCCTATCGCTCTGAGGCCAGAGAAGAGCAGTTACAGCGGTTGGCGCAGGTCAAACAGGAACGTGACCCGGTGGGCGTTGAGTCAGCCCTCAATGAGGTGCGTGATGTGTGCCATCGCGGCCAAAACGTTATGCCCGCGATGATGCGGGCGGTGCAGGCTTACTGCTCGTTGGGCGAGATTATCGGCGTAATGAAGGATGTCTTTGGTGAGTTTGATGAGCCGGTGCGCTTTTGAGTCTTTTTCTTTCTGATCATAAGACAATTGAGGTTCGGAGTACGGGCGTTGTTGCGTCGACCCCAGCCCCACCTCACCAATTATTCGATCTATAATCCTCCGCAAATTTTGGCCGTTTCCCGGCCCTTTTAAAGCCCTACCGAGATTCTGTGGGGCTTATTGGTTAATTTCTACGGGCCGGGCGCATCGTTAAAAAGTATAAGCCATGACTGATTCCAGGTCATCAAGCTCAACACTCGAATTGAACGTTCCTATCTACACTACTTTGTGAACCGTTGTCATATCATCAGTCAGGCAATAATTGACGGCAAAAAAATTGTATATTACAATAATTGTATTAGTAAAATGGTCATACCATTTTACTAATACTGTTACAAACAGTCATTGAGGACGCCGCAATGCCGCCACAGGTAGACCCTATTAAATTTGAGGTTATCCGTAACGCGCTGGTCGAAGCTACTGAAGAAATGACCATCGCTCTGCGCCGAAGCGCCTATTCCACTAATATCAAAACGCGAGCCGATTTCTCCTGTGCCTTTTTTGACCGCAACTTGCAAATTATCGCCCAGGCTTCGGGACAGCCGGTTCATTTGGGGTCACTGGCGGTTTCAGTGCCGACTGTCATCAAAAATTACGGGCCAGATAATTTAGGGCAGGGCGATGGGATTCTGGTCAACGACCCCTATTTAGGTGGCGTTCATCTAAACGATATCACCCTCATTTCTCCGGTACACTATCACGGTGAGTTATTTGGTTATGTTGCTAATCTGGCCCATCACGTGGATGTGGGCGGCGGCGCACCGGCTAGTATTGGCGCATTCCGAGAAGTTTTTCAAGAGGGGATCATCATCCCCGGTATCAAATTGGTGCAGGATGGCAAGATCATCGACGATGTATTCCGTTTAGTGCTGGCGCAGATTCGTTCTAAGCAAGAAACGGCGGGTGACTTTCGGGCACAGGTGGCGGCTAACAACACGGGGTTGCGACGGCTGCATCTGTTGATGGAACGGCTGGGGTCGGAGACGCTCACCTTTTACATGGATGAATTACTGGCCTATACCGGGCGTCGCACTCAGGCCGAAATTGCCAAACTGCCCCACGGACAATTCAGCGCCGAGGGCTTTGTGGATAACGACGGTTTCACCGATGAGCCGGTCAAACTGGCTGCCACCGTCACCATAGATGATGAGGGTGTGCTGTTTGATATGACCGGCTCGGACCCGCAGCGGCGTGCGCCGGTCAACTCTACCTATGCCCAAACCTACGCGGGCTGCGCTTATGTGCTCAAATGTCTAATCGATCCCGATGTGCCGGTCAATTCTGGCTTCTATCAAAAGGTGCGCATAGTTGCGCCCAAAGGAACCGTAACCAACTGTCAACCGCCTGCGCCGGTGGTAGGTGGCTGGGAAACCCAAACCCGGCTGGTCGATGTGATTTTGAAGGCGTTATCTCCGGCCATTCCCGAAAAAGTTCCGGCCGGAACCAAAGCCATGATGTGCCAGGTGGGGTTTGGTGGAACCGATCCCCGGAATGGTGAACTATACGCCTTTTATGAAGCCATTGCTGGCGGCTATGGCGGTCGAGCTACGAAAGATGGTGATGACGCGGTGCAAACACACGGCCAGAACACCGAAAATGCGCCCATCGAAGAGATTGAAATTAACTATCCGCTCCGTATTTCTTGTTACGAACTGGTTGAAAATTCCGACGGTGCGGGTAAGCATCGCGGCGGCCTGGGGTTGCGTCGGGATTATCTGTTTCCCGATCATCCGGTCTCCTTCACTATTTTGGCCGACCGGGACCGCTGGGGGCCTTGGGGTTTATTTGGGGGGCAGCCGGGCCTGAAAGCCAGCTACATTTTGAACCCCGATACCGAAGCGGTTGAATTGGGTTCTAAAACGACGATCCAACTCAATCCCGGCGACGTGATTAGCTATCGTACTTGTGGCGGGGGCGGCTATGGCCTGCCGGAAGAGCGTGATCCACAAGCCGTGCTGCTCGACGTGCGGGAGGGCAAAGTCAGCCTGAATCGTGCTCGGCAGATTTATCGGGTGGCCATCGACCCGCGCACGTGGCGAATCAACCCAACCGAAACAGCTGCGCTGCGAGAACAAGTTAAGGAGGCGTAATTGGCCCACATCGATCCCATTAAATTTGAGGTAATTCGTAACGCCCTGGTTGAAGCCACGGAAGAAATGTCCATCTCGCTACGGCGTAGCGCCTACTCAACCAATGTCAAGACGCGGGCCGATTTCTCGTGTGCTTTTTTTGATCACCAGTTACAGCCTGTGGCTCAAGCCTTCAACCAGCCGGTGCATTTGGGATCGCTCACCCAAATTGTACCTCGCGTGGTACAGGCTTATGGCGTTGAAAATTTGGGGCCAGGCGACACGCTGATCGCCAACGATCCCTATCAGGGTGGCGTTCACCTCAATGATGTCAGCCTGATTTCGCCGGTTTACTACGGTGATGAGCTCTTTGGCTACGTAGCCAACACTGCGCATCATGTGGATGTGGGCGGCGGCGCGCCGGCCAGTATTGGCGCGTTTCAAGAGGTTTATCAGGAGGGGGTCATCATCCCGCCGGTAAAATTGGCGCAGGGTGGACAGATTGTGTCTGATATTTTTCGATTGGTGTTGGCCCAGATTCGCTCCAAGCACGAAACCGCTGGCGACATTCGAGCACAAATGGCGGCCAATAATACCGGTGTACGCCGCTTGACTAATTTGCTCGATCGGATGGGGCTGGAGACAGTCAATTTTTACGTGGCCGAACTAATTGCCTATACCGAACGTCGTGCCCGCGCCGAGGTCACCAAGCTACCCCAGGGCATCTATCAGGCTGAGGGTTTTGTGGATAACGACGGCTTCAGCGATCAGCCCGTGAAGCTCGTCGCCACCATCACCATAAACGATGAAGGCGTCATATTCGACATGACCGGCTCGGACCCGCAGCGGCGTGCGCCGGTCAACTCCACCTATGCCCAAACTTACTCGGCTTGCGCTTACGTGCTCAAGGCGCTCATCGACCCTGATGTGCCGGTTAATGCCGGATTTTACAAGTTGGTGCGAATGAATGCCCCGGAGGGAACCGTAACCAACTGCCTGCCTCCGGCGGCAGTGGTGGGCGGTTGGGAAACGCACATCCGGCTGGTTGATATTATGTTCAAAGCACTGTCGACTGCGATTCCCCAAAAGGTTCCGGCTGGCACCAAAGCGATGATCTGCCACGCCGGTTTTGGTGGTATCAACCCCCATAACGGTGAATATTACTGTTTTTTGGAGACGCTGGCCGGTGGTTACGGCGGTCGAGCTACGAGTGATGGACCGGATGCGGTGCAGCCTCACGGCCAAAATACCGAAAACGCGCCGGTTGAAGAGACGGAGATTAACTATCCTGTACGTATTTTACGCTACGAGTTGGTGGACAATTCTGACGGGGCGGGCAAGCATCGCGGTGGTCTGGGGCTGCGCCGGGATTATCTGTTTTACGATCACGACGTATCCTTTACCATTTTAGCTGATCGGGATCACTGGGGCCCGTGGGGATTATTTGGTGGGCAGTCGGGCTTGAAGGCCAGCTATGTTTTAAATCCCGATGGCAAATCAGTTGAATTAAGGTCAAAAGTAACACTCGATCTTAAACCGGGTGATGTGATAAGTTACCGCACCTGCGGTGGCGGCGGATATGGCCCACCCCACGAGCGCGACCCACAGGCCGTACTGCGCGATGTGCGGGAGGGCAAAGTCAGCCTGGAGCGCGCCCGCGATATCTACGGTGTGGTCATCAATCCGCAAAGCTGGCGGGTGGATGAGGAAGAAACCACCAGGTTACGTGTGGACAAGGCTTAAGCGGGAAAATCAGGCGTCGCCGGTGGGTGACAAATAACAAATCATCCTTTCCGACCGCATGACCGTTTTGAGCCAGATCAAAAACAATCCGAAAGGAACTGCATTTTATGGCCTACAGATTAGGTGTCGACATTGGCGGAACATTTACCGATGCTACCCTGATTAATGAAGAAACCGGAGAAATCCATATTGGGAAAGTGTCCTCCACGCCCAAAGATCCATCGCAGGGATTTATGGAGGCGACCCACCGAATTTTGCAGGAAGCCGACGTTGCCGCGGCGGACCTAACCTATGTGGTCCACGGTACTACCGTGGCCACCAATGCCATCATCGAGGGTAAAGTGGCCCGCACTGGCTTCATCACCACCGATGGGTTCCGCGATATGTTGGAGATTGCCCGCCAGATTCGACCCTCACTGTACGATTTGCAATTTGAAAAGCCCAAGCCGCTGGTTCCCCGCTATCTGTGTTTTGGTGTGCCGGAGCGGCTGGATGCTCAAGGTCATGTGCTCAAGCCACTTGATGAAACTGCCACGCGACAGATTGTCGAACAGTTGCGTGACGAGCAGGTAGAGTCGATTGCAGTCTGTTTACTGCACGCCTATGCCAATCCCGACCATGAGAAACAAGTCGGCGAAATCATTCAAGAAATTTTCCCCGATGTTATTCTGTCGCTTTCATCGGAGGTTGCGCCGGAGTTTCGCGAATATTATCGAGCCAGCACCACGGTAATTAACGCCAGCATCCGGCCCGTAGTGGCTCGCTATCTGGAGCGCATCGAAGATCGCCTGCGACAAGAGGGGCTGGTGGCCGAACTACTGCTCATGCAAAGTAGCGGTGGTGTCTTCACCTTTACCGAAGCCAGTCATAAGCCCGTCTTCATGGTCGAGTCCGGCCCGGCGGCGGGTGTCATTTCAGCAGCTCATCTGGGCAATACGCTGGAGTACAAAGATATTATCTCCTTTGATATGGGTGGCACCACCGCCAAAGTCGGCCTCATTCAGGATGGATCGCCTATCGTGACCAAAGATTACGAAGTAGGCGCGGCGGCTCAGGCCGGTGTCGGTTCCCATCGTGGGGCGGGCTATCCTATTCGCACCCCGGTTATCGATTTGGTAGAGATTGGCGCGGGTGGCGGCTCGATTGCCTGGGTTGACTCTGGTGGTATTTTGCGCGTTGGTCCGCAGAGCGCCGGTGCTGATCCCGGTCCGGTCTGCTATGGTCGTGGCGGCACCCAACCCACTATCACCGATGCCAATTTGGTGTTGGGCCGGTTGCAGCCCGACTTTTTCCTGAGTGGTGAAATCAGGCTGGATATTGAGATGTCACGGCGAGCCATCCAAGAAAAGTGTGCGGATCCGCTGGGCATGGATGTGGTGGAGGCCGCGCATGGCATTGTGGAAATTGCCAACGCCGCTATGGTCAACGCCTTGCGGTTGGTCTCGGTGCAGCGTGGCTATGATCCGCGAGATTTTGTGCTGGTCGCATTTGGTGGGGCCGGGCCGGTTCACGCTAATCGATTGGCTACCGAAACCGAAATACCCACCCTAATTCTACCGATGAGTCCCGGCACCTTCTCCGCGTTGGGGCTGCTGGTAACCGATCTCAAGCACGATTTTTCGCAAACACTGATTGAGCGGGTCGATCGGCTGGATGTGTCGACCGTGGAGCAAATCTTTGGGCAATTGGAAATGCAGGGGCAAGCCACGCTGGAGCAGGAGGATGTTCGTAGCGAAGATACCGATTTTGTGCGGCAAGTCGATATGCGCTACGTAGGCCAAAGCTACGAACTGACCATTCCCTTGCCCAACAACCAATTGACTCCGCAAGATATTGAGCAATTGTTGGAACGTTTTTACGTTGAGCATGACCGTGCTTATGGCTTCAGCGCGCTGGGCGAGCCGGTGGAATTTGTCAACCTGCGGCTGACGGCCATCGGCAAGATCACCAAGCCCCGGCTGCATGAAATAAGACAGGACAGCAGTGATCTACAGTCGGCTCAAAAAGCGCTGCGCTCTGTTTACTTTGCCGAGCGCGGCGGCTATATCGATTGCCCTATTTATGATCGCTACCAATTGACCTCCGGGCAGGTGATCAATGGCCCGGCTATTATAGTGGAACTGGATTCCACCTCGGTTATTCATCCCGGTTATCGAGCCGAGGTCGATACATTTGGCAATCTGATTGTAACAGCGAGCAGCAATTAAAGGGGTGAAATATGAGCAATCTATTTTTAGCGGAACAGTTTCGACTCGATCCGCCGGAATTGCTTGGCAAGCTGTATGATCTGGATATTTACATCATATGAAGTTAACTTGTCTACCGGTTTCCCTTTATCAGGATTTGAGCGAGGGCCGACGTACGCTGGCCGATTGGTTCAATCTTGCAGCCGAATTGGGGCTGGATGGCGTGGATATAAGCGTGGCCCATCTTGAAAATCGCCAGCCCGGCTATCTGAACAGCCTTCGTGACCAGGCTAAAGCCTCCGGAGTCCCAATTGTGGGTATGGTCACATATTCCGATTTTACCCATCCCAACCCGACCGAACGCCGCCATCAGATTGAGGAACTCAAGGCCAACATTCAGGTGGCGGCCCGGTTGGCCGTATCTTTTTTACGAGTTACAGCGGGTCAGGCTCACCCTAATATTGAGCAGTCCAATGGCCTTGCTTGGGCAGTGGAGGGGTTGACCGCTTGTTTGTCCCAAGCCGCAGACGTGGGGGTCCAACTATTATATGAAAATCACTCTATTGGCTATACCTGGACTCATTTTGACTTTTCCTATCCAGCCGATATTTTTTTAGAAATTGTAGGTCGCACCGAGGGCACAGGGCTAGGTGTTCTGTACGATACAGCCAACACTATTTCCCGTGGTGACGACCCGCTAGAGGTGCTGGAAAAGGTTAAACATCGGGTTGAAATGATCCACGTCAACGATATTTTGCGGACGGGTTACTTTGAGCCGGTGCTGGTCGGCACTGGCGTAGCGCCCATCGAAACCATTTTTAAAACGATGCGGACTGACGGCTTTGACGGCTGGATTTGCCTTGAAGAAGCCAGCCGCACCGACGAAGAAGGCTTCCGGCGGGCCGTGCCTTACGTTGACCGGATATGGGAGAAAGTGGGTGGCGTACCCAGAAGCAGCAACCAATTTTAAGTTTCACAGGTGAGAAAATAACAGAACCGGATATACGCCAGGAGATGTTTGAAGAATTCAAAAAATCGTTGTCGATTAAGATCGGTGACGATTTTTATTTGGTCTGTAGCTCAGATTATCCACCAGGAATGGGGGAGTTGGTAAAACCTTTCTGCTTGCGGACGGCTGCTTCGCCGCCAAAGGCTTCAACTTTGGCCTGCTGGTCGACAATAACCTGGGCGGCGGTGGCTTCCGGATCCAGTATATGTCGCAGTTGTACTTCAAAATCTTGCGGGATGGGTTGAAATTGGGGTAATGGAGCCAGATTGTTTCGTTCTTCGGGGTCGGTATGCAGATTGAACAGTTGGGCTGGCGCATTAACATAGTAAACATATTTGTATTGCGCACGCCGCAGCATGTAGGCACTGTTGGTAATGCCATGAATCTCGCTGAAGATGGTACGCTCCTGATCGGGCTGTTGGGCTATTTGCCATAGCGACTCGGCTTGCAAGTTATCATCTTCTGGCACGGGGGAGGCGCCTACAGCCTCAAGCACAGTGGGGAAGCAGTCAATCAGGGAAATGGGGGTGTTGACCACCTTGCCCTGCGGCACATCGGGGCCGGCCATAATAAACGGCACGGCCACTGACTCTTCGTACATGGTTAGTTTGCCGATGAAGCCGCGAGCACCCAGCGATTCGCCGTGGTCAGATGTGTAGATAATGCGAGTGGTGTCGCTTAGATTTAGCTCTTCCAGCCGTTCTAGCACCTGCCCAATTTTTTGATCAAGGTAGGTGCAGCAACCGTAGTAAGCGGCGCTGAGGTTACGCAGTTCAGCTTCGGTGAAGGGAGTGTCATAATCAAAGTAGCGGCGCAAATAGTTGATGGCCGGATGATCCGGCCACTGATCGTGCTGCCACTGCGGCATCAGCGGAATCTGATCCAGTGGATAAAGATTGTAAAGTTCCTCCGGCGCAATGTGGGGTGGATGGGGGCAGACGAATGAGAGAAAGAGCACCCAGGGTTTGCCGTCGTTGGCGTATTGGGTCAGCCAGTGGCAGGCGTGATCGGCGTTGCGCGTGTCGTAGCGCAAATAGCTGGAGTCGCCCGGCCCGGCTTCTTGCACAACATGTCGATTGTACCTAAAGACAGGCTTGTGGCGTAGGCAGTGCAACAGATCGCCCCAGCCGTCCATTACATACATGG
>Ga0210144_1000859_pt1 | contig 13940 bp, 18 predicted proteins | sample Muzzi_PWA_D2_FD_185532 | JGI IMG/M metagenome (GOLD analysis project Ga0210144, IMG submission 185532) | Wetland microbial communities from San Francisco Bay, California, USA, that impact long-term carbon sequestration - Muzzi_PWA_D2 (SPAdes) | ecosystem: Environmental > Aquatic > Marine >...
GCCTAGGCCTCCCCCTCCGGATCGATCGCCGGTCGATAGCCGTCGGCGCCCCAGTGGCGAACGCCACGGGCCCTCGCCGGACCCCGTGCCGTCTTCGACAAGCCGTAGTGCCGGGCGAGGCTCGCAAGCGCGAGGCGGATGACCAGCTTGGCGGAGCGAGCCGGCCAGCGCCGCTCCTTCTCGATCTCCTCGATGCCCTTGAGGAAGCAGCAGAAGTCGACCAGCACGCCGGCGAAGTCGGGCCCGACCGCGCCAAGCGCCCGGTTGACGCGCTGCCGGGCCGCGATTGCCGCGTCCGTTACATCCGCCATCCCACCGCCGTCGCGCCGCCCGGCGGCCACCGCCGCGGACCAGTTGGCGGTGACCCGCGGCGTCAGCCGGGCGCGCGTATAGTCACTGCGCAACCGCTCGCCGGCGGCGAATTCGCTGTCATCGATGAATGGCTTTCCGCCGCGCCCCTTTGTCCGTCGGAGTCGCGCCAGCGGGCTCTCGTCGGTGTTCACCGTCACGGTCTGCCGCCCGTGCGCATCATGGTCGATCATTGCGGTCGCAAGAGACCGATGCTGATTGGCGTACCGGTCCTCGCCCCCGAGGCTCCGTCGAAGCCAGGCGCGGCCTTCCGCGGTCAGACGCAGATCCTGGCCGTCACGACCGATCAGGCCGCGCGCGAGCAGGCTCTCGGCCAGATTCGGCTCGACGCTGCCCGCTATCGACTCCCCGGCCGCCAGGCGTCTCAGCAACCGGCCTTCTCGGCGTTCTCGCGACTGCCCGCTCACGAGTGCGCCTCCAGCCGGGGCCAGAGGTCGATCGCGCGCTCCAGGTAATCGAGGATCGAATCGATGCGCGGATCCTCCCGCTTGTCTTCAACCTTGCAGCAGGCATGGCGCGCCGTCGTCCGGTCTCTGCCGAACATTCTCCCGGCCGCGACATAGGTGACGTGGAGCCGTGTGTAGGCGAGATACATCGCCACCTGCCGGGCGAAGGCGACGTCCGCCGTTCCGCGACCGCGGGCTGCGAGCGCTTCGGGACGAAGCCCGAAGGCAGCCGAAACGATCGCGCGTAGAAAGACGGCGGCTGGTCCGGACTGCCTTGTCTCCCCGTCGCCCGGCTGGGATTCGATTGCTGTGCGGTACTCGAACTCGTAGTTGCTCATTCCTGTTGCCACTCCCCGTACAGGATTTTTTTCCTATGATGCCACCATAACGCAGTTCCGGGTGGCGGGGATAACTTTCCGCGGGAATTGGCAGGCGGGGATAGTCCGACGGTTTATCCCCGTCGCTACCGGCGGGCGGAGGATCGCCTCTTCACGAGAGGCGAAATCCATGCGCTCACATTCCAGGAGAGTCAGTGATCTCGATGAATCCACGGAGCGGAGGAACAAGGCTCTCCGCCGCCGGGCCATCCGGGCGATCACGGAAACCGTTGCCGCCGGCGTCGAGCCATACGATCGGGCAAGGCACCTGCCGAGGCTGATCCCGATCGAGCCGGACCTGCTGGCCGACGGCAGCACCGAGAATCGAAGGCGAATCGTTGCGGCGCTTGCCCGCGCACTCCGGGCGGAGCGCAATCGCGGGCGAGCCGGACACTGGACCTACGATCTCAACCGCCACATCGCATTGAAGCAGGCCTACGCAGCCGAACGCCGGCTTCTCGCTGAGGAGCGCCAGCAGGCAACGCACCAGGAAAAGACACGCGCCGGCGAGGAAGGCGGCGCATGACGTCGCGATGTCGTGGCCGGGCTATTTGCGCCGACGCTGCTGGCCGAGGCCCATCTTCTTGGCGAGCGCCGAGCGCGCTGCGGCGTAGTTCGGCGCGACCATCGGATAGTCGGCGGCCAGCCCCCATTTCTCCCGATATTCCTCGGGCGAGAGATCGTAGTGGGTCCGCAGGTGGCGCTTCAGCGATTTGAACTTCTTTCCGTCCTCGAGGCAGACGATGTAGTCGGGGAAGACGGATTTCTTCGGGTTGACCGCCGGCCTGAGCGGCTCCGGCTCGGGCTGGTTCACGCCCTGATGGGTGCTGCTCAGCGCCCGGTGCACCTCGGCGATCAGGGTCGGGAGATCCTGAGCCGGGACCGAATTGTTGCTCACATAGGCCGAGACGATCTCGGCAGCCAGATCGATCAGATCGGCGCTGGCAGTTTGCTCGTTCATGGTTCACCCTGTTCAGATGGAGTACAGAATCAACGAAACGCCTCACCGACGGTCTGCCTGCAAATTGCGCGTTTCGTCGAAAGTTCAAAGGCAGCGGGTCCCCCGCCGAATCTGGTTACTTCCAGATCGTATATAGTCTACGCTGTCCGGAAACAAGTGTCAAAATGCGGAGACGCGATTTTACTGTCCAAACCTTTTCAGGGTCCATTGGCATGGCTCCCAGCGCAATATTCCGCCATGGCGAACACATTCGCCGGGAAGAAAAATCCCCCGGGTTCTTGGCCCGGTTGCGCGAATCAGCCCAACGCCCGGCTTGCGAACAATTGACGCGGGTGACCGGCAAGGTCAAACCGTATCAAAGGTAGTAGAGCATCAAGTAGGCGGCGAGCAGGAATACGGCCCAGAACGCCATGCTGCCGGTCGGCCAGGTGCGGGCGAGTATCCCGGCCGGTCCGTGATGCCGATAGATCGTTTCCAGCGTCCGCCTGACAGCTCGCCATCCGCGATCGGCGAGCGCCTCTGCAACGCGAGTGGTCCCGCTGTCAATCCAGCGGGCAGCCGCCGGCCCCAGCCGTCGCCACAGCCAGTCGACGTCGAGGGTTATCGCCTCGGTCCGTTTCAGCCAGCCCAGCATCAGGAAGAAGGCCAGACCGGAGAAGAGGAGCAACTGCAGCTGCGATACGACATGGGAGCCGGTATAGGGGACGAAATCGACCGGGAAGGGCAGGATCGCGTAAAGCGGCGCCGGAAACAGGCCAATGCCGATGCAAAGAAATGCAAGCAGGAGCATCGCCGCCCGCATCGTCCAGGGGGGGTCGGGCGGCCGCAACCCGGAATCCTTCTGGAAGAACACGAACCAGGGGAACTTGATGCCGGCATGGAGGAAGACGCCCGCCGAGGCCGCCGTCAGCAGGAACCAGACGATCGTCAGGTGGTCCCGCGCGGCGCCATCCACGATCATCGACTTGGCGACGAAACCGGAGGTCAGCGGGAACGCCGAGATCGACAGGGCGCCGACGATGCCGCAGATCGTCGTGATCGGCATGGTGCGGAAAAGACCGCCGAGCTCGGTGCATTTGGTGCGGCCGGTCATGAACATCACCGAGCCGGCCGACATCAAGAGGAGCGCCTTGTAGATGATGTGGACGAAGGCGTGCGACGCCGCGCCGTTCAGCGCCATCTCCGTGCCGATGCCGATCCCGGTCACCATGAAGCCGACCTGGTTGACGATCGAGTAGGCCAGGATCCGGCGCATGTCGTTCTCGAGGATCGCGTAGACGATCCCGTAGAAAGCCATGATGAGGCCGATCCAGACCAGGATCTCCTCGCCGGCAAAACCCCGCAACAGCACGAAGACCGCGGTCTTGGTGGTGAAGGCGGAGAGGAAAACCGTGCCCGACCACGAGGCCTGGGGATAGGCGTCGGGGAGCCACGCCGAGATCGGCCACGCCGCGGCGTTGAGCAGGAAGCCGGCGAGGATCAGCCCGTTGGCCGGCGAGTCGGCGTGCATGGCGTCGAAGGCGAGCGAGCCGGTCTGGGCGATGTGGCCGGCGATCCCCGCCATCAACAGTACACCGCCGAGGAGATGGATCACGATGTAGCGCTGACCTGCGCCGCGGGCTCCCCTTCCGGCCATCCAGATCACCAGGGTCGAGCAGACGGCCATCAACTCCCAGAACACGAAGACGGTGATCAGGTCGCCGGCAAAGACGACGCCGAGGGACGCGCCGGCATACATGTAGGCAAGCGGGGTTTCTGCCCGCCGTTGCTGCCGCAGCCCGAAAAGACCGCCGGCAAAAGCCATGATGGAGAAGACCGTGCCGAACAGGCGGCTCAGCCGGTCCGAGCGAAACGGAACCAGCTCGTATCCCAGCCAGTGGATGTTGCCTGCCGTCCCATCGGGCAAAACCCAGATCAGCCAGAGGACGATGAGCGGCGCCGCGAGAACGACAACATCGCGGACCGTGCCGCGAAGCCGGAGTAGCACAACGCCCGCGGCGATCAGCACCAGCCCCGGCAACACGGCCGGGAGCAACAGGGCGAGGCTAGCGCCCATAGTAGTCGTCCTTCCGCTTCAGAAGGACGCCGAGCGCCTTGGAGCCGATCACCAGCACCACGCAACTCACAAACCCGTACCAGGCGTAGAACCCGATCGTCCCGTCGATGCCAAAGTCACCGTGATGATCGATGAAGAGATCGGCGAGAACCGTCAGGGCGAGGATGACGATGAAGACCACCCAAAGCAGGCGGATGGTCGATGGTCGCGCCAGCCAATAGTCTTTGCCGTCTGCTGAAGGCATGGGCTCCGGATTTCTCGGAAGAGACGTGAAAAGGCGGCGGGATATTGTCCGCCCCGCCGCTTCAACGCAAGTCGGACCGGTGACGGGGGTGACATCAGCCGCAGCCGGTCGCTCTCGCCCTTAGGGCATGCTGCACCTGGTCATTGCCGGCCTCCGGTGGCCGCGTCGGACGCGACCGGCGCCGCACTTGTTCCGGCCAGCATGTCGGCGAGATCGTAGGGGATCGTCGGCCAGACAAACAGGACGATGGTGAGGATCGCCGTGGCCACCAGCGGGACGACGACCGGCCAGGGCGCCTCGGCAACTCCCGGCCGTCCATCGCCCGTCCTGCGGAAGGCGCGATAGACAATGGGCAGGAAATAGCCGGCGTTGAGCAGGGTCGAAATGACGATGACGCCGACCGCGAACCACTGGCCGATGCCGACCGCGGCGAGCAGCATGAACCATTTGCCGAGAAACCCGACGGTCGGCGGGACGCCGATCATCGACAGCGAGCCGACGGCGAAGGCGCCCATCGTCCACGGCATGCGGCGGCCGACTCCGTTCATCTCGCTGACGTCGTCGACATGGGCGCCGACATGGACCGAGCCGGCGGCGAAGAAGAGCGTGATCTTCGACACCGCGTGGGCGGCGATGTGCAAGGCCGCCCCGAGGATGGCGAGCGGCGTGAACAGCGCGGCGCCAAGCACGACATAGGAGAGCTGGCTGATCGTCGAGTAGGCGAGCCGACGCTTGAGATTGTCCTGCCTGAGTGCCATCACCGAAGCGACGATGACGGTGATGCCGGCGACATACAGGAGCCAGTCGCCCGTCCCTGCCTTGGCCAGCGTGTCGACGCCGAACACGTAGACGATCACCTTGAGAATGGTGAACACGCCGGCCTTCACCACCGCCACGGCATGGAGCAGGGCGGAGACCGGCGTCGGCGCGACCATCGCCGCTGGCAGCCAGGAATGCAGCGGCATCACCGCCGCCTTCGCGGTGCCGAACACATAAAGCGCCAGAAGGATGCCAAGGGTTGCGTCGCTGACCCTGCCGCCGAGGATGCCGCCGACGCCGAAATCCAGCGTGCCGGCAGCGATGCCGGTCCAGGCGATCGCCGGAAGCAGCAGGATGGTGGAGGCGCCGAGCAGCATCAAGAGATACAGGCGGCCGGCATTGCGCGCCTCCTCGGTGCCGCGATGGGTGACCAACGGATAGGTCGAGATGGTGAGCAGCTCGTAGAACAGAAACAGGGTGAAGAGGTTGCCGGCGAGCGCGATCCCCATTGTCGAGGCAATGGCGATAGCGAAGCAGACATAGAAGAGCGTCTGGCGCGGTGCCTGTTCGGCCCGCATGTAGCCGATCGAATAAACCGAGTTGGCGATCCACAGTCCAGAGGCGATGGTCGCGAACAGCATGCCGAGCGGCTCGATGGCAAAGGCGATCGAGAGCCCGGGAACGACCGTCCACACCGCAAGCGACGGACGCTCGCCGGCAAGCACCGACGCGAGAAGCGACAGCACGACGGCAAACAGAAGCACCGTGCCGATCAGCGTCACCGCTTCGCGAACGTTCGGCCTCCCGGCGAAGAGCGGCAGGAGCACCGCGACCGCGGTCGGGATGATCAAGGCGAGAGCGATCAGCGTGCCGGAGGTCATCTCAGGCCCGAAAGCAGTGCGTTGGCGGCGCGCTCGGCGAGGCCGGCAGTGAGATAGGTGTCGATGCCGAAATAGATCGTCGCGGCGGCAAGCAGACAGATCGGCGCGAGCATCTCGATCGGCGCCTCCTCGACCGTCGCCACTTGGCGGGACGGCTCGCGGAACCAGGCCCACTCGATCAGCCGGCCGACATAGACGACGGTGATCATCGTCGACAGGACAATGAGGAAGGCGAGCCACCACCAGCCGACTTCCAGCGAAGCGACGACCAGATACCATTTCGAGACGAAGCCGGCCGTGCCGGGCACCCCGATCAGGCTGAGACCGGCGATGGCGACCGCGCCCATGGTGATCGGCATCCGCCGTCCGATCCCGGCGATATCCTGGAACTCGATCCGGCCGACGCGAAAGAACACCGCCCCCAGCCCCATGAAGATCGTCGCCTTGATCATCGCGTGGTTGAGGAGATGAACCAGGCCGCCGGTGACGCCGGTGGTGGTGGCGAGGGCGAGGCCGAGCGTGATGTAGCCGACCTGCCCCACCGAGGAGTAGGCGAACATCCGCTTCACGTCGGACTGGAACACGGCGACGGTGCCGGCGCCGAAGATCGCGGCGACCGACAGCGCCACCAGGATCGGCGTGACCGGCAGGTCGGCAAACACGAAGCCGGCCCCGAATACCGAAAAGACGAACCGGGCGAACAGGTAGATCGCGACCTTGGTCGCTGTGGCAGCGAGGAAGGTGGTCACCACCGACGGCGCATAGGCGTAGGCGTTGGGCAGCCACACATGGAGGGGGAACAGCGCCAGCTTCAGGCTGATGCCGACGGTGATGAAGGCAAGGGCGGCGAGGACCGGCCGAAAGGATTCGACGGCGACGATCCGCTCGGCGATCAGGTTAAGGTTGAGCGTGCCGGTCATGATGTAGAGGAGTCCGACGCCGATCACGTAGAACGAGGCGCCGATCGTCCCCATGATCAGGTACTGGTAGGCGGCGACCAGCGCCCGCCGGTCGCGCCCCATGGCGATGAGGACGTAGCTCGACAGCGACGAGATCTCGAGGAAGACGAAAGCGTTGAAGGCGTCGCCGGTGATCGCGATGCCGAGAAGGCCGGCAAGCGAGACCAGATACATGGCGTAGAACCAGCCGATGCGACCCTCGGCGATCTCGCTGAGAACGCTCAGTCGCGCAAAGGGCGCGATCACCGCGGCAACCGCCGAGACCAGGAGCAGGATCAGCGCGTTGACGATATCGACCCGGTACTCGATGCCGATCGTGGGGTCCCAGCCGCCGAGATGATAGGAAATCACCCCCTGGTTCAGAACGCGCACCAGAAGCAGCGCCGAGATCACCGGCATGGCGAGGCTGACGACGACGGTGACGAGCCAGGCCGCCGTCGGGCGGCGGACGAGCGCAACCAGCAGCGCCCCGATCAGCGGCACCACGACCTGAAGAGCGGGCAACTGCTCGCCCATCAACGGTCGTCATCCCGCTTGAAGATCTCGTCTTCCTCGATTGTTCCGTAGGCCTCGTTGATCCGCACCACCAGCGCCAGGCCGACCGCCATGGTGGCGATCCCGACGACGATGGCGGTCAGGATGAGGACGTGGGGGAGTGGATGGGAGTAGACCGTGAAGTGCGGGTCGATGATCGGCGCGGTCCCGGACAGGATCTTGCCGGCCGAGATGTAGAGTAGATAGACCGACGTCTGGAACAGGGACAGGCCGACCAGCTTCTTCACCATGTTGCCGCGGGCGATGACGATGTAGAGGCCCGACACCATCAGGAACACGGTGATCCACTGATTGTAGTGGGCGACGACGTCTCCGGCGAGCGCGATGAGGTCGCTCACCGGCGCCCCCGTCCGGCAAACGCGTAGAAGATGGCGACCATGGTGGCGCTCACCGTGACGAAGACGCCCGCCTCGACCAGGAAGACGCCCCATTCCTGTCCGTGCACCGGATCGTGGGCGAGATGGGAGTAGTCGAGATAATTGCCGCCGGTCAGCCAGCCGACGACGCCGACGCCGGCATAGATGAGGACGCCCAGGGGGATCATCGCCTCGACGAGCGCCGCCGGCACCAGCCGCCTGGCGGGGGCCAGTCCGTAGATCAGCGCGTAGAGAATGATCGTCGCGCCGGCGATGACGCCGGCCTGAAAGCCGCCGCCGGGGCCGTAGTCACCGTGAAACTGCACGTAGATGGCAAAAACCAGCATGAACGGCAGGATGACCTTCGTGACAACCCGGAGGATGACGTCGAGCCGCATCGCCGCTCTCTAGTCCTTGCGATCGGGCCCGGGTGGGATGGCGTGCTTCAGCAGCATCAGGACGGCGATCCCGGCGGTGAAGATCACCGTCGTCTCGCCGAGGGTGTCGAAGCCGCGGTAGCTCGCCAGCACCGAGGAGACGACATTGGCGATCCCGGTCTCGGCGAGGGAGCGGTGGATGTAGTCCGGGCCGGCGAGCTGGACCGGCGTGTCGGCAATCCCGAACGGCGGCGTGGCGCTGACACCCCAGATCAGGACGGCGGCGGTGCCGACGGCGACGAATAGCGGCAGCAGGATCGAATGGACCGGGCGCGCCTCCTCGGTCTTGGTCAGATAAAGCGTGCCGAGCAGGAGTACGGTGCCAACGCCGGCGCCGACGGAGGCCTCGGTCAGGGCGACGTCGACCGCGTCGAGCACCAGAAGCACGCTCGCCATCAGGAAGCTGTAGATCCCGGAGAGCACGACCACCGCAAACAGATTGCGCACCCGCACGACCGCGATCGTGGTGGCGGCGAGCAGCGTTAGCAGAACGAGGTTGATCAGGGCTTCGATGGTTCGCCCTCCTCGTCCTCGATCGGCCTGCCGCTCCGGTCGAGCGGGCGGACGCCGGCATGGAGCGCGGCGCGGGCGACGGCATGGGTGGCGGCCGGGCTGGTCAGCGCGATGAAGAGCACCAGAAGCAGCAGCTTGACGCTCACCAGCGAGAAGCCGGCGAACAGGACCAGGCCGAGCAGCACCAGCGGCACGCCGAAGGTGTCGGCAACCGACGCGGCATGCATGCGCGTGAAGACGTCGGGCATGCGGACCAGCCCCAATGCGCCGATCACCATGAAGACCGCGCCGACAACGACGACCACGCCGCCGATCCACTCGAAGATCTCAGCAAGGGTCATAGCGCCTCCTCCTCGTCCTCGCCGCCATAGCCGAGCGGGCCATAGCGGAAAAACTTGAGCACGGCGAAGACACCGATGATGTTCAAAAGGGCGTAGGTGATGGCGATGTCGAGGAAGGCCGGACGCCCGGCAAGAAACCCGAACAAGGCGAGGATGACAATTGCCGCGTTGCCGATCGAGTTGGCGGCGACCAGCCGGTCGAAGACGCTCGGCCCCTTCAACGCCCTGACCAGCATCAGGGCGACGGCGACGAGCACGGCGATCATGCCGGCGGCCAGCATCACGCCCTCGCCTCGAAGGCGGAGACCCGGCGGTCCATGTCTCCGCTCTCGAGACCGGCGGCGGTTGCGTCGGTCAGCGCATGGACGAGCAGCCGGCGATCCCGCCTGTCGACCTCGACGGTGATGGTCCCCGGCGTCAGGGTGATCGAGTTGGCGTAGGTAACCACGCCGACCGCCGTCTTCTGGCTCGGGCGGACCGGCAGGAGGTGCGGCGATATCGGCAGCGACGGCGTGACGATGATGCGCGCAACGTCGAGTGCCGACTTGACGATCTCCTTCGCGAGCCACGGCCAGTAGAGCAGGCCCGGCAGGATCAGTTCGGCCGGGTGGCCCTCCTCGTCGGCATAGCCGAAGCGAAGGCCGACAAGAGCCGCCAGGATCGCCGTCAGGGCGCCGGCGCCGAGCAAGAAGGCGTCGTTGTGCCCGGAAAGCAGCATCCAGAAGAAAAACAGCGAAACCGCCAGGCTGACGAGCCGCATGATCCCCCTTTTCCAACCCCTTCGGTCCGGCCGCACATTACCTGCCCCGCCGGGGGGATCAACCGGAACCGAGCCCGCAGGCTCCCCTCACCTTGCGCTCACGCGCATTTGTCGTTGAGGATACTGGTCCGGGACATCATATAGGGTCAGCCTGGCGCCGATACTGCGCGCCGGGAGCTCCCTCAATCGAAAAACCAAGAGGTTTCGGCCATGACGTCGAATGCACCTCCCGCGAAGATCAGAAAAACCGACGCCGAATGGCGGCAGGCGCTGACGCCGGAGCAATACCAGGTCGCCCGCCAGGGCGGCACCGAGCGGCCGTTCACCGGGCCACATCTCCACGAAAAGCGGAGCGGGATCTATCGCTGCGTCTCCTGCGGCGCGCCGCTGTTCCGTTCCGAGACGAAGTTCGAGTCCGGCACCGGCTGGCCGAGCTTCACCCAGCCGGTCGACGCGGTGATGGTCGAGGAAATCACGGACCGCTCGCACGGCATGGTACGGACCGAGGTGCGCTGCGCGGCGTGCGAAGCCCATCTTGGCCACGTTTTCCCCGACGGACCGGGGCCGACCGGCCTGCGCTACTGCATGAACGGATGTGCACTGGACCTGGAGCCCGATGACAAGACGACTGCGTGAGGACGAGACCGGCGATCGCGGCGGTGGCGCAACCCTGCGGCCGCCGGTGGCCGAAAGGCGGCCGGTCAGCACAACCCACCACGGCATCGCCCGAACCGACGACTACGCCTGGCTGAGGGCCGACAACTGGCAACAGGTGATGCGCGATCCGTCGGTGCTGCCGGCCGACATCCGCGCCTATCTCGAGGCGGAGAACGCCTATACCAACGCGGCGATGGCCGATGTGGCGGGGCACGCGGCGATGGCCGATGTGGCGGGGCTGAAGGACAAGCTGTTCGCCGAGATGCGGGCGCGCATCAAGGAAGACGATTTCTCGGTGCCTTCCCCCGACGGCGCCTATGCCTACGGCATTCGCTTCACCCATGGCGCCGAGCACCCGATGATCGTGCGGACCGACCGCGACGGCGGCAATGAGACGGTGCTCCTCGACGCCAATACCCTCGCCGAGGGCAAGGCCTATTTCCATCTCGGCGGTACCGCCCACAGCCCGGATCACAAGCTGCTTGCCTATGCCTCCGACGAAATGGGGTCGGAGTATTACGATATCCGCATCCGCAACGTCGCAACGGGCAAGGACCTCGACGACTTCATCCCGGCCACCACCGGCTCACCGGTCTGGGCGGCGGACGGGCGGACGCTCTTCTACGTCTGGGTTGATGAGAACCATCGGCCGGCCAAGGTCTTCCGCCACGTCGTCGGCACCGACCCTGCCGAGGACGTCCTGGTTCATGCCGACACGCACCCCGGCTATTTTCTGGGCATCGGCAAGACCCAGTCTGACCGCTACATCCTCATCGACAGCCATGATCACGAGACCGCCGAGATCCGCATCCTCGAGGCGGACGACCCGGCCGGCGTCCCGCGCCTGGTCGCGGAGAGGCGCCCGTCGGAGAAATACTCGGTCGAGCATTCGGGCGACCTTTTCTACATCCTGACCAATAGCGGCGATGCGGAGGACTTCAGAATCGTCACGGCGCCGGTCGCGACGCCCGACCGCGCTCACTGGCGCGACCTCGTGCCGCACCGGCTCGGCCGGCTGATCCTCGACATCACTGCCTACCAGGACTTCCTCGTCCGGCTCGAGCGCGAGGGCGGCCTGCCGCGAATCGTCATCCGCCACCTCGCCGACGGCGGCGAGCATCCGATCGCCTTCGCCGAGGAAGCCTATTCGCTCGGCATGGGGAGCGGCTTCGAGTTCGATACAACCCTGCTCCGCTTCACCTATTCGTCGATGACAACGCCTGCCCGCGTCTACGATTACGACATGGCGACGCGGACCCGGGTGCTTCGCAAAGAGGACGAGGTCCCGTCGGGGCACGACCCGGCCGATTATGTCACCCGCCGCATTTTCGCCGAGGCGCCGGACGGGGCCGAGGTGCCGATCTCGCTCCTTTGTCGCCGCGAGACTCCCATCGACGGCACGGCGCCGTGCCTGCTCTACGGCTACGGCGCCTACGGCATCGCGATGACCGCGTCGTTCTCGACGACGCGCCTGTCGCTGGTCGACCGCGGCTTCGTCTACGCCATCGCCCATATCCGCGGCGGCAAGGACAAGGGTTTCCACTGGTACGCCGACGGGCGCCGCGAGAAGAAGGTCAACACTTTCACCGATTTCATCGCCGCCGCCCGTCACCTCGTCGCCGAAGGCTATGTGGCACCGGACCGGATCGTCGGCTGGGGCGGCTCGGCCGGCGGCCTCCTGATCGGCGCGGTCGCCAACATGGCGCCGGATCTGTTCGCCGGGCTGATCGCAGAAGTGCCGTTCGTCGACACGCTGAATACCATGCTCGACGACACCCTGCCGCTGACGCCGCCGGAATGGCCCGAATGGGGCAACCCGATCACCAGCGAAGCCGACTTCCGGAGGATCGCCGCCTACTCGCCCTATGACAACATCGGCGCGCACGATTATCCGGCGATCCTGGCGCTGGCCGGGTTGACCGACCCCCGCGTCACCTATTGGGAGCCGGCGAAGTGGGTGGCGAAGCTTCGCGCCATGAAGACGGACAACCGGCCGCTCCTGTTGAAGACCAACATGGATGCGGGGCACGGGGGCGCCGCTGGCCGCTTCGATCGGCTGCACGAAACCGCCTTCGCCTACGCCTTCGCGCTGAAGGTGACGGGCCGTACATAGCCCCCGGTGGCCGACCCTTCTACGATCACTTGTTCTCGGCCACCGCGTCGAAGCCCTTTCTCGCACGGCGGATCGTCGCCGCGTGTTCCTGGCCCCAGTCGCACAGGGTCTTGTAGTAAGGGTGGAGCGAGAGGCCGAGCTCGGTCATCTCGTACTCCACCCGCGGCGGCACCTCCTGATGGTAGAGGCGCTTGACGAGGCCGTCGCGCTCAAGCTCGCGAAGGCGCATCGTCAGCATGCGCTGGGTGATGTCGGGCAGCTTGCGCCGCAATTCGGAAAACCTCTGCCGGCCACCGAAGACCAGACAGAAAGCAATTGCCGGCTTCCACTTGGCACCGATGACCTTCATCAGGCGTTCGACCTGATCGACGAGTTCCCGGTCCTTCCTGTCCATGTCCATACTCGGTATATTTTTTGTGCCTGGTTGACATTCTATACCCCCTCTGAAAACTGACGTCCACCGGGGCGATATACCCGGCGAGAGGCCGACGGGACCCAAGAAGGTACGGAGGGAAGCATGGCCGAGGCGAGGATGGTCTATTCGGACAACTGGGGCGACGTCATCGACCGGCCGTCGGACAATTGCGTCGAGATCAGGTGGTTCGACACGACGTCGGCGATGAATGGGGCTGATTTCAATGCATTCCTCGCCGACTACGCCTCGCAAATCGAGGCGTGTGGCCGGGGGAATGCTCTTGTCGATTCCGTGCAGTTCAAGATGGATATGACGAAGATGGATCGCGGCTGGCGCGACCAGAACATCATCCCGCGCTACAACGCCGCCGGACTTCGGAAGTTCGCCTTCATCATGCCCCCGAGCATGCCCGCCATCGGGACCGCGCCAGCAAAGGAGGGGCCAGCGAACTTCCCGACCGGCTATTTTGGATCCCGCGCCGACGCGCTGACATGGCTACAACAAAGATAGCCCTCCCCTTCGGTCGCGGAGGACCATCGAATCAAGTGTCGGATCGGAGGTCGTGGTCACCCGAACGCGGTGAAAATCCCTTTCTCAATCCGGACGCCGCTAAAGCAGCGGGCTGATCAGCCGGGCCGTATTTTCGGCGAAGCGTTCCCCGAACGCTCGCTTGCTCCACTCGGCGCGCTTCAGCTCGTCGCTGTCGCGGATGTAGGACTGCTGGAGCGCGCGGAGCTCGGC
>Ga0210144_1000860_pt1 | contig 13939 bp, 15 predicted proteins | sample Muzzi_PWA_D2_FD_185532 | JGI IMG/M metagenome (GOLD analysis project Ga0210144, IMG submission 185532) | Wetland microbial communities from San Francisco Bay, California, USA, that impact long-term carbon sequestration - Muzzi_PWA_D2 (SPAdes) | ecosystem: Environmental > Aquatic > Marine >...
TCGTTCCTGCAATCCTCGCGATGATCCGCGAGGTTCGACCTCAGCTGTCGTAGTAGAGGTAGAACTCGTAAGGATGCGGACGAAGGCGAAGCTCCTCGAGCTCGTTCTCTTCCTTCCAGTCGATCCAGGTCTCGATCAGGTCGTTTGTGAAGACGTTCCCCTTCGTCAGGAACGCGTGATCGTCCCGGAGAGCCTGCAACGCCTCCTCGAGTGACGCCGGGGTCTTGTTCGTGGCGGCCAGCTCCGCCTTGCTCATCTCGTAGATGTCCCGGTCGAGAGGCTCGCCCGGATCGATCTTGTTCTCGATCCCGTCCATGAGGGCCATGAGCATCGCGGACCACGTGAGGTAGCCGTTGCAGCTCGGATCGGGGCAGCGGAACTCGAGGCGCTTCGCCTTCGGGTTGTCCGAGTACATCGGGATGCGGACCGATGCCGAGCGGTTCCGCTTCGACATCGCGAGATTCACCGGCGCTTCGAAGCCCGGCACCAGGCGGTGGTACGAATTGGTCGTCGGGGCCGCGAATGCGAGCACCGCGCGGGCATGCTTCAGCAAGCCGCCGATCGCGTGCAGCGCGATTTCGCTGAGGCCTGCGTACCCGTCTCCCGCGAAGATCGGATCTCCGTTCTTCCACAGGGACATGTGGCTATGCATGCCGCTCCCGTTGTCCTGGAAGATCGGCTTGGGCATGAACGTGACGCTCTTCCCATAACGCTTCGCGACGTTCTTGATGACGTACTTGTACCACTGGAACTGATCGGCCATCTGCAGGAGTGGGGCGAACTGCATGTCGATCTCCGCCTGACCGGCGGTGCCGACTTCGTGATGATGGGCCTCGACCACGATCCCGAGCTTCTGCAGCACGTAGCTCATCTCCCCGCGGAGATCGTGGTACGTGTCCGTCGGGCTTACGGGGAAGTACCCACCCTTGTAGCTGGGTTTGTACCCGAGGTTCGGCTCCTCGAACCGAGCCGTGTTCCAGGCCCCCTCGACCGAGTCGATCTCGTAGTAGCCTTTGTACTGGTTCTGCTCGTACCGGACCTCATCGAAGATGAAGAACTCGGGCTCCGGACCCACGTAGCACGTGTCAGCGATTCCGGACTTCGAGAGGTGCTCGACCGCCTTTCTGGCGACGTGCCGGGGATCGCGCGAGTAGTCTTCGTGCGTTTCCGGATCGACGATGTCCGCGATTACGCTGATCGTGGGCTCCGCGAAGAACGGATCCATGACCCCGGTCGACGGATCGGGGATGGCGAGCATGTCCGAGACGTTGATGGCCTGCCATCCACGGATGGAGGACCCGTCGAATCCGACGCCGTCCTCGAACGTCCCTTCGTCCCAGGTGTCGATGGGGTATGAGCAATGCTGCCAGGTCCCCAAGAGGTCTGTGAACTTGAGGTCCACCATCCGGGCGCCGTGCTCTTTCGCAAAGTCGAAGAAATCCTTAGGCGTCATGCGGTTGCTCCTCGGGTTACAGGGTTGCGACCGAGGCTCGAAAACGAGCGGGGAGAACGCGTACCCCAAAAACAGAGGGGCGAACCCCGACCCGTTTTCGAGGAGGCGACCAATGTATGGGACTGGTGTAAGGGTAGGCCAGGGGGCACGAGGGTGCCTCGAACGAGTTCCCGGACGAACGAATGCAGAATGTGGCCGGATGGCCTACGAACTTTGCGGCGCGGGTCGTCGCGTTGCGTTGGCTCGAGGACGCTTCGCAGAGTGCCGACCGGCTGGATGTGGGCGATGACGCGGAGGCGCTTCACGACTTCCGCGTCGGTGTGCGAAGGCTCCGCGTGGTTCTGAAGGCGTATCGGCCGTGGCTCAAGGACACGGTCTCCCGGAAGCGGCGAAAGAAGCTGGACTCGATCGGGAAGGTTACCGGGCCGGGTCGTGACCTCGAGGTCCAGCGCGCCTGGTTGGTGTCGCAGGCTCCCGAGAGCGGGGCCGAAACAGCAGCTCGTGCCGACCTCCTCGACCACATCCACCTCGCGGCATCGGATGCGTCTGGGCGGGATGAGGCTGTGCGGGCGTTCCGTCGCCAGGCGAAGCGGCTGCGGTCCGAGCTGGCCGGAATCCGCCTTCGCCCTCTTGCCCTCGATGGGGCTACGGATCTCTTCGGTCCGACCACCGCGACCCTCGTTCGCGGGAGGCACGCCGAGCTCACCCGGTCCCTCGCGGCGATCCGCGATCACCGGGATGATGCGGTCATCCACGCGGCGCGGATCCGCGTCAAACGGCTACGGTACCTCTACCCATCCTTCGCCCCCACCTTGCCGGCGTGCGGTGCGGCCTACCATGGCCTGGGTATGCTCCAGGAGCTGTTGGGTGAGCTCCATGACATGGCCCTGCTGGACCGAAGGATCGACGAGGCGAAGGGACGGGCTCGGGAGGAGCGGGTCGTTGCTGGGTACGTCCTCCTCGGCTGGCGAGTCGCCCGGGCCAGGGTCGATCTGTTCCGGGTCCTCCGACGAGATTGGTTGCGGCCGGGCGCCCTGGATGGTCTTGGGGCTGCGCTCCGGGAGCTGGCCCCATGCGACGCCAGGGTCGAAGAGCCTCCGTTTGGGACGTAACGGTTTTCCGAGGCGGTCATGCTGAACAAGGGCCCCCATATCGTCGATGCGATCCGTTCGCTGGACGGGATCCTGGAGAGAATGCGGGATCACCAGGCCAAGAAGCAGTCGCTCATGCGCTCGCTGAGCATCTCCGAAAATCTATGACGCTCCGCTTGCGGTCCGCCGGCCCAAGCCCCCAGCTTCCGTGGCCTGCGGCAGAACCTCCCACCAGGAGAAGGAAACCATGCTCACGCGTTTCTTCACGATTCCCGTAGCGGCTCTCGCCGTCGCGGCGTTGACTGGGCCGATCCAGGCCCAGCAAGAGATGTCCAATGCGGTCGAGGACGGCGGTGTCTTCGTCGACGGTTGGATGGGGAAAATCGATGCCAGCGAGTCCGAGGCCGGACAGACGCTCGACAACGCGAGGTTCTCGGAGGAGGACGGGGTGTTGCACGTCGCGACTGGCCCCGCCGTCGTCTATTGGAGTCCGGCCAATACGGCGAGCGGAGACTATACGGTCAGCGCCACGTTCAATGAGCCGGAGTACATGAACCGCAACAACCACCCGCATCCCTACGGAATCGTCGTTGGCGGCAGCGGGTTGGACGGGGATCAGCTCCACTATCTCTACTGCGCCGCCTACGGCAATGGGAACTTCATCGTCCGCGGATTCGGCCCTGAGCCCTTCCAGCTGAACGGGCGCGGAGCGGCCAACGAGGCGGTGAACGTGGCGGCGGGGCCGGGTGAGCCCGTGTCCCAGGAGATCGCGGTGTCGGTGGCCGGTGACACGGTCGAGTGCTCGATCAATGGCACCGTCGTTGGAAGCTATCCCAAGAGCGAGATCGTGACGGACGGTCGGCTGATGTCGACTGACGGGCTCTACGGCGTTCGCTTCGGGCATAACACCGAAGGCACGGTCAGCGACCTGACGCTCACCAGCCAGTAGGCCCGCGGGGGTGCCGCAGCGCGGTCGGGGGAGCCTCCCCCGATCGCGCGGTGTCGTCCCCTATTCGGCCGTGGACGGGACGGGCGGCACGGACTGCAGGTACAGCCACAGTGCCTGGAGCTCCACGTCTGTCATGTTCTGTGCGTACGGGTTGACGAACGTCATCGGCTCGCGCAACGCGGTCCCGTCGGGCCGCACGCCGTCACGCAGCGCCGCCACGAACTGGTCATAGGTCCACCCCGCCAGTCCATCCTCGTGAGGGGTGAGATTACGGGCGGGAACCCAGCTCGGATCGCCGCCGGCGATTGGGCCGCCCGCCAGATCCTCCCCGTGACACCCGGTGCACGAACCGACCAGGTGCGCCCCGAAGTCGGCGGTGACCTCTGCCGGAGGAGGGGTCCGCACATGGGGCGAGTCGTGCGAGGGAATCAGGTAGGCTGAGAGCGGCAGCTGACCGGTCGCGACCAGCACCTTGCCCAGGGGCCCGAGGCGGACCGGCGGCACGACGTTGTCCACCGCAGGTTGGGACCGGATGAATACGACGATGTCCGACAGTTCTTGGTCGGACATGTTCTGGAAGTCCTGGGAGGGCATCGCACCAGGCGTACCGTCGGGTCGAACGCCGTGTCGGACGATCCTGTCCCAGTCCGCGGGCCCGTAGCCGAGGGTTCGACTGCCCTCGCCCAAGGTCAGGTTCGGTCCGAGAAGGGTGCCCAGCATCGGATCATCGACCATGACCCCGCCGGAAAAGTCGGCTCCGTGACACTCACCGCATCCGTAACGCGCTTCCACGAGGTGTCGGCCTCGTTCGAGGGCCCGATCCAACGCGGCCTGGTCGGCCTCCTCGGCGGTGAGGCCCCCCTCGTCGATCTCCTCTTCCTTCAGCGGGAAGGGGATGGGGAAGTCCACCGAGTGAACGACGAATGTCGTCGAGAGGAGGTCTTCGCTCGAGCGGGAGGCCCAGGCGTACAAACCGCCCACGGCGAGAACCACGACGAGGAGGAGAACTCCTGCGATCTTCAGCGCTAGTCTCATCATGGCTCCCGGAAGGTGTGCGAGAATGAGGATCCCACAGCGAGGAATCCTGGTCTGTCCGGGCCCCGCCCACAAGCGCCCCGCCTCCCGCCTCGTCCGAGGGAGCACCGACTCGCCTTGCCCGCCCGAATGTCGACCAACATGGTGGCTCCGGAGAAGTGGGTGGTTCCACCCCCGAAGGGAGGGTGCGACGTGACGGACGATCCTGTTGGGCGCGGGGGCGGTCCAGCTTCACAGATGGGGCTCCGAAGCTTCGGCAAGCTGATCGGCATCGTGCTCTGCGGATCGATCCCTGGTGGAGACCTGCAGGCGCAGGTGGGCGCCCCGGCGCACCCGGTCTTTCGCGATGGCCAGACTCAGGTGGTGGAGGCGTTCTCGGACCGTGGTTCCTGGATCCGCGAGGAGCTCTGGGTCGAAGCAGGGTTCGACAGCGATGGAGACGGTCGACCGGACCGTTTGCACGTGGCGGTGGTCCGGCCCCGGCAGACCGATACCGAAGGGCTCCAGGTGCCGGTGGTCTACGGGTCCAGCCCGTACTATTCGGGCTTCTCGGGTGATCGGGAGTATCTGTGGGACGTGAGGCAGGAGTTGGGGGAGGAATCGCCGCCCCGGCGGAATCAACCGCCCCCCCTTCGCCGCATTCGGCCGGGGATCAGCGCTTCCCTCGTGGAGGATTGGGTGCCGCGTGGCTTTGCGGTCGTCCACTCCGAGGCTCCGGGAACGGGGTTGTCCCAGGGTTGTCCGACGATCGGCGGCCCGCCCGAGTCCCTGGCTCCCAAGGCCGTCATCGATTGGCTGAACGGGCGAGCCCAAGGGTACGATTCACCGGACAGCGGCGATCAGGTCGCGGCCGCGTGGTCCACGGGCCACGTGGGCATGATCGGCACGTCGTACGACGGCACCCTCGCGGTGGCCGCTGCGAGCACGGGCGTCGAGGGACTCGAGGCAATCATTCCCGTAGCACCGAACACCTCCTACTACCGCTACTACCGGTCCAACGGGCTGGTACGGCATCCCGGTGGATGGCTCGGGGAGGACATCGATTTCCTCTACGACTTCGTTCACAGCGGCAACCCGGAGCGGCGTGGATACTGCGACCGCACGATTCGGGATGGGGAGATGGCCGCGGGTCGGGACCGCGCTACGGGCGACTACAACGATTTCTGGGCTGGCCGCGATCTCCTCCGGGACGTCGACGGGATCCGAGCGGCCACCCTGATGGCCCACGCCTTCAACGACTGGAATGTGGTTCCCGAGCACTCGGTCCTGGTCCTGGAGGCGCTCGCGCGGAACGGGGTGCCGTACCAGGCCTACTTCCACCAGGGGGGGCACGGCGGGGATCCGCCGTTCGAGATGCAGAACCGCTGGTTCACGCGGTACTTGTACGGGGTCGAGAACGGGGTGGAGGACGATCCGAAGGCATGGATCGTCCGTGACGGGGACGACCGTCTGAATCCGACGCCCTATCCGGACTATCCGAATCCCGACGCACGGCCCGTGACGCTCCACCCACACCCGGCCGACCCGGGAGGGGACCGGTCCGCCGGGGTCGGGGTCGGCGACCTCGACCTATCGTCCGAAACCGGACAGGGAGTGCAGTCGTTCGTCGACGACGTTTCGCTCACGGGTGCGGAACTGGCGGCTGCCCGGTCGTCACGGCACAGGCTTCTCTTCGAGAGCGTGGAGCTGACCGAGCCGGTGCACGTCTCGGGCACGCCCCGTGTCACCGTGCGACTCGGCTCGAGCGCGGCCGCGGCAAACCTGTCGGTCTGGCTCGTCTCGATCCCGCGGCCCGGGGATCCGACCGGCGTGAGCTTGATCACCCGAGGTTGGGCCGATCCCCAGAACCATGCGTCGCTGATCGAGGGTGAACCGCTGGTCCCTGGACGGTTCTACGACGTGACCTTCGATCTTGAGCCGGACGACCAGATCGTTCCGGCCGGCCCAAGGATCGCGCTGATGGTCTTCTCCAGTGACCGTGAATTCACGCTTTGGCCTCGGCCAGGGACCGAGCTCACGGTGGATCCCGACGGGACGTCTGTCACGTTGCCCATCGTGGGGGGACTGGAGGCGCTGAGACGGGCGCTCGGAGGTGACGGGCGTTGAAGATCCGTCGCTCAGCTTCCGCTCGCGGTGATCATCTCGATCAGAAAGACCAGGACGGCCCCCCCCGGGATCAGCCCAAAACCGGGCTGGCCATAGGCCAGCTCCGGTGGGATGATGATGAGGCGCGTCCCGCCTGGCTGCATCCCGAGCATCCCGAATTCGAGGCCCGGAATGAGCTGGTTGGTACCGATCGTAGGTGGGTTGCCGAGGGTGGACTCGTCGAGAGTCCCTGTATCGAACTGGAAGCCGTTGTTCAGCCACCCGGCGTAGTCGGCCGAATAGATCGTCCCCACCTGAACCTCGTCCCCATCACCCACGACCAGATCCTGGACGTAGACCCCTACCTCCGTCTCGGTCATCTGAGCGAGGTCGATCTCGAGGCTGGCGGCGAAGGTGATCTCCTCGATCACCTGGGGCTCGTACGGCTCCGGTTCGGTGGAGCCGATACAGGCCGCGGACGGAGCGACGAAGAGCACGCCGAGTGCTACACGGCACAGGTTCGGTAGGCGTGACGTCCGCATCCGTTCTCCTGCGAGGGTTGGGTGGTACGCGGGCATCCATCGCCCCGAACCGTCAATGTGACATGGGCCCGAGGTCGTGCCAAGTGGAGTCCGATCCCTCTCTGAGGGTAGCTGTGTCCCGGTTGAACGTCGGGGCGTCGGGCGACGAACGGTGAACGTCGTCCTCTTCGGGGCCACGGGTATGGTTGGCGGGGGAGTCCTCATCGAGTGCCTCGAGGAATCCTCCGTCTCGAGGGTCCTTTCCGTCGCCCGCCGCCCGATCAGGCGATCCCACCCCAAGCTCGACGAGCTCGTTCTCCAGGATCTGTTCCAACTCGCGGACCGTCGACACGAACTCCGGGGGTTCGACGCCTGCTTCTACTGCCTCGGTGTCTCGGCGGTTGGGATGACGGAAGTGGCCTATGACCGGTTGACGTTCGAGCTCACGATGTCGGTAGCAGGGCTGCTCTCGGAGATGAGCCCGTCGATCCGATTCTGCTTCGTTTCCGGCCAAGGAACGGATAGCACCGAACGGGGACGTTCGATGTGGGCGCGGGTGAAGGGAAAGGCCGAAAACCGGCTCCTCTCCATGCTCGACACGTACGTCTTCCGCCCGGGGTTCATCCTTCCGCTCAAGGGCGTGCGCTCTCGGACGCGGATCTATCGGATCCTCTACGGACTGTCCAGGCCGCTCCATCCGGTGCTCCCGAGGCTCTTCCCCCGCCACGTGACCACGTCCGAGAACATCGGTCGGGCGATGATCGCAGTGGCCCGGGACGGATACGAGCGGCGGATTCTGGAGAACCCGGACATCGACCGGGCGGCCCGGGCCGAAACCCGACATCCCTCGGCATGATCATCTAGGGACAGGGGACGTTCGCGAACCCGCCATCCCAGCAGGCACGTACCCCGCCGTTGTAGTTCGGGGCGACGATGGAGCCATCGCGGCCGACGCCGTTCCACTCCACCTCGATCTCACCACCCTCCGACGAGTCGAAATATCGGACGGCTCGGAGGTCTCCGTCGACTTCGTACTCCAGTCGATCACCCACGGTCGTCGCGGCGGGGTTCACGTTGGTGAAGGTGAGGTCCCAGACGTCCTCGCTCGGATGTGCCCAGTCGATGTCCAGGATCTCGGTGCCCGAAGACGGTTGCTGCGCGCTGAACACGTGCCACTCCCCGTCCTCGCGGGAGAGGGAGGCACGCCCGGAGTACCAAAGGAAGTCGTCGAGGGGCGGGTTCGCCGCCGACGCGGTGATCCTCATCTCCCATAGCGACTGGGTTCCCTCTCCATGGCCTGCGAGGTCGGCCTGGAACGTCTGGCCGCTCTCCTGGACGGAGTAGCGCCAGTGAAACGCGCCGTCCTCGAAGACCGGAGTGTTCGATGCGGCGGCCCCGAATGTGGCCACGGGGATCGCCATCACCACGATCGTTGCGGCACGTGCGACGGTCACGGAGACCGCCGCCGTGAGGAAGTTCGATCCCACCGCCGCCGCGGTCGGTGCGGCCGCGGTTTGGGCGTCGTTGAACATGTTCGTCTCGACCTGCATCGAGGCGAGCGGAGGCAGTGCGGGTGGATCACCGGTGGGCTCGGCGGGATCGTCGCCACAAGCGACGAGCGCGAGCCCCAGAAACAGGACGGAAGCAAGGGAACGAGGCGGATAGTGGCCTGACATCGATCGTTCTCCCGGGTGACGGTTTCGGCAGGTCGGAGGGACCCGATGTGTGGGGACTGCCGATGGCTTTTGCAACAACCGGACCAGCCAGGCGAGCCGTGGCGCTGGCGGGTGGACGGCCCCGACCGCAGCTTTCCGAATCCGGCGCGTTCACCATGACGCTTGGAATTCCCGCAAGGAGGCTGAGGCCATGTCCGTACGTCCCGCCGACCAGGTGCCCACCGAGACGGTTCCCGCCGGAAGCGGCACGAGCCGACAGATCCTGATCGGATCGGACGAGGCGCCCAACTTCTCCATGAGACGATTCATCATGGAACCGGGAGGCGGGATGCCGAGACACACGAATGAGGTGGAGCACGAACAGTACGTCCTTCGTGGGCGGGCCCGGATCGGCATCGGCGACCAGGAGATCGAGGTCGGGACGGGCGACGTCGTGTTCATCCCGGCCGGCACGCCCCACTGGTACCGGGCGGGAGGGGAAGAGCCCTTCGAGTTCCTGTGTGTGGTGCCGAACCAACCGGATCGCATCGAGATCCTGGATTGACCGGCCGCCTCAACCTGCCTCGATGATCTGGGTGAGCGCCGGAACCCGTCCGGAGAGTCGGACCCAGGCGGCCAGTTGACCCCGGTGATAGCTCTCGTGCTCGATGCCGTGCTGAAGCCACGCCATCCGCGTCCCCCACGCTCCGTCGAACCTTCGGATGAGTTGGAGCATGTGCACCTCTCCCACTTGGCCGAAGGCCGCGACGCCCTTGGCGAGCGTGGATGTGAGAAGGGCCCGGAGCGCGGCGGGTGTTGGGTCCGTGGGCAGGGTCCGGGCGTGCACGGCGACATGGTCCTCGTAGCTCTGCCGCTGGAAGTCGCCGTTCGCACGAGTGAGCTCCCCGACCATTACGAGCCCGGACGCGAGCACGTGGTGCACCAGTTCCTGGACGGTTCGCGCACCGGGACCGGGTCGAAACCCCCATTCCCCGTCGGGGAATTCCTCAGCTTCCCGAAGGACACCCTGACGGGTGTATTGCCAAGCCTCCAGCGCCTCGGCCAGGAGGGTCGCCTGTGATGGAACGCTCATCGGAGTCCTCCTCGGGCGCCCGCGCCCGTCGTGGGGTGAGGTTCTCCCCGGGCCGACCGGTCGCTCGACCGATCGGCTGTCGCTTCACGTTGCCCTCGGGGGGCCGACGCGGGTGGCGGCACCCGTCGGCCGGACGGAAGTTCCGTCCGGCCCGCATGGCGGAGCGCCTTTGGCGACGGTAACGCTGGCGGACGGGGTTTCGCTCCATCTGGACGATCGTGGGGAGGGGGCGGGCTCGCCCCTCCTGCTCCTCCACGGATTCACCGGGTGCGCGGAGGCGTGGGGTGCCCGTCTTCTTGCCAGCCTGGCCTCCCGTCGGCGCGTGCTCGCCGTGGATCTTCCCGGTCACGGAGCGAGCTCGCTGCCGCCCCGGGGAAGGCTCTCACTCTCTGCGCTCGTAGAGGATCTGTGCGGGTTCCTCGACCGAGCCGGGGTGGACCGGGCAGTCTGGGTCGGGTACTCGATGGGAGGGAGGGTGGCGCTCGGCGCGGGTGTCCTGAGACCGGAACGAGTCGACGCGCTGGTGCTCGAGAGCGCTTCTCCGGGACTTGCCTCGGCCGCCGAACGGAGGGAGCGCAGGGAGCAGGAGGACGAGTGGGCGAGGGCGCTGGAGCGCGAAGGGCTCTCGAATTTCGTGGAAAGGTGGATGGGCCTCCCCCTCTTCGCGAGTCAACAGGACCTTCCCGGGCGGGTGCGGGCCCTGGAGAAAGCGCGGCGACTGGAGGGGTCGAGAGAGGGGTGGCTGATGGCTCTGAGAGAGTTGGGGGCCAGTCGTCAGCCTTCCTTCTGGGACGATCTTGGCAAAGTCGGGTCTCCGGTCCTGCTCCTGACGGGCCAACGAGACGAGAAGTTCGTCGCGCTGGCGGACCGAATGGCCGAGCGGCTTCCCGACGCCACCCGGAGGACGGTCCCTGGCGCCGGACACGCAGTTCACCTCGAGGCTCCGGACCCGTGGCTAGAGGCCGTGCTCGCCTTCATCGACGGGGTCCCGGGGGCATCCACGGGAAGCACCCGTCGTTCCCGGATGTGACCAAACCGTCCGTCCACTCGTCTAGCCTTCGACGCGCGTTGAGACGGCGGCCCGACGAGGTCGCCCCACACGGACGACGAGCAAGAGGAGCGGACGGGATGAATACGATGGCGACGGGTGCGCGGACGCGTACCGCCACAGCGGTGATCCTCGGGATGGTCCTCGTGGCCTGCCAGGATACACAGAGCCCCGCGGAGCCCCGACTGGAGACGGAGTCGGCCGCGGACGAGGTCCTCCTCGACCAGGCGGCTCTGTCCTTGGCCTCCCTGGAGCAGGACATGCAGTCCGAGGTGGAGCGGGAGAGGGACCGGGTGCCTGACGGGGATCGGCGGCGGGACGGTCGTCGGCCCTTCCCAGACCGGGTGGGCCTCGCGGTGGAGCTTGCGGGAAGTGCCGTCTCCCTGGCGGGTAGGATTCTCGACGAGCAGGGCGCGACGCAACGCCAAGTTGAGTTGCTGAGCACCGCCGAGGAGTTCCTCCGGAAGGCCGAGACGGCCCTTACGGAGGGTGACCCCGGCCGGGCGGTGGCGTTCGCCGAAAAGGCGTGCTGGACATCGCTCAAGGCGGTGGTCTTGCCGGAAGGGGTGAGTGTGGAGGAGGCCCGGATGATCCACGATCTCGCCAAGGATCTGCTCGAGGCGGCCCGGGCCGAGGTGGTGGCGGGTGGAGACAGCGTCGAGTCGGTGGTCTTCGGTTGGGCGGTCCGGTTCTTCGAGGTGGGTTCGGCCCAGCTCGAGGAAGGGAGCGTGCGTGCCGTAGCGCCGCTCTGGAAATCCGCCATCCTCTCCGCCTGGATCGTCGGGTAGGGGAATCGGGGAGGGCCGGGGCGCGTCCCGCGCCCCGGCCGCCCGTTTCCCTCTGGGATCGGACCGATGGTCCCTCCCTCGACGTCGTCCCTATCTTGCGACCATGGGCATGACCGGGATTTCCGACGCGGACGTGGTGGGAGCGATCCTCGATGGTGACACCGAGGCGTTCGCCGTTCTGGTCCGGCGGTACCAGGACGTTCTCTACGCCCACGCCTACCGGATGGTGGGAGGTGGTGACGAAGCGGCCGACTTGGTGCAGCGGGCCCTCGTGGCGGGATTTCGGCGCCTCGCCACATGCCGCGAGCCGTCTCGCGTGGGAGGATGGCTGTTCAGGATTTTGTCCAACCTGTGCCGCGATCACCTGCGGAGCCGGCGCCAGAGCGACATCTCGCTGGAGGTGCTTCCACCCCTGCCGGCCGCCGACGAGGGTCCGGACTGGAATGCGCGACGCGTCGAGCTGGGTATCAGACTTCGCAGAGCTCTGGACCGGCTGGAGGAGGGCCACAGGGAGGCGTTCCTGATGAAGCACCTGGAGGGACGCCGGTACGACGAGATCTCGAAGCTGCTGGGCGTCTCCGTCTCGGCTCTGAAGATGCGGGTGCACCGGGCTCGCGACGAGTTGCGCGAACTGCTGGAGGAGTACCAATGAACGACGAGCTCGACGAGGTATCGGAGGCGTTGCGCGCGGAATCCGAGGCCTGGGACCGTCTCCTGGATGGTATGCGGCAGGACGTACCGGGTCCGGCGCCGGCTTGGTTGGAGGGGCGCGTGATGGACGAAGTCCGGGCCGTGTCCATGGGGTCGGAAGAAGGCGTCCACTGGTGGGTCCGGCGCCGGACGCTTCGCCTATCCCCCCTTGCGTTGGGGATGGGTGCGGCCGCCGTCCTGGCCATGGCCGTCGGTCCGTGGATTCTCCAAGGCTCGAGGGGGGGCGGCCTCGCGGTGGCCGATCCGGCGGTGGGCTCCGCGGGAGAGGTGGACGCAGTCGTGTACGTCCAGTTCGTGCTGGACGCGCCCGATGCCTCCTCCGTCGCTGTTTCGGGCGACTTCAACGAGTGGGACCGGACGGTTCACTGGCTCGAGGACACGGATGGCGACGGGATCTGGTCGGGTCGGATCCCCATGGCGCCCGGCATCCACGAGTACATGTTCGTCGTCGACGGAGACCGGTGGGTGACCGACCCGAGGGCGGATCGCTATGCCGACGACGGGTTCGGGAACCAGAACGCCCTGCTCGCCGTGCCGGGCCCGGGTCGGACCTGACCGGCTCCGTGTGTCTCCGGTGGATGTGGCCCATGGCGTGTCTCCTGGTGACGGTTCTCGCTCGCGAGGCGTCGGCGCAGGCCGACGGCGACATCCGCCTGGAGGTGGGCACGGCAACCGCCCTTCCCGTCGGACAGGTCGACGACAACCCGGCCGTCTACGGGTTGACCGGGCTGAGCCTCGACTGGTCGAGCGAGCGGACCGAGGTGTCCGCGGCCATATACGGAGGCATAGCCTTGAACGGAGCCGCCGGTGGTGATTTCGGCAGCGCGGTGCTCCGGGTCGAAGGGTGGTCGGCCGGGTCGGGTCCGGCCCTGGGAATCGCCGGCCGTGCTTATGGGTTCAGCGTCGGTGAGCCGTTTCCCTACCGGAACGGGACGGTCCGGATGGGGCCCGCGGTGAGGTGGGTCACGGAATCGGCCGTCCTCGAGGCGCGAGCGGAAGCGGGGACCGGCGCTTCCAGGGTGGAGCTACGTGCCAGGGGAGATCGGGCGACGCTCGACCTGGAGGAACATCTCTGGCACCGGGGAGCGGTCCTCGAGGGGCGTGTTGGGGGTAGCCTCGTAACTGCAACCGCTTCCGCCGGTGCGTGGACGTCGGCCGGAGGAGACTTTCGCGCCCTGGAGCTCGGGCTCACGGGTGGAGGTGCACGCGTCGCCATTCGGGGCGATCTCGGATGGTGGGATACGCCGCTTGGGCCGGAGTGGGTCGGGGGGCTCGCGCTCGTGATTCCACTGGGAGGCGGGTGGAGCGTTCAGGCGGCGGGGGGACGGTCGGGCCCCGATCCGCTGACCTTGGTCGAGGCTGGAGGCCAGGGTGGCGTGCTCTTCGGGTGGCGATTGGCGGCGATGGGTGGCGTGGGAGAGACCGGACTGTACGAGTTGGGGGAGGAGAATGGAGCGGAGCGAATCGTGCGATTCCGATTGGAACGACCGGGGGCCACTCGAGTCGAGCT
>Ga0210144_1000862_pt1 | contig 13927 bp, 12 predicted proteins | sample Muzzi_PWA_D2_FD_185532 | JGI IMG/M metagenome (GOLD analysis project Ga0210144, IMG submission 185532) | Wetland microbial communities from San Francisco Bay, California, USA, that impact long-term carbon sequestration - Muzzi_PWA_D2 (SPAdes) | ecosystem: Environmental > Aquatic > Marine >...
CACCCAGGGCATCAGGCATGATCACGTGGGATGCTCCTGCGCGATAGAGTTTTTTTTCTGTCCTTTCATCTGATGCCCGCGAGATCACCCTAATGTTTTTATTGAGCTCTTTTGAAGTTAAAGTGATAAAAACATTCTCTGCATCATTGGGCAATGTTGTGATAATAGACGCCGCGCGGTCCACTCCTGCGTCCATCATGGTTTCATCCAATGTGGCATCCCCGATAATGGTTTGGTACCGGTATGATTTCAAGGAGCCTTCGAAAACGTTTTCATCTTTTTCAACGATGACAAAGCGTTCTTTACTTTTAAGAAGCTCTTCTATCACTTTTCTTCCGTTCCTTCCAAAACCACATACTATGATATGATTTTTGAGTTTTTTTACTTCTTGTCCCATAAAGAAGATATTTAAGGTCTGTTGTAATTCTCCTTCGAAAATATATGATGTGAGAGTAGAAACAAGGTAGGCGAATATGGCGAGGTTTCCTATGATATAAAAACTGGTAAACAGCTGACCCGCGTTACTTAGCGGTTTCACTTCATTAAATCCTACAGTCGACAAGGTTATAACGGTCATATAAAATGCATCTACCAGGCTGAATCCCTCCAGATACATGTATGTTGAAACTCCGATCAGAATGGAGATCAGGGCAAGTATCAGAGCCCTGACTAATCTCCTTAATCTTTTATTGACAAAAAGACTTACCATGTATGGTAATTATGATGAAAATATTTTAATTAATGTCTAAATTAAATCAAATTAATTTAGAGTTGAATTTACCTTGCAGTCATGCGTCCCAAAAATAAAGGATGGATTAAGAGTTATGCCGGATATCTTGAAGACCTGATATTACAACTGAAATACGGGGATGAGTTGAGGGAAAATATTCAGGGAAATACTTTTGACGAACGTTTCTACCGACTTATTCAACCTACAGGTTTAATGTATGGTCACCCGTTGCAACCCGTCGGTAAGTACGATATTAAAATGAAATATTGGGATGACCGGGAAAAGCTCATCTTCATTTTATTCGACAGCTTTATTCATAACTCATTTTTATTGAAAGAGTCAAATCTCAATGAAAATATTCAGGATCTGGTCTATCATTCCGTAAATGAACTGATCGACTACTATCAGAATTCGTATCCCAACATTGATCTGAGGATGAATAACTTTTTTGGCAAAAAGAGAAGCGAAATTCTGGTTGCTGAAAGTTTACTGCTTAACAGGGTAAAAGTGCGATCAGGACTGCGGTCCAATTTCTGGGCGGGGTTCTTTTATAATAGCCTTTTATTTCTCGATGTGTATTTTTTTGGCCTATGGTTGCAAAACAAAGATGGGGTTATCACCATTGATGATTTTGAACAAAAGCAGGAACAATTAAGACTTTGCATCCTTAAGATTATTGCGTCTGCTTCTCATGCGGATAATAACCTGGATTACGAAGAGAAAAAACTTTTCAAGTTTTTTCTTCAGTCGGCAGGCCTTTCATACAAAGCCGAAAAAGAAGCTTTGTCCTACCTCAATGAAAAGATTGAAATAGAAGATCTTGATTTTCCTGATATCGACAGCTGGCTGCTTAGAAAATACCTTTTTGAATTGGCCACGCTAACCATTTGGTCTGACAAAGAAGTGAAAGAGCTCGAAAAGGAGTACCTCAAGAGTTTAGGCAAGAAGTTAAGATTTACGGAAGATGAGTTGGAACACAGCCTGCTGGCTATTGAGTCATTTGTTATCACGAATTGGGAGCAGGTACATTTTCTGCAATCTCGTCACAATTTCCATGTTGTTCGGGACCGTTTTACCAATCGACTGGGAAAAATTCTGGTTAAAAATAAAAAGGCTGTCGAAAAGGAAATATTGGAGAGCAAAGAACTGATGATCTTATTGCGAAAATCGACAAAACAGGAATTGACCGAAGAAGAAAAACAAAAAGTAAAAGCGCAATTACTGGATGTGATCAAGACAATTCCCACATTCGTCATAATTGCGCTTCCATTTACGTTTATTACGCTTCCTCTGTTAATTAAAATGCTTCCGAAAAGTGCATTTCCGAGCGCATTTTCCGATGAGGATTAGCTTTCCTTCCACTTGATGGTACAGCCGATGGCTTTAGTGAAATTCGTTTCAACTTCTTTTCCACTTTTCAATGCCTCAATGGCATCTTCAACATATTTCTCCGTTGCCGCCGAAGCATTTTGGTAATTGTTGTCTATTGCGCCAATGTATCTTACTACAAGATCTTTGTCCAGTAAAAAGACGTGTGGAGTTCTTGACGCCCCATAAGTTCTGGTAACTTTCTGTTCGGTATCAATCAGATATGGATACGGGAAGTCTTTTTCTTTTGCTCTCTCTTTCATTTTCTCAAAAGAATCTCCTGGTTTTGCTTCAACATCATTTGGATTGATGGCTACAACAGGATAGCCCTGTGGAGCATATTTTTTATCCAAAGCTATAATACGGTCTTCATAAGCCTGAGCGTACGGACAGGTATTGCACGTGAAGACCACGATGTACCCTTTGGCGTCCTTAAAATCAGACAATGATACCGTTTTTCCATCGACGTTTTTTAAAGTAAAGTCTATGGCTTTGTCGCCGACATTCAGGCTCGTCGTGTTTAGTTTGCTGCTGACAAACAGCCCTACACAACAAAGGATTAATAATACAGTTCTCATAATGCGATTAATTTTGGTTACGGACTATTTCTTCTAACTCACCTTCTTTAAACCCTTTTTCATAAAAGAGCCGCTTGTTGGTTTTGTTATTTATAAGGATAGTGGCAGGAATAGCTCCCGACCACGAGGGTTCTATTTTATCGATTATTTTGTTAAAGTCTGTTTCATCCAGCAGATACACATCTGCCTGAATGTTTTTTCTTTTTAAATAGGGTTTTACCCTATCGTGGATCTTGCTGGCCTCATCGAACGATATAAATATAACTTTTACATTTTCCAAATGATTTATTTTTTCGAAATACGGCATTTCTTTTACACAAGGGGCGCACCATGTGGCCCAAAAGTTATAAATGGTAATATCAGTTGACTTTTCTGTCTCCATCATTTTGTGCAGATCGGGATATTTGATTATTTCAACATTTTGAGCTGACGATGCGATCGAGGTGACTAATAAAATTGATAGAAGCAATCCAAACTTGTTCATAATACCGGTTATTGGGATAAAACTCAAAATTAGCATTAATTGTATATAGTTCTAAAACAAGATCACTGATATGTACAGGACATGACTTTTGCGTATTTGTCCATTTTTTTGTCCGTCATTTTCAGAAAATTACATGAATCTGCGCGAGGTGAGATACGATAACAAAATGAATGGTCGTTTGTTAAATTTTAGGTTTAAATTTTTTGATAGTGTCGCAGATACATTAAATAAAATTATGAAATTGTTAAGAATAGAAAAGTTATCCACAAAAGGCATAAGTTATCCACAATTTTGCTACAAATTACTTCAAATGTCTGTAAATCAACTTGTTATAACAAAAATTTAAACCTTTTCTTTTGTGGATAAGTCTCTCATTTTTATGCACTTACAATTTTGCAAGAACTTTTTGCAAATTTTTTTTAACAATTTTTTAATTGATGTGGCTGCAATGATCTGAAAAATTTATTGAAAATTTTATATGTTAAAAGATGTAACTATTCCACTTTATCTTGTTTAAGTTTTGTGCGGTAGGTGTTAAATACCCTCGACTTTGATACAAACCCCACATAAACGTCATTATCGATTACCGGAAGGTTCCATGCGCCGGTTTTTTCAAACTTGTTCATGACCGCCTGCATTCCTTCGTTCGATGAAATATAACCGGGAGGGGCGTGCATAATAGAATCGACTATCAGTTCATTCCTCGATTCTTCGTCAAACATCAGTTCACGGATGTCGTCAAGCGTAATGATCCCTTTCAGTTTCCCTTTGTTGTCAACTACCGGGAAGACATTTCTTTTCGATTTCTTGACTATCTTGACAAGGTCTCCCAGGGTTTTATCGGGAGATATTTTGTGCAGATCCTTTTCTATTATAGCATTGAGACTGATCTGGCTCAGTAACTGTTTGTCTTTGTCGTGGGGGATGTACTCACCCCTTTCAATCAGATTTTTTGTGTAGATAGAGTAATTTTCAAAATAGGAGCTGGTAATGTAACTGATGGCCGAAACAATCATAAGAGGTACGAACAGTGTATATCCACCCGTAATCTCAGCAATAAGGAATATAGCTGTTAGTGGAGCATGCAACACCCCACTCATAACTCCGCACATGCCTACGAGTGTAAAGTTGCTTAAACTGACGAGCCTCTCACCATAGGACGTATTAATGAAGTTAGCCATGGTAAAACCTGAAATACCTCCTAAAAACAGGGAGGGTCCGAATATACCTCCGCTGCCGCCGGCAGCTATGGTTACGGAAGAGGCCAGTGGTTTGATCACCATCAAACCCACCAGAAACACCCAAAGATTTAATGGATTCGACAGCTCATAGCCTGCCATTCTGTAGGTTAATACCTGATCCAGATTTCCGGTAAGGAGTGTTTTTATAAACCCATATCCTTCACCGTAAATGGGCGGTAAAAATAAAACGGAGAGTGCCAGGATCAAACCACCCGCAATTCCGCGAATGTTAAAATTCTTTATTTTGGAAATGTTTTTTTCAACAAAATAGGTGGTTCGGGTGAAGTAAACGGACATGAGCCCACACAATATACCCAGCAGGATGTAATAGGGAGCGTCTTGTGCGTTAAATGAATCCTGCAGGTGAAAGGTGAATAAGATGTCAGCACCAGGCAGAGAAAGTGTGACCAGCGAACCGCACACTGCCGCTATAAGAAGAGGGATGAAAGATGAAAAACCAATTCCTGCCAGGATAACTTCGCTTGCGAAAATAACTCCCGCAATCGGGCTGTTAAATATTCCTGCTATGGCTCCCGCCGCTCCACAACCGATAAATATGGTGCGCTGCTTGTAGTTCATGTGCATGAACCGCCCGATGTTAGAACCGATGGCGCTTCCGGTCACAACAATCGGGGCCTCCAGTCCTACCGACCCTCCAAAACCTACGGTAAAAGCACTGGTAAGCATTCGCGAATACATGCGATTGGTTTTCATTTTGCTCGACTTTCTGGAAATGGCATAAAGTATGTCAGAAACGCCGTGCCCTAATTTTTCCCTAAAGAAATACCTCGAAATGACAATGGTTAAAATGATCCCCAGAAGCGGATAAAAGTATTTAAAAAAGTCAAATTTGAGCTCAAAAATCAGGTGTTCCATGCCATGCACAGACAGTTTGAGCACCACAGCCGCCAACCCTGCCAGACCTCCGATGACACCACTGAGTATCATGCCAAAGGTTTTGTTGTTGACATGCTTAATTCTCCAAACTAAAAAGTCTCTTAAAAAAGATTTCATTTTTTAATAGGTGCAAATTTATGATAAAATTAAGGCTAACATGCAATAAATTTGGTGTCTAAGAAAATATTGGTTGACAAATCTCATGTTATGGCAAATAGAATTGTGAAGTTATTCGATGTTCAGTACCCCATCATTCAGGCAGGTATGGTGTGGTGCAGCGGTTGGAGATTGGCCTCAGCGGTGAGCAATGCCGGCGGACTGGGATTGATAGGAGCCGGATCTATGCATCCTGAAATATTGGAAGAACACATAAAAAAATGTAAAGAAGCAACTCAAAACGCTTTTGGCGTAAATATCCCGCTCCTCTATCCAGAGATCAGCAGGATAATTGATATTGTCATACGTAACGAAGTAACGATTGTATTTACTTCTGCGGGAAATCCCAAAACCTGGACAGCGCTATTGAAACAAAACGGCATAAAGGTAGTTCACGTAGTTTCCAGTGTGAAATTTGCCTTAAAAAGTCAGGAAGCGGGCGTTGATGCGGTGGTTGCAGAAGGATTTGAAGCAGGCGGTCACAACGGCAGAGAAGAAACGACAACATTTTGTCTGGTACCTATGGTTAGTGATGCAGTGGATATTCCGGTGATCGCCGCCGGAGGCATTGCAAGCGGACGGGCCATGTTAGCAGCCATGATATTAGGAGCCGAAGGGGTTCAGATCGGAACGCGGTTTGCTGCGTCGGTGGAGGCCTCCCTTCACCAAAATTACAAACAGAAAATTGTGGATGTAGGTGAGGGAGAAACCGAATTGGTATTGAAAAAATTAGCGCCGGTCAGGCTGATAAAAAACGAATTCTATCAACGGATTAAGGAAGCGGAAGTCAGAGGCGCCGACCGAACCGAACTGGCTGAAATTCTCGGTAGAGGCAGAGCAAAAAGAGGTATGTTTGAAGGAGATCTTTCCGAGGGGGAATTAGAGATCGGCCAGATCTCAGCTATGATTAAAGAGATTAAACCCGCGGCAGATATTGTAAAGGATATTTGGAACGAATACAATTCAGCGAAAGCAAATTATCTCTTGTCTGAGATCAAATAATAATGGGAAAACTAATGCTCAACAAATACGTATCCTAAACAGGTTTTATCTTCAGACAAAACACGATTTTTTTAAAACGAATCGGGTCAAACCGCACTAAAATGAAAAGAATTTTAATCATTTCCGGAGTTGTCATAAGTGTGATCATATTGTTTATAATCGGTGGACGGATCTATACCAAATCTTTTAGCCCGGAAGACCAGGCGCTTTATAAAGGCGAAGATTCATTTATAAAGGTCGATTATTGCCGGCCTTCCAAAAAAGGGCGAAATGTTTTTGGTGGATTGCTCCCTTTCGGCAATGTATGGAGGACTGGCGCCAATGAGGCGACTCTTATAGAAATCAACAGGGATTATGAAATAAATGGTAAAACCCTAAAGGCTGGCAAATACAGTCTTTTTACAATTCCAGATGAAAATGAATGGACCATCATATTCAACGAACAAACCGGCCAATGGGGAACAATTTACAATGCTGACAGAGACGTGCTCAGGGTCGCCGTGCCAAGCGAAAAGGCTACAAACGTGATTGAAAAATTTACCATTGAATTTGAGAAAAAAAATAAAACCATTTTTATGGTCTTAAAATGGGACGACACCGTTGTCAAAGTGCCGTTTGAGCCAGTAGGTGATTAGTTTGAAAATCAAGAGGGAAATCTTCTGTTGATGATATGAATAAATTCTTCATACTCTTCTGATTCCACATCCCAGTCTTTTCCTTTCACATAATTAAGCTCAATAAAATCAAGAGCTTCTTTTTTGTTTTTGCAGTTGTCAAGGAAATTAACCACTGATTCAAATTCTTCCGTATCTCCCCTGAACAACTCATTGACAAACATAAATCGCTGATTGATGGTGATGTTTTTCTTAATTCCCTCGATCCCTTGTTTTTCGTGAGCGTCTGCCAGGGTTTCCACATCTTCGTACAGTGTCTCATTTATACTTTTTGCATCTTCATGCTCATCTCGTTCTGTTTCTTTCTGAGCCGCCGGCTTGCTCTGACCTGAATCAACCTCATAAAAAGCAGTGATATCCAAAAGGAGTACTTCGTTAAACATGGTAATATATATCTCGAAATCTTCCGGGGTCTCTGATATATTTTCGCACACTTCATCAAAGATCGTCAGAGCTTCCTCACTAAATACCTCTTCTATTTTATTGTCTTCCAGTTTCTTGATATAGCTTTCGAGAAGATGTTTATTGATTTTGACGTATTTACTTAACTCAAGTAAAAATGATATTGAGACCTTTGAATTTGGCGCGTTGTTGATGACATTTTTGTAAAACTGATAGGGAGAAAAGATAAGTAAAACAGCCCTTTCAGTAGCCTGCACGAGCAGGGGTTCAAGATGCTTTCTTTCCATCTTTATGTTCTTTGAAAGAACATTCATAAATTTTTTAAGCTGGTTCTGAACCTCTTCTGATCCATAGTCAAAATATGGACTCTTGAGATTTTCTATTTCAATTTTCCACAAATTCAATAATTCCCAGATGATAAAGAGATTGATCTGCTGAACAGGTGAGATCAAAAGTATTCCCTCCCCGTTTATCGAATTTTTGTTTTCAAAGTATTTATCGCATATTTTGGCAGAAAACCGTTGGCTATATGCAGTTATTTGTGTGTAGTTAATATTGCTTTCCATTTACAGGCTAATATTAATATTTCAAATTTACATTCCCATTATATAATATCGTTATTATATATCGGAAAATTGAATGAGTTATTGAAATAAACCAATTGTGATAACAGAACCAATTATATCAACCAATAAATGGAAAGGAGAAAGAGGATGGATAGAAGTAATAACCGGGTGCATGTTTTCCGGTAAAACAGAGGAGCTGATCCGACGGCTCAACCGTGCCGTCATAGCCAGGCAAAAAGTTGAGATCTTTAAACCCGGGGTCGATAACCGATACCATGAAATTAATCTTGTTTCGCACAATCAGTCTCAGATCCGGTCGACCCCCGTTGATTTTTCAGCAGACATTACGCTCTTGTCTGAACAATGTGATGTAGTAGGAATTGACGAAATACAATTTTTTGATGAGGATATAGTGGAAGTGTCCAATATTTTAGCCAAAAAAGGGAAAAGGGTCATTGCTGCCGGATTGGACATGGACTATTCCGGAAAACCGTTCAGGGGGGTAGCCGATTTGCTGGCGGTGGCGGAATTTATTACCAAAATGCAGGCAATTTGTTTACGGTGCGGAAATCCGGCCAATTATTCTTTTCGAAAAGTTCCATCAGAAAAACGGGTGCTAATTGGTGAAAAAGACCTATATGAACCTCTTTGCAGAAAATGCTTTCAGGAGGCGACGTAAAAATGTAGCTTCAGGGAAAACATAATAGGTTGTATTTAACTCACTGGACATTTTTAAAATTATAATTCCAGCATTGAAAGGGAAAGCGTATGTTATTCAAAACCAAAGCAATAGCTTTAAATTATATCAAATATCGCGATACGTCTATTATTGCCAGGATATATACCAGAGAGTTCGGTACCCAATCGTATGTGATAAATCGGATCAGGGTAAAAAATCCGAAATTTAAAATAGCCCACTTTCAACCTTTTACACTGCTTGACCTGGTTTGCTATCATAACGAAAAGAGAGACATTCAAAGAATATCAGAAATGAGGGTCTCTGACATAAACCACCGTATCTCATTTGATATCAGTAAGTCAGGTATTTCTTTATTTCTCACAGAGATATTGATAAAGGTTCTTAAAGAAGAGCAGCAAGACTATGAACTTTTCGATTTCATCTACAAGTCGATAGTTCATTTAAATGAAATGAAACAAGGCATTGGCCATTTTCATATTCAATTCCTGCTGAAACTTGGTAAATACCTGGGCATGGTTTCAACCTCTGCCAATGAGCTGATCAAAGAGCTAAGTTATTCGGCCAATTATTCGGCCAATGAGCCAATCCTTCAAAAAATGATGAATTCTGACTATACCGACAATTTATTATTAAATAAAAATGACAGGCAGCAAATTCTTGATATGGTAATCAAACTCTACCAATATCATTTTGATAATCTGAAAGAGATCAGGTCATTGGTTATACTCAAAGAAGTGATGAGCTGAGGGGTGGAACTATTCTCCATTAAAAAATGTATTCAGCTCGTCCGCTTTTAGGGGTTTGTGCAGAAAGCCTGCTATGGTGTTATACTTTTTCGATTTTTCCTCATCATCGGGATTGACCGACGTTGTCAGCATAATGACCACCGGAGCCTTGTGGTTAAATTGTAGCTGTTGGTATTCATCGAGAAATTCCCAGCCATTCATTAACGGCATATTGATATCCAGTAATATCAGATCGGGAAAATCTCCATCTGTGCAGGTGTCTAGGTAGTCCAGGGCTTGCTGGCCATCAAAAACAGAGATTATTTTTTCGGCGCATCCGTACTTTTTAAGCGTGAGTTTATTTAAAAAATTGGTCGGCTCGTCATCATCAACTAATAACACACATTTAAATTTCTTCATGCTTAAGCCTTTATAGTAAAATAAAAAGTACTTCCCTTATATAGTTCCGAAATCACCCATATTTTTCCTCCGTGCAACTCTACTATTTTTTTGCAATGGGCAAGCCCGATCCCTGTCCCTTCGTATACTTTTCGATTGTGCAATCTTTGAAAAATGACGAATATCTTTTCTTTATGTTTTTTATTCAGCCCGATTCCATTATCTGCTACAGCAAACTTCCAATATTGTTCTTCTTTTACAGCGCTTATTCTTATTTCAGGAGACACATCATCTCTTCTGAATTTGATTGCGTTGCTGATCAGGTTCTGAAAGAGCTGTTTGATCTCCACTTCATTACCCAGAATAATGGGCAATTTATCAATAGATAACTTTGCGTCGGATTGAATGATCTGAACACTTAGATCTTCCAATAAGTTTTTCACAACCACATTGCAGTCAATTTTTTCGAGTTCCTGCGACCTGCCAATCCTGGAATAATCCAGAAGATTCTTAATCAGAACACGCATCCTTTCAGAGGCCTCAAGTACAAATTTGATGTAAGTATCTGCTGTATCGTCCAATTCTCCTTCGTATTCATTTCCGAGAAGTTCGACAAAGCTGGATATCGTTCTCAGGGGTTCCTGCAGGTCGTGCGATGCCACAAAGGCAAATTGTTCTAATTCCTTATTTTTAATCTTGAGCTCTTCTGTTTTTTTATGAAGAATGAATTCGGCCTCCTTTCTCTCGCTAATATCTCTGATGGCCATGTTGAATAAAAGTCCCTGATCTGTATCGATAGGGCTGATGCTAACTTCTACCGGAAATTTTTCTCCGTCATTGTTTACTCCAACCAATTCGATAATGCCATTTGATTCTACTGACGTGTCGAAGTTAAAATACTTTCTCAGGCATGTTTTTTCATCTGTAAGGTCGTCTCTCAAAAAAACATCAATGGGTTGGCATTTCATTTCTTCCTTGGAATAGCCAAACAATTTTTCGGCCCGGTCATTTGTTATATCGATCTTGCCTTCACTGTTGATAATAAAAATGGCATCCGGTGCAGACGCAAGCATGCTCCGGAATTTTTTTTCCGAATTCAGGATGGCCTGCTCAGCCAGCTTCTGCTCGGTTATATCCTGGTAAGTTCCATAAAACTTGATAACCTCACCGTTTTCATCCAAAATACTTCCACCCTTTGCATATAGGTGCTTAATTTCTCCGGCCGGTGTAATTGACCTGTATTCAATCGGAACGGTTGTTTTCACGACAGATGATTTTTTAACCGTATTGATGAATCGCTCCCGGTCATCGGGATGAGCCAATTCAAACAAGAGGTCAATTTTCCCGCTGTGTTTTTCCCTGTCTACTCCCAACATTTCATACATCTCGTCATTCCAGATTACATCGCGTGTATGGGGGTCGTATTCCCAACTTCCAATTTTGGCTATTTTCTGAGTTTCTTTTAAGAACCGTTCACTTTCTTTGAGCTTTTCGAGATTTTCAACGCGCTCGGTAATATTCTCCGTAAAAATAAATAAACCTCCTGTCTCGCCTGAGATCTTCTTCCAGGGCCTTATTTCCCAATTCAACCAAATGATCTTTCCGTCACGCAATTCAAATTTGTAATTCGATCCTTTCTCAACATTACCTTTCAGACTGCTGATAAAAATGCCGCCCCATTCTCGGTTTTTGCTAAGAACAGGAAACACCTCTTTAATATTTTTACCGATGACATCTGATTCAGCTATTTTGTTATCCTCCAGCCATTTTTGGCTAACAAACAGATAGTTCAGCTCTTTGTCCAGCAACGAGATTGGCGCAGGCGAATACCTGATCATTAAATTCAACTTATGATCATGTTCTTCAATCATCTGTGACAAGGCAATGCGGTCACTTACATCTCTGGCGGAAGCCAGAATGAGGTTTTCAACCGGATTTAAAATGGCGCTCCATTCTAACCATTTGTAATTGCCGGATTTGTGTCTGTACCGGTTTATAAATGAAACGGTAACATTTCCTGACTTCAGCTTATTTGTTTCATCAATGGTGAGTTGCCGGTCATCGGGATGAACAAAATCGACGAAGGGTTTGGATTGCAGTTCTTTCAGGGAATATCCCAGAACTTCTTTCCACTTGGGATTGAGCGTTAAAAAATACCCGTCTGTACTGGCTATACAAAACAGATCCAGGGAGTATTCGAAAAATGATTTGAATACATTTCCATCTATAAGATGCTCGACATTAGATTTGTTTCCCATTATCTCATTTCCCATAAGATTTAAAACCAAACGTAAATATCTTATCAGTATTTTTGATCCCTTGTTTCAAATCGGTCGGGAATCACGTCCTTGCCACGAACCGGTTTATAAGGTGAATTTTCCTTTTTCGTTACCGGTAAATTCTTTATCAGGAAAAATTACCCCGCACCAATTTATTTTCCTGACATTAAGTTTTGTCAGGCAATTTGGTTTTTAACAAAAAATTATGATTGCTCTTTTTCACTCCTCCTTGTTAATCTGGTTTTAAATCGAACGACGATTATTATTCCAGATTGTATCAAGTTTAAGTTAATAAATCTGTCTATTAAATGATAATTTAATCGATGAATGACGTCAATTCACGTCCGAAAACCAAGATATTTTCCGCCTAAAGAATAAAAGAAGTACTACCCGTTAATAAAGATCCTGGAACTCAAATGCGCTTCTGTAATAGCTGTGCTCATTGACGTAATCCAGCAACCTGGAATAAAATGGAAAGTTTCCGATCGTAGCGCTGTCTCCTAACATAATCAGTTTTTTTCGGGCGCGGGTCATGGCTACGTTCATTCTTCTCGTGTCTTTTAGAAAGCCTATTTCACCTTCATCATTGCTTCTGACGAGGCTTATGATAATAATGTCTCTTTCCTGACCCTGAAAGGCGTCAACTGTATTGATGCTTGTGTTTTCTTTCAGATTTTGGGTCAATTCAAATTCATCGAACAGGTCTTTTATTATGTGAAGCTGCGCCTTATAGGGAGTTATGATGCCAATGCTGAATTTTGTGAGGCTTTCCATGCCCATTTTGTTTTCCATTTCGCTGACGACGCGTAATATGAGATTTGCTTCCTCTTTGTTGCCGGTGCTTTTGCTTACCCTGTCCGTATGTTCGGTATATCCGCAACCGGCCGTATCGATAAAGACCATAGGCTGATCTTCGGGATAGAGAGTCCATTTGCAAACAGAAGAGTGTGCTTTGAGGTTGTTGTAGTAAAACTCCCGACTCGAAAAGCTCATGATCATTTTATTCATTCTATATTGAACATCCAGCATGACATCGACATCTAATCGCCCGGCTATTTTTTCAAACAGAGTTTCGCTCAACCCTTCTCTGCCTGCGTCATAGCTTTTTATTGTGGGAGGTAGCTGGCAGTGATCTCCCGCCATGATAACTCTTTCCGCTTTTGTGATGGGTATCCAGCAAGCTGGCTCCAACGCCTGGGCCGCTTCGTCAATGAATAGGGTCGAAAATGTGAGTCCTTTTATCACGTAGTGTTCAGAGCCGACAAGCGTACACGTGATCACCTGACTTTTAGCCAGCAGATCACTTGTGATATAATGTTCCAGCATATCCGCCTGATTGAGAAGAGCGTGGGCTTCCTGAAAAAGCAGCTTTCTTTGTTCCCTTTCGGACCGGCCGAAATTTCTCTTATATTTTTGCGCCATCCTTCTGAACTCTTCCGCCTGTTTCCTCAATTTTTTGATGTCTCGGTAGCTTGCGTGTTCAGATATTTGTGCATCCAGTGTTAGATGTAGCAGCTTTTCCGTTATTCTGGCGGGATGGCCCAATCTCATCACATTTAATCCCCTGTCGCTTAGTTTTTCCGTGAGCAGATCGACGGCAGCATTGCTTTGCGCGCATACCAGCACCTGGGTTTCCGATTTAAGCGTTTGGTATATTGCCTCCACTAACGTTGTGGTTTTGCCTGTTCCCGGCGGGCCGTGGATGATGGTGACATCTCTCGCGTTT
>Ga0210144_1000863_pt1 | contig 13911 bp, 11 predicted proteins | sample Muzzi_PWA_D2_FD_185532 | JGI IMG/M metagenome (GOLD analysis project Ga0210144, IMG submission 185532) | Wetland microbial communities from San Francisco Bay, California, USA, that impact long-term carbon sequestration - Muzzi_PWA_D2 (SPAdes) | ecosystem: Environmental > Aquatic > Marine >...
CAGGCTTCGTCCCAGCACGCCGCTGGCCTCCGACGCGATCCTCGTCGGCGACCCCGGGCGGTCGTTGCTGCTCGCCCAGGAGCTACTGGAGAAGCCGCGGATGAGCAACCACGCCCGTGGGCTCTGGGGCTACTCTGGACGGACCCCCGCCGACCGCGAGCTGACGATCCAGGCGACCGGGATGGGCGGGCCGAGCGCCGCCCTCGTGCTGGCCGACCTGGCGGAGCTCGGGGTGAGGCGGGCGGTGAGGGTCGGCACCTGCGCCGGCCTCGAGCCAGCCTCACGACCGGGCGAGCTGCTGCTCGTCGCCGAGGCACTCGCGGCGGGCGGCAGCGCCGCCGCTTTCGGCGTTGCCGGCCGCGAGGCCGTACTGCCGGACCCCGTCCTGCTCGAACGACTGCAGGACGAGCTGGGGGGCGAGGCGCGGGCGGCGACGGTTGCGAGCTTCGACGCGCTGCCCGTCGACGCCGCCGCCGCGCCGCCGGCTGCCGCGGCGGCCGATATGCAGACGGTCGCCGTGCTCGCCCGGGGGCGTCAGCTGGGAATCGCCGTCGCGGCGGTGCTGATAGTCAGCGAGGGGGGCGGGCACGTGGCGCTCGCGGACGAGCCGCTGGAGGCGGCAGCGAAAAGCGCCGGGCGAGCCGCCTCCTCGGTATTTTCAACCTAAAGTCGAGGGTTAGGGTTAACCCTTGGAGGCCTCCGAGGCCTCCTCCTCGGCGCGGTCGGCGGCGAGCTGGCGCCGCAGGCCCCCCAGCTCGCGAGAGACACGATCGAATTCGTCCTCGACCTCTTCCAGCCGCTGCGACAGCGAGCGCAGCCGCCGCTCGAGGCGTTCGACCTCCCCGGCGGTCGGAACGTTGAGCGCCGCCAGCGCCGCGTGCTGGGCCTCGACCGCCTTCTCGCGGGCGCCGAATGCGGCCGCCACCGCGTTCTCCAGCACCTGGCTGTCGAGCAGCGCCTGGGCCAGCTCCCCGATCGCCTGCTCGCTGCGGGCGCGGAGGCTCTCCTGGTCTTGATCCTCCAAGCTCATCGCCGACAACCATACCGCCGCGGCGCCGGGGCGGGGCGACGCTGAAACAAGCTGTCAACCGGCGCATCCGGGGGGGCTGAAATCCTCCCGCAGCACAGGCATGGGAACGCCGTTGATTAAGGCCGTGTTGGGGCCCAGCACCCCGGATTGCGCGTCTACCCGCGAATCAGTAGCGTGGGTATGCCTGATCCCTGGGGAGAGAGGCGATGCGAGCCGGTTGCAGGAACCGGACCGCGTGCGCGGGTATCGAGGCGCCGTCGGATGAGACACAAGCTCGCACTGACAACAGCTCTAGCCGGGTTCGCGATCGCCACGGCGCTCGGCGTCGGCATGGCCGGGGCCGATCCGACGAGCGGGCTCGGGGCCGGACAGGCGATCGGGACGACCCCGACCGCCCCGGCGCTGCCGCCGGCCCAGACGCCGGCCTGCTCGAACGAAGTTGACGACGACGGAGACGGGCTGGTCGACCTCGAAGACCCCGACTGCTCGTCGCCATCCGACCCCAGCGAGGAACCCGAACCGGGGGCAAGAGGAGGCGGCGAAGCGGCACCCGAAGCGGGGGCGAACGGCAAGCGCGGGGGCGACGAAGGCGTCCAGGCCGGCACGACCCTGGAAGCGAGCCAGGCGTCCCCCGCCGGGGGCGGCGGCGTGAAGCGCAACCAGAGCCTCGGCGAACCGAGCGCCGGCAGCGGCGGCGGGCTGAGGGCTCCCAGCGCGACGGCAGGCGACCAGCCGCTTGCCGAAGGCGGCGACGGAGGTTCCCGGTTCGACCGCGGCGGCGCCCCGACCTCGGCCAACCCGTCGACGACGGTCGCCACCTTCGGCCCGGCGCCGATCGGGGTCCCCAACTTCGTGATCGACTCCTTCGAGATCCCGCCCTTCCTGCTGCCGATCTACCAGGCCTGCGGGACCGAGTACGGGATCCCCTGGCAGGTGCTCGCCGCGATCAACAAGATCGAGACCGGGTTCGGGACCAACCTCGGCACCTCCAGCGCCGGCGCGCTCGGCTGGATGCAGTTCCTCCCCTCGAGCTGGAAGACGTACGGTATCGACGCCAACAGCGACGGCCGCAAGGACCCCTACAACCCCGTCGATGCGATCTGCGCAGCAGCCCGCTACCTGAAGGTCAGCGGCGGCCAGAGCCACCTCTACCAGGCGATCTTCGCCTACAACCACGCCGACTGGTACGTGCAGGAGGTGCTGACCTACGCGCGCGCCTACGGCAAGCTGCCCGCCAACCTGGTCGGCTCGCTGACCGGGCTCACCGAAGGCGCCCACTTCCCGGTCGCCGCCGACGCCCGCTACGCCGACGACATCTCCACCCGCGCCGCGCTCCGCAGGGCCACCTCCAGGCAGCGCTCCGCCTACGGCAGCGCCGCCGACGTCGTCTCCTCCTCGCCGACCCGGCGGGGGATCGACATCTTCGCCGCCGAGGGCGCCCCGGTCGTCGCCGTCAACGACGGCGTGATCAAGAAGATGGGCAAGTCGAGGAAGCTGGGTCGATACATCGTGCTCGAGGACGCCTACGGCAACCGCTTCACCTACGCGAAGCTGGGACGGTTCGTGCGCGAACACCGCTCGGTCGTCGGCAACGGCGGCAGGCAACGGCGCGTTCCGGTCAACAGCCAGGACATCCGCCCGCGGCTTTACGCGCTTCCCAACCGGGTCAGCCCCGAGCGACGGGCGGCGGGAGGAGCGGACCGGGCGACCGCAACCGGCGCCGACGGCACCCTCAAGGCCGGGTCGAGGGTGATCGCCGGGACCGTGCTGGCGCGCATCGGGGCGGCCGAGGGCGAAATCGATCCCCACGTCAACTTCTCGATCCGGCCGGCCGGTCGCGGCGCCCCGCGAATCGACCCGAAGCCGATCCTCGACGGCTGGAAGCTGCTCGAAGCGACGGCGATCTACCGCGCCAACGGCAAGAGCCCGTTCGGCCAGAACCTCGGCGTCAGCGGCGTCCTGCTGCTCTCCAAGGAAGCGCTGGAGCGCCGCGTCCTCGCCGACAAGCACCTCGACATCTACGCGTGCGGGCGCACCGACATCGCCACCGGGCAGATCGACCGGCGGGTGCTGGCGGCGCTCGAGTACCTGGCCGCCAAGGGCCTCGATCTGACCGTCACCTCGCTGAAATGCGGCCACAGCACGCTGACCACGTCGGGCAACGTCTCCGAGCACAGCAGCGGCGACGCGGTCGACATCGCGGCGATCGATGGGGTCCCGGTCGCCGGTCACCAGGGGCCGGGCACGCTGACCGACACCCTGATCAAGGACGTGCTCGCGCTGCAGGGGACCGTGCACCCCCACCAGGTGATCTCGCTGGAGGAACTGCCCGGGCCCACGAGCTTCGCCCTCCCCGACCATTACGACCACGTCCACATCGGCTACTCCCCGGCCTTCGAATCGGCCTACGTCAGTCCCTTCCTCAGCGCGACCCCCGGCCGCATCGACCAGGGCGTCGACTTCACCGGGGTGGGACCGATCGCAGCGGTCGGCGACGCCCGCATCCTGCAGACCGGCGCGCCGGGCTGGCCGGAAGGCGGCGGCGTCCTCTACCAGCTGCTCGACGGCTCGCGCGCCGGTCAGGTGATCTTCGTCTACGAGGGGATCGAAGCGACGGTGCACGCCGGCGAGCGGGTCTCGGCCGGCGAGCGGATCGGCACCTTCGTGGCCGGCGGCTCGATCGAGATGGGGTTCGCGGACACCAACGGCGTGCCGCTCAGCCACGCCTCCTACCACGAGGGCGCCGAAACCGAGTGGGGCCGCGAAATGGCCCGCTTCCTGACCGGGCTCGGCGGCCCGAGCGCCCTCGCACCGGGCTTCAGCCGGCTGTCGCCGGAGAAGTGGAACCGGCTGGTCAAGCGGCTCGGGGAAATCTCCAACCCGACGGTGCCTGCCAGGCCCTCGAAGTACGCGCTGCCGACCGGCAAGGGCAAGTCGAGTGGAACGGCAGGCGGCGGCGCTGCACGCGGCGGCAACGGCGACTGACCCGGCGACGGGGCCGGAATCTAGGAGAATCGGGCGCCTGGCCCAGCTCTTCGGATTTGCGCAGTTCGAGTTCGCCGGCGCCCTGGCCGTCCCGGAGGGGCGCTACCTGGCCCGCGGGGACGCCCCGCGCGAGGCGCAGAGCGTCCTCGTGGTCGAAATCCTGGGCGCACCGCCGGCAGCGGCGCGGCGGCGCCGGCGCCCGAAGCGGTCCGAGCCGGACGCCGTGCCCGCGCCCCTGCCACTCACCAGGGTGACCGCCGTGCGCGCCGACCATCCATTCGACGCCGAGCGGGAGGCGGCGCGCTGGCTCGAGCAGGCGGTTGCCTCCGATGGGCCCCTCGAGGGGATCGTCGCCGAGGGGATCGAGCTGCTCAACCGCGCGCTGCACGCTCACGCCGCGTCCAGCGCCGACCCCCGTTTCGCCGAGGCCGGCGCGGAGCGTGCGACGACGGTGCGGATCGGCTACGGCACCGGCAAGGAGGTCGCCGCGGGCCGCTTCAGCGCGGCGCGCGAGGTCGACCTGGGAAGCGGCTCTGGCTCACGACGGCAGCGGCGGCAGGAGAAGCTGCGTCCGCAGGAGCGGATCGCCGCGGTACTCGGGCGGAGGGAGCGGATCGACGCCTCCGAGACGCTGTTGCTGCGGGCCCGCGCCGACCTCGACGCAGGGCGCCGCCGCGAGGCCGCCCTGCAGCTGCGGATTGGACTGGAGGCGCTGCTGGTCGAGCTGGCCGGGGCGCTCGCCGACCCCGGGCACGAGGAGGACATGGCAACGCTGGAGGCGAGGCGCGCAGAGGCCGGCGAAGCGGCCAACGCGGCGCTGCACGGCGATCTCGACGACCAGCGGGAACGCAACGTGCGAGAGCTGACCGAGATCTGCGAGCGGGTGCTGCGAAGGCGTCGGCTGTTGCGGGGCTGAAGGAAGCGACCCGTCGTCAGAGTGCCAACCGCCGCGCCACCACCGCGTCTTCGAGGGAGCTGGCGAGGTGGTGGGCTTCCTCGAGCGCGACGCCTTCGAGCGAGGGAATCCCGATCACGGTCAGCCCCGCGGCGCGTGCCGCGGCGACCCCGGTGGGCGAGTCCTCGAGGGCGACGACGCTCGGCCCGGCGGCGACCCCGAGCCTTCGACACGCCTCCAGGTAGGCGTCGGGGGACGGCTTCGGGGCCGCCACTTCATGGGCGCTGAGGACGATGTCGAAGTGATTCGCGAAGCCGACGATCTCGAGCGAGCGCCAGACGAAGCGCAGCGGCGAGTTGGAGACGAGGCCGATCGGCATTTCCCGCCGGGTCAGCTCGTGCAGCAGCTCGCGCGCCCCGACCATCGCCTCCACCCCATGCTCCAGCTCGGCAATCACCAGCTCGTTCAGCTCGTCGATCAGGACGGGGCCGGGCTCACCAAGGCGCCGCTCGAGGATGCCCGCGGCGATCTCGGCCGAGGTGCCGACCAGCTCCAGCTTGTGGGCGGGCGTGAACTCCATCCCGCGCCGTTCGAACAGGTCGCGCTCGGCCCGTGTCCAGACCGACTCGGTGTCGAGCAGCAGGCCGTCGTTGTCAAACACCACGGCATCGGGGGGGACGACGCTCACGCCGGGATCATCGCCGAAGTCCGAGGCCGACGTGCCGTCGATTCGGCGCCCATTTGGGCCGCTCGCGGACGGCACGCCACGGTAGGGTCGTCGGGGTGGCCTTCCATGTCGAGATCGGCGGCGGGATCAACCACGCCCGCTCTTTCAACATGAGCGCGGAGGAGCTGTCGCGGACGGTCATCGCGCCCTGGCTCGCCGGTCATCCGATCGAGCTCGGCGAACAGACCTGGGACCCGCGCGAGAGCACCCTGCGGATCCTCGAGGGGCCGCATCTCGACACGCCCGACCTCTCCTTCGGCCAGGGCTGGGCGAACGCGGAGCGCGCCTCCGAGGACGTGACGCGGCGCGAGCTGGCGGCGGCGCCGCAGCCCCAGATGCCGGACGCCTTCGTGGTCGAGGCGGACCTACCGGAGGCGACGGTGGCCGAGATGCTGAGCGATCGGGATGCCCTCCCGGTCCCCCTGGGGCAGGCGGGCGCCCGGCTGAACGGCCGCGACCCGCAGGTCGCGGCCGTCATCCTGGTGACGAAACGGCCTAGGCGCTGACGTTGGGCTCGGGCTGCTGAGGCTGAGCGGGCGGCGCCGAGTCGAAGCTGACCGTGACTCCGCGCGGAACGACGATAACCGGGTAGGTCGCCGCCTCGACCGCGTAGTCGCTCGAGGCGCTCAGGGTGACGTGGCCGAGATGCGCCTCCGGGCGCGAGCCGACGAGAAGGAAGTCGATCGGCCCCTCGGCTCCGTCGCTGACCGAGGCGCCCAGCGCCGCCGCCAGGCTGTCGGCGCTGGCCCGCGCCGCCGGGTCGCCCTCGTCGATCACGCCGATCGTGTTGACGCTCAGCGAGGGGTGCGAGTGCAGGCCGGCCGGGGCGACGGCGATCGCCGCCGGGCTGTCCAGCAGCAGTTTGTGAGCCGAGATCCCGGGCTTGACGAGGCCCTCTGCGGTGCGGTACTCGGAGCCGAAGACGATCACGTCGGCCTTCTCCTCCTCCGCCAGCTCCCGCAGGCCGACGCTGGTGCCGGGATTGACGACGACGTGGCGGGGCATGTCCGGCGCGCCGACCGCTGCGGCCCCGTGGGCGAGCAGCTCTTCGGCCTCCTTCTGCTCGAGCGCCCCGCCCTGGGAGTGTCGGACATAGGCGAGCGACAACTCGCCGCCCGAGTAGGCGAGGAGCCGGCCGAGCGCCAGCGCGTCGCGATCGTAGTCGGTGTCGTCGTAGGAAACGATGATTCGGGCTGCCATGTGCCTCCTCCTTGGGCTGGAAAGTGGTCGCTGCGAGGTTCGACCGATGGTGCCACCGCCCTCCCATCAGTACAACTGTTCTTTCCTATCATCTGGATAAGCTTTGCTTATGCTCAGCTCGCAGCGTCTGCGGGTCTTCCGCGAAGTGGTCGAGCGCGGTTCGTTCTCCGGCGCGGCCGATGCGCTCTCCTACTCGCAGTCGGCCGTCTCGCAGGCGATCGCGACCCTCGAGCGCGAAGCCGGCGCGACCCTGATCGAGCGCGACCGCAGGGGCGTGCGGCCGACCGCCGCCGGCGCAGCCCTGCTCGGCCACGCGGAGGGAATCCTCGCCGGCATCGGCGCCGCGGAGGCCGAGCTGGCGGTCCTGGCCGGCGCCGAGGGCGGGCGCCTGCGGATCGCCTCCTTCCCGACCGCCGGAGCCACCCTGATGCCGGAGGCGATCGCCAACTTCCGCGCCTCGCATCCCGGGGTCGAGCTGAGCCTCGCCGAGGGCGAGCCGGAGGAGATCGCGCCGCGGCTGCGGTCCGGCGAGTTCGACCTCGTCCTCCTCTTCGAGTTCGAAGGGGTGGGCGAGCGGCTCGGCGCCGGCATGCGACGCTTCGAGCTGCTCGACGACCCGCTCCACCTGGCGCTGCCGAGCAAGCACAGGCTCGCGCACGGGCCGCGGCCGCGCCTCGAGGATCTCGGCGGCGAGTCCTGGGTGCAGACCTCGGCGGCGAGTCCCTGCGCGAGGCACGTAGTCCGCTCCTGTCACGCGGCGGGCTTCGAACCGCAGGTCTCCTTCGAGAGCGACGACTACCAGACCGTGCAGGGCCTGGTGGCCGCCGGGGTCGGGGTCGCGTTGATCCCCCGCCTGGCGCTCTCGGCCGTCCGCGCGGACATCGGCATCCGCCCGCTCGACCCGCGCAGCCCCTCGCGCCGCGTCTTCGCCGCGACCCGGCGCGGGGCTCCGGTCACCCCGGCGGTGGCGTCGATGCTCGACGTGCTGCGCGAGGCCGCGCGCAGGCATCGGGACGAGGCCTGAGCGAAAGCCCGGCCCAAACCCGAACCGCCCCCGGTGAGCGCTCCGGGGGCGGTTCGGGTTGGAGGAATTGGGTGCCGCAAGCCCGCATTCGGCTCGCGGCGAGCGCTACGCGGCCCCTCCCGGAGCGGGCGCCTCCGGCACCCCATGGGGGTAGCCGAGGGAGGGCACGTCGGAGGGGTACACCTCGTGCCCGTGGACGGCGATGTCGCCCGTCTCCATGTCCTCCTCGGTCATCCGCAGCGGGACGAAGATGCCGACGATCTTCAGCAGGATGTAGGTGCCGATCGCCGAGAACACGATCACCCAGAGCGCGGTCAGCGCCTGCCAGCCGAGCAGGTGCAGGCCGCCGCCGGAGATCGTGCCGGCCAGCGTGGTTTCCGCCATCGCGCTGTTGGCGAAGATGCCGGTCAGCAGGCCGCCGCAGACCCCGGCGAAGCCGTGCGTATAGACGACGCCCAGCGTGTCGTCGACGTTTCGAAACGGCGCAACGCGGCTCAGGTAGTTGAGCGCCAGGTAGACGATCGTGCCGGAGACCACGCCGATGATGATCGCTCCCCAGCCGTTGACGAAACCGGCTGCCGGGGTGATCGCGACGAGGCCGACGATCATCCCGTTGACGCTGCTGATCAGGCTCGGCTTGCGCCCGGTCATGTAGTCGAGGGCCACCCAGACGAGGAAGGAGACGGCCGTGCAGAGGTTGGTGTTGAGAACGGCAGCCGAGGCGATATTGCCGGCTTCGTACCAGTCGCCACCGTTGAAGCCGTTCCAGCCCATCCAGAGCAGGCCGGCCCCGACCGCGACCATCGCCAGGTTGTTCGGGGCGTCGACCTCGCGGTCACGCTGCAGGCGCGGCCCGATCACGGCTGCCGCAACGAACCCGGAAACGCCGGCCGCGAGATGGATCACGTAACCGCCGGAGAAGTCGACCGCGCCATGCTGGGCGAAGAAGCCGCCGCCCCAGATCAGGAAGGCGTTGATCGTGTAGATGAACAGCGTCCAGAGCGCGACGAACGGGATCCACGCCTTGAAGTTGATCCGCCCGAGCACCGAGCCGAGCATGAGGATCGGCGTGATGCAGGCGAAGACGATCTGGAAGTAGGCCAGGGTCGATAACGGGAAGAGGAATTCGACTTCGCTCAACTCCCCAACCGACGCCTGCCCTAACAGGCTGTTGCTGCTGAGGATCGATTCGGGCTGGCCCCAGAAGTTCCCGAAGAAGCCGCTGTCGGCGAGGTGTATCGGGTCGCCGAAAGCCATTTTGAAGCCGACCAGGACCCAGAGGATGAGCACGAGCGCAAATGCGACGAACGCCATCATCATCGAGTTCACCGACCAGCGTTTCTGCATCACCCCGCCGTAGAGAACCACGAGGCCGGGGATGCTCATCAGGCCGACCAGGGTCGCGGCGGTGAGCTGCCATGAGTTGGCGCCTTCGCTCAACCATTCCATTGATCCACTGCGTCCTTTCTCATCTGAGTGGGCATGGCATAACGCCACAACCCTGCCGCGATCGGCCTGCGGCCAGTACATACAGGCGTCTAAAGATCGGCCCCGCGAGTTCTCCCATTTGTCCAAATTCCGGCCCGCCGGGCTCCGTTAGGCTGCCGGGCCATGCCCCTCGAAGGCCACTGGCGCAAGCAGAAAACGCCGCTGCGCAAGCTGACGCCGCGCGAGCGCAGGGTCGGCGTCGCCGTGCTCGCGGTCACGGTCGCCGCGATGCTCGTCGTGATCTTCGTGGCCGGCATCGGCTTCAGCCGATCCGGCCCGGAGCAGGGGTGCATCCGCGTGGTCGTCGCCGGAAAGACCGGCGGCGAAGTGGTCGCCGGCTGCGGCACCCAGGCGGAGGCGATCTGCGCCCACAGCGCCAAGTTCGACGACCCGCGCTCTCGCGACGTGACCGCCAACTGCCGGGCCCAGGGGATCCCGCTGACCGCGGACGCCTCCCCCGAGGCAGGTGCGAGCTAGCCGAGCGCGGCCAGCAGCCCCGCCAGCTCCTCGTCGACCTCGCCGTCCAGCTTCAGCTCCGCCTCGTCGTCATAGGGGGTGGGGCCCTTGGTGACGATCGCCAACCTCCCGTGCCTCTCCAGGGTGAGGCCCGGCAGCCCCGCGACCGGGTGGACGGCGAGCGAGGAGCCGACGCAGAGCATCAGCTCGGCCCGCGCCGCCAGCTCCTGCGCCTGGGCCATCGCGTCCTCCGGCAGCAGCTCGCCGAACAGAACGACGTCCGGCTTCACCGCGCTGCCGCACTCGGCGCAGCGGGCGACGCCTGCCGAGTCGAACAGCCCGTCGACCCGATCGATCTCGTAGACCGCCCGGCAACCTGTGCAGGACGAGGTCTCGATCGAACCGTGAACCTCGACCACGTTTCGCGAGCCGGCGGCGCGGTGGAGGCGATCGATGTTCTGGGTGACCACGCCCTCCAGCAGGCCACGTCGCTCGAGCTCGGCCAGCGCCACGTGGGCGCGGTTCGGCCGCTTGTCGCCGAGCGCCTGGAAGCGTGGCCGGTAGTAGGACCAGAATCGGGCCGGGTCGCGTTCGAAGGCGTCGATGTGGGCGACCTCCATCGGGTCGACGTTCTCCCACAGCCCGGTCTCCGGCGTGCGGAAATCCGGGATGCCGGACGGCACCGAGACCCCCGCCCCGGTCAGCGCCATCGTGCAGCTCGACTCGCGAATCAGCTCCGCCAAACGGGCCCGTCGGCCCGGGATGTGAGGTGTTACCTGCCGCTCCATCTCGGGGTGCGCTTGGCGAGAAAGGCGCCGATCCCCTCCTTGGCGTCCTCGCTGGCGAAGGCGGCGGCGAAGGCCCGCTTCTCGGCCTCGATCCCCTCGTCGAGGTCGCCCTTGTGGGAGGCGCGCTTGATCTGCTCGCGGGCGACCGGCGCCTGGCCGGCCAGCTTGCGCGCCCACATCAGCGCCGTCTCGAACAGCTCGTGGTCGGGCGCCAGGCGGTTGACGAGGCCGAACTCGAGCGCCTCCTCGGCGAGGATCGCGTCGCCGCTCAGGTTCATCTCCAGCGCCTTGTTGGGTCCGACCAGGCGGGGCAGCCGCTGGGTGCCGCCGAAGCCCGGGACGATCCCCAGCTTGATCTCCGGCTGGCCGAAGACCGCCGCCTCGGCGCCGATCCGCACGTCGCAGGCCATCGCCAGCTCGCAGCCGCCGCCGAAGGCGATCGAGTTGACGGCGGCGATCGTCGCCACGCTGTCCTGCCCGAGCTCGCGCAGCAGCGCATGGGCGGTGTGGAGCAGCTCCTCCCCGGCCCCCTCGTCCATCTGGGTGAACGCCTTGATGTCGGCGCCGGCCGAGAAGACGACCGGGATCGACGAGGCGATCACCATCGCCCCCACCCCGTCCGCCGCCTTGACACGCTCCCAGACGGCGGCGAGATCGCGGATCAGGTCCGGCGAGATCGCGTTCATCGGCGCGTTTGCGAGCCAGGCGACCGCCACCTCGCCGCGGGTCTCCAGCTTCACCGTCTCCGCCTGCTCGCCCTCGTCGGGCTGCGGGTAGGGATAGAAGCCCTGGCCGGACGCGAGGCCGAGCCGCCCCTGGGCGACCAGCCGCTTCAGGATGACCGGCGGCGCGAAGCGCTCGCCGTGCTTCTCCTCGAGCCGCTCGATCCGCTCCAGCACCGCGTCCAGCCCCTCCAGGTCGGCTTTCCAGAACGGCGGGAAGAGGCCTTTGCGGGGGTCGAGCCCGGCCCCGGCCATCATCCCGAGGTCGATGTCGCGGACCGAGCAGACACCCTCCTCGACCAGCAGGCAGGCCTCGATCAGCGCCCGCCCGGTGAACATCGCGACCAGCTCCTCGGCGTCGGGCTCGGCCTCGCCGGGGACCGCCTGCTCGCCGTCCTTGAAGAACCCCTCGCCGCCGCTCTTCGCGCCGAACTTGCCCTCGGCGACCAGCTGCTGGAGCCCCTTGTGCACGTAGAAGCCCTGGCCGTAGGAGTCGGCGAGGTGCTCGGCAACGTGCAGGACCGTGTCGAGGCCGAGCAGGTCGCTGAGGAAGAACGGCCCCATCGGGGCGACCTTGGCGGCGGCGATCGCCTCGTCGATCGCCTTCAACGACAGCCCCTGGTCCTCCTGGGCGCGCCAGATCTCGCCGATCGTCGCCATCAGCACGCGGTTGACGACGAAGCCTGGCACCTCACCGCAGACGATCGGCTGCTTGCGGATCGCCTGGGCGAAGTTGAAGGCGGCGGTGGCGGTCTCCTGCGAGGTCTCCTCGCCGGCGACCACCTCGACCAGCGGCATCACCGAAGCCGGGTAGAAGAAATGGAAGCCGACCACCTTGTCGGGGCGCAGGGTCGCTTCGCCGATCTCGGCGATCGACAGCGAGGAGGTGTTGGAGGCGAGGATCGCGTGGCCGGGCGTTGCCGCGTCCAGCTCGCCGAAGACCGCCTGCTTGATTGCCATCTTCTCCGGCACCGCCTCGACCACGAAATCGACGTCGCCGAACTCGGCGTAGCTGGTCGTGCCCGCGATCAACCCCATCACCTCGTCGAGGCGCGCGTCGGCCTGCTCCTGGGTCAGCTTCTCCTTCTTGACAAGGCGGCCGAGCTGGCCCTCGGTGACGGCGCGGGCCTTCTCGAGCGCCGCGTCGACGAACTTCTGATCGACGTCCTTGACGACGACCGGGATGTCGGAGGCGGCGATCGCCTGCGCGATCTCGCCGCCCATCGTGCCGCCGCCGACGACGGCGGCCTTGGAAACGAACATTCGGCTTGGCTCCTCCAGGTTCTGGCTTGGGACGGGGGCGGGGAGGCTATCGCTCTCCGCCGGGCCAAAGGCCCCGGGCGATCCTTGTACCGCGGTACAAAGGCATTTCCCGCGCCCGCCCATTAGGCTCCGTTGGCTCTTCCAAGGGAGTTGACCGGCAACCGAACGCGCCCGCCAGGACGGGCGCGCCGCAAGCGAGGGATTGACACAGCGATGACTCGTATCCGCCAGCAGAACGTGACCGCCGCGCAGTGGAGCTCCAATGGGGAGGCCCTCGGCGCGATCGACCTGACCCTGCCCGAGAACGACCCGTTCGCGACCAACGTCTTCTCCGTCGCCGTACAGCGCGAACGGCTGCCCGCCGACGTCTTCGAAAAGCTGCAGGCTGCCCTTGACGGGGGCGGAGCGCTCGACCCGGGGCTCGCCGACGCCGTCGCCACGGCGATGAAGGACTGGGCGCTGGAGAAGGGCGCCACCCACTTCACCCACATGTTCCAGCCGCTGACCGGCTCCACCGCCGAGAAGCACGACTCCTTCTTCTCGCCGGCCGACGAGGGCCGGGCGCTGGCAGGCTTCACCGGCAAGGAGCTGATCCAGGGCGAGCCCGACGCCTCCTCGTTCCCGACCGGCGGCGTCCGCGCCACCTTCGAGGCGCGCGGCTACACCGCCTGGGACCCGACCTCCCCCGCTTTCATCCTCGAGAACCCGAACGGGGCGCTGCTCTGCATCCCGACCGCCTTCGCCTCCTGGACCGGCGAGGCGCTCGACGCGAAGATCCCCCTGCTGCGCTCGATGGACGCGCTGTCGCGCTCCGCGATCAAGGCGCTGCGCCTGCTCGGCGACGAGGACAGCAAGCGCGTCTTCACCACGGTCGGGCCCGAGCAGGAGTACTTCCTGATCGACGAGCAGTACTTCTTCGAGCGTCCCGACCTGATCTACACCGGGCGCACCCTGTTTGGCGCCAAGCCCCCGAAGGGCCACGAGCTGGACGACCACTACTTCGGCTCGATCCCCGAGCGGATCCTCGCCTGCATGCTGGAGTCGGAGCTGGAGATGCGCAAGCTCGGCATCCCGGTCAAGACCCGCCACAACGAGGTGGCGCCCAACCAGTACGAGATCGCGCCGGTGTTCGAGAACTCGAACGTCGGCTCCGACCACCAGCAGCTGATGATGCAGGTGATGGAAAGCGTGGGGCGACGCTACGGCCTCGTCTGCCTGCTGCACGAGAAGCCGTTCGCCGGCGTCAACGGCTCCGGCAAGCACAACAACTGGTCGATGGGGACCGACACCGGGACCAACCTGCTCGACCCGGGCGACACGCCAGCCGACAACG
>Ga0210144_1000864_pt1 | contig 13891 bp, 14 predicted proteins | sample Muzzi_PWA_D2_FD_185532 | JGI IMG/M metagenome (GOLD analysis project Ga0210144, IMG submission 185532) | Wetland microbial communities from San Francisco Bay, California, USA, that impact long-term carbon sequestration - Muzzi_PWA_D2 (SPAdes) | ecosystem: Environmental > Aquatic > Marine >...
CACGCTGGGGCGAGCTTGGATCAGGGTTCTCTGGCGCTGCTGGCAGGACCGAGTGCCCTATGACCCGGCTCGGCACGGCAACTTCGGCCAGCTTCAACCCTTGGGGGGTTGACACAGGACGTCTCATGCAGCCTCCACTACCTCGAGCGGGACGGGCTCGTGCGGGGCGGCCACGTCCACTCGCTCGCCCGGCTGGCGGAGAGGCCCCCGCCCGCCGAGCGCCTCCGAGACCCGCAGGGCGGACCAGATGCCGTCCTCGTGGAAGCCCCAACCCCAGTAGGCGCCGCAGTAGTGGGTTCGCCTTACGCCCGAGATCTCGTCCCAGCGCTCCTGCGCTCGGACTCCCTCCGGCGTGAAGACGGGGTGCGCGTAGTCGATCACCCGGATCACCTCGTCCGGGTCGATCGCTTCGGTGCGGTTGAGCGTGACCATGAACTCGCGGTCGGCCGCGAGCGACTGCAGCCGGTTCATGTGGTAGGTGACCGTGGTACGGTCGGCCTGCTTGTCGCTCAGGTGGTAGTTCCAGCTGGCCCAGGCGGCGCGGCGCCGGGGCATGATGCGGGTATCGGTGTGAAGGACGGCCTCGTTGCGCTGGTAGGGGATTGAACCCAGGACCCGGGCCTCGGCGGGGCTGGGGTCGGCGAGCAGCGCCAGCGCCACATCGGAGTGGACGGCGAGCACCACCTGGTCGAAGCGCTCCGACCCGTGGTCCAGCTCGAGCGTAACCCCGTAGGGGCTACGCACGACGGACTGAACCGGCGTGCACAGGCGAAGGCGCTCGCGGAAGGGCTTGATCAGGGCTTCCACGTACCGCCCCGAGCCGCCCGTGATCGTGCGCCAGGACGGCCGCCCCCGCAGCTGTAGCACTCGGTGATTCTCGAAGAACTCCGCGAGGAAGCCAGCCGGAAAGCTCCACATCTGGCGGGGGTCGGCCGACCAGACCGCCGATGCCTGCGGCACCAGCAGCCGCTCGACGAAGTAGTCGGAGTAGCCGCCGTCGGCGAGGAACCGGCGCAGGGACGGCCCGTCGCCGTGCCTGCCGACCAGCTCGCGAGCCTCGCGGTTGAAGCGGACGAGGTCGCGCAGCATCCGGTGGAAGCGCGGATCGAGGGCATGCCCGGGCCGGGCGAAGAGCCCGCGCGCCCCCCGGGTCGCCCACTCGAATCCTCCGTCGCCGTCGGAAACCGAGAAGCTCATGTTCGCGGGCTGGGAGCGAACCCCGAGCTCGGCCAGCATGCGCTTGAAGTTGGGGTAGTTCCGCTCGTTGAAGACGATGAAGCCGGTGTCGACGGCCCAACTGCCGTCATCGGTCTCCACTTGGACGGTGTTGGTGTGGCCGCCCGGATAGGACCCGGCCTCGAAGACACGGACGTCGTGGCCGGCGCGGTGCAGCTCGGCGGCCGCGACCAGGCCGGACACCCCGGCGCCGACCACGGCGACCCGCTCTCTCTGCCGCAGCTCGCTCACCCGCGCACCTGCTCGAGCGAGTGCGGCGAGGTGAGCTCGTTGAGCCGCTCGCCCAGGCCGCGCGTGGCTCGGCTGCCCAGGCGGTTGAAGGCGAGACCGAGCAGCGGATCGAGGAGCCCCCGGGCGCCCTTCAGGCGCAGCTCGGCGTTCCAGGTCAGGGAGGTGCCGCGATCGGCGATCGGCCGGATGCGCGCCTCGTCGCGGACCATGACGCTCTTGGTCTCCGCGGCGAATACCACCCGGGTCGGCGGCTCCACCGTCACGGTGACGTAGGGGAGGCTGACGCGACTACCGAGGAAGCTGACCTCGAGATGGTAGCGCGCGCCGACCGTCCCGGGATCCCCCGAGACGAGCCGGATCTCCTCGACGCTCGGATCCCACTCCGCGATCGAGCGGAGGTCTGCGAGGTAGCTCCAGATCTCCGCCGCGGGGTGGGGCGAGGTGACTGTTCCCGTGTATCTGGCCATTTCGTTCTCCTTTCGAGTCACGGTTCAGGCGATACACGCTGGCGGGCGTCCCGCAGCAGCAGACGCATTAGGCGGTGTCGAGCCGCGCCGTGTACATGCCCCGCTCTCATGGGCGAGGCCGCGCAGCGCGAACCCCAACCGCGAGTAGCCCGGCAGCACGGCGACGTCGAGCGCTCGATCCAGAAGGTGCGAGGTCATGGGGTCGCCGCTCCCCTCTCAGTCGAGGCGTGCATCGTGGCGGTCGGCTCGCCGAAGACCTCGCGGCCCTGTTCGAAGCGGATGCGATCACGCCGCTCGTTGACGATGCCCCAGGCGAGCAGGGCGAGGGCGGCCGCGGCGATGGCGAACACGACCGTCCCGTAGATGAAGATCACCAGGGTCATCGCTCGCCCCCCCGCTGGTCGGCGACGCGGTCCGGCTCGCGGCGCGGTACCAGGAAGGCGCCGAGCGCGAGGATCGAGGGGACCCAGAGTCCGACGAAGATCCCCTCGCTCTCCCCGCCCGAGAAGAAGAGGGCGACCGAGAGTCCGAAGGAGAGCAGGGCTGCGGTCAGGAAAAGCCCGCGGGCGGCGACGTTCCGCCTACGCGCCTCGCTGGCACGGAGTGCCGTTGAAGTTGTGTCAAGAGTCTGTCTAAAGTCCATGCTTGCTTTCTAGCAGCGGGATCCGTTATTGTCAAGACACTGTCCAATGTCTGTCGATCCAGGAAGACTGAATGACGTTCCCCGCCTCAGGATCGGGGAGCTCAGCCGGCGCACGGGCGTGGCGCCCGACACCCTGCGCGCCTGGGAGCGCCGCTACGGCCTGCTGCGGCCGGAGCGAAGTGACGGCGGCTTTCGCCTCTATGGACGCGAGGACGAACAGCGGGTGCAGGCGATGAAGACGCTGATCGACTCGGGCGTCTCGGCAGCGGAGTCCGCGCGCCTCGTCGCCAGCGGTGTCCCTCCGGCGGGGGAGGTGCCGCGTGAGGCGGAGCCAATGCGCCTGCGCGAGGCGCTCGAGCGCTTCGACGAGGCCGCCGCGCATGCGATCCTCGACGCCGCGCTCACCCGGTTCACCGTGGACGGCGTCGCCGACCAGGTCGTGCTTCCGGCGATGCGCGAGATCGGGAAGCGCTGGCAGAGCGGCGAGATCTCGGTCGCCCAGGAGCACTTCGCGACGGGCGTGCTGCGCGAGCGGATGCTGGCGCTTGGCCGCAACTGGGGCGCGGGGATCGGGCCGCGGGCGCTGCTCGCCTGCCCGCCGGGTGAGCTCCATGACCTCGGCCTGGTCGCCTTCGGCGTCGTCCTTCGCGATCGGGGCTGGCGGATCACCTACCTCGGGCCGGACACGCCGATCGAGACGATCGCTCGTACCGCCGCCGATCTGAGCCCCGCGGCCATTGTGCTGGCGGCCTTGAACGCTGAGGTGTTCGAGGCGGCCGCCGATCGGATCGCCGGGCTCGCCCGTGAGGCGCCGGTGCTGCTCGGCGGGGAAGGGGCCGACGCCGCCCTGGCCCGGCGGCTCGGGGCGCAGGCACTCGATCCGGACCCGGTACGGGCGGCGTTGCGGCTCGCCGCTCCCTCGTCCTGGGAATGACGCGGCTCGCGGATGAGGAGCAGGAGCACAGCGCGCGCCGAAGCCGCCGGCGGCACGGCCGGGGTGGCCCGAAGGGCCCTGGTGACCGGAGCGACGGGTTTCATCGGAGGCCGGCTGGCCGCCTTCCTGGCCGAGCGAGGTTGGGAGGTGCGCTGCCTGGTTCGCGACCGCGGCCGGGCCACGGCTCTCGCGGAGGCCCGGATGGAGCTTCACGAGGGAGACGTGCTCGACGCGGGCTCGCTGCACGGGGCCGGGGAGGGCGTCGAGATCGCCTACTACCTCGTGCACGCGATGGGGCGCGGCGGGGAGGGAGACTTCGAGGAGCACGAGCGGCGCGCCGCGCGCAACTTCGCCGAGATGGCCTCATGCGAGGGGATCGGCCGGGTCGTCTACCTGGGCGGGCTCGGGGATCAACCGCAGTCCAAGCACCTGCGCAGCCGCCACCGCACCGCCCAGATTCTGGCCGAGCACGGACCCCCGCTGACCTACTTCCGCGCTGGGATGGTCGTCGGGGCGGGCAGCGAGTCCTACCGCACGCTCCGCTACCTGGTGCAGAGGCTGCCGGTGATGATCGGGCCGGCCTGGCTCGCGACCCCGACCCAGGCGATCGGGATCGACGATGTCATCTCCTATCTGGCCCAAGCACCAGATGTCCCGGAATCCGAGGGGCGGGAGGTGCAGATCGGCGGCCCCGACGTCCTCTCCTACGGCGACATGCTGGACCGCATGGCCGAGGCCCTCGGCACTCCCACCCGTCCCAGGCTGCCGGTCCCATTCCTGACGCCGTGGCTGTCCTCCCTGTGGATCGGCCTCGTCACCCCGGTCGACGCCGCCGTGGCCCGACCGCTGATCGAGGGCCTCGCCACGCCCACTAAGGTCACCGACCGCTCGGGCGCCGCGCTCTTCGACGTCGAGCCGATTCCCTTTCTCGACGCGTTGCGACGTGCGCTGGCCGATGACCCGGAGGCTCCCTCCATGGGGAAGACCGGCGTTCGCCTGCTGCATGCGGAGGTCGAGCAGTTGCCCCCAAGGGGTCCGCTGGAATCGGTCCATACCGTGGAACTGCTGCCCGGCGGGGCCGCGACCCCCGAGCCCGACCGCCGGCTGCTCGAACGCGCCGGCGATGCCTATTGGAGCTTCCTCGGCCGGCGCTTCCTGGGCCTGGTCCGGGCCGTGAGCGAGCGGGGCCGCCCGGCGGTGGTCCTCCTCCTTCGCGTGTTGGTCCTGCTGCGGTTCGGGCCGCCGCGATACGAGCGTCTCGACCGCGGCGCCTCGGTGACCTGGCCGATCGTCGATGGCCTGCTCGTCGCCCGGGAGGGACGGGGGCGGGGGTTCCTGCGTCTCACGATCGAGAGAGCCGATCGCAAGGAGGCGTCCAAGACGGCGGCGCTGAAGGCGACGATGGAGGTGCGCGACTTCTATCCCTCGCTTCGGGGCCGGGGCCGAATGGCGCCGCTCGGGACCCGGCTCTACGGCGCCACGCAGCGCCGGGTCCATCGCCTCACGACCCGCAGCTTCCTGCGCTCGCTCGGCCGACTCGACCTGCCGGGGTCAGCGGGGCCGGCCGGGCCCGGTCCTCTCCTCGGGGCTCGCTGACCCGGTCAGCCCCATCATCCCGTTGTCTTTGATCGAGCCGACCTGGAAGTCGTTGATGTAGATGTGGAACGGATCCTGCTCCTCTGAGACGTTCTTGATCCGCCACTCCTCGGTGTCGTCGAGCCGGGCGTGTTCGTTGACCCCGTGGTGGTCGAACTGCTCGCCGTTGATGAAGAACCCGTTGCCGTTGCGCTCTCGGGCGCCCCGATCACGTTGTTCCGAGAAGGGCGAAAAGGGGTCGGACGCGGTATCTAGCGGGGCGCTTCGGTGAATGCGAAAGTCACGCGTTAGCAGGGCTATTTCGCCGGAAATGGCCGTGTAGAGCGCAATGTCGTGTCCCGGCCGAATCGGACTACGAAACCGAAGGTCACAGGTTCGAATCCTGTCGGGCGGGTCTCTCATTCGCCTTAACTGAGGGCGATTCCGGGGGAGCGTGACGCCAAAAGCGTGCCCAACGACCTCGAGAGCATCGCGGCGGTGCCCGACCGCAACGAAGCGCTGCTCGTCGAGAGCAACGCCGACGGCGACGACCCCGATCCGAGCATCTACCTGGCAAGGTGGGATGACGACTTCGATGTCGAGATCGCCGGCTCGGTGCCCTGGCCGAAAACTCCCGAACGGCTCGTCAACGTCGAGGCCACCGCCGTCACGACCGTGGACGGAAGCGACTACTTCATCTATGCGGAGCGCGCGGAGGGGAGCGACACCACGAGGATCAACATGACCACCGTTTCGATCGGTGGCAGCGGCGAGGTCGAGTTCGGCGATGGATGGACCTCGGCGTCCTTCACCGCGCTGAAGCCACCCGGTGCGCGTCCCGCCTCGGGCCTGGACATCGACGCCAAGGGCAACCTCTACATCTCCGCCGCCTACGACCCCGGCGATCTCGGTCCCTTCGACAGCGCCGTCTACCGCGCCGCCGAGGTCGCGCCGGCAGAGGCCGCGCTCGGTTGCGCCCGGTGCGGCCCCCGGAGCTGCTGGCCCGCAGCTCCTCGCTCATGATCGAGGGCGTGGCCCTGGTCGACGGCTCGTTCCCGATCTTCATCAGCGACGACGACGACGAGGACTACGGCGGTCTGCTCCGCCAGCTTCGGGTGGCTGGAGCCGAATCCGAGTAGCGGCGCGTCGGGCGATAGACAGGGGGGAACCGAGCTAGTGCGCACCGGGCTAGCTCCAACCCGATCGCCGTGCGCTCGACTGGGACTTTGACCCCCGATAACGGGGGTAAAAGCTCCAGTCGGCCGAATCGGAGCCTCAGCCCGCCGCGTCGCTGCTTTGATCGGAGGCGACCCCCCAGGCGGAGCCGGGGGTGGCCTGGAGCCAGCCCGGTACGCAGTACCGAGCTAGGATCGGAGCATGGCTGGGTTTTCCTCCCCGCCCGATGCTTGGCCGCCTCTGCCCTACGAGGAGCTCAGGCCCACGGTCGACCATCTGCACCGCCTGGTGCAGATCGGCGGCAAGTACACGCTCGATCAGCCCTATGAGTTCAACTGGGGCAACATCGTGCTCTCGGTGAGCCCGCGCGGCTTCTCCACTCCGACGATCCACCTCGGCGAGGTGCCCTTCGACGTTGACTACGAGCTGCTCGACGATCGGGTCACGATCAACGCATCCACCGGCCGGGTCTCGATCCCGCTTGGGCCCGGGTCGGTCGCAGGCTTCTATGAGCGCTTTCTCGAGGCGGTCGTCCCCCTCGGCATCGCTCCGCTGAGGACCACGGTCGAGCCGGAGATTCCCGATGCGCCGCCGATCGACGAGGATCGGGAGGACCGACCCTACGATCCCGCGGTGGCGCGCCGCGTGTGGGCGGCGTTCGCAAGCGCCGCCGCCGCCTTCGTCACCTGGCAGGCTCCCTACCGCGGGCACCGTCCCCCAGTGGGCATCATGTGGGGCGGATTCGATCTCTCGGCCACCCGCTACAGCGGACGGCTCGTGATGCCACCGAGCGAAAAACCGGTCTTCCAGCAGAATGGGATGTCCGGGGAGGTCGTGGCGCTGGGCTTCCACCTCGGAAGCGAGGATTCGCCGCAGGCCTCGTTCTTCGCCTACCTCAGCCCGACTCCGCAGGGCATCGAGGGCGCCGACTTTGGCGTCCAAGGGGCTGGCTGGGTTGCCGAGGCCGGAATGGCCGTCCTCCCCTGGGACGTCGTCCGGACAGCCGATGACCCGCAGGCGACCGTGATTCGGTTCGCCGATGCGATCTATGACGTGGGCGTCGAGCTCGGTGACTGGCCCGCCGGCCTGGTCGGCAGTCGCCACGACGGCTGGTACGCCAGCCGCAACCTCCTCTTCCGGCAGTAGCGAACTGCCGACCTCGTCAGGCGTCGAGAACCGCCCTTTCGGGAAGGACGAGAAGCGATCGAGGGCGGAGTTGGTTGGGGCAGGGGCGGCTGCTCTCGTACAATCGCCCGGTGACCGCGAAGTACCTGCTGGACGAGTCTCAGATCCCGACCAGCTGGCTCAACCTGCTGCCGGACCTCCCCGGAGAGCCGCTGCCGCCGCTCAACCCCGGCACCGGAGAGCCGGCCGGGTCCGACGACCTTGCCGCGATCTTCCCGATGGGGTTGATCGAGCAGGAGGTCTCGGCCGAGCCCGAGATAGAGATCCCCGAGGAGGTGCGTGAGATCTACCGGCTGTGGCGGCCGACGCCGCTCTACCGCGCCCGCAGGCTGGAGCGCGAGCTCGATACTCCGGCGCACATCTACTACAAGTACGAGGGGGTTTCCCCGGCCGGCTCGCACAAGCCGAATACCGCGGTGGCGCAGGCCTACTACAACAAGCAGGAGGGCGTGCGCAAGCTGGCCACCGAGACCGGGGCGGGCCAGTGGGGCTCGGCGCTGGCGCTCGCCTGCCGCCTGTTCGGGCTGGAGTGCGAGGTCTTCATGGTCGGGATCTCCTACGACCAGAAGCCGTACCGTCGCGCGATGATCGAGACCTGGGGAGGGACCGTCCATCGCAGCCCATCCGAGCTGACCGATGCGGGCCGCTCACAGGCCTCGCATCCGACCGGCAGCCTCGGGATCGCGATCTCCGAGGCGGTGGAGGTCGCGGCCGGCGGCGAGGCCACCAACTACTCGCTCGGCTCGGTCCTCAACCACGTCTGCCTGCACCAGACGGTGGTCGGACAGGAGTCGATCGCGGCGCTCGAGCTTGCGGGCGAGTATCCCGACGTGGTGGTCGGCTGCGTCGGCGGCGGCTCCAACTTCGCCGGACTGGCCTACCCGTTCGTGCGGGCCAACATCCGCGAGGGCAAGCGGACCCGTTTCCTGGCCGCAGAGCCCGCCGCCTGCCCGACCCTGACCCGCGGCGCCTATGCCTACGACTTCGGCGACACGGTGGGCATGACCCCGCTGATGCCGATGTACACGCTGGGCCACGACTTCGTACCGCCGCCGATGCACGCAGGGGGGCTGCGCTACCACGGCGACGCACCCAGTCTCTGCGCGCTGGTCAGGGAGGGGGTCGTCGAGGCGACCGCGGTCGCCCAGACGGCGGCCTTCGAGGCAGCGGTGCGCTTCGCCTCCTGCGAGGGGATCATCCCCGGCCCCGAGCCCGCCCATGCGATCAAGGCGGCGCTCGACGAGGCCGAGGCGGCCAAACAGGCGGGGGAGGAGCGAGTGATCCTGCTCGGCCTCTCCGGCCACGGCCATTTCGACATGGCCGCGTACGCCGCCTACCACGCGGGTGAGCTGGAGGACCTGGGGTTCTCGGAAGCCGAGATGCAGTCCGCCCTCGAGCGGCTGCCCGAGGCTCCGGCGATCGCCTAGGCCGGCGATCGGGCCCACGTCGTTAGGTGGCAGGCCAGCAGCTCACGCCACGTAGGCCAGCTACCCGCCGCGCTCGCCGGCCGCAAGGGCCTGCGGGGCCGCCGTTGCCTCTTTGAGGTACTGATGCACGAAGGCGATCGCCATGCTGCCCTCGCCGACGGCGGCGGCGACGCGCTTCACCGGGCTAAATCGAACGTCGCCGCACGCGAAGACGCCCGGAACGCTCGTCTCCAGCAGATAGGGGTCGCGTTCCAGCGTCCAGCACCCTCTTGCGCGCATGTCGGAGCCCGTGAGCACGAAGCCGCGCGGGTCGAGGGCGATCTCGGGTGGCAGCCAGTCCGTTTCGGCATCCGCGCCGATGAAGATGAACAGCCCGCCAGACTCAAGCCGTGACGTCTCGCCGCTCGAGGAGTCATGGACGTCGATCGCCTCGAGCGAATCGTCGCCCTGCACGCCTGCGACCTCGGTTCCGAACTTCACGTCGATGTTGGACCGGGTTGCGAGCTGGTCGACGAGATAGCGCGACATGCTCTTCTCCCCGCGGTCCCCGCGGCAGAGGATCGTCACGCTGCGCGCGTGGGTCGAGAAGAAGAGGGCGGCCTGGCCGGCGGAGTTGCCGGCTCCGACGATGTGGACATCGAGGCCATGGGTGTTGGGCGCTTCGCTCCGCGCCGCCCCGTACGAGATTCCCCTGCCCACGAGGCGCTCGAAGCCATCGATCGACAGGTGCCGCCAGGTCACCCCGCAGGCGAGGATGATCGTCCGCGCACGCAGGACGTCGCCGCCGTCGAGGTGCACCTCGCGAGTTGCGGCATCGATCCGCGTGATCGACCGGGTCACGAGGATCTCCGCGCCAAGACGCCGCGCCTGCTGCAGCGCACGGCTCGCCAGCTCGTCCCCCGAGACCCCCGATGGGAAACCCAGGTAGTTCTCGATCCGGGAGGAGGTACCGGCCTGGCCTCCCGGCGCCTCGCGCTCGACGACGATCGTGCGCAGGCCCTCCGACGCCCCGTAGACGGCGGCGGCCAGCCCCGCGGGGCCGGCGCCAACGATCACCGTGTCGTAGTCGGCGGCGCTCGCCTCGGTGTTGACGCCGAGCAGCTCGGCGACTCGGCGAAGCTGCGGGTGCACGACGGTCTTTCCGTCGACCACGCGCAGCACGGGCCAGTCGTCCTCGGCGGGTAGAGGCCCGCCCCACTCATCCGTCGCGTCAGGTGCGTCGGCCGTGAGCCACCTGAACGTGATCTGGTTGCGGTCCAGGAAGCGCCGCAGCTCGGCGCAGGGCGCATCCCAGCGATGCCCGACCACGATCGCGCGGGGCGGCGGCGGGTCGGCCGCGATGCTCTCCAGCCCATGTGAGCCGCCCATCCGGTAGCGCGCGAGCCTGCCGATCTCCTTGCCGACGTCCGGCGCCACGGCCGCGACGGCGTGGTAGTCGCGAGCCTCGATGCGCATGACGCGCGACCTCTCAGCCGCACGAAGGCCGGCCGGATGCGGCGTCCCGAGCACGATCGATATCTCGCCGAAGATGTCCCCGGGTTGACGCTCACCGACGACGCGCTCGACACCGTCAATGGTCATGACCGTCTCGAGGCGCCCCTCGAGCACGGCGAAGAACGCTCGCTCGTCCCCCTCGTTGGCCGCGTAGTCGCCCGCCGCCAGGCTGATGTCCGCCGCCGCCCGAGACAGCTGCTCGCGTTCGGGGGGGCCGAGCGTCGCGAAGACGGCGACCGCCCCGATCTCCTCCGGCGTGACCAAGCTCTCAGAATATCCCGAATCCCTCGCCCACCTACGGTCCCTTCCAGCTGCCGCCTCTCGAGGTCGTCCTCCGTGGTGGCGCCCCGATTTCGCCCTTCCGAGAAGGGCGAAAAGGGGTCGATGCAGGCTTGCCCCCGGGGAGATCGGGGCGGCATAGGCTTCGGACATGCAGACCCCCGAGGCCCACTACGCCGAGAGCGGCGAGCTCATGTTCACCGACCGTGGCGAGCACGAGCTCAAGGGCATCGATGAGCCCTGGCGCGTCCACGCACTCGACAAGGCCCAGTTGCAGTTCCGTTGAGAGTGACGCGCTGAGCGACTCAGCGCCGCGTGTCTCCGAGAAGCCGGCCGGCGGCTTCTGCCAGCACCGGCTCGAAGGCAAGCAGGACTTCGAGGTGCAGGGTCGCCCACGCCATTCCCAGCCCGGGTGGAACCCCGGTGTAGCCGTCGGGCCGATCGAGGACGATCGGGCCCGGCTCCGGCTGCGGGCTCGCAGCGGCCTCCTCCGGCGGCGGGACCGGCTCCCCCGACGCGAGCGTCGTCCCGAGGTCCGAGATCCAACCGCAGCGGGTCCGCAGGATGGCTTCGAACGCTTCGCGGGCGGCCTGGAGTCGCGGGTTGCTCGAGTCGACCGGCTCGAGCCGGACCAGCACGCGCGCGTCGCGGAGCAGCGCCGCGACGTGGCGCACCCGGGCCGCCCCACCGCTCAGCGCCGTCAGGTCCGCGATTGGACGCCGCGCCGAGCTGCGCTGGTGGAGGTAGTCGCGAACGGCCGCGTCGAGGACCTGGGAGGAGACGAACGCCGTGCGGGCGGCCGCCTCCGGATCGGTGTCGTTCCCCAGCATGCGCTCGGCCGTCGAGCGCAGGAGGTCGGCCGCGTCGCGATAGGCATCGCCCAGGTCGCCCCGCAGCACCGTGACGGCGCCGCGCGGCCAGAGCAGGACGCCGACCAGGAGGCTGATCGCGGAGCCGATCGCCACGTCCTCGATCCTGACCAGGCCCACCTGCCAGCCGCCGGTGTCGAGCAGGTTGAAGAGGATCAGGACCAGGAGCGAGAAGGCGGCCTGCCCGGCGACGAAGGAGACCGCCCGCGGCGCGTAGGCGGCGAGCAGGGCGGCCGGCGGGAGCGCCGCCCAAAGTGCGGCCTGACTGCCGTCCACGGCGACGACTACGAGGCCGCCGAGGACGATCCCGATCAGGGTGCCGGCCAGCGCCTCGACGATCGTCGCGCCGGTTGCGAGGGCGTCGGAGCGCAGCACCGCGAGCGTCCCGAGGACGACCCAGAAGGAGTTCTGGACATCGCCGAGGTGGCCGACGAGAACCGCGGCGGCGAGCCCTACCGCGCCGCGCACGCTGTTGCGCAGCCAGACCGAGCGCATGTTGGCGTGGGCGCGCACCAGCCTTCCCGCCGGCCGCAGTCGCTCCCAGGCGGCGGCGCCGGGATCCTCGACCTGCTCTCCCTCGGCCCGCAGAGCCTCCGCCGCCCCTTCGGCGGCGCCGAAGGCCAGGGCGCGCAGCCGGTAGCCCTCTTCAACCAGGAGGCGCGCCTCTGCCTCGTCGCGTCCCGGGGTCGCCTTCGCGAGGCCGGCCAGCAGGACGCGACCGGTCTCGCGGTGAGCGCGTTCGAGCGCCACCAGGTCCGGTCGGAGGGAGCCCGGCCGGTTCCCCTCGAGGCCGGCGGCGGCGGCCCGCAGCGAGGCGGGGACGAGCCTCTCGATCTCCGCCCGCTGAGCCCGCAGCTCGGTGTCGCGACGGGACGGCTCGACCGCCCGCGCCGCGGTCGCGTGCAGCCAGCCGAGGTCCTCGATCAGGCGCGCCAGGGCTGCGGTGCGACCGCCCGTGCCGCTCGGCCGATGCTGAAGCGAGAGGAACCTGCGCCGCAGCGAGGCGATCGCCTCCCGGGATGCCCGGTTGAGGTCGTCGGTCCCCGGAGCGTCCCCGGCGCCCGCTTCGACCAGCTCGGCGAGAGCGCGGCTGGCGACCGCGGCGTCCGCCCTCACCGCGTCCCGGGGCCGGGCGGGCCAGAGCAGCAGGGCGGCGGCGGTCGAGAGGATGGCGGCGAGCGCCCAGCCCAGCAGGCGCGCCGGTATCTCCGGGGGGTCGGCGGCGACCATGACGGGGAGGACGAAGGCGAGGATCGCCGCCGCCTGGGCGGCCGCGACGTAGCCGTTGAGGATGCCCGCGAAGAGGATCACGAAGCCGATCGCGGCCATCGCGGCGACCGCGGCGGCGGTCGAGCGGGAGCAGAGGGTCCCCAGCGCGACGAGGGGCACCCCGGCGAGGGCCAGAAGCGCGTAGGCGCGCAGGCGCGCGCGGCGCGGGCCGCCGAAGTCGGCGAAGACGAGCATCGCGACGGAGCCGAATGCGGCGAACAGCGCCGCCTGCGGCAGGTCGAGGACGAGCAGCGCGAAGGCGAAGGCGCCGGGCATCACCAGCGCGAGCCTGGTCGCGCCCTTGAGCGCGAAGAGGCCGGGATCGCTGATGCTCACGCGGCGATCATAGGCGCGACCACGGCCGAGACGGTCCCGCTGCGGTAACCACTTGGCTGAGCTCGGCGGCCGATCTACACTCAGTGGGATGACGGTCGTCCGAACCGAGGTCTTCCTGGTCCTGTTCGGCGCGCTGGTGGTCATCGGCCTCGTCCTGTCCTTCCAGATCGCCGCCCTGCTGGGGGTCCTGTCGGTGATCGCGCTGAGGGTCTGGGCTCGACGGCAGTCGAGCCGGCCATGCCCTCAATGCGGGGCCACGATCGGTGGTTCTGACCGCATCTGCGAGCGCTGCGGGCACGAGTGGTGAGGTAGGTCTTTGCGGATGAGCTCCTTCAAGGGTGCCTGTGAGCAGGTCGGCGAGACCCTGAAGTCGGAGGTGCTCGTTGGCTCCGGCGAGCAGGCGATCGAGCGGGTGAGCGATCCGCTCCTTCCCCGCGAGGTCGAGGCGGTGGCTCCTTGCGCCGAGCGATTCGTCGACTACGAGGTCAACCCACCGTCGCACGGCAAGGCCGTCGGGCAGGCTGCGCCCATCGCGATCGTTCCGCCGCTCGCGAAGCTGATCGGCGAGACGAAGGTCGGCCGTCTCGACAGCGCCGGGGTCGGCGAGTTGCGCGGGGCCATCGCAACCTCGCTGGCGTGGGGCTACTTGGGGCTGGCGAGCGCCGGCGAGGTCAGCTGGCGCGGCGAGGCCGTCAAGCCACGAGTCGATCTCGATCCGGCCGAGCTGTGGAAGCTCTGGCTCTCGTATCTCTCCGGGGGGCTCGACGAGC
>Ga0210144_1000865_pt1 | contig 13889 bp, 9 predicted proteins | sample Muzzi_PWA_D2_FD_185532 | JGI IMG/M metagenome (GOLD analysis project Ga0210144, IMG submission 185532) | Wetland microbial communities from San Francisco Bay, California, USA, that impact long-term carbon sequestration - Muzzi_PWA_D2 (SPAdes) | ecosystem: Environmental > Aquatic > Marine >...
GTAAAGCGCTTGCGCAGCACCGGGTCCTGGGTGGCGATGCTGACGGGGCAGGTATTGAGGTGGCATTTGCGCATCATGATGCAGCCTTCCACGATCAGCGGCGCGGTCGCGAAGCCGAACTCGTCGGCACCGAGAAGAGCGCCCACAACCACGTCGCGCCCGGTGCGCATGCCGCCGTCGACCTGTACCGCGACGCGCCCGCGCAGGCTGTTCAGCACCAGAGTCTGGTGGGTTTCGGCGAGTCCGATTTCCCACGGCAGTCCGGCATGCTTGATCGAGGTGAGCGGACTCGCGCCGGTGCCCCCGTCATGCCCGGCGATGGTGACGTGATCCGCGTAGGCCTTGACCACGCCCGCGGCGACGGTGCCTACGCCCACCTCGGAGACCAGCTTGACGCTGATGTCGGCCCTCGGATTGGCGTTTTTCAGGTCGTGAATCAGCTGCTTCAGATCCTCGATGGAATAGATGTCGTGATGCGGCGGTGGCGAGATCAGGCCGACCCCCGGGGTCGAGTGGCGTACCTCGGCGATGGTTGCATCCACCTTGTGCCCCGGCAACTGGCCGCCTTCACCGGGTTTGGCCCCCTGGGCGATCTTGATCTGGATGACGTCGGAGTTGACCAGGTACTCGGTGGTCACGCCGAAGCGTCCGGAGGCCACCTGCTTGATGGCAGAACGCCTGGAATCGCCGTTCTCCATGGGTTTGAAACGCTCCGGCAGCTCGCCGCCCTCGCCGGTGTTGGACTTGCCGCCGATGCGGTTCATGGCGATGGCAAGCGTGGTGTGCGCCTCGTAGGAGATGGAGCCGAAGGACATCGCGCCGGTTGAGAAGCGCTTGACGATTTCCTTTGCGGGTTCCACTTCCTCGATCGGCACCGGTTGCGACGCGAAATTGAACTCGAACAGCCCACGCAGGGTCAGCAGACGTTCGTTCTGCTCGTTGACGAGGCGGGCAAATTCACGAAAGGTTCCGGCATCATTGGCGCGGGTCGCATGCTGCAGTTTGGCAATGGTATCCGGCGTCCACATATGGTCCTCACCGCGCAGCCGGAAGGCGTAATCACCGCCCGCATCGAGCTTGTCCCGATAGATCGGCGCATCGCCGTAGGCGTCCCGGTGCCAGCGCACCGCCTCCTCGGCAATCTCCCGGATGCCTGCGCCTTCGATGACCGTCGCCGTACCGGTGAAATACCGGTCCACGAATTCGCTCGCCAGACCGACGGCATCGAAGATCTGGGCCCCGCAATAGGACTGGTAAGTGGATATGCCCATTTTGGACATGACCTTGAGCAGTCCCTTGCCGACGGATTTGATATAGCGGTCGCGCAGTTCCTCGCTGCCGAGTTTCTCCGGCAGCCGCTCACGCAGCGACGCCAGCGTTTCAAACGCGAGGTAGGGGTTGATGGCTTCGGCGCCATAGCCTGCCAGCGTCGCGAAGTGATGCATTTCTCGCGCCGCACCGGTTTCGACGACCAGCCCCGAGGCCGTTCGCAGACCGGTGCGCACCAGATGATGATGCACCGCGGACGTGGCCAGCAACGCCGGTATGGCGATATGATCCATGTCGGTCGCGCGATCCGACAGTATCAGGATGTTGTAACCGTCGCGCACGGCCTGCTCGGCCTGCAGGCACAGACCGGCAACGGCAGGTTCCATCCCGTCAGGTCCCTGTTCGGTCGGGTAGCAGATATCGAGTGTGCAGGTGCGGAAAGCGCCGGCCGTATGGTCCTCGATGTGGCGGATGCGTTCGATGTCGTTGTTGGTCAGGATCGGCTGGCTTACTTCGAGGCGCATGTGTTCGCCGGCCGATTCGTGGCCCAGCAGGTTGGGTCTCGGGCCAATCAGCGATACCAGCGACATCACCAGTTCCTCGCGTATCGGATCGATCGGCGGGTTGGTGACCTGGGCAAAATTCTGTTTGAAGTAATTAGCCAGAGGCTTGGGTTTCCTCGACAGCACCGCGACTGGATTGTCCGCGCCCATGGAGCCGATGGCCTCCTGGCCGGTGACCGCCATCGGCGTCATCAGAAAGCGAATGTCTTCCTGGGTGTATCCGAAAGCCTGTTGCTGGTCGAGCAGGGTGGACGGGTCCGGATCCATCGGGCTGACCTCGCCCGGCAGGTTCCTCAGGCGGATCTGGGTCTTGTCCAGCCAGTCCTGGTAGGGGTGACGACCGGCGAGTCCGGCCTTCAGTTCACCGTCGTCGATGATGCGGCCCTGCTCCAGGTCGATAAGAAACATTTTGCCGGGTTGCAGACGCCATTTCTTGACGATGCGTTCCTGCGGTATATCGAGGACACCCATTTCCGAGGCCATCACCACCAGGTCGTCGTCGGTAATGAGGTAACGGGCCGGACGCAGGCCATTGCGGTCCAGGGTTGCACCAATCTGGCGCCCGTCGGTGAAGGCAACTGCCGCCGGACCGTCCCATGGCTCCATGAGTGCAGCATGGTATTCATAGAAAGAGCGCCGCTTCTCATCCATCAGCGGGTTGCCGGCCCAGGCCTCCGGGATCAGCATCATCATGGCGTGTGAGAGCGAATAGCCGCCGGAAACCAGCAGTTCCAGCGCGTTGTCGAAACAGGCCGAATCCGATTGCCCCTCGGCGATCAGTGGCCAGAGCTTGTGCAGGTCGTCACCGAACAGTCTCGAACGCAGGGAATGGCGGCGCGCATGCATCCAGTTGATGTTGCCGCGCAGGGTGTTGATTTCCCCGTTGTGCGCGATCATGCGGAACGGATGCGCCAGATCCCAGGAGGGGAAGGTATTGGTCGAGAAACGCTGATGCACCAGGGCCAGCGCCGAGGTCATGCATTCATCACGCAGGTCGGGATAGTAATGGGCGACCTGGTTGGCCAGCAACATGCCCTTGTAGCACAGGGTGCGGGATGACAGGGAGGGCACATAAAAGCATTCCCGGCCCTCGAGGCCCGAGTCACGGACCTCGTTTTCCACCTGCTTGCGAATAACAAAGAGCTTGCGTTCAAAATCATCGCCTGCGCCGGTGTTGGCGCCACGGCCGATGAAGACCTGTCGCACGAACGGTTCGACTTCTCTGACGCTTTCACCCAGGCCGCTGTTGTTGACAGGGACATCGCGCCAGCCTAGCAGGGCCTGGTCCTCGGCGTTGATATAGCGGGTGATGATTTCCTCGCACTGCCAGCGGCTGGCCTCGTTGCGTGGGAGGAACAGCATGCCGACCCCGTAGTCTCCTGCGGCAGGCAGCGCTATCCCCAGAGTCGTACACTCCTTGCGCAGGAACGCATCCGGAACCTGCATCAGGATACCGGCGCCATCACCAGCCAGCGGATCCGCACCAACCGCGCCTCGATGGGTCAGATTCACCAGTATTCGCAGGCCGTGGTCGATGATGGAGTGACTTTTCTTACCCTTGACATTGGCGATAAACCCGACGCCGCAGGCGTCATGCTCGTTGGCGGGGTCGTAGAGCCCTTGTCGGGGTGGCAACATGCCATGCTTCATTGGCAATACCCTGTGGTTGTGCGCTTTCCACTATTCGCAGATGCGCGAGATGGCTGCGAAGAAAGTCGCTAATACAATGCGTTACGATTCAAATCCGGTATTGGCCTGCAGACGGCGGCAGCGAACCAACCAGCGGCCAAAAGGCCAAGTAGTATAGCGCCGCATGACCTGGCGTTCAATTTACGGTCCCCGCTTTTTCCTTTGTCTTAACAGGCAGTTGCAATGCCGACTTGCGGGGAGCTCAGGTTTGCGACTGCATGAAGACGACAAGGTAGCCGCGTTTGAGCTGTTCATCGCGAACCCGGATCAGAGCCGCTTCGGCTTCCTCTCGATCTGCATAGTGCTCGCGCAGGACGCGTCCCCGGGAACCCTGGTATCCCCATTCGCGTATCAGCGTCCAGCCTTCGAGCAGATCCTCCTGCAGGTGCAGATGATAATAGCGCGGCGGATGCTCACCCTGGGGTGGTATTTGCATGTAGATACGCACTGGTAGTCGCCGATTGGATAGGGGGTGTTATGAACCGGTGCCACCGACACTACCGGGTCGTTTGTTAATCATAATCATACACATACTGCCGCAGCCCGGGGCTTGTGTGGTTATCATTCGATAATGAGGTGTCCTGTTGCAGGATTGGCGCTTCATCTGGCAATGGCCGGACACGGGAAGCGCCAACTAGATACCGGGATTGAAGGTGCGTTCATATTCCGCGATTGCGTATCGGTCCGTCATGCCGGCGATATAGTCTGCAACGACCCGTGCCCGTCCGTCTTTTCCGTGTTGCTCCGTTTTCATGGCCGCCTGCTGCTGGACCTCCGATGGTAGCAGGCGGGGGTCATCAAGAAAGGCGCTGAACAGGGCGGTTATGGTTCGCGCCGCTTTTGCCGTCATGCGGTGTACCCGGTAGTGGCGGTAGAGCCGGGTGCGCAGGAATCGTTTGAGTTCCAGATTCTGTTCGCGCATGCCGTCGCTGAAGGCGATCAGCGGCTTGCCCTGCATGCGTACCGCGCTGATGTCGGCGGGTGCGGCCTCCTCGAGGTTGAGGGTGCTGGTTTCAATCAGATCAACCACCTGGCGGTTGATGATGCGCCGCACCACCTCATGAACGGTGCGCCGCGGGGACAATGCCGGGTAAAGCATGCGCACTTCCCCGTATTGTTCACGAAACAGCGCGACCTCGTTCAGTTCCTCCACCGTGATCAGTCCGGAACGCAACCCGTCATCCACATCATGACTGTTATAGGCGATTTCATCCGCCAGATTGGTCAACTGGGCTTCCAGCGATGGTTGTCCCTTTTCCAGGAAGCGGTGCCCCAGTTCGCCCAGGGTCTCGGCATTTTTGCGTGAACAGTGTTTCAGGATGCCTTCGCGGCTTTCGAAGGTCAGGTTCAGGCCGGGAAACGCAGCATAACGCTCTTCCAGCTCATCGACCACACGCAGGGATTGCAGGTTGTGCTCAAAACCGCCGAAATCCTGCATGCAGGCATTCAGCGCATCCTGGCCTGCATGACCGAACGGTGTGTGTCCAAGGTCATGGGCCAGGGCGATACTCTCGGTCAGGTCTTCATTCAGACTGAGCGCGCGCGCTATCGAACGGGCTATCTGGGCCACCTCGATGGAATGCGTCAACCGGGTGCGGAACAGGTCGCCTTCATGATTGACGAATACCTGGGTTTTGTATTCCAGGCGGCGGAAGGCGGCGGAATGAATGATACGGTCACGGTCGCGCTGGTACTCGCTGCGATAGCTCGGTGCGGGCTCGGAATGAAGGCGTCCTTTGCTGCAGGCGCTCGTGGCGGCATAGGGGGCGAGCGTCGCATCGCGGAATGTGAGGGGCTTGCTGCTCACGGGGCCCGTGCGGTGCGTGATAAGGTTTGACTCAACAGGGCGGCGCTGAAATCACCGGTTATCACGGCGCCGCCAATTTCCTTTAGCAGGACGAGCCGCAATCCGCCGTCCACTACCTTCTTGTCGATAGCCATGAGTTCCATGAATTGCGACTCATCCATTTCATCCGGAGGAGACACAGGCAGGCCGGCGCACCGCAGCAAGTTCTCAATACGATCAACATCCGATCGCGCTAACCACTGATGACGCGCTGACAGGTCGGCCGCCATCAGCATGCCGGCGGCTATGGCCTCACCATGCAACCAGTTGCCATAGCCGGTCCCGGTTTCGATGGCATGTCCGAAGGTATGACCCAGGTTGAGCAGGGCGCGCCGGCCGCTTTCACGCTCATCGTCGGCGACGATTTCCGCCTTGATCGTGCAGGATCGTTCTATGGCATAGGCGAGCGATGGTTTGTCGCGCGCAATGAGTCGCTCGATGTTCTGTTCGAGCCAGGTAAGGAAACCGGCGTCATGGATCAGCCCGTATTTGATGACTTCGGCCAGTCCGGCGGCCAGCTGGCGCTGATCCAGGGTATCCAGCGTGTCGGTGTCGATCACTACACAGCCGGGCTGATGGAAGGCCCCGATCATGTTTTTCCCCAGTGGATGGTTGACACCCGTTTTGCCGCCCACCGATGAATCGACCTGCGCCAGGAGTGTGGTCGGTATCTGCAAAAAGGCCACGCCCCGCTGATAACAGGCGGCGGCAAAGCCGGTAATATCGCCGATGACCCCACCCCCCAGGGCGACGAGCGTGCAGTGTCGGTTGAAGCGATGCTCGAGAAGGCCGGTAAAGACGGAATCCAGGGTTTCGAGCGTCTTGTACTGCTCTCCGTCGGGAAGAATGGCGCAGGCCCGGTCAAAGCCGTCCAGCAAAACCATGATGCTGTCCAGATAAAGCGGGGCGATGGTCTCATTGGTGACCACCATAACCTGCCTGCCGCTGATATGCTGGGTAATCAGATCGGTATTCCGCAGCAATCCCTGTCCGATGTGAATCGGGTAGCTGCGCGCACCGAGATTGACGGTCAGTGTTTTCATTGCCTGATTGTCATATTTGAATCAATAAAGCCGTCTATAGGATATATGGATACGCAGGGCAAAAAAACCGGATAATAAAGCGCTTATCTCGGTTTGAGCTTGCGTATGATCTGATTGACGACCGCCATGACGCGTTTGCCGTCCGTGTCGATCACCAGGTCTGCAATCTCGCGGTACAGGGGGTCTCGCAGCTGCATGAGATCGTCCAGGCGCTGGCGCGGATTATCCGTTTGCAATAGCGGTCGATTGCGGTCATGTTTGGTGCGGGCGAGTTGCTGGTTGACGGAGGCGTGCAGGTAGATCACCAGTCCGCGTTCTGCCATGTGTTTGCGGTTATCCGCATCCAGAATGGCGCCGCCACCGGTGGCGAGGACGATATCTGGCAGGGAGGTCAGCTCATCGATAACGAGCCGTTCCCGCTTGCGGAACCCCTGCTCGCCTTCCAGTTCGAAAATCAGCGGAATATCAACACCGGTACGATTCTCGATTTCACGGTCGCTGTCATAAAAGGTCATTCTGAGCTGTCTGGACAGCTGCCGACCAATGGTGGATTTTCCGGCCCCCATGGGGCCTGTCAGAAACAAACTGCCCGGCGTCTTCATGCCGGGCAGGTATGCCAGAAAGTGCGTTCGCTGGCAAGCGCCAGGAACGCATGGAGATCAGAGGCGAAAGTTTTCCTTGACGATCTTCGGGGTGATGAAGATCAGCAGTTCCGACTTCTCGTCTTTTTTACGCGTCGTCTTGAACAGCCAGTCGACCATCGGCAGTTCCCCGAAGAACGGCACCCGGTCCTCCTCGTCCAGTCTGTCGCGTTCGTAGATACCGCCGAGCACCAGGGTTTCACCATTATCCACCAGTACCTGGGTGCCCACTTCCTTCGTATCGATGCTCGGGACCCCGTTGAAGACGCGGCCCACGCTGTCCTTGTTGACGTTGAGATCCATGATGATGCGGTCATCCGGCGTGATTTGCGGCGTAACTGTCAGGCTGAGGACTGCCTTCTTGAATGACGTGCTGGTGGCACCGCTGGATGAGGCCTCCTGATAGGGTATCTCGGTGCCCGCCTCGATGTAGGCTTCCTTCTGGTTCGAGGTCAGCACCCGGGGACTGGAAACGACTTCACCCTGTCCTTCTGCTTCCATGGCATTGAGTTCCAGCTGCAGCAGGTGGCTGCCCAGCTTGCCGACAGCCAGGCCGATGGAGCCTGTCGGGTTGGTAACCCCGAGATCGGTGATCAGGCCGGTGATCCCGCTGCCAGCCGGCACCTCGAAGGGGGTTGTAGGGTTGGTAATAAGGTCGCCCGGCTGTTTACCGCCAACGACCAGGACGTGATCATCGTTGTAGTCAACCGTCTTGCTGTAACCAAACTTCACACCCAGATCTCTCGCGAAGTTATTGTTGGCGATCACGATTCGCGACTCGATCAGCACCTGCCTGACAGGGATATCAAGTTTTGCTACCAGTTTGCGGATATCTGCGAGCTTGGCGGCGGTATCCTGTACCAGCAGGGTGTTGGTGCGAGCATCAATCGTTGCCGTGCCGCGGTCGGAGAGCAGCGAGGTATCGGAGCTCTTCAACAGCTTGGCGATATCGCTGGCCTTGGCATAATTGACCTGTATGAATTCAGAGTAGAGCGGCTCCAGTTGCTTGATCTGTTTCTGGGACTCGAGCTCGAGTTTTTCCCGGGCGGCAATTTCCTCGCTGGGAGCAATCAACATGACGTTGCCGGTTTGCCGCATCGCCAGGCCCTTGGTTTTCAGAATCAGGTCCAGAGCCTGGTCCCAGGGGACGTTCTTGAGACGCAGCGTCAGACTGCCCTTGACCGTGTCACTCACCACGATGTTGATCCCGGTGAAATCCGCGATGAGCTGCAAAACGGAGCGCACTTCGATGTCCTGGAAATTGAGGGACAGGCGCTCGCCCTTGAAGCCAAACTCATCCTTTTTGCGCTCTTCCGCCTCTTCCTTGGTGATCGGCTTGACTTCAATGGTGAATTCGTCATTGGACTGATAGGCGAGGTAGTCATACTCACCCATCGGGGTGATTACCATGTGCACATTATCGCCCTTGGTGAAGGTGTCGATTGTCTTTACAGGCGTGGCGAAGTCCAGTACGTCCAGACGCCGTGCCAGATTGCCGGGCAGTGTGGTGCGATAGAAGTCGACGACCACATTACCGCCTTCCTGCTGGATGTCCACCGGGATGGAGGGGTCGGAGAGGCTTACGATGACGCGGCCCTCGCCATGTTCGCCGCGCCGAAAGTCGACATTGTCAATCTGTGGGCGTACACCGCCCTTTGCGGAGGTAACCGCGGCGCTTGCGACGCTTTCTTCCTTGCCGCCTCCCTGAATGGTCAGCACGACCTTGTTGCCTTCGGTATGTGCTTCGTACGGCACCATCTCAACCAGATTGAACACGACTCGGGTACGACCCTGTGCCTCGATGGCGGTCATGCTGTCTGCCATACCGATGCCGATGCTCTGGGTACGTTGTGCCAGTTCGTTCTTTGTGTCGGGAAAATCCAGCGCAATGCGCGCCGGATTGTCGATGGTGAAGCTCAATGGCGATGCCGCGGTATTGCTCAGGGTCAGGACGATCTGGGCCTTGTTACCCGGAAGACCGGCAAATTCGACTGATTTCAGCGAGTTTGTCGCGGATTGCTCGCCCGCATAGGCGTTGGCACTACTGACCCCGAGCAGGATGGAGCCAGTAATCAGCAGAAGAGCCCAACCGCTTCTGGTCAATCTTCTCGTGGAGTCGACTAGTTTTGATGCGTATGCCACTGGTCTGCGAGTGCTATTTCCGGTCATTGCGATTCCCCCGTGGGATTATTCGCTGATTGCAATGGAAGCCTGGCGTTCCATCCAGCCTCCGAGTCCATCAGGAATGATTTCCGTAAGTTCAACTTCAAATTCTGTAACCCGAGTGATCTTGCCGTGGTTCTGACCCATGTAATTGCCGGGTTGTACGCGATGGATCGCATCATCCTTGTCAAGAATCAGCGCCCAGGTTTCCTGACCCTTCTCCATGGTTCCAACCATGCGCAAACTGTCCAGCGGATACTCTTCAAGAGGTTCGGTCGGGCGGTCGAAATCTGGCTTGATTCCACTGCCACCGGTCTGTGCCACGGCTGCAGGCGGATGCGAGAAGACCGGTTGAGTGAACGGGTCACGCAATTCGTTGGCCTGATAGGTAAACGATTCGAAGGGCTCGAACTCGGGCAGCGGTTCTATGGATGATTTCTGCTGGCTTTTAACATCCGCGACATAGGTTTCCAGATCTGCCGTCGGGTTGTTAGAGCAGGCTGCAATCATGCCCGCCAGGGATGCCATAGAAAGCCAGTGCAGCAGGTGCTTGCGATTCCCGATCATTTCCTGCGGCCCCCCTTCTTGTTGCCGGCTTTCTTCTGTTGCGGACGTTCGCTTTCCTCCAGATAGCGATAGGTCTTGGCGGTCATGTTCATCACAAGGAGACCGTTATCCCCTTTGCCTTTCTTATTAATGCTAATGTTATGCAGCGTTACGATGCGGGGTAGGGCGGCAACGCCGCTGACGAAATCCCCGAACTCATGGTACGTACCGATGACGCGAATGTTGATGGGCAACACGGCATAGAATTCCTGGGGAATTTCCGCCCCGGGTTTGAATAATTCGAATTCCAGCCCGCTTGCCAGACCGGTTTGCGAGACATCGACCAGCAAATCCGCAACCTCGGTTTTATTGGGCAGCTGGCGCAGCATGGCGCCGAATGATTCGCGCATCTCTGCCAGTTGTTGTTCATAGGCTTCGAGATTGGCTGCCTGCTGGGCTTTCTTCTCGAATATGACCTTCAGGTCGGCTTCTTTCTGCTCTGCTTGCTGCAGCACCGCCATCTGGTCCTTTACATGAAACCAGTAGCCGAGAAATATCACGCCGCCCATGATGAACAGGATCACAACCACACGGGCCGCAGCCGGCCAGCGGGGAATATTGGACAGGTCCAGATCATTCAGGTCGAAGTTCATGAACCACCCCCGTTCTGACCGGCCTTGTCATCCTGGGGCTTGTGTATCTTCTGCTTGCCGCGCAGGTTGAAGTTTGCAACACGCGTACGGTTCTTTTCAGTGGTTTTGATCAGATCCAGGCGCGGTGCAGTCAGCCAGTCGGATGCGTCAATACTGCGCATATAGTCAGATACCCTGGCATTGGATTGCGCGACACCAGCCATCTCCAGATCTCTGCCTCTTTGTTTGAAAGATTTCAGATAAACGCCGTCTGGCAGAGTGCGAACCAGTTCGTCCATCAAATGCACGCTTTCAGGTCTGCTGCGCTGCAATTCCTGAATGACATTCATGCGGGCGAGGAGATCGGCCTTCATTTTCTCAAGCTCTTTGATCCTGCCGATTCGCTGGTCGAGAACTGCGATCTGCGTTTTCAGGAAATCGTTGCGCAGATTCTGATTCTCAATGAGACCGTCGATGTGAAAATGGGCCAGTAATACAATCAGCGCTGCGAGAAGAGCGCCGCCAGCAGCAGATATTACAAAATCACGCTGTTTCTGCTTGCGTATCTCTTCACGCCATGGGAGGAGGTTGATCTTTGCCATGTTAGTCGAAGCTCCTCAAGGCCAGTCCGCAGGCAATCAGCAGTGCGGGCGCGTCATTGCTGAGCGTTTGAGGTTTTACGCGTGCAGACAATGACATGGAAGCGAAGGGGTTGGCGATGGAGGTTTCGACGCCGAGTCTTTCCTGGATCAATTCATCCACGTTGGGGATGGATGCGCTGCCGCCTGCCAGCACCACGTGGTCTACCTTGCTGTGGGGGCTGGATGAATAGAAGAACTGCAAGGAGCGGCTGGCCTGCTGCGCTATGGCTTCCTTGAAAGGTTCAAGGACATCAGTAACATAGTTTTCCGGCAATCCACCCTGGCGCTTCGACATGCCGGCTTCCTCATAGGAAAGTCCGTAGCGCCGCATGATCTCTTCAGTCAGCTGCTTACCGCCAAATACGGTGTCGCGGGTGTAGATGCTTTTCAAATCATGCATGACATTGAGGGTGGTCATGGTGGCGCCGACGTCAATAAGGGCGATGGTCTTTTCCACACCCTGATCCGGCATCTGGTCAGCAATCAGTGCAAAGGCGTTTTCGCTGGCAAATGATTCAACGTCAATAACCTGGGTAATCAGCCCGCCGGTCTCAACCGCAGCATTACGCATGTCGACATTTTCACTTCGGCATGCGGCCAGCAGAACGTCCACCGTATCGGGGTTTTTTTCTGACGGTCCGATAACCTCGAAATCGATATTGACTTCATCGAGCGGGTAGGGGACATACTGGTCCGCCTCGAACTGGATCTGGCTTTCCATGTCATCCTCGGATAATCCGGCAGACATGGTGATGGTTCTGGTTATCACCGCTGATCCCGCGACCGCGACTGCGGCATGCCGTGAGCGCGTACCCGAGCGTTTGACAGCGCGGCGTATCGCTTCACCGACGGCTTCGACGTCAGTAATATTCTTTTCGACGACGGAATTGGGAGGGAGGGGCTCGACTGCATAGCTCTCTACGCGGTAACGTAGACCGCTGCGACTGAGTTCCAGCAGCTTGACAGCTGTGGAACTGATATCGAGGCCTATGAGCGGCGGTTTAGTCCGTTTGAGTAGTTGCGCGAGTGGCACAATATTTCCTTTTAATTACCCACTGTTGGACAGATAAGGTAGTTCGGCGCATTAGAGAGCATTGGCAACTGTTTGTCAACCAAGGTGCATGCTCAATTGCATACTGTGGTGTTAGTTATCGGACGATCTCCCCCGGGGTTGAGAAAAAATTTAAACTTCCATCGACCGATTTCTTTTATATGTATTCCATCCGGCCTATTCTATGAATCCCATCACAGGATTTACGCGGCATCATGATTTTTAGACATCTTGGGCGTTTTTTACTTTCTGCCGTTTTTACTCTGACTATTGTGCTGTTGGTCCTGTCAGTCGTCCTGTACGTCAAAATCGAACCCCAGCTGCCCTCCATTGCACTGCTCAAGGACGTTCAGCTGCAGGTGCCGTTGCGTATTTATACCAGCGATCGCAAGCTGATGGCAGAGTTTGGAGAAAAAAGGCGTACACCGGTTCGTATTGAAGATGTCCCGCCGGTCTTCATACTGGCCTTCCTGGCGGCTGAGGATAATCGTTTTTTCGAACATCCCGGCGTTGATATTCAGGGATTGCTGCGGGCCGGGATAGAACTGCTGCGCACGGGCCAGAAACGCCAGGGTGGCAGTACCATAACCATGCAGGTCGCACGTAATTTTTTTCTCACGACAGAGAAGACCTATGTGCGCAAGCTGAACGAGATTCTTCTTGCATTCAGGATCGAGCATTCGCTAAGCAAGCAGGAGATTCTCGAACTTTATCTCAACAAGATTTATCTGGGACATCGTGCCTATGGCGTGGAGGCCGCAGCCCGGGTTTATTACGGTGTCGACATCAATGAACTGAGCGTTGCGCAGATGGCGATGATAGCCGCACTGCCCAAGGCGCCCTCACGCGTCAACCCGGTCAACAGCCCGGAAGCGGCGCTTGCACGCCGGAACTACATACTGGAGCGCATGCACAACCTCGGGTATATCGACACCGATGTCTACAGCAAGGCCCTCGCCGAGGTGGACGACGCCTCCCTGCATACCGTCCAGGTGGATGTGAGCGCCCCCTACCTGGCCGAAATGGTGCGGGATGAGATAGTGAAACGCTACGGGGAGGACGCATATACCTCTGGCATCGAGGTGGTGACTACGGTTGAATCAGAACTTCAGACGGCGGCGAATCGGGCGTTGCACGATACCTTGCTGGAATACAGCCGCCGGCACGGCTACCGGGGCCCTGAAGGTCATGTTGATCCTGCCGGCGTTGCCGTCGATGCATTGCCCGGATTACTGACTGATTATCCTCCCCGCAGCGGTATCGAGGCAGGGCTGGTTACTTCCGTGGCGGATCGCGCGGTAGAGGTTGTCCTGCGCAGCGGGCAGACGATTACCCTGGAATGGGATGGACTGTCATGGGCACGCGCCTACAAAAACGTCAACCGGATGGGCAAGGCTCCCGAAAAGGCGGCGGATGTCGTCGCCGTCGGTGACATCATCAGAGTCGAGACCGACAAGGAGGGTAAATGGCGGTTGACCCAGCTGCCACAGGTGCAGGGTGCTCTGGTATCGCTGCGGCCCGATGACGGTGCGGTGGTCGCGCTGGTCGGTGGATTCGATTTCAGCTTGAGCAAGTTCAACCGGGCGACGCAGGCCATGCGCCAGCCGGGATCCAGTTTCAAACCGATCATTTATTCGGCCGCGCTGGAGAAGGGTTTTACCCCGGCAAGCATCATCAATGATGCCCCGGTCGTCTTCGATGATAACGCCCTGGAATCGACCTGGCGACCCGAGAACTACAGCGGGAAATTTTACGGTCCGACGCGACTCCGAAAGGCGTTGTATCTATCCCGCAACCTGGTGTCG
>Ga0210144_1000866_pt1 | contig 13877 bp, 12 predicted proteins | sample Muzzi_PWA_D2_FD_185532 | JGI IMG/M metagenome (GOLD analysis project Ga0210144, IMG submission 185532) | Wetland microbial communities from San Francisco Bay, California, USA, that impact long-term carbon sequestration - Muzzi_PWA_D2 (SPAdes) | ecosystem: Environmental > Aquatic > Marine >...
TGAAGGCGGCCAGGGCCGCCCCCCCGAGCGGGGTGTCGTGCCAGGACTCGCCGAAGATCAGCGGCGCCAGCAGCATCGGGACGGCGACCTGGACGGCGAACATCACCGGCGCCACGTGGGTCGCCGCCCGCCTCTGCAGGGCGCTCATCTCGCTGAGCAGCGCCAGCCCCTCCGAGGCGGCGGCGGTGGCGAGCCAGGCGAGCGCGACCAGCAGGGCGCCGGCGGCGAGCTGGTCGGTGAGCAGCTTGCTGGCGATCGCCGTCCAGGCGTAGCCGCAGCCGGCGCCGACCACCATCAGCAGGCCGATCCCGTCGGGCCGGCGGCGCAGCGCGTAGGGCAGCAGGACCGGGATCGCGACCAGCGCCAGGGCCAGGGCGATCGCCGCCGTCCCGGCGTGGTCGGTGCTCCGCTCCGGCGCCGCCCAGCCGACCCCCGCCACCCCGGCGACGATCGCCGCCACCGCCACGCCCTCGCGCCACCCGGGCTGCTCCCCGAGCCGCGTCGCCCCCAGCCAGAGCAGCAGGATCAGCCCGGCGGCGACGCAGGGCTGCACCACCGTCAGCGGCGCCAGCAGCAGCGCCGCGATCTCCAGCGGCCAGCCGAGCAGCCCCAGCGCCGTCGCCCCCAGCCAGCGCCGGTTGCGCAGCAACCGCCCCAACAGCGAAAGCCGCAGCGAGTGGTCGTGCGACACCTGCCGCGCCTCCAGCGCCTGCAAGGCAATCGACGTGTTGTAGAGCAGCGAAGCTCCAACAGCCGCGACGATGCCGAGGGCGATCACGCGCTGAAGCTACACCCGTCAATCGGAGACGTGGCTCGCGCGGGTGGCGTCGGGGAGGGGGTGTCCGGGCGGCAGCGGCGTCCTCTTTTTCGCCCCGACCACGACCTCGGACGGCCACCAACGCTGCGGGCGAAAAACCCAGCAACGCCCGGACGCCCCCTCCCCGGCGACAGGACCCGCGCGCCTCGCGCCTGGTCTCAGGTCTCTTGGTACAGCGGCCCGTCGCCGCCCTCGGGCAGGGTGAGGCGGCCGCCCTTGGCGGTGATCGCGCCGCACTGCACGCAGTTGGAGGCGGTGACCTGGACGTCGACCTCGGCGGCGCCGTTCTCGAGCTGCTCGTCGGGGATTTCGTAGACCTGGGCCGGGCACATCGAGACCCAGGTCTGGGCGACCTCGCGCGGCACCCTGGTCTGGACGCGGATGTGATTGGGGGCGTCGTCGCGGGTCGCGTTGCCCGAGAGGAAGACCGAGTCGAGCTTGTTGAAGGTCAGCTCGTTGTCGGGCTTGGGGTACATGTCGGCCGCATCGCCCAACTCCATCGCGTTCTCGGCGTCGTCCTCGCCCTTCCAGTGGCCGGGCGGGAAGATGCCGTTGCTGAGCGCCCAGCCGTTGGCGATCGCGCCGCCGACGAAGAAGCCCTTGGAGAACGCCTGGCGCACGTTGCGCGACTTCTGGAGGTCCTTCTCGATCGGCGAGTTGTGGACCTTCTCGTCGTAGGCCTCGAAGTTGACCGAGTCCTGCTTGAGCGCGTCGACGATCGCCTCCGCCGCGTACATCCCGGCGTGCATCGCGTAGTGGACGCCCTTCAGGGTCGGGATGTTGACCATGCTCGCGGCGTCGCCGGCGACGACCATGCCGGGCACGGCGAGTCGCTTCGGCATCGCGTAGTAGCCGCCTGAGGGGATCGTCTTCGCCCCCCAGGCGACCCGCTTGCCGCCCTCCAGGATCTTCTCGATGAACGGGTGGGTCTTGATCAGCTGCAGCGCGTCGTGGCAGGAGAAGGTGGCGTCGGTGTAGTCGAGACCGACGACCAGGCCGAGGCAGACCTTGTCCTCACCCATCGGGTAGATGAAGCTGCCGCCGAACTCGTTGAGGCGGGCGGACTTGCGCAGCGGCCAGCCCATCGTGTGGATCACCCGGTCGAGCGGCTTCGGCACCTCCCAGATCTCTTTGACGCCGATCTCCCAGCGCATCGGGTCGGCGCCGTGCATGTCGAAGTAGTCGTAGGCCGCGTAGGTCAGGTGACCGACCGTGCCCTCGGCCAGCACCGTCGCCTTGGCGACCACGTCGGAGCCGGGCTCGAAGTTGCTCAGCTCTTCGCCCTCCCTGCCTCGGCCGCGGTCGCCGGAGCGCACGCCCTTGACGACGCGGTCCTCGACCAGCAGCTTCGTCGCCGCGGTCTCGGAGAGGACGTAGACGCCGGCCTCTTCGGCCTTGTCGGCGAGGAAGCGGCCCAGCTTCGAGACCGAGGTGACGTAGTTGCCGTGGTTGCGGAAGTTGGGCGGCGGCGGCTTCAGCGGGATCGCTCTGCTCTTGGTCAGCAGGTAGACCGCGTCCTTGGTCACCTCCTGGTAGACCGGCCACTCGGACTTCGGCAGGTCGGGAAACAGCTCTTCCATCGCCGAGGGCTTCATGTTCGCCCCCGAGAGCAGATGCGCCCCGGCGACTTTGCCCTTCTCGATAAGCGCCACCGGAACTTCGCCCAGCTTCTCGGTCAGCTCCGGCTCGTCCTCCAGCAGCTGCATCAGCTTGTTCGCGCAGGCGAGGCCCGCCGGGCCGCCGCCGACGATCGCCACCCCGACCTCGATCCGGTCCTCCTCGGGATCGGTCGGCGGACCGATCACGTCGGCCGAATCGAACGGCGGCGGGAACTCGCTGGGCTTCACGGCGGGCATCTGGGCTCCTTTGCGCGTCTGGGGCGAAGGCTGAGCCGGCGGCTCAGCCTCCCTTCTTCGCCTTGATCGCCTCGGTCAGCTTGGGGACGATCTTGTGCAGGTCGCCGACCACGCCGAGGTCGGAGAACTCGAAGATCGGCGCGTTCTGGTCCTTGTTGATCGCCAGGATGTTCTCCGAGCTCTGCATCCCGACCTTGTGCTGGATCGCGCCGGAGATCCCCGTGGCCAGGTAGAGCTTCGGCGCGACGGTCTTGCCGGTCTGGCCGATCTGGGCCGCGTAGGGGTACCAGCCGGCGTCGACCACGGCGCGGGTCGCGGCGACCGCCCCGCCCATCGCCTCGGCCAGCTGCTCGCAGAGCTCGAAGCCCTCCGCGGCGCCGAGGCCGCGGCCGCCGCCGACCAGGATCTCGGCGTCCTCGATGTTGACGTCGGCGCCGCGCTGCTCGCCGCGCTGCACCATCGTCGCCCTGGTCGACCAGGGCGACAGCTCGACCTCGACGTCGACCAGCTCGGCGCTGCCGCCGCTCTCCTCGGCGTCGAAGGCGTTGAGCCGGCTGATGATGATCCCCGGCTCGTCGACGTAGCCGACGTCGGCGACCTGCGAGTCCTGGAGGATCGGCCGCTTGGCGACCAGCTTGCCGTCCTGCGCCGTCACCTCGGTGACCTCCATGGTGACGCCGGCGTTCAGCCGCGCGGTCAGCCCGGCGCCGATCTCGAAGCCGAGCAGCCCGCCGCCGAACAACGCGTAGGAGAAGCCCTGGTCCTGGATCACCTTGGCCATCGCGTCGATGATCGGCTGGGCCAGCCCCTCGGGCGCGCCCTTGGCCCGGTAGACCTTCGCCGCGCCCCAGTTGCCGAGCGCGGCGCAGGCGTCGTCCGCGACCTCGCCGACCACCAGCGCAGCGGCCTCGCCGCCCACCTCGCCGGCCAGCTTCGCCGCCTCGGAGATCGCCCCGAGCGAGTTCTTGTTGAAGTTGCCCTCGTCGTCGTGGAGGGCGTAAACCAGGATGCCACTCATCTAGATCAGCTTCCTCTCGTCGAGCCAGGCGACGATCTTCTCGACCGTCTCGGCGGTGTCCTCGTCCTCGATGATCTCCCCGGCCTCCTTCTGGGGCGGCGGGTTGAGCGCCAGGACGCTCGTCTTCGAGCCGGCCTCGCCGGCCATCGCGGCGTCGATCCCGACGTCGCCGGTCGCCTTGCCGTCCAGCGGTTTCTTCTTCGCCCCCATGATCGCTTTGAGGCTCGGGTAGCGCGGCTCGTTGATCGCGTCGCCGACGCTGATCACGGCCGGCAGCTCGACCTCGACGGTGTCGTAGCCGTACTCGGCCTGGCGCTCGCAGCGCAGCTTGCCGTCAGTGACGTCGATCTTGATCACCTGGGTCAGCGAGGGCATCTGCAGGTGGTCGGCGACGACCGCGCCGATCGTGTAGCACTCGCCGTCGTCGGACTGCTGGCCGAGCAGCACCAGGTCGGGGCTCTCGGACTCGAGCACCTTGGCCAGCGAGTAGCCGGTGGCGCAGACGTCGGAACCGGCCAGCGCGTCGTCGGAGAGGTGCACCGAGCGGTCGGCGCCGAGCGCCACCGCCTTGTGCAGGGCGCGGACGGCGGATTCAGGGCCCATCGTCACCGCGACGACCTCGTCGACCGGGATTGCGCCGCCTTCCTTGATCTGCATGGCGGCCTCGATCGCATGGGTGTCGAAGGGGTTCAGGTTCTTCTCGCCGCTGCGGTCCAGGCGCATCGTCTCGGGGTCGATTCGCTTCTGGACGGCGGCGTCCGGTACCTCCTTGACCAGGACGCAGATCTTCAAGTTCAAGCCCTCCTTGGCTGGCTGCTCAGGCCGGTTGACTGACGAGTCAATCAGTCTATCTATTACACGCGACGGTGTGACGCTCGACCGTGATGCTTATCACGCTAGAAACGGAGGGGCGTGTCCCGGTAGGGGTGGAACGTCTTGTACTTTTTCCGCGGCCAGGCCGACGGACAGCCGACAATTGTCTTCGGAAAAAGTTAAGTGGAACCCCTACCGGGACACGCCCCTAACCTTCCTGCTCGTGACGCTCTGCGGCGCCCTTCTCGATGAACTCGACGATCTCGTCCGTCCCCGCTCCCGGCGTGAACACGGCGGCGACGCCAAGCCGCTTCAACTCGGGGATGTCGTCGGCAGGGATCGTCCCCCCGACCGTGACCAGGACGTCGTCGACGCCCTGCTCGGCCAGCAGCTCGACCACCCGCGGCACCAGCGTCATGTGAGCCCCGGAGAGGATCGAGAGACCGACCGCGTCGGCGTCCTCCTGGATCACCGTCTCGGCGATCTGCTCCGGCGTCTGGTGCAGGCCGGTGTAGATCACCTCCATGCCGGCGTCGCGCAGCGCCCGGGCGATGATCTTGGCGCCGCGATCGTGCCCGTCGAGGCCGGGCTTGGCGACGACGACGCGGATCTTGCGGGCGGTTGCAGCCTCCATGGCGGCCGAAACATTAGACAACCGGTGGTGAGGCCGCCCACGACAAAGGGGGAGAAAACGCACGGCTGAACCCTTGACCACCATATGCGTGGGTCAAACGACCAGTCGCGAGATGGGCCGGGCGATGCGGCGATCTGGGCCCTGGTGAGACGGCAACACGGCGTGGTCGCGCGACGGCAGCTGCTGGACCTTGGGCTCACGCCGCGGCGGATCGAGCGGCGGATCGCCTCGGGGCGGTTGCACCCGGTGTGGCGCGGCGTCTACGCCGTGGGGCGGCCGCTGCTGGGGCGGCGTGGGCGCTGGGTGGCGGCGGTGCTCGCCTGCGGGCCCGACGCTGCGCTGAGCCACGGCAGCGCGGCGGCGCTGTGGGGCTTCGGGAAGCAGCAGGACGGCCTGATCGACGTTTCGGTGTCGTCGAAGAGGCGCAGCCGGCGACCGGGGATCCGGGCTCACCGGCGCACTGAGGCGGCGCTGGGCGATATCGCGGTCCATGAAGGCATTCCGCTCACCTCGCCGGTGCGCACGCTGATCGACCAGGCGACCCGGCTGGGGTCGATGCAGCTCGAGCGCGCCGTCAACGAGGCCGACAAGCTCGACCGGGTGCGAGCGGACGTGCTGCACGCGTCGCTCGAGGACCACAGTGGCCAGCCTGGCGTGGGGCCACTGCGGAGGCTCCTCGACCCCCTAGCCTTTCGGCTCAGCGACTCCGAGTTGGAGCAGCGGATGCGGCCCCTGGCACGCGCCGCGGGTCTCCCGGCGCCGGAGACGAAGGCGTGGGTGAACGGTTACGAAGTTGACTTCTTCTGGCCCGAGCTTGGCATCGTGCTGGAGGCGGACGGCTTGCGATACCACCGCACCGCGTCCCAGCAGAAGCGCGCCTTGGAGCGCGATCAGACCCATCTCGCGGCCGGCATGTGGCCGCTGCGCTTCTCCCACTGGCAAATCAAGCGCGACTCGGCGCACGTGCAAGCCATCCTGCGCAGGGCCGTCGCGCGCGCCCGCGCAGCAAAGAAAGCCGCTGCCTGAACCCTTTGCCACCGTATGCGTGGGCAAAGTGACCGCTCGCGGGGTGGGACGGACCGCAGCTAGAAGACCGGGGACTCCGTGTAAGTGCCGAACACCTCCTGCAGCGCCTCGATCATCTCCCCCTCGGTCGCGCGGGCGCGAGCGGCCTCGACGATCGGCTCCATCAGGTTGGCCTCGCCGGCGGCGGCGCGCTTCAGCTTGCCGAGGGAGGCCTCGACCGCGCCGCCGTCGCGCCGCGCCCGGGTCGCCGCCAGGCGCTCGGCCTGCTTGCGCTCCAGGGCCGGGTCGATACGCAGGATCGGGGTCGGCTCCTCCTCGGCGGCGAAGTCGTTGACGCCGACGACGATTCGACGGCGCTCGTCGACCGCGCGCTGGTAGGCGAAGGAGGCATCGGCGATCTCGCGCTGCGGGAAGTTGCGGCGGATCGCCTCGACCATCCCCCCCAGCTCGTCGATCCGCGAGAAGTAGTGGTAGGCGGCGGCCTCCATCTCGTCGGTCAGCTTCTCGACGAACCAGGAGCCGCCGAGCGGGTCGGGGGTGCTGGGGGCGCCGGACTCGAAGGCGATGATCTGCTGGGTGCGCAGCGCCACCCGCACCGCCTCCTCGGTCGGCAGCGCCAGCGCCTCGTCGAAGGAGTTGGTGTGCAGCGACTGGGTTCCGCCGAGCACCGCCGCCAGCGCCTCCAGCGACGTGCGGACCACGTTGTTGAGTGGCTGCTGAGCGGTCAGCGAGACGCCGGCCGTCTGCGCGTGGAAGCGCAGTCGCATCGACTCCTCGCGCCGGGCGCCGTAGGTCTCGCGCATCTCGCGCGCCCAGATCCGCCGCGCCGCGCGGTACTTGGCGATCTCCTCGAAGAAGTCGATGTGGGCGTTGAAGAAGAAGGAGAGGCGGGGGGCGAAGTCGTCGACGTCGAGGCCGCGCTCCAGGGCGCGCTCGACGTAGGTGAAGCCGTCCTTCAGGGTGAAGGCCAGCTCCTGCTGGGCGGTCGAGCCGGCCTCGCGGATGTGGTAGCCGGAGATCGAGACCGGGTGCCAGCGGGGCATCCGCTGCGAGCACCACTCGATCATGTCGGTCACCAGCCGCATCGCCGGCTCGATCGGGAAGCACCACTCTTTCTGCGCGATGTACTCCTTGAGGATGTCGGTCTGGATCGTCCCGCCCAGCTTCTCGGCCGGCGCACCCTGCTGCTCGCCGACCAGCACGTAGAAGGCGAGCAGGATCGCCGCCGGGGCGTTGATCGTCATCGAGGTCGTGACGCCGCCCAGCGGGATGCCGGCGAAGAGCTGTTCCATGTCGTCGAGGCTGTCGACCGCGACGCCCTCGCGGCCGACCTCACCGAGGCTGCGGGCGTGGTCGGAGTCGTAGCCCATCAGGGTCGGCATGTCGAAGGCGACCGAGAGGCCGGTCTGGCCGTGGTCGAGCAGGTAGTGGAAGCGCTCGTTGGTCTCCTCGACCGTGCCGAAGCCGGCGAACTGGCGCATCGTCCACAGCCGCCCCCGGTACATCGACTCGTACGGGCCGCGGGTGAACGGGTACTCCCCCGGCCGCCCGATCGTCTCCTCGGGTGCGGCCGGGGCGTCCTCGGGGCCGTAGAGCGGCCGGACCGGCTGTCCCGAGATCGTCTCGAACTCGGCCTCGCGCTCTTCCAGCGGCTTCTGCCGCGGTTCCGTCGCCATGCCGACAGTCTAGGCCCGAGTCTTGCCTCAGGTTTCCGCCGAGACGAATAGGGTGCGGCGCGGAGGCCCGGGCAGGTGGGGACGCGGGAGCGTCACCGGGCGTCTGCTCAGACAACTGCAACGACTCAGCACAAGCGGAGGTGCCAGAGAAATGCGTAAAGGGTTGGAGATCGGCGGGATCCTCGCCGGCGTCGTCTTGATCGTCTTCGGCGTCGTGGCGATCGTGATGGGAGCCGACGGCGCCAGCACCGTGCACGACAGCCTCGCCCAGGAACAGATCGTCGGCACGCCCGACATGACCCCCGGCGCCGTCGCCAAGGAAGTCGAAGAGGCGGATCTGTCAACCGCACCCAAGCTGCCGACCTGCGAAGTCGCCGAACAGAGGATCGACAACGGCGACCGGGCGCGCTGCTTCGCCGAATACATCCGCGTCCACGCGCTGGAGGCGACCGGCGGCTACACCTACGCGCAGATGGGCCGCTTCGAAGCCAAGCCGAGCACGCCGAAGAGCGAGCTGGCCGAAGGCGGCGGCACCGACAGCGAAGAGTTTGCCGCGATCGATCCCAAAACCGAATACTTCGCCGACAACCCCGAACGCGAAGTCTGGGTGACGGCAACCGCGCTCTCGACGGCGCTCAACGCCAGCTACATGGCCGACCGGCTCTCGGTCTTCGGGATCGTCATCGGCATCGCCCTGCTGCTCACCGGGATCGGCTTCCTGGTCCTGGTCGCCGGCGGCGCGGTGCGCAACCCGGAAACCGTGCTCAGGTTCCTGCGACGCCGCAAGCCAAACGCCGACAACCGGGGCTGAGCGGCGCCTCCGCAAAATCCCTGAGCCCGCCCGGACGGGTCGGGAGTTGAGTGCCCACATCGGCATCTAACTCCCGGCAGGTCGCCGCTACCGCCGCACGGGGAGGCGGCGGAGCGGCCCCTGGCGCCGCGCCGCGATCCGCGAGGCGCCGAAGCCGGCGACCGTCGCCAGCAGAGTCACCGCGACCGCGACCAGGCGGCGGCCGAGCCGCTCGAAGCGCTTCGTCTGCCAGCCCTCCTGCTCGGCGATCTCGGCCAGCGCCGGGTCGGGGTTGACGACGACGGGATGGCCGACCGCGCGCAGCATCGGCAGGTCGGAGAGCGCGTCCGAGTAGGCGTAGGACTCGGCGAGGTCGATCTCGTGGTTCGCCGCGAAGGTCCGCATCGCCTCGACCTTGCCCGGGCCGTAGACGAACGGGCCGTCGAAGCGGCCGGTCAGCTTGCCGTCCTCGCCGACTTCGTAGCGGGTGCCGACGCCGCCGTCCATGCCGAGCACGTGGGCGAGCGGCTCGACCACGCCGCTGCCCGCGGCGCTGACGATGAAGGTCGGGCGGCCGGCGTCCTGATGGGCGTAGACCTCGTCGAGCATCTGCGGGTAGACGCGCGGCAGGATCGCCGCCATCACCTCGGGGTTCATCCGTTCCAGCTCGCGGAGCGGCACGCCGGAGATCGCCTCGCGCGCCACGCGCAGCACCTCGGCGGTGCGCTCGTCGGTGGTGCCACGCAGCCGATAGCGCAGGTGCTCGAGCCCCCAGCTCGCGAGCTGCCACCGCCCGACCAGTCCGTGCCGCGTCGCGACCCGGGCGAACTGCATCCCCGAGGACCCCGCCATCAGGGTCTTGTCCAAGTCAAAGAACGCGGCAGCGCGCTGCTCGGTCAAACCTCGACGACGATCGCGTCGCCCTGGCCGCCGCCGGAGCAGATCGCCGCAACGCCGAGGCCGCCGCCGCGCCGCTGCAGCTCGTGCACGAGGGCGCCGACGATGCGGGCGCCAGAGGCGCCGATCGGATGGCCGAGGGCGATCGCGCCGCCGTTCACGTTGACCTGATCCTCCTCGACGCCGAGCATCCGCATCGAGTTGAGCGCCACCGAGGCGAAGGCCTCGTTGATCTCCCAGAGGTCGACGTCCTCGGGGCTCTTGCCGATCTTCTCCAGCGCCTGCTTGGCGGCCTTGGCGGGGGTCCTCGCCAGGTAGGCGAAGTCGTCGGCGACGGTGCCGTAGGAGAGCACCCGGGCGAGCGGCTCGCGGCCCTCCTGCTCGGCCCACTCGGCCGAGCTGACGACGATCGCGCCGGCGCCGTCGTTGACGCCGGGGGCGTTTCCGGCAGTGTGGGTGGCGTCCTCGCCGCCGATCGCCCGCAGCCCGGCCAGGGTCTCGACCGTCGTCTCGGGGCGGATCGCCTCGTCGGCCTCGATCGTGTTTTCGCCCTTCCGCGACTTGACCGTGACGCCGACGATCTCCTCGGCGAGGCGGCCGGCGTCGGTCGCCTCGGCGGCGAGCCGGTGCGAGCGCTCGGCGAAGCGGTCCATGTCGGCGCGGGTGATCTCCAGCTCGTTGGAGACCTCGCTCGCCTCCTCGATCATCTGCTTTTCGGTGAAGGGGTTGGTGAGGCCGTCGTGGACCATCGCGTCGATCGTCTCGACGTGGCCCATCCGGTAGCCGAAGCGGGCGCCCGGCAGCAGGTGCGGCGCCTGGCTCATCGACTCCATTCCGCCGGTCACCGCGACCTCGGTGTCGCCGGCGCGGATCGCCATGTCGGCGATCCCCAGCGAGCGCATGCCCGAGGCGCAGACCTTGTTGACGGTCTCCGAGGGCACCTCCTTGGGGATGCCGCCCTTGATCTGGGCCTGGCGCGAGGGGATCTGCCCCTGGCCGGCCTGCAGGACCTGGCCGAAGACGACCTGTTGGACCTGTTCGGCGTCGACGCCGGAGCGCTCCATCGCCGCCTCGATCACGTGGCCGCCGAGGTCGGTGGCGTCGAGTGAGGAGAGGGTTCCGCCCATCTTGCCGAAGGGCGTGCGCGCGGTTCCGAGGATGACGGTGCTGGGCATTCTGGCGGCCTTTCTGTATCGGTTTATGCCGGGTCTCGGCTCGGGTGGGCCGCATGGCCCTGATCGGGGACGATAGCGATTCCGTGCAAGGGACGGCGCGAGCAAATGCATAGACTCGGCGCTCGTGAAAGTCGCCGTCAGCCAGGACAAACCCGGCGAAATCGAGGCCGATCTACTCGTCGTCGGGCGTTGCGAAGGTGACGAGCTGCCCGAGCCGCTGGCCGGCGCACCCGGCGCCGCCGACGCGAAGGGCGGCTTCGAAAAGCTCTCGCTGCTGTACCCGGAGCGCACCGGCCGGGTCCTGGTCGTCGGGCTGGGCGAGCCCGGGGACGCCGACCCGGAGCGGCTGCGGGTCGCCGCGGCGCTGGCCGCCAGGGAGGCGGGGCGCCTGGAGGCCGCCAGCCTCGCCTGGCTGCTGCCGGACTGCGGCGACGCGGAGGCGGCCGCTGCCGCGCTGGTCACCGGCACAATCCTCGGCTCCTACCGCTTCGACCGCTTCCAGAGCGCCGACCCCGACCGGCCGACCCCGCCGCGGCTCGAGTCGCTGACCCTGCTCGGGCCGCAGGGCGTCGCCGCCGCCGCCGAGGCCGCCCGCGCCTGCGCCGAGGCGCAGAACCGCGCCCGCGACCTGCAGAGCCTGCCCTCCAACGTCGCCACCCCGTCCCATCTGGCGGATCGCGCCGAGCAGATCGCCGCCGGCAGCGACGCGGTCGAGGCCGAGGTGCTCGGTCGCGAGCAGATCGCCGCCAAGCGGATGGGCGGCCTGGTCGCGGTCAGCCAGGGCGGCGCCGAGGATCCGCGGCTGATCGTGCTGCGCTACCAGGGCGGCGGCTCCGGCCCGACCCTCGGCCTGGTCGGCAAGGGCGTCACCTTCGACACCGGCGGCATCTCGCTGAAGCCCTCGGCCTCGATGCACGAGATGAAGATGGACATGTCGGGCGCCGCGGCGGTGCTCGAGGCGGTCGCGGCGGTCGCCGAGCTGGGCCTCGCGGTCAACCTGATCGCGGTCGTCCCGGCGACCGAGAACATGCCCTCGGGCACGGCGATCAAGCCGGGCGACATCATCACCCAGTACAGCGGCAAGACGGTCGAGATCAACAACACCGACGCCGAGGGACGCCTGATCCTCGCCGACGCGCTCGCCTACGCGGTCGAGCTGGGCGCCGAGCGGATCGTCGACCTGGCGACCCTGACCGGCGCGGTGCTGATGGCGCTCGGCTCCACCTATGCGGCGCTGATCTCCAACGACGACGAGCTGGCCGGCGAGGTCGAGGAGGCCGGACAGACGACCGGCGAGCTGGTCTGGCGCCTCCCCCTCCACCCCGAGTACAAGGAGCTGACCAAGGGCAAGGTCGCCGACCTCGTCAACGCCGCGGCGAAGCGCAAGGCCGGCACGATCTACGCCGGCTCCTTCCTCGAGGAGTTCGTCGGCGAGACCCCCTGGGCCCACGTCGACATCGCCGGCACCGCCTGGGACGTCGGCCGCCCCTACACCGGCGACGACGCCAGCGGCTTCGGCGTCCGTCTCCTGGTCGAGCTGGCCCGCACGCTTGCCGGATAGTGCAGGTCGGCGGCGATCTCCTCCTGGCTTATCGCGATCCGCGGTGGCTTGCGGTGGTGCTGCCTGTGCCTCGGTTTCAGCCTCATCTCAGCGCCTCCAGTCGGCTTTCGTGGGCGACTGACTGTGGATTGACCTCGCTCCGGCATGGTCGAAGCCACAGTCGGCGTAACAGGGTTGCTTCATGCAACTCTTATCGGCGGCAGCCTACAACACTCGGTTGCTTGAAGCAACCTAGTGTGCGAAGATCACTCTGATGCTTCGCGCCGACTATCCCGGCCAGGTCTGCTCGATCGCCAAGGCGCTCGAGGTGGTCGGCGAGCGCTGGACGCTGCTGATCGTCCGCGACGTGATGAACGGCAACCGCCGCTTCGGCGAGCTTCAGCGCTCGCTCGGGGTGGCGCGCAACGTGCTCGCCGCCCGGCTGCAGCGGATGGTCGACGAGAAGATCCTCGAACGGCGCCCGTACCAGGAGAGCCCGGAGCGCCACGAGTACTTCCTCACCGAGAAGGGACTCGACCTCTGGCCGGCGCTGATCGCCCTGCTCGCCTGGGGCGACCGCCACTCCCCCACCCCCGGCGGTCCACCGATGCTGATCGTCCACAAGGAGTGCGGCGGCCCGGTCAACGACCGCGGCATCTGCGAGGCCTGCGGCAAGGAGCTGCACGCCCGCGATGCCCGCGCCCTGCCAGGCCCCGGCGTCTCGGCCGAAGAGCCGGCGGCGACGGAGGCCAACCCAGAGGCGACGGCGGCGACCTCTTGATTGATGGATCGATGACCCTATGGTGTAGTCAATCCATCAGCCAAGGATTTTGGGCAGCGATCGGACTACCGAGGAGGACTAATGGCGACGGCGGCTGAGCTTCAGACCAAGGACAAGATCTTCATCGACGGCGAGTGGGTCGAGCCGCAGGGGACGGAGACGATCGAGGTCGTCAACCCGACCACCGAGGAGACGATGGCGACGATCCCGGCCGGCACGGCCGAGGACGCCGACCTCGCCGTGCGCGCCGCCCGCGCCGCCTTCGGGGACTGGTCGCAGACCTCGCGCTCCGAGCGGGCCGGCTACCTGGAGGCGATCGCCGCCGGGCTCGGCGAGCGCTCCGAGGAGATCGCGGCGACGATCGCGGCCGAGCTGGGGATGCCCCTGAAGCTCAGCAAGATCATCCAGGCCGGCCTGCCGACCGGTCAGTTCGCGGCGATGCCGAAGCTGATGGAGGAAGTCGCCTGGGAGGAGGAGATCGGCAACTCGCGGGTGCTGCGCGAGCCGGTCGGCGTGCTCGGCGCGATCAGCCCCTGGAACTTCCCGCTCAACCAGATCGCCGCCAAGGTCGCCCCCGCCCTCGCCGCCGGCTGCACGGTCGTGCTCAAGCCGAGCGGGGTCGCGCCGCTCAACGCCTTCATCCTCGCCGAGGTGATCGAGGCGGCCGGCCTGCCCGCCGGGGCCTTCAACCTGGTCACCGGCGCCGGCGCGGTGGTCGGCGAGGCGATCGCCGGCCATCCCGGCGTCGACATGGTCTCCTTCACCGGCTCGACCCGGGCCGGGCGGCGGGTCTCCGAGCTGGCCTCGGCGACGGTGAAGCCGGTCGCGATGGAGCTGGGCGGCAAGTCGCCGAA
>Ga0210144_1000867_pt1 | contig 13876 bp, 16 predicted proteins | sample Muzzi_PWA_D2_FD_185532 | JGI IMG/M metagenome (GOLD analysis project Ga0210144, IMG submission 185532) | Wetland microbial communities from San Francisco Bay, California, USA, that impact long-term carbon sequestration - Muzzi_PWA_D2 (SPAdes) | ecosystem: Environmental > Aquatic > Marine >...
CCTGGCCGTAGGCGGCATAAAGCATGTTGTTGCCCATGGTGTAGGTCGCACCGGCAAACCAGACATCGGCACCGTCACCGGTATTGGTCTGACCCAGCGTCTGTGTGTCGGCATCCGTGATCAGGCCCTTGTCCCACTCATACTGACCGAAGATGGCGAAGTTGTTCAGGGTGTACTTGGCACCCAGCTTCATGGCCTCGTCATCGCCGCCGGAATCATTGGTGAGGTAGTCCGCGAACACCAGGATGCCGCCGTTCTCGTAGCTGATACCGGCGCCATAACCGTTGTCATCCTGCGTGTTGTTGCTGTCCGGGTTGACGGTGTAGTTGGCGCCGAACTTCAGGCCGTTCCAGCTCGGGCTGTCATAGCGCACGGCGTTGGTGTTACGGCCCTGGCCGCTGGCGCCCTTGCCGCTGTGCAGGAGGGACTGCAGACCGATATCACGACCCTGTGCCACGGTGCGGTAGACCGGGTCGAGCATGGCGCCGTGAGACTTGTACACGGTGGACATGGTACCGACCTTCAGCGTGCCAAAGTTGCCGCCCAGACCCAGGTACTGGTCACGACCCGTCAGGCCGGTGCTGTTGTTGATGTCGTACTGCCAGTCCAGGAAGAACAGCGCCTTCAGGCCGTTGCCCAGATCCTCGCTGCCCTTGAAGCCGATGGAGCAGGTCGTGCAGATGAGCCGGGTTTCGGTGTCACCTTTGTCGACATAGATCGAGTTCTGGCCATCGATGTAGTTGATGGATTCGTCAATGTGACCCATGACCTGGACGTCGGCCTGGACAACCGCCACGCCACCGGCCAGGATCATTCCGATCACTGCAGGTAAAAGTTTCTTAGTCATGGTATTCCCCTTAACTCGGTTGATAGAAATTCAGGTTCGGTAGTTAGCTACCGTCATTGCACAGACACACAATACAACAACCGAATGCAGAAACGCAACAATTATTTTCATAAAAACTACAAAATATATTTATTGTTGCTTATAAGCAACGTATTTCGGATTATCCGGCAATATTTTGGGCGGAAACGGGCTCTGATAGAGGCCTGGGTCGGCGCAGGATGCGGCGCAAACGCAACTAAAGGGTTATCAGCGGACAGAAACACGGGTAATGACGCATCGACCCGACAGAAAATCGAGGGGCTTGATCCACGGTCGCAGCCGTATTACCGCCGGGAGGTAATCCTCGCATGCTCGTGCGCGGGATTCTGTTTGCCCCACCCTAGACGAAACAGCCCGCCGGATGGCGGGCTGTTTCGTCGATTGGCTGGGGGACTAGGATTCGAACCTAGGTTGACGGAGTCAGAGTCCGTAGTCCTACCACTAGACGATCCCCCAGAAGCAGAGGAGATCCTAACGCTTGGAGAATTGCGGCGCGCGACGGGCCTTGTGGAGACCGACCTTCTTGCGCTCAACCTGCCTGGCGTCGCGGGTTACGTATCCGGCACGGCGCAGCGGCGAGCGCAACTCGCTATCGTACTCGATCAGCGCACGGGTAATGCCATGACGAATAGCGCCTGCCTGCCCGCTGATGCCACCCCCCTTGACGGTGACGGTAATGTCCAGACCGGTTTCCATATTAGCCTTCTGCAGGGGTTGACGCACAATCATGCGAGCCGTTTCCCGGCCGAAATATTCATCCAGTGGACGGCTGTTGACGGTGATACTGCCGGCGCCACTGCGCATAAAAACGCGTGCTGTCGAGGTCTTGCGGCGTCCGGTACTGTAATAGGTTTCACTCATTTCCGGGATTCCTGTAGCCATCGGCCTTGCAGCCATTCGGCATTTTCGAGATGTCGGTTAAATTTCAAGCGTCTTTGGCTGCTGGGCGGCATGCTGGTGCTCGGGACCTGCATAAACCTTGAGCTTGCGAAACATGGCTCGCCCCAGTGAATTCTTCGGCAACATGCCCTTCACGGCTATTTCGATCACCCGCCCGGGCGTCCTTGCCTGCAGCTTCTCGAAGCTGATCGACTTCAGGTTGCCTATATAACCGGTGTGGTGGTGATACATCTTGTCGGTTGCCTTGCGGCCGCTAACATGCACCTTGTCGGCATTAACAACAATTATATAGTCGCCGGTATCCACGTGCGGGGTGAATTCAGGCTTGTGCTTGCCGCGCAGACGGCGGGCTATCTCGGTCGCAAGGCGCCCGAGTGTCTTGCCGTCGGCATCAACGACATACCAGTCGCGATTCACCTCATGCGCTTTTGCTGAAAATGTCCTCATCAGGGTAACTCCAGACCTGCCCAATCAAAGAGCGGGGATGTTACAAAAGTCGCCTGTAACTTACAAGCATTGGTGTAATCAGCCGGTAGCGGAGTTCATCGCTGCCCTCCATCGCCCCGCGCTCCGCGACGATGGACAGGACATCCGTGTGCCGCGGGAGGCAGGATGGCGGAAGCGGCCGTCCCTGTAGGCAAAAAAAAGCGCGGTTTAGGTAACCGCGCTCAAAAGACCTCCTTGGGGGGAGGTGGAGGAGCACTGACTGGCTAAAGATAGGGGGGCAAGCCAATCAGCGTGTAAGCATTTTCTAATATACTTCTCTTCTTGTCAAGCGAAAGACCGGATCTATTTTACCTTGCACGCCACTATCATCAATTAACTGATTTTTATATATTTTTAGCGCCCCTTCCAGGCCAGTCACAGACCTCTCAATCTTGCCAGCCGGCAACTTACCCGCTGGAGTCCATCCAAAAAGAAATCAACTCACCATACACAGGGAACGCACGTGTTAAATCTTTTCGTGAAGGATTTTCTCTGCGTCCTTTGCGTCTCTGCGGTAAAAACGCTGATTATGCAAAAACACGGGTCAGATCTTCAGTCGCTCGACCACCCTGCCGTGCAGTAAATGTTCTTCGATAATCTCGTCCACGTCCTCCTGATCGACATAGGAATACCAGACCCCTTCCGGATAGACGACTATTACCGGCCCATCCTCGCAGCGGTCAAGGCAGCCGGCGGTATTGATGCGGATTCCCCCAGGACCGGCAATACCCAGGTCCTTGCTGCGCTGTTTGGCATAGTCGCGCATGGCGAGGGCATCATGGTGCTGACAACAGGCGCTGCCGTCTTCACGCAGATTGGTGCAGAAAAACACATGATAGCGATAATAGGACATGCAGTAACAATACCTGAGAACAGCGGCGGGGTAAAAAATCCCTGACTGGGAAGCAGTCTACCGATCATGTAATCTTGTCTTCATGACAAAACGAAATTTGACATTTTTCGATCGATGCATCGAACAGTTTGATCAGGGCGTCAAGACCCTGTTCGGCCAGCCATCGGGTTCCGGTCGCGCCAATCCGGGGCAATCGGTAACGGGAGAGGAACTAACGTCGATCGACAAAGCCGAGAGCACCTGCCTGATGAGAGTGAACCATGCCGGCGAGGTTTGCGCCCAGGCCCTGTACCAGGGTCAGGCGATAACCGCACGACGCAGCGAGGTGCGTGATCAGATGCAGCAGGCGGCCAGGGAGGAGAATGATCATTTGCTGTGGTGCCGGCAGCGTCTCGATGAACTCGGTGGACATACCAGTCTTCTCAATCCCCTCTGGTATACGGGCTCATTGCTGATCGGTGCGACAACCGGTCTGCTGGGTGACAAATGGAGCCTGGGATTCCTGGCGGAAACCGAGCACCAGGTCGTCAATCATCTACAGTCGCATCTGGAACGTCTTCCAGCAACCGACGTCAAATCCAGCGCCATACTCGTGCAAATGAAGGAAGACGAGGCCAGACACAAGGCAAGTGCACTGCATTCGGGAGGCGCGACATTACCCGATCCGGCAAAGAAGGTCATGACGCTGATGTCACGGGTGATGACCTTTGCGGCTTATCGCATCTGATCAGCCGGGCCGTTTATTTCATGCGCAGGCCGCGCTTCAGGTTGCGGCCGTAGAACATTTCCAGCATTTCACGCCTGACCTGCCTGTGTATCCTGCGTTGCTGGGCAAGTGTCAACTCATCCTTGCTGACGCCAAGCAGATAATCATCCAGCTTCAGATCTTTCAGCATCATCTTCGTGTGAAAGATATTCTCCTGGTAAACATTGACATCGATCATCTGATAGCGGTCTATGGTATCCAGCGACAGGTAATTCTGGATGGAATTTATCTTGTGATCGATGAAGTGCTTCTTGCCGCTGATATCCCGGGTAAACCCGCGAACCCGGTAATCCATAATGACGATATCCGATTCGAAACTGTGTATCAGGTAGTTCAGGGCTTTCAATGGCGAGATGCGGCCGCAGGTGGATACGTCGATATCGGCGCGAAAGGTGCTGATGCCATTATCCGGGTGGCTTTCAGGGTAGGTATGAACCGTAATATGACTCTTGTCCAGGTGTGCAACCACGGCGTCCGGCAACGGGCCGGGAGCCTCTGTATTCGAAAGCTGCCCGGATGTCAGGGGTTCTTCCGAAATCAGCATGGTCACGCTGGCGCCCTGTGGATCATAGTCCTGTCGGGCAGTATTGAGAACGGTGGCGCCGATAATATCGGCGACATCGGTGAGGATCTGGGTCAGACGCCTGGCATTGTAGGCCTCGTCGATATATTCGATATATTTTCTGCGATGGGCCGGCAGGTCCGCGTAACAGATATCGTAGATATTGAAACTCAGTGTCTTGGTGAGGTTGTTAAACCCGTGCAGCTTGAGTTTACGCATGTTACCAGCCTCCAGACATGAGGATATGAGAACGCCGCGGACGCTTGTCCGGCAAGCCGCACAACTGCCGCTGCCGCACTGGCGCGGGGTGAACCGCTGGATCCAGGCCCGGCTTGTCTGCAGTCCGGATCATACGGAATCGACACCTTCCTTGCCGGAAGCAACGATCTCGTAGTCATGGGTGATCTCCGCCGCCTTGCCGAGCATGATCGATGCCGAACAGTATCTTTCTGCGGAAAGCTGTACGGCCCGGGCCACCTGCTTTTCCGACAGGTCGTCTCCGCTGACAACAAAGTGCACGTGTATCCGCGTGAACACTTTGGGCGGATTCCCGGCCCGTTCGGCTTCCAGTTGAACGACGCAATTCGTGATCGGTTGACGGGCTTTTCCCAGGATGTACACCACATCAAATGCCGTACAGCCCCCCATCCCGAGCAGGAGCATTTCCATGGGGCGAATACCCAGGTTCCTGCCGCCACTCTCCGGAGGACCGTCCATAACCACGGCGTGGCCACTATCGGACTCCCCGACGAACATCGCGCCTTCGACCCATTTTATCCTTGCTTTCATCTGGCTCCGTAAATCCCGGAAAATTCGCGAGCGGCCAGGATGGCGAAACGGGCTGAACCCGGCACTCAAGAACCCGGCATATTAACCGATAAGGGTGTATGCACGGAATCCCACACACTGTCGATCTGGAAATGCCCCGCATCCCGGCGGGCCCGAATCCCTGCGTCCAGCGGTTCCTGGAACATTGTCACCGCCGCAAGTATCCGCCCAAAAGCGTCATCATCTATGCCGGAGACTCCCCGGATGTGCTGTATTACATCATCAAGGGCTCGGTCACCGTCCTGATCGAGGACGAGGAAGGCCATGAAATCGTGCTGGCCTATATCAACGCGGGAGGCTTTTTTGGTGAAATGGGGTTGTTTGGAGAACACCCCAATCGCAGCGCCTGGGTTCGCACGCGCAGTGATACCGAGGTCGCCGAGATCAGCTATAACCGTTTTCGGGCATTGGCCAAGGATGACCCGGATATTCTGCTGGAACTGACGGCGCAGCTCGCCACGCGCCTGCGCAAAACCAGCCGCATGGTCAGCAACCTTGCCTTCCTGGATGTCACCGGACGGGTTGCGCACACACTGCTGGAACTCTGCAAGGAACCGGACGCCATGACACATCCGGACGGCATGCAGATCCGCGTCACCCGCCAGGAAATCGGTCGCATCGTCGGCTGTTCACGCGAGATGGCCGGCCGGGTGCTGAAATCACTCGCCGAACAGGGCCACATCAGCGTCAAGGGAAAGACCATCGTGGTGTTCGGAACGCGCTGATTCACAATCAGCTGAACAACTCCATCAGCTTGTCGCCCGGCTCGGGAGACCTCATAAACGCCTCGCCGACGAGGAATGCGTTGACTCCCCGTGATCGCATCAATGCCACGTCAGCACGAGTGTGTATTCCGCTTTCGGTAACCACCAGCCGATCATCAGGAATCAGATCGAGCATATCCAGGGTAACCTCCAGGCTGGTCTCGAAAGTACGCAGATCGCGGTTATTGATGCCGATCAGCGGCGCCGGCATGAGCAGCGTGCGTTCAAGCTCCTCCATGTCATGCACCTCGACCAATGCATCCATGCCCAGATTGGCGCTCAATTGCAAAAGCTCTCGCAGCATGACATCGCCAAGCGCCGCGACGATCAGCAGAACGCAATCCGCACCCAGCACCCGGGCTTCATAGATCTGGTACGGATCGATGATGAAGTCCTTGCGCAGCACCGGGAGCGTACAGGCTGACCGCGCCGACTGCAGGTAGCTGTCGGCGCCCTTGAAGAAATCAACATCGGTCAGCACGGAAAGGCAGGCGGCGCCACCACGCTCGAAACTGGCGGCGATCTGCGCCGGATCGAACTCCTCGCGCAGCACACCACGACTGGGAGAGGCCCTTTTTACCTCGGCGATAACGGCGGGAAAATCCGCATCGATCTTGTGGTACAGGCTCGCCAGGAAACCCCGTGGCGAATCCGCATCCTCGACACGCTGGCTCAGCTTCCGCAGATCCACCGAGCGGTTCCGCTCGTCGATCTCCTCGACCTTGCGCGCCAGAATCCTTTTCAGAACATCAGGGGTCTCTGCCATATCTCTCTCAGACGGCATTCGACACCCGGATCAATTCATCCAGGGCCTCTCCTGCCTTGCCGTTAGCCAACACGTCGCCCGCCCGGGCCACGCCCTCCATCAGGGATGCCACCAGTCCGCACGCATAGATAGCGGCGCCGGCATTGAGCATCACGATATCACGCGCCGGTCCGGGATCGTTCTCCAGCACCCGCCGGATCGTGGCCAGACTCTGTGCGGCATCTTGAACCGCCAGCGTGGACAGTGAAGCGCGTTGTACGCCAAAATCTTCCGGCACAAGGGTGTAAACCGAAATACTGCCGTCTTTCAGCTCCGCCACCCGGGTTGGCGCACCGATGCTGATTTCATCAAGGCCGTCTTCGGCATGCACGACGAGCACATGCTCGCTCCCCAGTTGCTTGAGAACCTGCGCCAGCGGTTCGAGCCACTGGCTGCTGAAAACGCCGAGCACCTGGTTCGGTGCGCCGGCCGGGTTGGTCAACGGTCCCAGCAGGTTGAATATCGTACGTATTCCCATTTCCCGTCGCGGCCCGATGGCGTGTTTCATGGCGCCGTGATGCCGTGGGGCGAACAGAAATCCCACCCCCACACGGTCAATACAGGCAGCCACCTGTGACGGCGTCAGATCCAGCCGAACACCGGCCGCCTCAAGCACATCCGCACTGCCGGATTTGCTGGATACAGAACGATTGCCATGCTTGGCTACCCGGCCACCCGCGGCCGCGGTCACCAGCGCGCTGGCGGTGGAAATATTGAAGGTGCTGGCGCCATCACCGCCGGTGCCGCAGGTATCCACAAGGTGCGGTCCGGCCACCTCGACATGGGTTGCGAGTTCCCGCATGACGCTTGCCGCGGCTGCGATCTCGTCCACTGTTTCGCCCTTCATGCGCAGTCCGACCAGAAATCCACCGACCTGCGCCGGTGTCGCCTGGCCGGTCATAATGAGGTGCATCACCGACCGCATCTCATCCCCGTCGAGATTAACACGCTCGGTGACGGCACGAATGGCTGACTGCATGTCCATCAGATCCTCACCTCGAGTTATCAAGGAAATTGCGCAGCAGATCGTGACCGCAGCCGGTCAATATGGATTCCGGATGAAATTGCACCCCTTCAACCGCCAGCTCCTTGTGACGAACCCCCATGATCTCGTCGACGCCGCCGTGATCATCGCTCGTCCAGGCGGTAACTTCCAGACAGGGCGGCAGGGTGTCGGCCTCGATCACCAGCGAGTGGTAACGGGTCGCCTCGAAGGGATTCGGCAGCCCCTGAAACACCCCGGCGCCGCCATGGTGAATCCATGATGTCTTGCCATGCATGATTTTACGCGCATGGACAATCCGGCCCCCGAAAGCCTGACCGATACTTTGATGCCCCAGGCACACCCCGAGTATGGGGATACGGCCGGCGAACTGCCTGATGGTCTCGACGGAGACGCCCGCCTCGGCCGGCGTACACGGTCCTGGGGAGATAACGATTTTTTCAGGCTGCAGGGACTCGATTTCCTGCAAGGTGATCTTGTCATTGCGATACACCTGCACATCGGCGCCCAGCTCGCCCAGATACTGGACGAGGTTATAGGTGAAGGAATCGTAATTATCGATCATCAGCAGCATAGTGCTATCCATCCGGGCAGACCGTTCTCTCGACCGCTAGCCGGTCTCATCCTCTCCATGCAGTCGTACTACTTGACAGAGCGCGAATTCTTTACGCGTGGACGTTGCCTAGGACCGTACCCGTGCGGATTCCAGTCCATGGCAGGCCATCGCAACCGCGCGAAAGATGGCCCGGCCCTTGTTGAGCGTCTCATGCCACTCATTGGTCGGAACCGAATCCGCCACGATCCCGGCTCCGGCCTGAATATGCAGGGTGCCATCCTTGATGACGGCCGTACGAATAGCAATGGCGGTATCCATATTACCCGACCATGACAGGTAACCGACAGCGCCGGCGTAGATACCGCGTTTCACCGGCTCCAGCTCGTCGATGATTTCCATGGCGCGAATCTTGGGAGCGCCGCTGACCGTGCCGGCCGGGAAGGTTGCCCGCAACACATCGATTGCGCTCATGCCGGGGCGGATATGACCGGTCACATTGGACACGATATGCATAACATGGGAATAACGCTCGATCACCATTTTATCCGTCAGTCTGACACTGCCGGTTTCACACACACGGCCGGCGTCATTACGACCGAGATCGATCAGCATCAGGTGTTCAGCGAGTTCCTTGGGGTCCGCCAGCAGTTCGGCTTCCAGCCGCAGGTCGTCTTCCTCATCCTTACCGCGGGGGCGGGTGCCGGCGATCGGCCGTAGTGTAACCATGCCGTCCTCGAGTCGCACGAGGATTTCGGGTGACGAGCCGACGACATGGAAATCACCCAGATCCAGATAAAACATGTAGGGTGAGGGGTTCAGACTGCGCAGCGCGCGGTACAGATCCAGCGGCGCCGCCCGGTAGGGAATCGACATGCGCTGCGACAGCACGACCTGCATGGCGTCGCCCTCCAGAATGTAGTCCTTGATGCGATCGACCGCCGCCTCGAAACCGTCCTGCGTGAACCCTGATATGAAATCGGCTTCCTGCACCGCCCGGCCCGGCGTGACAGCCTCCTTGCCGTATTCGAACACTGTGGTACGCAACTTGCCCGCCAGTTCATCCAGCCGCCGCTGGCCATGTTGCAAGGCGTCCTCCTGCGCCGGGTCGACATGGATGATCAGGAGCAATGTTCCGGCAAGATTGTCGAACACCAGCACCTCCTCGGACACCATCAGCAGAATGTCCGGGCAGCCGATCAGGTCGGAGCGATCCAGGCCGGAAAGGCGCGGTTCGATATAACGCACGGTATCATAACCGAAATAACCAACCAGGCCACCGGTGAACCGGGGCAGACCGGGCAAATCCGGCGCACGGTAACGCCCCTGAAATGCCTCTATCCAGGCGAGCGGGTCCTCACTGGTCAGTGACTCGACAACCTCACCCTGCCGCAACAGGGTGAGGTCATTACCGCCGATCCGCAGCACCGTCGAACACGGCAGGCCAATGATGGAATAACGCCCCCACTTCTCACCGCCATGAACCGATTCCAGCAGATAGGAATAGGGCCCGTTGGCCAGCTTGAGATAGGTACTGAGTGGCGTATCCAGGTCCGCGAGCACTTCGCGGGAAACGGGAATACGGTTATAGCCCTGGTCGGCCAGGATCTGAAACTGCTCTGGTGTCATTACGATTACCTTCGAGTATACCGGTGAGTACAGGACATCTATGCATCAGCACGCGGACTCGCGCCATCGGCTGTTGCGAAAATGCTGTACCCGGTACTGCTTTCCGGTGAACCGTATGAACATTCAGGCCGCCTTGTCCAGCAGGGGAATGATCGCGGTGAGATTATCAATGACGGCATCGGGTTCTGCGTCACGGATATCCATGCCGTGATTGTAGCCGTAACTCATACACACGATCTGGAACCCCGCGGCACGCGCTGCATGTACATCGCTGACCGAGTCACCGATCATCAGTGAAGACTGCGGATCGACGCCAAAAAAACCGGCGGCGTGCAGCAGCGGTTCGGGATCGGGTTTCTTGCCGGGCAAGGTGTCACCGCTGATAACAATGGAGAAATCATCGAACACACCCAGGTCCCTGAGCAGGGGTTCGGTGAACTGCGCCACCTTGTTGGTCACACAGCCCAGGGGATAACCGGCGGCCTTGAGCATGTCCAGCCCTTCACGCACACCGGGATAGAGGCAGGAGCGTTTCGAGGTATTCCTTGCATAAAGATCGAGAAACACGGGGTTGGCGCGAGCAAAATCCGCCTCCGGTGGTTCCCCGTCGAGAGCCCCTGTCAGGGCGCGTTTCACCAGGCGCTCCACGCCATTGCCGACCCAGTTCCTGACCTGCGCCTCACCGCAGGGAGCGCGACCGAGTTGCTCCATCATGGCGTCAATACAGTAGGCCAGATCCGGCACGCTGTCGACCAGTGTCCCGTCCACATCGATCAGGATCATCGCCGGGTTTCTGATGCTCATAGTCAGTTCATCCTTACCCGAACCACCGGTTCAGCCTACGGCTTTGGCGATTTCGGCGCGCATGGCGGTAATCGTCGCCTGGTAATCCTTGGCGCCAAAAATAGCGGAACCCGCCACAAAGGTATCCGCACCGGCAGCCGCGATCTCGCCGATATTGTCAACCTTCACACCGCCGTCGATTTCGAGCCGGATGGGATGTCCACTCTCGTCGATGATCCGGCGCGCTTCACGCAGCTTGCCGAGCGCTTCACGGATAAAACTCTGACCGCCGAATCCCGGGTTCACCGACATCAGCAGAATCATGTCGACCTTGTCGATGACGTATTTCAGGTAATCCAGTGGCGTGGCCGGGTTGAACACCAGGCCCGATTTGCAGCCATTATCACGGATCAGCTGCAGTGAACGATCAATATGTTCACTCGCCTCCGGATGGAAGGTGATATAGGTCGCACCGGCCTCGGCAAAATCCGGAATGATACGATCTACGGGTTTGACCATAAGATGAACATCGATGTCGGCGGTAACGCCATGCTTGCGCAATGCATCGCAGATCAGCGGACCGATCGTCAGATTGGGGACGTAGTGATTGTCCATGACATCAAAGTGCACGATGTCGGCGCCGGCGCTCAATACATTGGTGACTTCCTCCCCGAGGCGGGCAAAATCCGCCGAAAGGATGGAAGGTGCGATCTTGTAATCGGCCATGTTGTTGTCCTCGTTCATTATTCCAGATGATCGTAGATTAAAAACAAACGCAAACTTTACCCTAACGGGAAGTGATTTTCAGCTTTATTCCACCATCGCACCAGCCCCGCATGAATGGCCGCAATCTGACCGGATCCGGAATCCCAATTGAAACAGCCATGTCAAGGCATTGATTCTAATGTTCTATCCGGAATCGCTCCAGACTCACCGAACGCCTTTGTCGCACACATACATGCCGGTTACGCGGAAACAGGTAGTGCTCTATATGCTCTGGAATAAACCTGCAGCATGGCGCCGCTGATACGCGCATTTCCAGTGCCGGCAAAACAGCTTTGAGGGCACCGCCTCTTTTTCATCTTGCCATCGGTGCAAACTGGTTCTATAAATAGGCTTAACCGTCCAGGAATGACAGCATCGCCGGGCTACTATTGTCAGCCTGATCGCAGACAGGACCACAAGGGGGGATTCATCCAATGGCAAACGAATTTCAACCACGAATTGGCGACTGGTATCAGGATATCAGTGGTGAGAACTTTGAAGTTGTTGCCATCGATGAAGACGAGGCCACGCTGGAAATCCAGTATTTCGACGGCGCCGTTGAGGAGATCGATTCCGACTCCTGGTATGAAATGGAGATCGAACCGATTGAGCCGCCCGAAGACTGGTCGGGTTCTCTGGATATCGAGCGTGAAGATTACGGCGTGGATCTGGAGCTGAATTCCCGCAAGGATCACACCAATCCGCTTGACGAAATCGACTAGCCCGTCAACCGCGGCACCTCATCGTTTCCTGCGCCAGTAGGTTTTTTCCGGACGCGTGTCAGCGCCGATCTCCCCGTGACCTCAACCCTGGCAGGCGCTTGCCGTTACCCTTTCTGTAAGCGACAAGAAATTCCGCTACGACTGGAGGCATATCATGAGCGTTATTTACGACATGGCAAGTGGCAGGACCGAGTCACTACCAGCTGAAAACAACATCGCCACCGTACCTGATGAGCCCATTCCCGCGCTGGCCGTACGGGAACTGAATTCCGACGGAACAGACAAACCGTCGGCGGACTTCTCAATTCAACTGGTACACGCCTTGTTAAGGAAAGGTTAATACTCCCCGGGCAACAGCGATCGGCGCTTTTGAAGGCACCCGTCGCTAAAGCTTCCTGTCGTTTCACGCGCGCGTGCAATCCCTGATCAGTCCCGAATTAATCCTGTAACAGCATCGGTAACAAACAGAACCACTTCGCCGGCCTCTACTGCCGTTGGCAGCGGCGTCAGACGATCACCGGCACACGGCCCGTACACACACGCCGTCCGCGATGCGGAACAGTGCACCTGGGTGGCGCACTGGATATATTCGCCAGTCAGGTCTAGAAACCGGTCAGGCACCCAATTTAGCGGGCCGCCGATATGCGGACAGTTATTGTGGTAACCGTAGACATGCGTCCCCCGGCGAACCACGAGGATGTCCGACATCTCTCCGGCAAAGAGCACAGGGAATCCCCGGCTACCGGGGTCCTCCAGATCATCTAGCCGGCAGAGTCGGCCGCGCGGGTCAGGACGGGATGTCATGTTTTCCTGAAAGCGCCGCCGGCCAGTCCGTCAAACCCGGGCTGGCCGCATTTCCTCCCCGCCAGCACACATGCCTGGCGCAGTATCGTGACCGCATCCCGCTGCGCAAGATAACCGTCGATGACGCCGGCATTGAAGGTATCGCCGGCGCCCAGGGTATCGACGACCCTGCGCGGGGTATGGGCTGTCTCGCGCGCAAACCGCCCGTCCCTGTCCAGACTCACGGCTCCCTCCGCACCCCAGGTACAAAAGAGGTCTGCGTCGGGAAATTCCCGGTGAACCGAGTGCAACAAGGCGGCTGGTTCCTTGTACCCCCGGCTTGCGGCATAGGTCTGGGAAAACAGCAGGACCTGCGCCAGCCCGAACAAATCTTCGATGCCGGTGCGTGGTTTCTCGATCTCGAGCGAACATGGAATGGACGGATACCGCTCGCGGGACCAGTGCAGCATGGCCTGCACAGATTCCACGTTACGCCCCTCGAAATGCAGCCAGTCGAAAGTTTGCAGATCAAGCGAGCTGAAATCGGCAAGTGAATATTCCGGCAGGTCACGGAAATGAATGATGGTGCGTGATCCCGTCCCGGCATGCAGCAGGATGGTTGAGACCGGGACACTGCCGGACCCTGCAAGCCGGCTCGCGGCGGTATTGACCCCGCGAGTCTGCAGATCCTCCCGAATGAAATTCCCCTCGGCACTATCGACCAGCATACCCGCCCAGCTGCAGGCGTGTCCTAGCTGACTGAGGACGATCAGGGTATTGGCGGTATT
>Ga0210144_1000868_pt1 | contig 13872 bp, 12 predicted proteins | sample Muzzi_PWA_D2_FD_185532 | JGI IMG/M metagenome (GOLD analysis project Ga0210144, IMG submission 185532) | Wetland microbial communities from San Francisco Bay, California, USA, that impact long-term carbon sequestration - Muzzi_PWA_D2 (SPAdes) | ecosystem: Environmental > Aquatic > Marine >...
GGCGGCGCCGGCCGAACTGGCCGCGCGCTACCGCGCCGCCGAGGCCGCCGCCCGCGACGCCCGCCGCGGCTTCTGGCAGGGCCGCGCGGGGTATTGATTGTCCCGGGGCCCGCCCCCGGCCAGGCCGTGCAAAGCTCTCGCAGAACGATAAGGCCGACCGGTTTCTCGCCACGCCAGTCGGTCGCGGCCGAGGCTCGTGCAAATCGCGCCAGCGGCCGCTCACGGCGAACGTCGGACTCTCCGGCGGCCGGCCCGACACGTCCGCATGTCCCGAAAACCGGGCATTCCGGATGCCGCGGGCCGACGGCCGGAATCGACCCGAAGCGAACCCTAGATTGAACCGAAACGAGCGACTCTCTCCGGCCTCAGAGCCCAGCGATCGAAGGCGCTTCGGCGCGCGTTTGCGTTGCCCGCCAGCGCGTCGGATGGGCCGGCCATCAGGGCAATGTCCGTCGGAACGGGGTCGCCGCGGCAACGCTTGTCGTCCGCTTCCCGAGGGTGCAGGGTCCGTGGCGGCTGCACAGGATGACACGCATGGCCGACCCCGAGCGAATCAACGCCGATCAGCTTGCCTTCTGGAACGGGGCGGGCGGCCATACCTGGGTGGCGCGGCAGGCGCACACCGACATCACTTTGGCGCCGGTGTCGGCGGCGTTGCTCACCCTCGCCGCGCCGCGCGCCGGCGAGCGGGTGCTGGACATCGGCTGCGGCTGCGGCGGGTCCACGCTGGCGTTCGCGCGCGCCGTCGGGCCCGACGGCCGCGTGGCGGCGCTGGACATCTCGGCGCCGATGCTGGCCGAGGGACAGGCGCGCGCCGAGGCCGCCGGCATCGCCAATATCGATTGGCTGCAGGCCGACGCCGCCACGGCGACGCTGGACAGATTCGATTTGCTGGTGTCGAACTTCGGCTTGATGTTCTTCGGCGACCCGGTGGCGGCCTTCGCCCACCTGCGCCGCGCCGCGGGCCCGGGCGCGCGCATGACCTTCGTGTGCTGGCGGTCGCTGGCCGAGAACCCGTGGTTGGCGGTGCCGATGCACGCCGTCTCTCTCCACCTCCCTCCGCGGCCGAAAGCCGACCCGCAGGCCCCGGGAATGTTCGCCTTCGCCGATCCGCGGCGCGTTTCTCAAGTCCTCACCGCGGCCGGCTGGGCGCCGCCGCGGCTCGACAAGCTCGACCTCGATCTCGACATCGCCGCCGGCCGCGGGCTGGACGAGGCGGTGGCTCAGTCGACCAAAATCGGCGCCGTCAACAGCTGGCTGCGCGGCCAGCCGGCGGAGGTCGTCGCCGCCGCCATTGCGTCCATCCGCGAAGCTCTGGCGCCGTATCAGGAGCGCACGAGCGTGCCGCTGCGCGGTGCGATGTGGCTGGTCAGCAGCGCGCCCGCCTGAGCGCGCGGCTCGGTTCAGCTATCGATCGCGTCCAATCCAGCTATCGATTGCGTCCAAGACGTTTCGATTGGTCTTGAACCACATCCGCCGCGCCGGCCCCCGAAGCATGACGGCGGACTATTCCGCCAAGCCGGCCTCGCGCAGAGTCTTCTCCAAGCGCCGCAGCGTTTCCATGTTTTTGTAAGGCAGATGCTCGCCGTACTTTGCGATCGAGAACGAGGGATCGAGCTCCAGGATGTCGCCGGCCAGCCTTTGCGCCTGCTCGCGCCGGCCCGCGAGCACGTAGTCGCTGCACAGGATCAGCCGCGCGTCCAGGTCGTGCGGACTGAGGTTCATGCCATGCTTGGCCGCGGAGATGGACCTCGGAATATCCCCGCTCTCGCGATAGGCGGCCGCCAGCAGGGTGACGAGCCATGGCGGATAGACGGGGGTGTGCCGGATCGAGTCCTTGATTCGGGCGATCGCTTCCGACGAATGCCCGCAATAATGCAGGACGTATCCCAGAAAGCCGATCGCAGTCGGACAGTTGGGGCGACGCGCGATGGCCTCCTGGCAACTGGCAAGGGCTTCGGCGTGGTTGCGGTTCAGCAATTCGGCGGTCGCCAGGACGACATGGGCGAGCCCGTTCGTGACCTCGAACTTGAGCGCCTTCTGGGCCCATCGCGCGGCCTGCATCATCGAGGCCTCCCGCGAATCGGCCCAGCCCCTGAAGGCGTCCGCCCAATGCGAGAAGCACACGTAGGTCGGCCCGGCCGATGAATCCGGTTGCAGCCGTGCGACGCTCTCGAAACAACGCCGCGCCTCCGCGTTGTCGTTCTTGGTTCCCTTGTAGAAATGGTAGAGGCCGCGATAGAAGCCCTTCAGCGCTTCCGGGTTCGTGACCGTGCTTCTGAGCATTTCCTTTTCGCCGCTCAGCAGCTTGACGTCGAGCGCCTTCACCACCTCGACGGTGATGTCGTCCTGCACGCCGAAGCCATCGTCGAGGACGCGTTGGTACTGCTCTGCCCAGACGGCCTGCCGGGTCACGGTGTCGGTCAGCTCCACGGTGATGCGCGCCTTGTCGCCCGCCGTCTGGACTGCACCTTCGAGGATGTAGCGAACCCCCAGTTCTCGCGCCACCCGACCGGGCGTGGCGTCGCTGTCGCGATACTTCGCCATGGTTCCCGGGGCGATCAGGAAGAGCCCGGCCAGCTTGACCAGCATGGCCTGTATGTGGAGGCGAATGCCGTCGGCCAGGTAGTCTTGCTGCGGATCGCCGCTGAGGTTCTTGAACGGCAGGATGGCGATCGAGGGCGTCTCCGGAAGCGGCAGCTCGTCGCCGGTCGGTATGACGTCCGCGAGCGGTTCGGCCTCCTCGTCGCACTGGATGACGAAGACGCGCCGCGGCTCGGCAATGTTCTTGAACCGCTGCTCGCCGAAATCCTCGAAGGGGAAGCCGACCTTGTTCTTCACCTGGTCGTGGACGGTGCCGGACACGCAGACCGTGCCGGGCGGCGCGAAGCCCTCGAGCCGCGCGGCGACGTTGACCCCGTCGCCCAGAATGTCGTCGCCCTCGACCGTCACCTCGCCGAGGTTGACTCCGATTCGGAACGCGATGCGGCGCGCCGCAGGCGCGCCCCGATTGCGTTCCGCCATGCCCCGTTGGATCGCGACGGCGCACTCGACCGCAGCCACCACGCTCGGAAACTCGACGAGCATGCCGTCGCCCATCAGCTTGACGAGGCGTCCGTGGTGCTCGGCGATCTGTGGGTCGATCAACGCCTCGCGATGGGCCTTGAGCGCGGCCAGGGTGGCCGCCTCGTCCTCGCCCATGAGGCGGGAATAGCCGACAACGTCGGCGGCCAGGATGGCGGCGAGACGGCGCTGCATGGGGTGCGACCTCCGCCGCCATGGTAACGTCGGGGGGGACGGCTTTCCATAGCTGCCGTGGCCGGCTCGAATCGCCGCTGCCGGCAGCAGGCGGCGGGCCGGCCGGGCCGCCGGTTTGAAAGGCCGGATTGCGGGCGTCGTAGACGACCAGCGCGTGCCCGCGGGTCGCGGGTCAGCCTCGCCCTCGCGGTGCCGCTCGGCCCAGGTCCACAGGCCCGCCTGAACCGCCACCAGGGACGCGGCCGGCTCTCCGCTGCCAGGCCAGGGCGGCGGCAGCGCATCGCCAATAGGCGGGGGGCTCCCCTGGCCGGACCGGGGACAGCCCAGGCACGCGGCTCAAGTGCGACGCCCGGCCACCCGCCCATGCCATGGGCGATTTCTACGGCCCGGAGCGCCCCGCACTGGATCGCCACGCCGGTTCGTGTCGATGCGGCCGTGGCGAGATGAGGCAAGGCCGGGACCCACCGCCCTGCCACATGGAACCCGGTCCCTTCTGCGGCGTTGTCCAACGGCGGGCTGGCATGAAAGACCGAATGGGGCCAATCGAGCAGATATGGCGAAACAAGCGCAGCGAGGGCGTTGGAACCCGCTCATGTTGGCGCATCGGGAAAAGGAGGTTCGGACCTCGGACGACGGCCCGCCCGGCGCGCTTGGCGAAAGGTCGAGGGTGCGATTTGCGGCGGCGCCGGCCGTCTTCCTTGAGACATGGTGCCGCCGGCGGTCCATTGCCGTGCCCGAAATCGCGAACTTGCGCCTTGGGACGAGTTGGGATTTTCGGAAGATCCTCCATAGCGCGCCTCGGCTTCGGTTCGGAGTCTTCCGTGTGCCCCGCAGCACCCGCGACGAAAGCACGATCCGCTTGCGGCTCGTCGGGCGCGGGGCGTTTCGGGATCCGGATCGGAACTTCGTCTGGACAACGCCAGAGCGCTGGGATGGCACCGCGTCGGCAGCGGCCGGGTCCAGGGCAAGAACTCCGGCGCCCTGTGCGATCGGATTCGGCAAGAACGATGCCCCCCGGCTTGCCTAAGGCACGAGGACGAGCACTGCCGCCCGCGCACGCCGTGTTTCATGGTGGCGCGTTCGGATCATGAGAGCTCCGCGGAGCATCGGCAACGTGCTTGCGACGGTCCCGCTGCTGCTGCTGAGCGGTTGCAGGCTGGTGCACACTCCGGTGCTCAACCCGCAGGGGCCTGTCGCTTTGGCCGAGCGCGACCTGCTGTTCACCGTCGCCGGGCTCATGCTGATCGTCGTCGAGCTCGCCTGGACCGTCTCCGGGTACCCGACCGACGCGCCGACGCCGGGTGTCGACGGAGTTGAACGGCTGGCGGCGCTTGGCAGTCTCGCTAGGAGAAATATTCACAGACAATGATAGGGTCCTGGGCAAATTCAACCGCGGCTAGCTGCTCAAATGGAAGAAATTCTCGGAGTCAGAGGCTCGGCTCTTATGCTTGAAAAAGGAAACACCACTGACGGATAATCGCCCGTATTGTGGTTCACAATTTATCGCCGAAGACCGAGAGATTTTTTGAGACCCGGAACTTAACACTTTTCATGTCTAGGCATAGTGCTCAATATACAGGAGAGGCAGAGGCAAGAACTAACGACCTAAGAAGAATCTTTCCACGGACTGGCGCATCCAAATAATCGAAGAGGCCGGCATGGCTAGGGCGAGTGGTTTTACCAAGCGTCGCGTTACGGTTGATGGGTATCCGGTGATTACCTACTCCGCGGGATCGGGAGAGGAAAGTGTCCTCCTTCTCAACGGCGGGCCAGGTTTGCCCTGCGACTATTTGCGCGACCCGCACGCGCAACTCGTGGAACACGGGTTCCGAGTGGTGACCTTCGACCAACTTGGTTGTGGCGCCTCCGCCAAACCGACCGACAAGTCGCTTTGGACCATCGAACGCTATGCGCACGAAGTGGAGACCGTACGCGAGGCTCTGGATCTGGGGCCCGTCCACCTGCTCGGCCACTCCTGGGGCGGCTGGCTTTCGATAGAATATTCTCTAACCTACCCAGATTCTGTAAAGAGTCTGGTTCTGGCCGACACCTGTGGGGACATGCCGCATCTGGCCGAAGAACTTAATCGGTTACGCGAGGCACTGGGCAGCGAAACCGTAAAGATGATGATTCGTCACGAGGCGGAGGGCACGCTCGATCATCCCGAATATCAAGCCGCCATAACCATACTGAACTATCGCCACGTATGCCGGCTCGACCACTATCCGGCGCCGTTGCAGCGTTCCTTGAGCGACTGGAACATGAACGTCTACGGCACCATGCAGGGTCCGAACGAGTTTCTCTATACGGGTAATCTCAAAGATTGGAACCGGATACCCGATATGCACCGCATAAATCAGCCCACCCTTATCGTCGTCGGTATGCATGACGAACTGACTCCCGCCTGCGCTATGCGCATGCATCAAGCCCTGCCCAACGCGCGCGTCGCGACCTTCAAGAACAGCTCCCATACGCCCTTCTATGAAGAGCCGGGTGAATACTTCCCTGTTCTGATCGACTTTCTAAGTCGACAGGCGAAGCGCCGGAGCGCCGCTCGACCGCGCGCGGCAAAGAAATCGAAAGCGCGGCGTCACTGAGGTCAGGGCTTCTTAGGGATGCATCGGTTCCGCTTCGTCCTTTTCCGGCCAATTCAGCTGATCCCTGTGCTGCTGGGCATCAGCGTGGTCACGTTCGTCCTGATCCGCATGATTCCGGGCGACCCCGCTCGCATCCTTCTCGGCGTGCGTGCGACGCAGGAGGCGATCAATGCGATTCATAGGCAATTCGGCCTGGATCAGCCGATCTATATCCAGTTCGTCTACTTCCTGGCAAACCTGGTTCAAGGGGAATTTGGACGGTCGATCATCTACCGCGCACCGGTCCTCGATGTCGTATCCACCCGAATTGCTCCCACCCTATTTCTTCTGATTTATGCGGTCGTTCTCTCGGTCACGATGTCGGTTGTCTTGGCGAGTCTCGCCGCAACCCGTCGCGGCCGGTTCCTTGACCAAGTAGTGCGCCTGTTCTCGAACATTGGTCTCGGTTTGCCTGCCTTCTGGGTGGGGATCGTCCTAATCATGTTTCTTAGTATTCGTCTCGACCTATTTCCGGTCTCTGGTTACGGCGAAAACTTCATCGATCGTCTCTATCACCTTTTCCTTCCTGCTCTCACTCTGGCCCTTGCTCTGGCGCCGGTCCTCACGCGCAACTTGCGCGCCAGTCTGATTGCCGAGGGCATGGCGGATTACGTTACTGCCGCACGCGCGAAGGGCGTGCCAAGTCGAGCCATATTCCTGCATCACATCCTTCGAAATTCTTTGCTGCCCACGATCAACCTTCTTGGCGTCAACGTTGGATGGCTGATTGGAGGAACGGTCGTCGTGGAGACGGTTTTCTCGGTTCCCGGGATGGGGCAGCTCATGGTCGCGTCGATATTCGCTCGCGATTATTTGGTGGTTCAAGCGGTGACGTTGATATTGGCCCTAGGCGTCGTATTGACCAATCTTCTGGTCGACATCGTCACCGTGGCCCTCGATCCGCGCGTTTCGACATGAGTGTGGCGGGAACGATCGCGGCCGCGCAACAACGCTGGCGGCGCGTACCCGTAGTTGCCGGAATTGGCTTTGCCATCATTCTGGCGTGGGTCGTTGCGGCTCTCGCGGCGCCCTGGGTTGCTCCTTTCGATCCGATTGCTCAGGATCTGTCGGCGACGCTTCAACCGCCCGGCGGGAGCCATTGGCTGGGGACCGACAACTTCGGCCGCGACGTCCTCTCCCGGATAATCTGGAGTGCACGAATCGACCTGCAGATGGGTGTATTTGGCGTCCTTTTCCCTTTTCTGATCGGGACAACGATCGGCGCTCTTTCCGGCTATGCCGGCGGGTTAATAGACACGCTGCTGATGCGTCTACTCGACGTCACAATGTCGTTCCCCTTCTTCGTGCTGATTATCGCTATCGTGGCGACGCTCGGCCCGGGACTCATCAGCTTTTTCATCGCGCTGGCGCTGGTCGGTTGGGTGTCTTATGCGCGCCTCATTCGCGCGCAATTCCTCGTCATGAAGGAGGCGGATTTTGTGTTGGCAGCGCGCTGCTTGGGCTATGGGCACGCTCGTATTGTCTTTCGGCACATCCTGCCCAATGCGATCATGCCAGCCGTAGTGTTCTCGATGTCCGATGCGGTGATCGATATCCTTCTTGGTTCGTCGTTGAGTTACCTAGGCCTCGGCATACAACCGCCAACGGCCGAGTGGGGCGTTATGATCGCCGAAGGGCAGACCTTTATTGCCTCTGCGTGGTGGATTTCGTTTTTCCCGGGACTAGCCATCATATGCCTTGCCATCGGCTTTAGCATGCTGGCCGACGGTTTTGCCGAGCATTTTGGAATTTCAGAGTAAGGCCAGTGGCGCTTCTAGAATTGAAACACCTGACGGTCGCATTCGGAAAGGGCGACTTGACGAACCCGGCGGTGGATGACGTCTCCTTCGCTGTCGATGCTGGGGAAGTCATGGGCCTTGTCGGCGAAAGCGGTTCCGGGAAGACCGTGACGTGCCGCGCAATGTTGCGCCTGATGCCGCCTGGGCTGCATCACCGAATTTCTGGTCAAGCCATTTTCGACGGAAAGGATCTCCTCGCTACAAGTGAGCGCGAACTGCAGAGTCTCTATGGCAAACGGATCGGAATGATATTTCAGAACCCGTCGTCGTACCTTGATCCATTGAGTAGTATCGGCCAACAGATCGCCGAGCCGCTGATTTACCACGAGGGGCTGAGCAGACGAAACGCCCGCGCGCGCGCTATCGAGCTTCTGCGCCAGGTCGGAATCCCGGATCCGCGTCACAATGTCGACGCCTTTCCCCATCAATTCAGCGGCGGTATGCGTCAGCGTGCCATGATTGCCGCGGCGGTCGCGTGCCAGCCGGATCTTCTCATCGCCGACGAGCCGACGACTGCGCTGGACGTTACCGTCCAGGCGCAGATACTGCGACTGCTCATGGAGCTGCGCGACCGTACGGGGTTGGCGATTGTGCTGATCACTCATGACTTGGGTGTTATTGCCGCGACCTGTGACACGGTCGCCGTCATGTACGCTGGACGTATTATGGAGCGGGCGACCAAGGGCGAGCTGATACGCCATCCGCGGCATCCCTACACCGCTGGATTGATTCGCTCTCAGCCAAGCCGCGCCCGAAAGGGACGTCCGATGCCCTCGATCGAGGGGCAGTTGCCTGACGTGAACAGCCTTCCGAAGGGATGTCGCTTTCATCCGCGATGCGCCTATGCCGAGTCGCTGTGTCGCACTGGCGTCGTGGCGACCGAGCCGGCCGGTCCCGACCATTTGGTCGCCTGCGTGCGTTGGCGCGAGCTGGAGTTTGCGGCATGAGCGCACTTCTAGCGATCGACAATCTGGTCGTGACGTACCGCTCAAGCGGCACCCTTAGTCAATGGCTGTCGCGCCAAGCGGCTCCGCGCATTCGAGCTGTGGATGGGGTAAGCCTTCAACTCTTCAAAGGCGACAGTTTTGGCCTGGTCGGCGAGAGCGGCTGCGGCAAGAGCACGCTCGGCCGTGCCGTCTTCCGTCTTACGCCCGCTGCGTCGGGCACTGTCCTGTTTGACGGCAAGAACGTGCTGACGATGAGTCGCAGGCCACTGTTGGAATTTCGTCGTCGCGCGCAGATGGTCTTTCAGGATCCCTTCGGCTCGCTCAATCCGCGCCTGACGGTGTTCGAGACGCTATCCGAGGTCCTGGAGGTGCACAACGTCTGTCCCGCTAACCAGAGGCGGGACCGCGTTCTTTCACTCCTGCAGCGGGTCGGGCTATCGGCAGCGCTGGCGGACCGGAAAGCCCATGGGCTTTCCGGGGGCCAATGCCAGCGAGTGGGCATCGCACGCGCGCTCGCCGTCGGGGCCGAATTGATCGTAGCGGACGAGCCGATATCGGCCCTTGATGTCTCGATCCAGGCCCAGATTCTCAATTTGCTGGGCGAGCTCCAGCGGCAAGGCGACCTCACGCTGCTGTTGATTGCGCATGACCTTGGTGTGGTACGCTATCTGTGCCAGCGAGTCGCAGTCATGTATCTGGGGCGAATTGTCGAGGAAGGGCCCGTCGAACGTGTGTTCGATGACCCGTGCCACCCCTATACCCAATCCCTCATTGAGGCCATTCCGCGTATGAGTCCGGACGCCGGGGTTCCGGGCCAGTCGATTCAGGGCGAGCCGCCGAACCCTCGCGAGCGTCCCGAGGGCTGCCCGTTTCATCCGCGCTGCCCCAAAGCCATGCCCGAATGCAAATCCGGTTTGCCTCCATCCGCCCGGGAGGTGCGGGGACGTCGGGTTTGGTGCCTCTTGTATCCAGAATCGACTAATGCGCCCCAATCGGGCACGATAAAATAATGACCTAGCGCACGTAATTTGGCGCGAGGACCAAAAAGGCTGTCGACAGTACAGGCCCAACAAGGGAGACAGGGCATGAAACTTGGACTCAGACTGATCAAACTCATAGCGGCGACTGGCCTTCTGGCCATTGTCGCCACGATTTCAACCCAGGCGTTTGCCGGTGGCACGCTGCACATCGCTCGCGAGCAGGACAACACGACCTTCGACCCGATCCTGACCATCCAGAACGCCGATATCTGGGTCATGGACAATATGAACGCGGGCCTCGTGCGCGTGACTCATGACGGCACGGGACTAGAGCCGGATCTGGCCGAGAAATGGACCATTTCAGAGGACGCGAAGACTTATACCTTCACCTTGCGGCCGAATCTCAAGTTCAGCGACGGCAGCCCCCTCACTGCTGCGGACGTGAAGTTCAGTCTTGAACGGTTGCGCGACCAGAAGGACTCCGTGATGGCGGCGATGTATAAGATCATCCCGGACATCGAAACGCCTGACGATCGCACGGTGGTTGTAAAACTGGACGAGCCGTCTGCGCCGTTCCTCTCCACGCTAGCCATGTTTGCCGCTTCGGTAGTGCCGGAAAAGGCTGTAAAAGCCGAAGGGGCCGATTTCGGTCTGAAGCCGGTGGGCGCTGGCGCGTTCAGGCTGAAGGAATGGCGGCGCGGCGATCGCGTTATCCTGGAGCGCAATCCCAATTACTGGGAAGCGAGCCGGGTCAAGCTCGATGGCGTCGAATGGCTCTATGTTCCCAATGACAACACTCGGATGCTGAAATTGCAGGCTGGTGAAGTCGATGCCGCGATCTTCGTACCCTTCAGCCAGATAGATAGCCTGCAGAAGGATCCCAACATTCAAGTACACCTGGATCCTTCGAGCCGAGAGGACCATCTCCTACTCAACCATGGGCACAAGCCGCTCGACGACGTAAGCGTGCGCAGAGCGGTATGCATGGCGATCGACCGTGCGGCAATCGTAAAGACGGTCCTGTTTGGTCACGGCAGAGTGGCCAATTCGTTCATCCCAGGCGGCGCGCTCTATTACAACCCCGACAATCCGACCTGCAAATACGATCCCGCAGGAGCAAAGAATCTGCTCGCCGATGCCGGTGCCACGGGTGCCACTTTCAAGTTCCTGATCGCGGCCGGCAACAGCATCGACGAGCAGACGTCCGTTTTGATCAAAGACATGCTTTCCAAAGTCGGACTCAACGTAAACATCATGAAGGAGGAACAGGGCCAGGAGTGGGATTCGACCGTCGCCGGCGATTATGACCTGTCGCTCAATTACTGGACGAACGACATCATTGACCCGGACGAGAAGGCGACGTTCTCCGTCTACGGCAGGGACGAGAACAAATCCTATTACACCAATTACTACAATCCGAAGGTGGCCGACCTGGTTGAGCAGGGGCGCCGTGAAATGGACCCGGCCAAGCGTCAGGCGATTTATTACGAAATCCAGAAGCTTGCTTCTCAGGACGTGAACTGGGTCGACCTTTACTACAGCCCGTTCCGCAACGCATCGCGCAAGAACGTCAAGGGTTTCTACCAGAACCCGACCGGACGTTTCATGCTCGAGGACACGGAGATCATGCAATGAGTGTTCATAGATCCGATTCCGGAACTTGATGGATCTGGTGCCGTCAGGGGCGAGATTGACCGCGCTCTGCCGATGGCATTGGATTCGATGGTCGCTCATCGGGAATCGGCGACCGGACAGTCACTTTAGCGGCGAGTACTCGATACCGAGATCAAGGGCCGCATCGCGGGATCTGTGAAGCACGGCCTCGCCGGGGTACGGAAACGTAGCCTCGGCGGGGCCGATCGTGACTGCCGGGGGCGAAGTTCTCCTCTCGGCCGGTGCCGGCACGACTTCGTCGCCGATGCCCACCGATGCGCCGGTTGGGATGAGGTGACTTTGCGGAGTGAAGATGATGACGCTTGCCGGCCTATTGGCCATGTTTCATGTATTTAGTCGATCTTAATACAGCTGCAGCGTTGCATCATCGCACTTCAAAGAGCCCATCAGTCGTGCGCTCTCAGCGCGACGCCTCGATTTTGCAAAATAGACGTGCGAAGCACCGGCTCGGCCAGGCACCCCATCTGACGATGTCGAGCAAAGAGCGGGGTGCTCGAAGGAAGCGTCAGACTGCGATCCCGCGCACAACCGGCCATTAAGCGGCCGAGCCAACCCCTAGCCCTTCGAGATTCGAGAACGGTGACCTCGGCGTTCCGCGGCGCGAGGCAGCCTATCGCAATTTTGGGTGGCGGGCTTCTTGCGCTCGCAAGGACCCAAGACGCCGGCCAGTCCGACACCGCGGAAAGGCTTCGCGCGCTCCATTTGAATCTTCCGAAGTCCCGTCCCAGTGAAGGCGCAGGATGGCGGAGGAAGGGGAACTGGTATCAAACCCTCTCCGCCGAAATTCCCACACAGGTTCAAATCCTGGGCGCGATCCGAAATTTGGTTTAATCCTGCGGTCCGGGTACCGCTGTACGCAGCGATCGCGACCGCGAGACCTACCTAGGGGCGCTAAATTTGATGCGGCAAACAGACTGACTCTCTCGCCTTAACGTCCGGTTTCGGGCGTGCAGCGGACGTGCTGTGCCCGCCGCCTGGATTTCCGCAAATAGCCATTTCCGGTCATAGCTTCGCCCGGGAACAGAGCCTGCTATCGGCCGAATTCCGACATGCGACTTTCCGACGGCTCAAGCTTCCGAGGATGCGAAAGCGACGTTGCTGGAGAGTCGGCGACCGACCGGCCCAGGGCTACGATTCAATCTTGCGCCTGCGGCCCGGACTCCGGCCGATTGCCACGTTCGGCCATAAACTGATCGAACTCGGCCCTGTCCTTGGCCATGCGCAACCGCTCAAGGTATTCCCGAAACGCGTGATGCTTCTCTTCGAGGCGCCGGAGGGTTTCGGCGCGGTATTCGTCAAACGCCCGGTTGCCGCTTGTTCGTGGCTGGCCCAACCTGTCCTTACCGAATATTAGATCCGAACCAAGGAATGGTGCAGCCCACCGAGATGAGGGACGGATCGGATCCGGCCATCTCGTCGGACGGCCCGAGGGAGTGGAGCGTCTTTGCCTAGGGACAAGTGCGTGCGGGTGCCGTTGTAGTAGTCGGCATAAGCGTTGAGCACGCGGCGCAGATGCGCCTCGCCAAAGATGATCACGTGGTCCAAGCACTCTCGTCGGATCGATCCGATCAGCCGCTCGACGTACCCGTTTTGCCACGGCGACTGGGATGTCGTAGGTCGGTCTCGGATACCCATGGCTCCGAGGCGTCGCCTGAAGACCTGTCCATAGGCGCCATCGCGGTCGCGAATGAGGTAGCTGGGCGCCGTATCCCAAGGGAAGGCCTCCAAAATCCGGCGGCCAATCCAATCCGCCGTCGGGTTAGCGGTGACAGCGACGTGAACCAGCCGACGCCGGTCATGACGCAGGACAACGAGGCCGAATAGCAATTTGAAGGCCGCCATGGGAACCACAAAGAAATCGACCGAGACAATGCCATCGGCGTGGTTTCTCAGAAAAGTTTTCCAGGACTGAGAGGGTGGACGTCGCCCCTTGACCATGTATGTGGCCACGGTCGACTGCGCCACCTCGATTCCCACCTTCAAGAGCTCACCGTGGATCCGTGGCGCGCCCCACAGGGGATTGGCTATGCTGACTTCACGGATGAGCTCCCGGGTTTCCTTGGCAATCGGAGGCCTGCCCGGCGCTCCTCTAGATTTCCTCCGCCAGAATGCCTTGACACCCCGTCTGTGCCATCGCACGACAGTTTCCGGCTTGATGATGACCATTGAGGCCAGGACACCCGGCCAGAACCGATAGAGCCAGACGAAGAGAAATCGATCAGAATTCCGAAGCGGCAACCTTTGGGGAGCCTGGCGGCGCACGACGTTGAGTTGGTGGCGCAGCGCCAGGTTCTCAGCTTCCAACCGCTTGCGCGACCTGAACACCGAGACGAGACTCCACCACAGCGCTCCGACAATCCCGAACATCGGTTCGGATCATGTCACAGCCCACCGAGTCGCGACGAGTCCGGTCCGGATAGAATTTTCGGTAATGACAGGCCCAGCCTCCGCATCAGCTCAGATTATCGCCAGGCCATCCACGCGCGTGCCGCCGTGAGAATTCGAAACCGACGGTCACCTGTTGGCGAGATCAAGCAACGCCAGGGCCAGGACACGGGCGCCGGCTGCCAAGTCATCC
>Ga0210144_1000870_pt1 | contig 13868 bp, 14 predicted proteins | sample Muzzi_PWA_D2_FD_185532 | JGI IMG/M metagenome (GOLD analysis project Ga0210144, IMG submission 185532) | Wetland microbial communities from San Francisco Bay, California, USA, that impact long-term carbon sequestration - Muzzi_PWA_D2 (SPAdes) | ecosystem: Environmental > Aquatic > Marine >...
AGAAGCACCGCGTCGAGGACGCCCTGCAGGCGACCCGGGCGGCGCTCGAGGAGGGAGTCGTGCCGGGTGGCGGCGTGGCGCTGCTCAACGCGCAGGATGACCTCGACCCCGACAAGCTCGACGACCCCGACGAGGCGACCGGCGCCCGCATCGTCCACCGGGCGCTGGAGGAGCCGACCCGCCAGATCGCCGAGAACTCCGGCCTCGAGGGCTCGGTCGTCGTCAACGATGTCCGCGACCTGAAAGCCGGCGAAGGACTCAACGCCACCACCGGCGAGTACGGCGACCTGATCAAGGCCGGTGTGATCGACCCGACCATGGTGACCCGGTCGGCGCTCCAGAACGCCGCTTCGATCGCCAAGAACATCCTCGTCACCGAGGCGGTCGTCGCCGAGCCGCCCGAGAAGGAGGGCGCCGGCGCCGGCATGCCCGGCGGAGGCGGCATGCCCGACATGGGCGGCATGATGTAATTCGCCGCAACAGGCGAGTGTTTTTTCGAGGGGCCCGGGCGACCGGGCCCCTCTGTCTACGGGGTCGCTTCGGTCTTCTTCGGCTTCGGCGGCAGCGGCGGGTAGACGCCGGTGTTGTATTCGGCGTACTGGATGAAGTTCGGCCGGCGGAGCTTCAACCGCAGGGTGTTGGTGGTGCGCGGGTAGAGGCTGAGGTTGTAGGGGTTTTCGGCGCCTTCGCCGAAGCCGTCGTAGTAGACGAACATTCGCACCCGCGGCCGCTTCGCGGTCCAGGCGACGAGCTGCTTGACGAAACGCGGTTCGTCTTCCCCGTAGACGGCCCACTCGGCGACCGCGAACGGCTTGCCGCGCCAGAACTTGCCGTGGAAGAAGCGGTTGAGGTCTTTCCAGACGGGGTACTGGGAGTAGAAATCGGTGCCCACCCAGTCGACCCAGCGCCGCCCCGGCCAGTAATTGCCGGGGAAGTTGCCCTTGACCCGCGGCGAGCCGCCCGGCAGCGGGCTCCAAACGGTGGCGATCGGCGCCGCCGGCAGGACGGTCGGCGGCGGCCCTTTGGCCCGTTGCACCGGCGGCAGGCCGATTTCGGCCAGGGTGGCGTCGATCCCTTCCAGGGTGTTGCCGCCGCGGACGATCGTGACGATCCGCCGGAATGCCTGCTTGTACCAGAGGGGCGCGTGTTCGCCGCCTTTCTGGCTGCCGTCGCAGTTGACCGCGGACCAGACGTTGAGGCAGCGGTTGGGCTCGCCGAGCGGCCTGATGTAGGCGAGCAGGCCGTATTTAGCGAAGAAGTCGTTGAGCTGGAGCAGGTAGTCGTCGCCCGCCCCGAGCGCGATCTGCTCGGGGGTGATCAGCTCGGTCAGCGTCTGGTCGTCGGCGGTCGAGATGTGCAGGATCGGCCGCGTCCCGGTTTCGCGCCACCGTTCGAAGGCGTTGTTGAGGCTGTTCCCCCAGGGGTGGAAGGTCTCCAGCAGCGCCGGGTGCTTGTCGAGCAGGGTCGCGAATTCTTCGTAGTCCTCGACCGTGCCGCGGTCGCTGACCCCGAAGAAGACGCCCGGCTTCGGCGGAACCAGGGTTCGGGCGGACGCCTGCCCCGCGCAGAGCACGGCGAGGACGATCGCCAGGATCGCCGCGCCCCTATGGCTCCGCCAGGACATCCCCCATCCTTCTCGGCTCCACTCCCAGCTCCTCCACGTCCGCGCTGCCGCGCTCGGTGGTCATCGAGACCTCCATCAGCTCTGCCTCCTCCCAGGTAGCGAACACGGCCTCGCCGAAGACGTTGCGGAGCGCGATCAAGCCGGCGCGGACCAGCGGCAGCGGCAGGTGGACGAGCGGTCGCGGCCGCCCGGCGACCCTGCTGACCAGGTCGGACATCTGGTCGTAGCTGAGCGTTTCCGGTCCGGCCAGCTCGTAGCGGTCGCGCTCGCCTTGCTCCAGCGCGGCGAGCGTGCAGCGCGCGGCGTCCTCGGCCCAGATCGGCTGGAAGCGCGCCTGCCCGCTTCCCGAGACCGGCATCACCGGCAGGAAGGAGAAGCGGCGCAACAGGGTCACCCAGGGGTCGCTGCGGTCGTAGACGAGCGACGGAGCGAAGACGATCGTCTCTAGTGGCGAGGACGCGACGGCCCGCTCAGCCAGCCACTTGGCGCGGAACAGGCGCGTGCGCTGGGCGGCGGCGGCGTTGAGAGCGCTGAAGAAGACGAAGCGGCGCACCCCGCTGCGCTCCGCGGCGCGCAGCAGCCGCACCGTGGCCAGGCCGTTCAGCTCCTCGATCCGGTGCGGCGGCTGGTCGCGGATCGTCGCCGCCAGGTGGACGACGGTGTCTACCCCGCGCAGCGCCTGGCGCACCAGATACGGGTCCGACATCTCGCCGAGGTCGCCGAGCGCGATCTGCACGTCGACCCGGCGCTCGCCGAGCCGCCGTGCCTCGCGCACCAGGCAGCGCACGTCCTCCCCCCGCTCGAGCAGCAGCGGCAGCAGCCGCGATCCGACGCTTCCGGTCGCCCCGGTCAGCAGCAGCATCGTCACATCATCCCCGAATCCCTAAAATGTCGGCTCGCCGTTTGGTGGGGGCGGAGCCCCGCCTGGCACCGAAAAGACGACTTCAGGAGAAAGCCTCGAATGACCTACGTCATCGCCGAGCCGTGCATAGGCACCAAGGACAACTCGTGTGTCGAGGTCTGCCCCGTCGACTGCATCCACCCGACCCCGGACGAGCCCGACTACGACGAGACCGAGATGCTCTACATCGACCCGGACGAGTGCATCGACTGCGATGCCTGCGTCGAGGCCTGCCCGGTCGATGCCTGCTTCGCCGAGGACCAGCTCCCCGCCGAGTGGGCCAAATACGCCGAGATCAACGCCGACTACTACAAGAGCAAGAGCGCCGCGTAGCCCCGACAACCACCTGAGCCGCCCCCGACGGTCGAAGGCGGCGAGGCTAGGTCCGCGCGCCGCTCTGGATGACCGGGAGCGGGGTGCCGCCGACCTCGGCGGGCTGGGCGCTCGGGGGGGTGCTCTGCAGGACGGGCAGCTCCTGCGGCGTCGCCGCGACGATGCCGCGTGCCGCCTGGCGGATCGCCTGGGAAGCAGGCGAGTCCGGCTCGTCGACGGCCAGCGGGGAGCCGCCGTCGGCGTGCTCGCGCAGCGGCTCGGATAGCGGCACCTTGCCGAGCAGCGGGATGTCGAGGTCGTCGGCCAGGAGCTGACCGCCGCCCTCGCCGAAGATCGTGAAGCGCTCGCCGTCGGGCGTGGTGAAGCCGGACATGTTCTCGATCACGCCGAGCAGCTCGAGGTCGAACTTGAGGGCCATCTCCGCGGCCCGCCGGGCGACGCTCTGCGCCGCCGGCTGCGGCGTCGTCACAAGCACGAACTTGGCTTGCGGCAGGAGCTGGGAGAGGGTCATCGAGACGTCGCCGGTTCCCGGCGGCAGGTCGAGCAGCAGGTACTCCAGCTCCCCCCAGGCGACGTCCTCGAGGAACTGCTGGATCGCCTTGTGGAGCATCGGGCCGCGCCAGACGACCGCCGAGTTCTCCTCGACGAAGAAGCCGATCGACATCACCTTGACGCCGCCGGCCGCCTCCAGCGGCAGGATCTTGCGCTCGGCGTTGACTTCCGGTTTGCGGTTGACGCCGAGCATGCGCGGGATCGAGTAGCCGTAGACGTCGCAGTCCAGGGCGCCTGCCGAGTGCCCTTCGGCGTTCAGCGCCGCCGCCAGGTTGGCTGTCATCGTCGACTTGCCGACGCCGCCCTTGCCGGAGGCGACGCAGATCACGTTCTTGACCTGGGCCAGCGCTCCCTCCGGCAGCTTGCCGCGGCCGAGCGTCTGCTGCAGGTTGCCTTTCTCCTCGTCGGAGAGGACGTCGAAGCCGACCGCGACCCCTGTCACGCCGTCCAGCTCGGAGACCCGCTGGGCGACCGCCGTTTCGAAGTGGGAGCGGATCGGGCAACCGGCGGTGGTCAGCGAGACGACCACCTCGACCCGGCCGTCGTCCTTCACCTCGATCGAGCGGACCATCCCCAGCTCGACGATCGAGCGGCGCAGCTCCGGGTCGATCACCGCGCGCAGCTTCTCGGTCACCTGCTCCTGCGTTGGAAGTGGCATCGGGAGTCATTCTGGCAAACGACGCGCGGCTGGCGAGCGGTGCGGAACACGGACGTTCGCGGCGAGGGGGGAGAGAATCCGCCGCTGCGCCCTTGGTCCTCCAGATGCCGTCGAGCGAAGGAGGGCCGATGCCGGGGATGCGCGTTGGATTGGGCCGGGCTGTCGCGCTGGGGATCTGCCTGGCGCTGGCGCTGCTGCTGCTGGTCGCGGGCAAGGCGGAGGGGTGGCTGTTCGACAACCTGCCGCCGACGGTCGCCTTCGCCGTGCCTCCCGGCGAAGGGGTGCCGGCGACGGTCGAGGCTGAGGTCGCCGACGCGCAGTCCGGGCCGGCGCGGGGCGAAGTCCACCTGCGCCGCCTCGGCACCGACCGCTGGGTCGAGTTGCCGAGCAGGCTCGAAGCGGGCGGCGCTCCCGGGGTCGATCGCCTGATCGCCGCCATGCCCGATCGCCTCGACCCGGGCACCTACGTCTTTCGCGCCGACGTCGTTGACGCAGCCGGCAACGCCGCCTCGACCACGCTGCGCACCGATGGGAAGGAGATGGCGATCCGTACGTCTGCGGCGTCCTCCGGGCGGGACGACCCGGCTGCGCCCCCGGCGTCGGCGGAGGCGGCGCCTGCGGGAAAGCGGCGGCCGCGGGCGAGGACACGGGTCTTCGCCCGGCTCGGCTGGCGCCGCCGTGGCGGCCCGCGAGTCACGGTTCCCTTCCGCGCCGCGGCAACCCTGTCCGGGCGCCTCGTCACCGCTGCCGGCGCCGGTCTCGCCGGCCGCAGCCTGCGAGTCGTCTCGCGCCCCTCCCCAGGCGCCTTCGCCCGCCGCCGCGTCGATGCGATCGCCACCGGCCCGCACGGCGGCTTCCGCCTGGCGCTGTCGGCGGGGCCGTCGCGCCGTATCGCCGTCGCCTACGACGGCGGGTCGCGGTGGGCGCCCTCGCAGCGGCCGGGCCTGGCGCTGCGGGTGCGCGGCGCCGTTCTCCTGCAGGCCGCGCCGCGAACCCTGCAGGTTGGCGAGTCGCTCCGCCTGCGGGGCCGCGTCCGCGCTCGCGGCGCGTCGCTGCCCCACCGCGGAAAGCTGGTCGCGATCCAGTACTACGAGGCCGCTGCCCGCCGCTGGCGCCCGGTGATCGTCGTCCACAGCGACCGCAGCGGCCGCTTCCACGCCGCATACCGGTTCCGCTACGTGACCGGCAGCGCCACCATCCGCCTGCGCGCCACCGCCCTTGCCGAGGAGCGCTGGCCATACGCCCCCGGCGCCTCGCGGCAGGTCACGGTTCGGGTGCGCGGGTGACGGCCCTGCTCGGATAGGGTTGACGGCCGTGTCGCAGGCGACCCTCTACACGAATGCCGGCCCGATCGTGCTCGAGCTGCACGATTCCGACGCGCCGAAGACGGTCGAGAACTTCCGCAAGCTCGCCGCCGACGGCTTCTACGACGGGCTCGTCTTCCACCGGGTGATCGCCGATTTCATGATCCAGGGCGGTTGCCCGGAAGGAACCGGGCGGGGCGGCCCCGGCTACACCTTCGAGGACGAGATCAACGAGCACAAGATCGTCCGCGGCGCGCTGGCGATGGCAAACGCCGGGCCTGACACCAACGGCTCGCAGTTCTTCGTGGTCACCACCGAGGCGGCGCCCTGGCTGGACGGCAAGCACACCGTCTTCGGCGAGGTGGTCGACGGGATGGAGACGGTCGACGCGATCGAGTCGACCGCGACCGACGCCTCCGACCGGCCGCTCGAGCCGCAGACGATCGAACGCGTCGAGCTCTCCGAGTAGCTACGCCCCGAAGCGGGACCAGAAGCGGAGCCACTGCCGCTCGGCGCCGATGCCCGCTTCCAGCGAGACGCGCGCGCCGTCAGGCAGCGTCTCTCCCGCCTGCTCCATGATCTTTTCGTACTCGGCCAGCTTGGCCCGGTGCGCCGGCGCCTGCTCCGCCGCCAGCAGCTCGGGATCGGCGCCGAAGAAGACCTTGAGCAGGGCCAGGTCGCGCAGCTCGGAGAGCTCCGCGGTTGGCTCGGCGACCCAGTCGCGCATCGCCCTGCGCCCTTTTGCTGTGATCTTGTAGTGGCGCCGCCGCCGCCCGCCCTGCTCGCGGCGCTCGCTCAGGTATCCGGCTACCGCGAGGCGCTCGGGCTCGGTGTAGAGCTGGGCGTGCTGGAGGGACCAGAAGTTGCCGAGGCTGGCGGCGACCATCCGTTTCAGGTCGTAGGGGGTCGCCTCGCCGGCCGCATCGAGCAGGCCCAGCACGATGTAGGAGGTCGGGGTGAGGCGGGTCTCGCTTGACATCGGGGCAGCGCTGATGCTATCTCTTATACGGTCTAGGTTGAACTATCGGATCGGGAGGCTGACGATGCCGGAGCCGCAGACCGTATCCCGCCCCGGCTACCGGGTGGGCCTGACCACGCTTGATTCCGAGGTCGAGGTCGACTCGCTGCCGCTCGAGGGGTCGATCCCCGAGTGGCTGACCGGGACCCTGTTGCGAAACGGCCCGGCCAAGTTCGAGGTGGGCGAACGGCCGCTGCGGCACTGGTTCGACGGACTGGCGATGCTGCACAAGTTCTCCTTCGGCGGCGGACGGGTCTCCTACGCGAACCGCTTCCTGCGCAGCGACGCGTACCGCCAGGCCGAGCAGGGGCGGATCGCCTTCAGCGAGTTCGCCACCGACCCCTGCCGCTCGCTGTTCAAGCGGGCCGCGACGCTGTTCCGGCCGCAGCCGACCGACAACTGCAACGTCAACCTGACCCGGCTCGGCGACGAGTACGTCGCGATGACCGAGACCCCGCTGCCGGTCGCCTTCGACCCGGACACCCTGGACGCGCTCGGCGTTGCCTTCACCCCGCCCGGGATGCACGCCACCGCCCATCCCCATCACGATCCCGAGCGCGACGAGCTGATCGCCTACGTGACCCACTTCGGCCCGCGCTGCGAGTACCGAATCTTCGCCCAGCGCGACCGCCACCGGCAGCGGCGCATCGCCTCCGCGCGGGTCAAGGAGCCCTCCTACATGCACAGCTTCGCGCTCACCGAGCGCTTCGCGATCCTCGCCGCCTTCCCGCTCGTCGTCAACCCGCTGCGGCTCGCCGCCGCCGGCCGTCCGTTCATCGAGAACTACGAGTGGAAGCCCGAGCTGGGAACGCGCCTGCTCGTCTTCGACCGCGAGGACGGCGCGCTGCGGGGCGAGTACGCGGCGGAGCCGCGCTTCGCCTTCCACCACGTCAACGCCTTCGAGCGCGGCTCGGAGCTGGTCCTCGACCTGGCCGCCTACGACGACGCGTCGATCGTCGACTCCCTGTACGTCGACCGCCTGCGCGAGGCCCCGCCGCCGCCCTCCGCCTACGCCCGCCTGCTGCGCTACCGCGTCTCGCTCGACGATCCCCGGGTTGAGGAGGAAGAGCTGAGCGAGGTCAACCTCGAGCTGCCGCGGATCGACTACCGCGAGCGCAACGGGCGCCCCTACCGCTACGTCTACGGCGCCGGCGCCCACCCCGACGGCGACGCCCCAGACTTTCTCGACCAGCTGGTCAAGCTCGACGTCGAGGGCGGCGAGTCGCAGGCCTGGTTCGAGCCGGGCTCCTACCCGGGCGAGCCGGTCTTCGTCCCCTCGCCCGAGCCGGACCGGGCCGAGGACGACGGCGTCCTGCTCTCAGTCGTGCTCGACGGCCGCGACGCCCGCTCCTACCTGCTGGTGCTGGATGCCGCCAGCCTCACCGAGCTAGGCCGGGCCCGCGTCCCCCACCACATCCCCTTCGGGTTCCACGGGCAGTACTTCGGCTGAGCCGCGATGCCCGAAGTGGACTTCGGGCAGCAGCCGGTCGAGCCAGCCGGGCAGGTACCAGGCGGCGCGCCCGGTCAGCCGCAGGAAGACGGGCAGCAGGGTGAGGCGCACCAGGAAGGCGTCGAGCAGGACGGCGACGCCGAGGATCACCCCCATCTCCTTCGGCGGCAGCGGTCCGGAGAGGGCGAAGGTGAAGAAGACGGCGACCATCACCGCGCCCGCGGCGAGGATCACCCGGCCCGAATGGGCGAGGCCGCCGACCATCGCCTTGCGGGCGTTGCCCGACTCCTCCCAGTGCTCCCGCGCGGAGGAGAGCAGGAAGACGGTGTAGTCCATCGCGATCGCGAAGATCATCGCGAAGAAGAAGATCGGCCCCCAGGCGTCGAGGAAGCCCTGCGATTCGAAGCCGAGCAGACCGGAGAGGTGGCCGTCCTGGAAGATCAGCGTCGCTACGCCGAAGGCGGCGCCGGTGGCGAGCAGGTTGGTCAGCACCCCGATCGCCGCGATCAGCGGCGCCTGGAAGGCGACCAGCAGCAGAAGGAAGCCGAGCGCCAGCACGACGCCGATCGCCAGCGGTGTCTTGCCGCTCAGCGCCGCTTCGAGGTCGTGGTTTTCGGCTGCCGGCCCGCCGACCAGGACTCCGTCGGGAAGCGCGGCGCGCAACCGGTCCACGGTGTCCCCGAAGGCCGGGGTGGAGGGTCCGGCGGCGGGGATCGCCTCGGTCAGTGAGAGCCCGCCAGCGGGACTGGTCTGCGCGGGCAGCGCCGCGGCGACGCCCGGATCGGAGCTCAGCACCGACGCCACCCGGCCGGACTCGGAGCGCGGCGAGACGACCTGCAGGGCACCGGGAGCGCCGGGGCCGAAGGCGTTGACGACCTGGTTGTAGCCGAGGCGCGAGTGGTCGCCGCTCGGCACCACCTTGATCGACGGCATCCCGGTCTTCAGCCCGAGCACCGGCAGCGCCAGGACGAGCAGCGCGGCCAGCGCCGCGCCTCCGAACAGCAGCGGCCGGCGCCAGAGGCGTTCACCCCAGCGGGCGAAGCGCGGTGAGCGGTGGTCGCTGCTGTGCGCCCACGGGAGGCTCAGCTTGTCGACCCGCGGGCCGAGCTTGGCCAGCACCGCCGGCAGCAAAGTCAGGGTCGCCGCCAGCACGAAGAGCACCGAGATCATGATCCCCAGCGACATCGAGCGGAACGCCGGGCTGGGGACGAGCAGCACCGCTGAGAGCGAGATCAGCACGGTCAGCCCGGAGAAGAGCACCGCCTTGCCTGCGGTGTCCATCGTTATCCCGGCTGCGTCGGCGGGCGAGAGGCGCTGGCCGAACAGCGCGTTGCGGAAGCGCATCACGATGAACAGGGCGTAGTCGATGCCCAGCGCCAGGGCGAACATCAGCGCGAAGTTCATCGCCCAGATCGAGATCGGCGAGAGCAGCGTGCCGAGGTACAGCACGCCTGCCGAGGCGATCAGCCCGACGATCGTCAGCATCAGCGGCAGCCCGGCGGCGACCAGCGAGCCGAAGGCGAGCACGAGGATCGCCAGGGTGACCGGCCAGGAGAGCAGCTCGGACTTCAGCATCGCGTCTTTGTTGGCTTCGTTGAAGTCCGACCACATCCCGGCGGCGCCGGTCAGGTTGACCTCGACGCCGTCTGCGGCGGTCGCGGCGAGCGGACCCTTGAGGTCGTTGGCCGCGGCGACCATCCGGTTCGGGTCGCGGGCGGCGCCGGCGCGGATCACCGCGGTGTGGCGGTCGCGCGAGATCGAGACGCCGGGACGCGGCGGGATCACCCGGCTAACCGCCGGGTTGGCTCCGAGCAGCCGCTCGGAGCGGCGCAGGGTGGCGCGGAAGGCCGGGTCACCCGCGGTCAGCTGCGGCGAGTGGACGGCGACCTGCAGCGCGTAGGCGCCGCCGCCGGCGAAGGCGCGGTCGACCTGTTCGCGCACCGCGACCGACTCCGAGCCGTTCGCCTGCCAGCCGGCTCCGGAGAGCGCCGTCTCGACCTTCGGCGCCAGCGCGCCGAGACCCACCGCGATCACAGCCCAGGCGGCGAAGACCCAGCGCGGCTGGTTGGCGGCGAAGCGGCCGAGCCGGCCGACCGGCCCGAGCCGGCTCACCGGTCGCACGCTGCCTTGATGCCGAAGCGGCGGCGCAGCACCAGCGAGCTGGGGCAGTTGCCAAAGGCGACATAGGCGAGCTGGTTGAGCGCGACGAACCCGGTCAGCAGCAGGAACCAGGGGCTGACGAGGGCGCTCAACACGGCGCTGAGGCCGACCATCGTCCCGGCCATCAGGAAGAGGATCCGCTCCAGCGGCCAGCGGCCGGCCGGCTCCTGGGAGGCGGAGCCGGCGTTCGAGGCGGGAGTGCGGGGAGCTGCAAGGGTCGGCATCGCTATCCTTTCTCTTACGATTTACAAGTTAACAACTTAACAGTTGTGAATAGGTAAGATAGCAGACCGAGAGGTAGAGAGCGATGGCGATGAAGAGCCCCCTCGAGAACGATGCGGCCGAGCTGATCGCCCGCCGCTTCCGGGCGCTGTCCGACCCGACCCGCCTGCGCATCCTCGACCTGCTGCGAGTGCGCGAGGAGGCCTCGGTTGGCGAGCTGACCGAAACGCTGGACTCCTCCCAGCAGAACGTCTCCAAGCACCTCGCCGCCCTGCACACCGAGGGCTTCGTCAGCCGCCGCAAGCGGGGGACCAGGACGCTGTACCGGATCTCCGACCCGGGGGTTCTCGAGCTTTGCGACCGCGTCTGCGCGGGGATCGAGTCGCAGCTCGCCGAGCTGGAGGCGCTGCTGAGCGGCTGACCCGGCGTGGGCTCGATGCTCAACCCTCGGTGCGTTCGGCCCGGCGCTCACGCAGCCGGCTGCCCGGCCGCCAGAGGGTGACCAGCCGCGCGACCAGGGTGACCAGGAAGATCTGGCCGATCATCATCTCCAGGCCGGAGAGCATCCGGCCCGGCTGCCCGGCCGGCACCAGGTTGCCGTAGCCGGTCGTGGTCAGCGTGGTGAAGCTGAAGAAGAGGAAGTCACTGCTCTGCGGTTCGCTCAGGTGGCCGAAGAACGGCGTCCCCTGGATCCGCTCGACCGTCCCGTAGAGGAAGGTGAAGAGGAGCCCGAGGATCGCGTAGACGCTGATCGCGCCGAGGATCGTGCGAGAGTCGACCGCATCCGAGATCGCCACCCGGTACAGCACGGCGAGCATCGCGGCGGTCAGCAGTGTGACCTCGAGCAGCGCGCCGGCGCTCAGCCAGCCGCGCGCCCCGGTGATCGCGGCGACCGCCGCGAGCGCGATCGCCAGCCCGGTTAGGCCGATCGCCGCGCGGACGATCCGCGCCGGGGCGTGGGCGCTGACCAGCGCCACCAGAGCCGTCCCGGTCCCCGCGCCAAGCTCGATCACCGCAGGCCAGCCATGGTTGTCCAGCAGCGAGGCGAGCACATACGTGGCCAGCACGAGCAGCAGCACCAACCCGAATGCATCGCTGGCCCGCTGGGCACGCCGCAACCACCGCTCCCGGTTCATCCCTGAGAGTTCGGCCGCCTCGGCCGCGTTCCTGCTCCTCCCGCCACGCGCCACCGCCCAACCTGGAGCGGAGGGGGGTGGGATTCGAACCCACGCGACCGCATGCAACGCCTCAGGTGAACATCGTCCGCCAAAGTGAAGCGCCGGAATCTGCGCCCCCAAACACCCACTACTACACAACGATCCAGGCTGCCGTCAACAATTCGGAATCGGGAGCTTGGGTGCTTATCGAACCAGGGGCGGGTCGTCGGCGATCGGCCTGGCGTTGAAGTCAGCTCCGGTGGGCGCCGACCCTACGCCGCTTTCGTGTTGAGCGCGTCGAGCACGGCGTCGATGTCGCACGGTGCTGCCTGGTTATAGGGCAGCTTCGAAACGAGCGGTGATACCGGGCAGGTGTCCGTGACTGCCATGTAGAACAGGCCGGCACCGACCCCCGCCGCGATCCACTTCGCCGGGGGGAAGAACCGGCTCGCGAGCACGCTCGTGATCGCGACGGTCCCCGCTCCGAGTCGAACTTGGCGGTCGAGCGCCCAACGCTGCTTGCCGCTGCTCGTCAGCTCGCCTTGCGCCGCGATCCAGGCGTTCATGCCACCGTCCAGAATGTGGAGCGTCGACTTCCCTTCCGCCGCGAGCCGCTCGCGCGCCTGGCTCGCGCGGCTGCCCGACTGACAGACGAGCACGACCGGATCCTCGACCAGCACGAACTCTCCGACGTGCTCGACGAGCGTGTCGAGCGGGACGTTGTACGACCCGGGGATGTGCGCGCTCTCGAACTCGCCTCCGCTGCGCACATCCAACACGCGGACCATCGGATCCTTCTGCAGCTGTCGGAAGGTTGCGACGTCAATCGTGTCCATGGCGGCGATGGTAAGGCACGGTCGCCGAGCGGCGGGCTGACGATGGCCTGAGCGGCCCCGCGCCCGACGCGACGGCGGCGGAGCCTTTCGACCCGACGACGGTCGTCACGTTTTCCGTGGCCGGGAGTCGCCTCGCTTTGACCTGGAACCTGAGGCGGCCGCCCCCCCTCAGCGCCCTGCCGCTGATCCGGGCAGTGGCGAAGGTGCTGCCGGAGCCGCGGGTCGTCTTGATCGCGAGCGGGCGGCCGCGGCGCATCAGCACGAACCTGGTCGGTTTGATGCGGTAGCCCGGTTCTTCCCAGGTGAGGGTGACGTCCACCGACTTCGTGCCCCTTGCGATGCCGGCCCCGTGAGGCCGGACCTGTCCCTGGTCGCGGAAGGTGTCGACGAACGCCCGCGTCCTGAGGCAGCTGAGCCGTTCGTTGATCCTTTCGGCCACCTGCGGCAGCAGTTCGCGCCGGTCTTCGACAGGGTAGAAACCGCCGCCTGTGTCGGCGGCGATCTGTTTCAGCACCGGGGCGGAGGCGTTGCGCTTCCCGAACCCGATTACATAGGTCGGCGGGCCCGGCGTGTGGAGGCTGGGGTAGGGGCCTTCCCTACCCCCGGTGTGAGCGATGAAGACGCGGGCACTTGCGGTCGGGTCTGCGGCCGCCGCCGCTGCGAAGACGGGGTTGTAGTCGACGCTGTCGGTGGCGGGAGGTTGGTCTCCGCTGAACATCGCCTGTTCGACCAAGAGGTTGAGCGTCCTCCGGTTGGCGGGGGTGAGCAGCTGGGGCGCGAGGAAAGGGCTGAACGATGCCGCGCCCTTGCCCGCTCCGAAGACCGTGCGGGGCTTGCGGGTAGCCGCCTCCGAGAGCAGGATGTTCGTTGCTTCCTTGCGGTGCTGGTAGGTGGTGGCGCCGACCGACGTCTTCCAGTTGTAGACGATTACGTAGACGTTCGTCGCCGGCACGCACGGGAAAGGGGCTGCCCTGGCGAGGTCCGTTGCGACCGGCCTCGTGTCCGTGGCTCCCAGCAGCGTGAACGCGCCGCCGAGTATCGCGGTCGCCACTGCGATGAACCACACGCGGCCCCTCCGCTGGACCACAATCGCCTACCTCCTCGTCTACCGCGACTTCCTCACGGCTTCGTTCGAATTGGTTCCTGCCGGAGGTAACCAGATTCGCGGGCGATCCGTTGACGGTCGAACTCAGGTGCCGGGGCGCGAGCCGCGATGACCTCGCGAGCCGCAGCTTCGCCGCCCGGGCGACGGGCGAGGCTTCCCGAGCTCGAGGGTCGCCCGGCGCCAGGGAAGGCTAGCCCGGTTTGACGGCGGCCTGGATGCCGGCGCCCGGCGATGTCCGCAAGGGGATCGCCCGACGCGGATGGAGCCCAGCCTGACGCTGCCAGTCGGCGATCTCCTCCACGGCCCAGGTGCCTGACTGGCTCGTGAGCGCGAAGTAGAACTCGAGCAGAGCGCCCAGCTGGCCGGTGTCCTTCGCCGTCCGTGGACGAAACGTCTCGAGGACCGCGTAGACGCCACGGGGGCGTAGGGCGCGGGCCACCTTGCCGGCCAGGTCACGATTCTCGTTCTCGGAGAAGTGATGGACTAGCTGCGCGACAAGGACCAGGTCGTAGGCTTCGGTTCCGAGCTCGGCGGTGAGCGCGTCGCCG
>Ga0210144_1000871_pt1 | contig 13851 bp, 12 predicted proteins | sample Muzzi_PWA_D2_FD_185532 | JGI IMG/M metagenome (GOLD analysis project Ga0210144, IMG submission 185532) | Wetland microbial communities from San Francisco Bay, California, USA, that impact long-term carbon sequestration - Muzzi_PWA_D2 (SPAdes) | ecosystem: Environmental > Aquatic > Marine >...
GTCGCAAGTCTTCAACCTGCAGCCCAGTCCCAACGAGCCCGCCAGGTTCGGCTTCCCCGTCTTGGTCGCGAATATCCTGATGCACGCTTCGATTCGGACCGGGGGCGACTACGGGACGACGATCACGATCCCCGATGTCTCGCAGGCGGTCCCGTTGACCGGCAACGAACTGAGCTTCTGGGGGGTGCCCGCCGACTCGAGCCACAACGCAGATCGCGGCGGGTCCTTCGAAGGGGCAGTGCGGCCGTTCCTCAGCACCCCGACCTCCTGCACCGGTCCCGAGCTGTTCAACCTGCAGCTCAACTCCTGGCAGGAACCGAGCGTCTACGACGAAGCCAACTTCCTCACCCCCGGCATGGAAGGCTGCGACAAACTGAGCTTCGAACCGTCGCTCAGCCTGCAATCGGAACCCCCCGGCGCGGCACAGACGACAGCGCTGAGCGCGACGGTCCACGTCCCCCAGCACAACGAAGACCCCAGTGGGCTGGTCACCGCGCAGCTGAAGAAGGCGGTCGTCAAGCTGCCGGCGGGGGTCGCGGTCAACCCGGCCGCGGCGAACGGCCTCGGCGCCTGCAGCGAGGCGCAGTTCGGCCTCGACAACGACAGCTCGGTGAGCTGCCCGAGCGACTCGCGGATTGGGCTGGGAGAAATCGTCAGCCCGCTGCTCGACAAGCCGCTAACCGGCTCGATCTACCTCGCCCAGCAGAACGCCAACCCGTTCGGCAGCCTGCTGGCGATCTACTACGTCGTCAAGGCGCAAGGGGTGACGATCAAGCTGGCGGGCCACATCGAAACCGACCCCAACACCGGCCAGATCACCACCACCTTCGACAACAACCCGCAGCTGCCGTTCAGCGACTTCAAGCTGGACTTCTTCGGTGGCCCCGGTGGGATCTTGGTCAACCCGAACGGCTGCGGCAGCCAGACCTACACCGGCACCTTCACTGCATGGTCGGGTGCCACGGTGAACACGAGCGGCTCCTTTGACGTGAACCAGAACTGCTCGACCGGTGGCTTCAACCCCGGCTTCTCTGCGGGCTCGACCAACCCGGTGGGCGGCACTTATGGGCCGTTTGCCCTCAACGTGACCCGCAACGACGGCGAACAGAACGTCGCCGCGATCGGCGTCACCCTGCCGAAGGGCGAGGTGGCGAAGATCGCCGGCGTGCCGCTCTGCCCGGAGGCAAACGCCGCCACCGGCAGCTGCCCGGCGGCCAGCCAGGTCGGCTCGGTGAGCATCGCCGCTGGCGCGGGCCCGAACCCGGTCTGGGTGCCCCAGCCCGGCAAGGCGCCAACCGCCGCCTACCTGGCTGGCGCATACAAGGGCCAGCCCTACAGCCTGATCTTCAGGGTGCCGGTGCAGGCCGGGCCGTTTGACCTCGGCACGGTGGTAGTGCGGGCGGCGATCGGGGTCAATCCCGACACCGCGCAGGTCTCGGTCAGCTCTGACCCGCTGCCGCAGATCCTGCAGGGGATCCCGATCGGCTACCGCCAGATCCACATCGACGTCAACCGGGCGGGCTTCATGCTCAACCCGACCAACTGCCAGGAACAGGCGGTCGCCTCGACGATCGTCTCCGACAAGGGCGCCGCGGCCACCCCGGCCTCGCGCTTCCAGGTCACTGACTGTGGCACCCTCGGCTTCAAGCCGAAGCTCTACACACGGATCTGGGGCAAGACCAACCGCGGCGCGCACCCGAAGCTGCGGGCGATCCTGCAGCCCCGAAAGGGCGATGCCAACGTCGGCCGCGTGGCGCTCACCCTGCCGCGCTCGGAGTTCCTCGACCAGGCGCACATCAAGACGATCTGCACCAGGGTGCAGTTCGCCGCAGGCGCCTGCCCGCAGGGCTCGATCTACGGCTACGCGAAGGCCTCGACCCCGCTGTTCGATCAGATGTTCCAGGGCCCGGTCTACCTGCGCAGCTCAAACCACAAGCTGCCCGACCTGGTGGCCGCCCTGAAGGGCCCGGTCGCCTTCAACCTGGCGGGCCGGATCGACTCCAAGAACAAGGGCATTCGGACCACCTTCGAATCGCCCCCCGACGTGCCGGTCACCAAGTTCATCCTCTACATGAAGGGCGGCCAGAAGGGCCTCCTGGTCAACAGCCGCAACATCTGCAACGCGACCTACCGCTCCAACGCCAACATGCGCGGGCAGAACGGGCGCAAGACGACCCTGAAGCCGGTGCTGAAGAACAACCGCTGCAAGAAGGGCAAGAAGAAGAAGTAGCAGCAGCAATAGGTCGAGCGGCCTCGCCGCTCGATGCGATGCGAGCCATCAAGGCACTACCACCGGCGGCCCCGAATAGGGGCCGCCGGTGGTGTGTACCACGTTGCAGAACCGCTGAGCCGCGGACTTCTCCTCTACGCCCCGACCAGGATTCGAACCTGGGGCCTACTCCTTAGGAGGGAGTCGCTCTATCCAGCTGAGCTATCGGGGCCGAAACGCAATCGTAGAGCTAGTTGTCAGTTGCATCGAGGTCCTCGAGATCGGCTAGGTCGCGAGTCCGGCCAGCAACCCGCTTCATTGCCTTGAGGTCCTCGACTGCGCAGACGGCAACCTTGACGCCAAGGATCTCCGTCTCCACGGAGCGGCTGCGAAGGTCCTCAAATCCCGGCACTCCGTCAAGCCCTTGCACGATATCCAGACGGCCTAGGTCGGTCTCGATCTCGACCCGCTCGCCGCTCGCTAGCTCTGCCGCTATCGAGAAGGGCGTGCTGAGGAAGGACTCTCCCCGCTGGACATGCCCACTCGCTCCGACAGCAACCTCCGCGAGGCGCTCGAAATTCTCGGGGTCGGGTGCGAGGACGATGTCCACGTCCTTCGTTCCTCGAACAACTCCCCAGGCATTGACCGCGAGGCCCCCGACCAAGACGAACTCGACACCCGCCTCGGAGAGCCGGTGGAGAAGTTGATCGAAGGCCGGCTCGGTCAACTGCGGCGAGCAGCGCCGGTGAATCGCAACAGCTGGTGGCTGAGGGCGATGCCCTCGGCCAAGTTCACGCTCATCGGGCGCTCTGCGTCATTGCGCAGCCGTTGCAGGCGGACTGCCTCCGTCCGGGCGGCTGCGTTCTGAAGTGAGCGATCTGCCTGCTGACTCGCCGCCATCGAAGGTACGCTAGCGCAGACTTTGATGTTCGGCATCGGTCTTCCCACGCAGGCGTCGTACTCGGCGCGATGGGCGGGCGCTGACGTGGGAGCGAGGAAGGGGTTTGACGCCCCGAGGACCAAGACGCCCGGGATGCGATCGGAGTGGCGATCACGGCGCGGCTGTTCGACGAAGACAGGACGGAGTCGTTCAGAGATATTGTGGTTCCCCGATGGCGCGGGATGTCGAGATCGGGCTCCCCGGAGGCGGGCGTTTGAAGGGAGCGGTTGCCCGGCCCGAAGCCGGCGGCCCCCACCCCGGCGTGGTGGTCTTGCACGAGGCGTTTGGCGACCAGCCGGAGATTCGAGCTGCGTGCGACCGGTTCGCAGATCACGGCTACGTCGCCGTGATGCCCGATCTCTTCAGCGACGGACCGCGCGCGATCTGCGTGGCGCGCACGATGAAGGAAGCGCGGAGCGGCACGCCGAGCCGCGTGAACGGCCACATCGACGCGGCGCGGACCTGGCTCGGCGAGCAGGAGGACGTCGACGGCCAGCGGATCGGCGTGATCGGGTTCTGCATGGGTGGCGGGTTCGCACTCGCATATGTGGCTGGCGGCCCGCCCGGCGTGCGCGCTGCCTCAGTGAACTACGGCATGGTTCCCAAGGAGGCGACGAGCCTTCGCGGGGCCTGCCCGATCGTCGGTTCCTACGGCGGGCGGGACAAGGTGGTCGGGCGCAGCCACGCCGAGCGGCTGTCGGACCACCTCGAGGCGCTCGGCATCGAGCACGACGTCAAGGTATACGACGATGCCGGGCACAGCTTCATGACGCAGGGAAGCCACTCTGTCGGGAAGCTCGTCTTTCTTCCGATGCGCCTCGGCTACGTGGCAGATGCCGCCGCCGACGCTTGGCAGCGGGTCTTCGCGTTTTTCGACGCCCGCCTGATCGATTGAGCACGTCCCCGTAGGATGCGCCCGTGGAGCCCGACGCGGTCGAGATCCGGGTGGCGGGGTGCCTGCTGGAGAAGCAGCGGGCGACGCCGGACGCCTATCCGCTCTCGCTCAACTCGTTGCGACTGGCGTGCAATCAGGCGACGAACCGGGACCCGGTGGTCGACTACGACGAGCCGACCGTGGCCGAGGCGCTGCGGCGGCTGGCGCTGCGCGGCTGGACACGGCTGGCGAGCGGGGCCGGCAGCCGGGCGCGCAAGTACAGGCACCTGATGGACGACGCGCTCGGGCTCGACGACGCCGAGCTGTCGCTGCTCGCGGTGCTGATGCTGCGCGGCTCGCAGACGCCGGGGGAGCTGAAGCAGCGGGCCGATCGGCTGCACCGCTTCGCCGGCCTCGCCGCTGTCCACGAGACGCTCGACAGGTTGGTCGATGCCGGCCACGTCGAGCGGATCGACCGCCGCCCGGGCCAGAAGGAGGACCGCTACCGGCAGCTGCTCGGCGGTGACGAGGGTCTGCCTACGGCCGCTCCACCGGCCGCGCAGCCGCCGCCCGCGGCCGACCCTGCCCCTGCCGCCGACGCCCCGCCCGAGGACCGGCTCGATCGGCTCGAGCAGGAGCTGGCCGAGCTGCGCGAGCAGGTGCGCGAGCTGCGCGAGGCCCTGGCCGAGCCGGCGGCGCCGCCTCAGGCGTAGAGGCTCTCCGAGGCCAGCTCCTGGGCGCGGCGGCTCCACAGCTTCACCTGCATGAAGATGTCGTCGCCGTAGCCCTTCAGAGCGTCGAGGGCGATCAGGGTGAAGCGTTCCTGGGAGACGACTTCCTGGTCGACCGTCTCCGCCTCCAGCTCCGCGGTGGCGGCGACCGCGCCCCGGACCAGGGGGCGGCCCCAGACGAGGGTGACGGCGCCGGCGCGGCCGTCCTCGCCCCGCCAACGGCCGATCACGTCGTCGTTCAGGTCGATCCGCCACTCCGGGTTGTCCTCAGCCACCACGTCGGTGAAGTCGGCCTTCGCCGCGAAGCCCCCCGGCTCGCCGCCGTCGGGCACCGAATAGGAGACGTGGCCGAACAGCTCCAGCGTCCCCTCGGGCCCCTCCGCCCGCACCGTCCCCGGCACCCAGACGCGCCCTCCCCAGGCTCGCTCCGGAAACCACTCGACCTCCTCGGGAATGACGACGCCCTCCGGCAGGTCGTCGATCCCCCCGCAAGCCTTCCGAAACTCGTCCGCCAGCCGCTCGGCAAACCTGCCATGCGGAATCCCCTCCTGCGTCGAGTCGGCGATGAACCTCGGAATCGGCCGGGGATTGGGCGGCACAGCAGCAGCAGCCTATTGACGCTTCACGAAGGAGGAGTCCCCGTCCCTCACCCCAACACCTCAAGCAAATCCGCCGCCGCCCGCTCCGGCGGATAGACGTTGATGTCAACTCCGGTTCCCAGCTCGAATCCCGCCCTGACGCTGAGCCGCGGCGCGATGTCGACGTGCCAGCAGAACTGCTCGGCGCCGCGCGGCGCGGTCACCACCCAGAGGTTCAGTTCGGGCGGGCCGCCCAAGCGCTCCGCCAGGCCGCGCATGGCGGTGCGGATCATCGCCGCGCCGGACCGGCTCTCGGCGAAGCTCGGCTCCTCGCGCCGCGGCACGACCCGCAGCTCGTAGGGGGAGCGAGAGGCCCAGGGGCAGATCAGCGCCGCCTCGTCGTCGATCGCGACCAGCCGCTCGCGCCGCCGCACCTCCTCGACCAGCACGTCGCTGAGCAGGCTGCCGCCCGCGGTCCGTTCGCCGTAGGCGCCGGCCCGCTCGCGCTCGCGCGCCACCGCCGCCGGCACGAAGGGCAGCGCGTAGAGCTGCGCGTGGGTGTGGGGGAGCGAGGCGCCCGCACCGGCCCCCTCGTTGAGGACCACCTGCACGTAGGACGCTGTCGCGTGCGCGCGCATCCGCTCGCGCCAGGCGGCGACCGCGCCGGCGAAGCGCTCCTCGCCCAGCTCGGCCATCGCGGTGACGTGCTCGGGGGCGTTGACGATCACCTCGTGGCCGCCGACGGCCGGCCGCGAGGCGAAGGGGTCCGGCTCGCCCGCTCGCCGCGACTCAAGCAGCGGGTCGCCGGCGCTGGCGAAGGCGCCCGCCTCGGCGCCCGTCGCGGCCGCCGCTCCGCCGCTCCCAGGCCCACCCTCGGCGCCGTCCGCCGCCAACGCCGGATAGAGGTTCGGCACCACCCGAGCGGTCCAGCCCGGCGTGTCGGCCTCCCCGCCGCCCGGCCGCACCGCGTACACCTCGGGCGGGGTCCGCTCCTCGTGCCCCTCGCAGAACGGGCAGTCCTCCGGGCCCTTTTCGTCTCGCGGGACCCGCTCGAACCCGTGCGGACGCTCGGCCCGCCCAGGCGCGAGGATCGTCCGCAGGCCGGTCAGCTGGTCGATGCGGAGCTCGGGTGCGCTCAGGGTTCAGGTCCGCGACGAAGGCAGGTCGTCGGCCTCGGCCTCGTTGGGCTCGGGCGAAGGGGGCGGCGCCTTCGGCTTCGACCGGCCCCGGAGCGCTTCCTGGAACGGCTCGAGGACGTCCATCGGCAGCGGGAAGACGACCGTCGTGTTCTGGCTGCCGCCGATCTCCAGCAGGGTCTGCAGGTAGCGCAGCTGCAGCGAGGCCGGGTTGGTGCTGATGATGTCGGCTGCGTCGGTGAGCTTCTGCGCCGCCTGGAACTCGCCCTCGGAGTTGATGATCTTGGCCCTCCGCTCGCGCTCGGCCTCGGCCTGGCGCGCCATCGCCCGCTGCATCTGCTCGGGGATCTCGACGTCCTTGATCTCGACCGCGGTCACCTTCACGCCCCACGGCTCGGTCGACTCGTCGATGATCTTCTGCAGCTCTTCGTTGAGCCGCTCCCGCTCGGCCAGCAGCTGGTCCAGTTCGGCCTTGCCGAGCACCGAGCGGAGCGCCGTCTGCGCGATCTGCGAGGTCGCCAGCAGGAAGTTCTCCACCTCGACGATCGCTCGGTTGGAGTCGACCACCCGGAAGTAGGCGACAGCGTTGACGCTGGAGGGCACGTTGTCGCGGGTGATCACCTCCTGCGGGGGGATGTTGAGCGTCACCGTGCGCAGATCGACCCTTTCCATCCGGTCGATCAGCGGGATCAGCAGGATCAGCCCCGGCCCCTTGGTGGCGATCAGCCGGCCGAGCCGGAACACCACCCCGCGCTCGTACTCGCGCAGCACCCTCACCGCCGACCCCAGCACGATCGCCGCGAAGATCAACAGGACGATCAGGACCACCAGAGCTGCCATCAGCCCGCTCCTTCCTCGGACGGAGACTCGAACGGCGGCTCGGGCCGGACCTTCAGGGTCAGCCCTTCGACCGCCTCGACCGTGACTCTATCTCCTGGGCGCAGAGTCCCGCGGCCGTCGACCAGCCGCGCCTGCCACAGGGCCCCCTCGATCCACACCTGCCCCTCCGGATCGAGCGAGGTGCGGGCCTCGGCGCGGGCGCCGACCAGCTCCTCGTGGCCGGTGCGGATCGGCTCGTCGCGGTGGGCGGCGATCACTTTGCGGGTGACGAAGTAGAAGCTGACGATCGAGAGCACGCCGAGCGTGATCAGGGCGGGGCCGGCCCAGTCGCTGGCGCTCGCGCCGGACTCGGCGGTGAGGGCGAGGACGCCGCCGGCGACCAGTCCCGCCGCGCCGAGAACCGCCAGCACGCCGCCGGTCGGGAGCAGCAGCTCGGCGAGCAGCAGGACGACCCCGACCAGCGCGACCACGACGAAGAAATCCATGCGCCGATTATCCTCCTTCCGCCGTCGCGCCGAGCGCGTAGCGCTCGATCTCGGCGCGCAGTTCCGCCGCATCCGTGTAGGGGCCCTGCTTCAGGTGGACCAGCTCGCCGCGCCGATCGTAGAAGGCGGTGTCGGGCAGGCCGAGGTCGGCGCCGACGCTTTCCGCGATCCCGCCGTCGGGGTCGGTGTAGCTGGGGTAGGGGACCGGCGCCTCTTCGAGGAAGGTGCGCGCCGCGTCGCCGGAATCCTGTTTGTCGATTCCGAGGAAGGCGACCTTCTTGCCGTAGGCGGCCGCGGCCCGCTGGAAGAACGGGAACTCGGACCTGCACGGGCCGCACCATGAGGCCCAGACGTTGACCACCGCCGGGTAGCCGCGCAGCTTCGCGAGCCGCGCTTCGTAAGCGCCCTGCCCGCCGCCCAGCAGCCCGATCGCCTGCTCGTGCAGCGCGGCGAGCGGCGCCGGCGACCCTGCCAGCTCCTTCGAGTAGTCGGGGTGCTTGCCACCGTAGTCGCCGCCGGTCGAGGAGCCGCAACCCGCAGCGGCAAGCGCCGTCGTCACGACAGCTGCAAGGGCGATACGCGACTTTGGCGACAGCACTCGCATTCGATGATTACAATAGGTCCTACCCGGCTCGCCCTATGCGAGCCGCGTGCGAGCGCCGGGAGGAAGTAGAAGCGAGCTCCAGGCATCCTCGTCCAAGTCTTCCCGGATGTGCGCTTCGCGCAGCCGCGGGAACGAACCAGAAGCCTCCATGGCCAAGACCAGCGAAGTTGCCGCGCCGGCGGCAGTTCCATCAGGGGCCGACATCGAGCGGGCGGCGACCTTTGCCCGCGAGCCGCTGCTGCTCGACGGCGAGGGCCCCGAGGCGCTCGCCCCGGGCACCGCCCGCCGCCGCGCTCTCGATGCGGCGCTGAAGGAGCTGGAGGAAGGCGCGACCGAGCCCTCGATCCAGTGGCGGCGCGACTTCTCGCTGCTGCTCGGCCTGGAGCGGCTGCTCGCCTCCGAACCGCCGAAGCTGCGCGACGGCGCCGAGCTGAACCCGCACCAGGTGGACGCGCTCTCGGGTACCTTGACCGAGCTGATCGCCGAGCAGCAGACGGCGGCCGAAAACGGCGCCGCCGAGGCGCCCACCGCAGACGGTCAGGAAGCGGTCGACGAGGAGGAGCTGGCGCCGGACGAGGAGCCGCAGGACTGGGAGGAAGAAGCCTCCGAGGACGAAGAGAAGGCCGGGGAGGGCGAGGCGCCCGACGACCCCGGTGCCGCCCGCCGCTTCTGGTTCGAGCACGCGACCGGGGCCGGCAAGACGGTCGCTGCGGTCGGCTTCATCGACGCATCCCGCACCGGAGGGGTGCTGATCCTCACCCACCGCCGCAACCTGGTCGAACAGTTCATCGGCGAGATCTCCGACCGTGGCTACAAGGAGCGTCTGCGCCCGTCGCTGCTCGGCGAGCGCGACGATGCCGAGGGTCCGGTCACGGTCGAGACCTACCAGTGGTTCGTCCGCAATCACAAGCAGGTCTCCGACGCCTACTCGATCGTCATCTGCGACGAGGCGCACACCGCGCTGGGCGAGAAGACCAGCGCCTGCATCCGCGCCTGGACCGGCCCGGTGTTCATCGGCATGACCGCGACCGGGGCGCTGATCGCCCGTCACGTCGCCGACCTCTTCCCGACCCAGACCTCGCGCTTCGACCTCGCCCAGGCGGCGCGCCGCGGGGTGATCGCGCCGCTGCGCTGCATCCGCATCCCGCCCGGGCCGGGGGTGCGGACGATCGCCAAGGTGCCGCTGCGCAAAGGCGAGGTCGACCAGGACTTCGACCAGGAGGAGCTGGCCGCGCTGCTGGACCAGGAGCCGTTCAACGTGGCGATCGCCGACCTCTATAAGACGCGCTTCAGCAAGGTGCCCGGCGTCGTCTACACCGCCGGCGTCCAGCACGCCAAGAACGTGGCCAAGGCGTTCCGGGACGCGGGGATCGTCGCCCGCGCCGTCTCCGGCGAGACGCCGAAGCGCGAACTGGCCGAGATCCTCGCCGCCTTCGAGCGCGGCGAGGTCGACGTGCTCTGCAACGCGATGCTGCTCGCCGAGGGCTGGAACTCGCCGCGGGCGACGATCTGCATGCACCTCGCCCCGACCGCCTCGCGGCGCATCTACCAGCAGCGGGTCGGCCGCGTCACGCGGCGGGCGCCGGGCAAGGAGGCCGGTCTGGTGATCGACTTCGTCCACCCGGCGACCACCCACGACGAGACGATCGTCACCCTGCACAGCCTGCTCGACCGCGACGTCTACCGCGGCGGTGCGATCGTGGTCGGGCCGGTGCGGCGCGGCCGCGGGCGCCGGGTGCGGGTCGAGCGGCGCATCGTCCCCGTCTCCGAGGACTCCGAACGCCGCACCCAGGTGCTGGAACGCGAGCTGTGGCGGATCGCGGTCGAGAACCTCGACTACCCGGAGCAGCACGCCTGGGCGGCGCTGGCCGGGGCGCGGGTCACCCCACCCAACTGGCGGCGGGCGCGCTCGATGCTGCAGAGCGACCGCAACAAGGAGCTGCGGCGCCGCTTCCTGCTCACCTGCGTGCAGCGCAACCGCAACTCGCAGCTGCGGTTGAAAGCACTCGCCGAGATCGCCGACCTGCGCGACGCCGAGGCGTTCGACGACGCGATCGAGATCGTCGGCAGCTGGAGTCGGGAGGACAAACGGGCGGGGACGCGGACACTGCTGCAGGCGCTGGTCGACAAGCGGATCGGGCGGCGCGACCAGGCGCAGGCATGGGTCTGGCGGCTCGCCACCTACACCCGCGAGCTGCACGAAGAGTACGCCGTGCAGCGCTGGCCGGAGACGAAGCGGCTGCTCGGCCTGCTGGTCAACTCCTCCGGCCGGGCGCACGGCCGCAACGCGCGACGGCTGGTCCACGCGGCGCGCAAACAGGACCGCCGCCTGGCCGTGGCGCTGCTGGCCGGTGCCGTGTCGCACACCCCCGAAGGCGAGGAGGTGCTGCGCGGGGCGCGGATGCGGATGGCCCGCAAACCGTCGGCGACCGCCCGCGAACTGCTGCGCAACTTCCCGAAGAGCGGCAAGCGGCGCCGCAGGAAGAAGGGCAAGAAAGCCTCAAAGGCGAAGGTGGACGTCGCCGGCGCCGAGCAGAACGCGGCCGCCGGAGGCGAGAGCGACGGCGAGGTGACCCCGGTCGTCGATGCCGTCGGCGACTCCTGAGCCGCCCTCCCAGGAGACCTCGCGCCCGCGCAGCGCGTCGCGGGAGCGCCAGGCCGCGAGGGTTGTCTCGGCGGGGGCCTCGACCCAGCGATCGAGGCCCCGGTCGAGGGCGAGGCGGGCGTTCTCGGTCGATCCGCCCCCGCTCAGCGAGGTCGCGGTGCCCTGCAGCTCCGGGGGGAACTCCTCGCGAGAGATCGCCAGGTTGAGGCCGACACCGATCACCGCCCAGCCGTCCCGCGGCTTCGCCTCTATGAGGACCCCGGCCAGCTTGCGGCCCTCGACCCAGACGTCGTTCGGCCACTTGATCGTGCACTCGACCCCGGGCTTCAGCTCCTCCGCCGCCTCGCATACGGCCAGCGGCGCCGCCAGGGGCAGCAGCAGGTGGCGCTCGTCGAGCGGGCGGAGCACCGCCGAGTAGAGCAGCGCCTTGCCGGGAGGCGCAGTCCATGTGCGCCCCTGGCGTCCGCGCCCGGCTGTCTGCTCGTGGGCCGTGACCACCGTGCCGTGCGGGGTGCCGGCGTCGCCCAGCTCGCGGGCGCGGGCGTTGGTCGAGTCGGTGACTCGGTAGTGGCGGTGCGGCGAGCCGAAGCTCATCTCGCGTCGGCGAGCAGGGCTTCGACCAGGCCGTCGACGTCGTGGCGCTCCGCCTCGACGGCGACCTCGAGGCCGGCGGCACGGACGGCCTCGCTGGTGATCGGGCCGATCGAGACGACGCGGGCGCCGCGCGGGAAGCGGTCCCCGAGCGCCTCGGTCAGGTTGCGGACGGTCGAGGAGGAGGTGAAGGTGACGTAGTCGGCGCCCTGCGCGGCGTCGACCGCCTCCGGGTCGGGCGTCTCGCGGACGGTCTCGTAGAGGGCGACTACGTCGACCTCGGCGCCGCGCTCGCGCAGCGCTTCCGGGAGGACGTCGCGCGCCTCCGCGGCGCGGGCGACCAGCGCTCGACGGCCCTCGACCTCGACGCCGTCAAGCGCCTCGACCAGCGCCTCGGCGACGAAGCGCTCGGGAAGCACGTCAGCCGCGACCCCGTGGCCGGCGAGCGCGCCTGCCGTGCCGGGCCCGATCGCCGCGACGGTCGCGCCGCCCAGCGCCCGCGCGTCGAGCCCGGCCGCGCCGAGCGCCTCGAACAGCAGGCGCACGCCGTTCGGGCTGGTCAGGCAGATAAGCGCGTACTCGCCGATCGCCGCGACCGTCCGCCGCACCTCGTCGCTTCCGGTCCGCGGCTCGATCCTGATCGCCGGCAGCTCGACCGCCTCGGCTCCCAGCCCGCGCAGCGTCGCCGCCAGGACGCTGGCCTGAGCGCGGGCCCGGGTGACGACGACCCGGCGGCCGTGCAGCGGACGGTGCTCCAGCCAGGCGAGCGCCTCGCGGTGGGTGACGACCGGACCGACGACGATCAGCGCCGGGGCGCCGAGGCCCTCGCGCTCGGCCTCCTCGGCGAGGGTGCCGAGGGTCGCGACGACGGTGCGTTGCCCCGCCATCGTGCCGCGCTCGACCGCCGCCGCCGGCTCGGCAGGGTCGCGGCCCGCCTCGACCAGCGCCGCCGCGTTCTCACGCAGTCGCCTTACGCCCATGTAGAGGACGAGGGTGCCGGGGAAGCGGGCCAGCGCCCCCCAGTCGAGCGCCGCCTCGCCCTTCGCCGGGTCCTCGTGGCCGGTGACGAAGGCCACCGCCGAGGCCTCGTCGCGGTGGGTGACGGGAATGCCGGCATAGGCGGTCGCGGCGACGCCGGCGGTGACGCCGGGCACGACCTCGAACTCGACTCCAGCGGCCCGCAGCGCCTCGCCCTCCTCGCCGCCGCGGCCGAACACGAATGGATCTCCGCCCTTGAGGCGGACGACGCTCTTGCCGCTGCGCGCCGCCTCGATCAGCATCGCGTTGATCCGCTTCTGCGACCCAGACGTGCCGGCGATCGAGTGCCCGCTATGGGGTCCAACTCCCGGCACGTCCCCGCCGGGCGCCTTGCCGACGTAGACCAGCTCGGCGTCCTCGCGGGCGCCGTCCAGCGCGCCGGGGGGGATGAGGCGGTCGTGGAAGATCGCGTCGGCCGAAGCGATCAGCTCCAGCGCGCGGGCGGTCATCAGCCCGGGGTCTCCGGGACCCGCCCCGACCAGGTAGACGACTCCCGGCCGCGCCGTCATTTCGCGCTGGCCCGGTCGAGGATCTCTCGCGCGCCGGCGCCGAGCAAGCGCTCGGCGAGCAGGGCCCCGGCCGCGACCGGCTCTGCGGCATCGAACTCGAGCCGGTCGCGGATCCACTCGCTGCCGTCGGGCAGGCCGACGAAGGCCTCGACGACCATCGAGCCGCGCCCGCCTCCTGCCGCGCTCGCTCCCACCCGGGCGTGGATGCCGATCGGCGTCGCGCAGGTCGCCTCCAGCATCGCCACCGCGGTGCGCTCGGCAGTCAGCTCGCACAGCGCGGTCCCGTCGCCGGTCGCCGCCGTGGCGGCGGCCGCATCCTCGTTGTCGCACCGCGCCTGCAGGACCAGCACCCCCTGACCTGCCGCCGGGGTCATCGCCTCCGCGGGCAGCGCGAAGCTCGCCTCGCTCTCGCGGCCCAGCCGCCGCAAGCCGGCGGCGGCGAGGACGATCGCGTCCAGCTCGCCCGCGGCGAGCTTGCGCAGGCGCGTGTCGACGTTGCCGTGCAGCTCGCTCACCCGCAGGTCGGGCCGCACGGCGAGCAGCTGGGCGCGGCGGCGCAGGCTGGCGGTGCCGACCAGGGCGCCTTCTGGAACGTCGTCGAGCGAGCCACCGGGTCCAATCCAGACGTCGGCCGGATCCTCGCGGGCCGGCACGGCGACGATCGTCAACTCATCGGGAAGCTCGGCCGGCAGGTCCTTGGCGGAGTGGACG
>Ga0210144_1000872_pt1 | contig 13823 bp, 14 predicted proteins | sample Muzzi_PWA_D2_FD_185532 | JGI IMG/M metagenome (GOLD analysis project Ga0210144, IMG submission 185532) | Wetland microbial communities from San Francisco Bay, California, USA, that impact long-term carbon sequestration - Muzzi_PWA_D2 (SPAdes) | ecosystem: Environmental > Aquatic > Marine >...
AACTGATCGAAACACTCACACCCTGGGTGATCCCGGGCTTCCTGCTGCTGGACCTGGTCGTGCAGCAGCGTCATTACGACAAGCCGCGCGGCTGGCGGGCCCGCGGCCTGCTGGTGAGCGCGGCGATATTTTTCCTGTCCGGTGAAATCGCGCTGTTCTGGAGCAGTGTGTTCAGCGACTACCACCTGCTGGACGGCGCGCATCTGGGCATGATCGGCGGAGCAATCGTCGGTGTGCTGGTGTACGAATTCTGCCACTACTGGTATCACCGCGCCGCGCACAGCTGGAACTGGTTGTGGCGTGCCGGGCACCAGATGCATCACAGCGCGGAAAGCCTGGATGCCTTTGGCGCCTACTACCAGCATCCGTTCGACGCGGCGATGTTCACCACCATCAGCAGCCTGGTACTGTTCCCCGTGCTGGGGCTGAGCGTGGAAGCCGGGGTGCTGGCGGCACTGTTCCTGACCTTCAATGCGATGTTCCAGCATGCCAACATTCGCACACCGCACTGGCTCGGTTACCTGATCCAGCGTCCGGAAAGCCACCACATTCACCATGGCCGTGGAATTCACCGCGACAACTATGCGGACCTGCCGTTGTTTGACATGCTGTTCGGCACATTCAGGAACCCGCATACCCTGCCGGTGCGGGAATGCGGCTTCTACCCGGGGGCCTCGGCACGGATACCGGCAATGCTGATCGGCAAGGATGTCTCGTCACCAGCGATCGAGGTCTCCCCTGCCCTGCAGGGATCGACACAGTCCTGAGTAACGGGTGCAATAACCGGCGGCGTTGTCCGCCGGTTATTGCTGCACCGATGATCCTAGCCCTCCTCGTAGCGCGCGGTATTGAACTTGCGGTTCAGCAGCCGGTAGACCTCGGCCATGGTGCGCGGCTTGTCATTGCGCTTGCGGAAGATACTGCGGTTGCGCTGTGCCGGACCGGGGAACATTTCGCCGGCAATCTGCTCCGGATCTTCCGCAAGCGCCTTGAGGAAGGAGATGGCCCCCGTGGTCCCGAAGAAGTGACTCAGGTACAGATCGGTGCGCGCCGGCTCGTGCGCCAGCAGGGAACTCAGGCGCTGGCGGCTGTTCCTGACCTGCTCCGCGGCAAGCAGCGCTGACAGGCGCGGATTGAGCCGCAGGTCGAGCACGCGCTGCCGCACTTCCGGGTCGGCGATGTACAGCTGCTGCTCACCCGAGTCATCGTGCAGCAGCTTGATACGACTGGCGTAGTAACCCAGGCCGTAGCGCTCGCCGTAGCGTCTGACCGCATCCAGCCAGGTCTCGTCCTTGAACTGGTACATGCCGGCGGCCGTGGACGTCTCTGCGCGTGCGGACGGGTTGAAACTGCTCTCCACCTCGGCCAGCTCCATCAGGTAGGAGAACTCGACCCCGGTACGCTCGCTACCGAGGCGGATCGCCGCCACCACCGGGCTGTCAAGTCGATAGCGCGCGGCATCGGCGCGCGCCTGCTCCGCGACACGGTGCAAGCCGGTGTCGCCGGCGGCGGCGTCACCGGCTGGCGCCGGATACAACAGATCGAAGCGCTGCATGGCCAGCTGCAGCGCAGCTGCGGACATGTCCCCGCCCGGGCCGGGCAGCAGACCCAGCGTCTGCAGGTCGCGTTGCTGCTGCAGTGTCGCGGCGTCGTCCGGCAGTGCGTGCCGTTCGTTCCGCTGCACCTGTCCCCGCAACAGGTCCTGCGGACTGTCCGTGGCGGACAGCGGTTCAGCGGGTACTGCCCCGCTGTCGGGCAGCGACCCGCCGCTGCCGTCCCGCGCGCCGACGGCATGCCGCAGCGTCTCCAGCAATTCATCGTGGGTCCTGAAATGTGTCCGCATGAGCTGCTGCAGTTCCTGTATTCCGCTGCTGATCCCGGACAGGTCGACCCGGGTATCGCGCGATGAATTCAGCACCAGCGAGGTCGCCAGCGCACCGGACAGGAACAGCAGCCCGGCCACCACCGCCATCTGCAACACGGACATGCGGGGCCGCGCCTGTGCCTGCAGTGACTTGAGCAGTTCCTGGCTGTATTCGTGAAAGGTGCGCGCCATGTCGGATTGCAGTGACAGCAGGTTGTGCTGTTCCGATTGCAGGCGCGACAGCGCATCCTTGGTGAGATAGAGATTGGATTCGTGCTGGTGTCGCGCGTCCTCCAGTTGCGACTCCAGTGCTGCAAGGCGCTGTTCCGTGGCCGACTGGCGTTCACGTGCTTCCTGCAGGGAGCGCTCCAGCAGGCGGGTCTGCTCACGCGCCCCGTCCCGGTCACTGGTCAGCTGCTCCAGCCGGTGCTGTAACGTCTCGATTTCCCTGGCATCCTCGGTCCGGGTCTGCTCGAGCGCGGAGCGCACTTCCAGCAATTCACCGGACACATTGCTGTGCTCGGCGTGCAGGGCCGCCAGTTCCTCGTGCAGCGCGCGGGTGCGCGGCAACTGGAAGTGCCTGACTGCCTGAAGCGCGTTATGCCAATCCATCGTTCTGCGAAATCAGTGTAATTGTTATACGTAAACTGTTGTTGTACTGGCACAGAGTATATCGCCAACCCGACCGCCTGCCAGCGGAGGCAGGGCCATACTATTGTCCTGGGTGTGCCACAGCGGGTCTATCAGACCAAGGTCCAACGCCGTGGCCCGCAGGAAGACAGATTGCAAATACAGTCGGTTACAAGAACTACTTGATGTTAACACCAAGCCACTCGGCCCAGGCCCCGAACAGGGCGGCATCGACGGCGGCCACCGACGAGCGCGGCGTCAGGCTCTGGGTGAATACCGGCTCACCGTCCAGCGTACAGGCATGCCCGCCGGCGGCACGGAAGATATGCTGACCGGCGGCATAGTCCCACACATTGGATCGACCGTGCAGGTACAGGTGGCCGCGGCCTGCGGCCAGCCAGCACCAGTCCAGCGCGACCGAACCGAAGCTGCGCTGTGAGGCATAGGGCGTTGCGCTGGCCAGCCGTTGCGCCAGCGCCGGCTCGAGGCGCTTGAAGTCCACCAGTGCAATCGCCTGCGACAGCACATGGCCGCTGTCAGTCAGCTGCAACGGGGCGTCGTTGAGCGTAGCGCCCTGCCCGTCCTGCGCCGCAAAACATTCGTCGCGGACCGGATCATAGACCATGCCCAGTTGCACCTTGCCCTGCTCGAACAGGGCCAGCGACACGCAAAAATAGGGAATGCCGGTGGCGAAGTTGCTGGTGCCATCGAGCGGATCGAGGCACCACACGGGACGCGGCGAACGAATCAGCTGCTGCTGTTGCGCGCTCTGCATCTCCTCGCCGAGGCATACGGTATCCGGCCACTGCGCCAGCAAGGCGTCCGCGATCCGTTCCTGCATGGCGATATCGGCCTCGGTCAGCACACTGCCGTCGGCCTTGCGCGTATGCGCAACGCGATTGAAGCGCGGCAGCAGTTCCGCGCGCGCCGCCGACACGAGGATATCCCGGACTGACCGGACTGCAGGTTGCATGGAAGGTCCCGTTGCTGATGAACGGGGAGATAATAACGCAACACCGCCGGCGGGACAGCGTGGCGGGAGCGCCGCCGCTGCCGGACGTCTAGTGGCTGTCGTGTTCCACCAGGTGCATGGCCAGGTCGGCCGCGGTTTTCAGCAACAGGAACAGCAACAGCGAAAAATGGCCCTGGCCCGCCAGCGCATGGCCGAAAATAATCGTCAGGTGCATCGGAATGATGCGCAGGTAGGGGAAAAACATGATGCTGCCGATATTCGGGACCCGCGCCCGGTCACGCGCGCGATGGTAACGGAAGGAATAACGGTGGTTCAGGTAGAACGCGCCGGTACATACCAGCACCATGACCAGCGTGGCGCTGTCGCCGGGAGCCGAATCCCCGACCAGGAACACACCGTATACCAGGTGAAACAACCCGTAATGCAGCGCGAAAAAGGTCGCGGTCTCGCGCTGTGTCCTGCGTGTAGGCGCAACCGCATGGTTGTTGATGCGAAAACCCTGTGTGGAGAATTTCTCCAGCCCCAGGATGCGTTGCACGTTGAAGTAACCGATGATCAGACTCTGGCCCCAGTAGATCCACATCAGCTCGTTCAGGTCCCAGTCCTGTACCAGCGCGACGACAATGGTCAGCAGGTTGGATGCCAGCAATACCGGCAGTGAATGATCTGCAGGTACACGCCCGGGAACAAGCCGCTCTTCTACAGGTATCTGCGCGCTGCCTGACATGACCATTACCCGAACAGCAGGGAGTCCCCGCGGCCGCTTGCGTCACAGTGCCCTGGTCGCATCATGCGCACCTCAGGCAACCGGGTATTTCTCCTGCAGCGTTTCCGCCAGCAGGTTCAGGTCGTCGGCCACCTCCTGCAGTCCGTCGTGTGCGCGCAGACTGATCCGGTTGCCGTAGCGCCCCTGCTGCAGTGCCCTGACATGACGCCTGATCGGCAGCGTCGGACCGATCAGGCGATGGGTGAAGATCGCGCTGACCACCGTAACCATCGCCGCATAGACCGCCAGCAACAGGACCGACAACAGCTTGAATTCGCGGGCCTGCTGCGTAATTACCTGTTGCAGGTAATCCGGCTGGGTACTGGTCGCCAGCATGCTCAGGTAGGTCTGCTGAAAGTAGAGATTACCCAGCAGAATGCCCAGCAACAGGAACGCCACGGACAGCAGCAGAATGTACAGGGGCAACTTGAGCTGGAAGGCGGGTTGCAGCAGGAGATTGCGTGCCTTGCGGTACTCGTTCAGCCCGAGCACACGGGAAATCGATTGCAGGTAGCTTGTCACGTTATCACCTCGGTGTGGCTGGCCACGCTGTTGCGCGGTCTTACTGCGACGTATCCCGGCTATCGTTCATAGCGCCAGGATCTTTAGCGCTAACTGTTCCTGACCGGGCACTGCGGCTATGCTGAAAAGCATGCGCAATCCTCTCCCCGCCCTGCTGATGGTTTGCCTGGCCGGCACCGGCCTGGCCGAACCGCTGCAATACCACGAGCAAACCCTGACCTATGCCGGCAGCTCCTGGACCCTGCGCCTGCCCGCCGGCCTGCAGCTCGAACTGCTCAGCACCGGACTCGATGCCCCGCGGCTGATGACCTTTGTGCCCGACGGCGACCTGCTGATCGGCTCGCACTCCGGCAAGGTCTACCGCCTGCCGCCCCCCTACACCCGGCCCTCCGTACTGGTGGAACTGCCGGATTATCCGCACAGCCTGGCATGGCGGGACAACGAATTGCTGATTGCACAGACCGATGGCCTGTACCGCGCGCACTACCGTTACCGGGCGGCGGCCACCACAACAGCCGCACGGTCGCCCTCGGTCCTGACAGGCGCATCTATCTGGCGCTCGGCATCAGCAGCAACTGCTCGGACCAGTACCTCGATGACAGCTACCCGTTCAACGACCGGCGCGGCGGTGTGCTGGTGCTGGACGAAAGCGCGCAGCCACCGCGCTGGCGTACCTTTGCCAGCGGCCTGCGCAACCCGGTCGGCTTCGACTGGCAGCCGGGCACGGGCGTGCTGTATGCCTCCAACAACGGACCCGACCACCTCGGCTTCGACCAGCCGCCGGAATATTTCGCACGCCTCGACCCGGGTTCATTCCACGGCATGCCGTGGTTCCAGTTCGACGGCACCCGCCTGCGGCGGGATGACTGCATACGCCACGCACCGCCGCGTCCGGCCACAGCGGTGAGCCTGCCGGTCGCCACCTTCCCGGCGCGCAATGCGCCGATGGGCGTGGCCTTTGTCCCGGACAACACGCTGGGCAAAGCCTTCACCGGCAACGCCATCGTGGCACTGAAGGGATCCTGGGGCACACAACCGCGTGGCAGCATGTTCGGCAGCAAGGCCACACGCCGTCATCCCGGGCTGATGATGGTACGCTTTCGCGACGGCGAGGCAGTTGACGTGGTGGAGCTGGTCAGCGGTTTCCAGCGCGCCGACGGTGCGCGCCTGGCACGGCCGACCGGGGTCACGTTCGGGCCGGACGGCGCCCTCTACTTCACCAGCGATTCGCAGCTGCAGGGGCTGTTCCGCCTGGGCCGCGCGGCGCCGGCACCCTGACCGGCGCAACGGCTAGCGCGCCAGCGTGTCGAGATAGGCCTGCTGGTGCGAGAGTTCGTGCTCCAGTTCGTCGATTTCGTGCTCTAGCGCATCGATGTCCTGCTCGATGGCATGGATGTCATACAGGATCAGGATGCGCTCCTCGCTGCGCAGGCCGTCCCGGACCAGTTCCGCCAGCTTGTCCTGCCGGTCATGCTGCAGGGAACCGATCTCGAGTTCGCGCTTCTGGATCTGTGCATCGGTGCTCCTGAGCGCCGAGCGGGCATGGTAGTAGGTGCGTCCATCCACCCAGGCCGTGTGAAATGCGCCTTCACTGGCGGGCGGACAGACCGCGTTGTAGGCATGTCCCGTCTGGCCGAGCCGGTAACCGTTCGCCGGCTGGCAATATTCCTTCAGCCCCTCGTCACGCCCGGCCAGCCAGGCGTCCAGATCCGGTACCACCGCATGCTCCGCACAATCCTTGCGATACTCACCGATGACCCCGGCCGGTTTGCCGGCGGCGCCATCCTGGTAACCGATCAATCGCCAGTCCGCGACCTGGCACTGTTGCCTGTTCATGCTGGCACAGCCAGCCAGCGCCAGCAGCGCGACGCTGACTGCCAGCCGTGCGATGTTACCCCTGTTTGCCATCACGCTCCCCTCTCGCCGGACGCCCGGACAATTCCTGAATAGACATAACTTCATGAGGTTAACGACCAATGTTCCAGTCAGTTCCGGAACCCGGTCACACTCCGGCACATGCGCGCGCTGATACTTCCGCCGGCGTGGTATAACAGCGCCATGAAAGCCATGCTGATGAGCGGCCCCGGGGCGGCGCGCACGGTGCTGCGCCCGGCTGAACTGCCTGCCCCGGACATCACGGCGCCCGACCAGGTACGGGTGCAACTGCACGCCGCCGGCGTCAACCCGATCGATACCAAGCTGCGCGCCCGCGGCGTGTTCTTCCCGGACACCTACCCGGTGATCCTCGGCTGCGATGGTGCGGGCGTCATCACCGACTGCGGTGCACAGGTCACCCGTTTCAGGACCGGCGACCGGGTGTGGTTCTGTCACGGCGGCCTGGGCGGCCCCCCCGGCAATTACGCGCAAGCCACCGTAGTGCCAGCCACCGAGGTGGAAGCGATGCCGGCCACGCTCGATTTCACGCAGGCCGCCGCGCTGCCACTGGTGCTGATCACGGCCTGGGAGGCATTGTTCGAGCGCGCGCGGCTGAGTGCAGGACAGCGCGTACTGATCCATGCCGGGGCCGGTGGCGTCGGGCACGTGGCAATCCAGCTGGCGCGGTCCGTGGGCGCGCGCGTAGCCACCACCGTGAGCAGCCCGGACAAGGCCGCGTTCGTGCAGCAACTTGGCGCGGAGTGCACCATCGACTACCGCGAGCAGTCATTCACAGACGCGGTCATGGCATGGACCGGCGGTGAGGGGGTGGACGTGGTGCTGGATACCGTGGGCGGCACCACCTTCCGCGACAGCCTCGCGGCGGCCCGGTTCTACGGACACGTGGTGACCCTGCTCGACCCGGGCGGCGAGGTGAACTGGACAACCGCACGCAACCGCAACCTGTCGATCAGTTTCACGCTGATGCTGACACCGATGCTCATGGACCTGCCCGCGGCACGCTGCCACCAGGGCGAAATCCTGCAGCAGTGTGCGCGGCTGATCGACGCCGGCCGGCTGAGGGTGCATGTGGCGGAAACCCTGCCGCTGGCGCAGGCCGCGCTGGCGCACGAGCGGATCGAGGCCGGCCACGTACAGGGCAAGCTCGTACTGCTGACCGACTGAAGCCGCCCGGGTGCGCGCGTGGCAGGAAACACGCAGCAGGGAATGAAACCGGCGAACCGTCCCGCGGCATCACCGCCCGGCAATACTGTCCGGGCGGCGGGCGCTACATACCGTTAGTGAAACGCTCGGTCGCGGTGGCGCCGCTCGCGCGCACCTTGCGCAACGCCAGTCCGTATTCCTTCAGGATGCCCAGTGCCCAGCGGATGCGGGAACGGAAATATTCATCCGCCCCCGCGTCATTCTGCACCGGATCGTCGTTCAGCACCTGCTCGACATGGCGCACGATGATGTGCTCGGGGATGTAGCACAGCCTGGAATTCTTGTAACTGCTCATGCGCAGTTCGGCCACCGGGTAGGCGCCACCGTCGCCCGACGACACGGCGACGATCAGTGCCGGCTTGTGAGCCAGCTGGTGCCTGCCGAACAACAGGAAGAAATTCTTCAGTCCGGCCGGCACCTGACCGTGCCATTCCGGGGTCACCACGACAAGTGCGTCACTGGCCACCAGCTCGGCGCGGATCGGGTCCAGCAACGGCGGCCATTTCGGATCATCCTCCCACAGGCCCATGTCCCACAGCGGTAACGGGTTGTCCGCCAGGCTGACCAGTGCGGTTTCCGCACAGATTCCGTCTTCCAGTGTGCGCACGATGTGCCGCGCCACCTTCAGTGACTGTGCCTGCGCGCGGTGGCTGCCGCAGATAACGGTGATCTTCATAGCCTGCTCCCTGTGCCTGCCATAGTTGCAGGCAGCGATTGTACCGGAGCAATCCGGTATATCCAGCCACGCGCCCTGCGTGCAGCCACCGGTGCCCGCGCACGGACCCTAGGCAGGCGCCTCGTCCTCCAGCAAGCGGCGCATCTCGTCGAAGCGGCTGCGCTCTTCCTCCCTGACCGCAGGGTAATGCATATCCAGTGACTGCAGGGTGCGCACCACGATGTCCGCCACGCACATGCGCATGTACGATTTGCTGTCCGCCGGTATCACGAACCACGGTGCCCAGGGGCGCGAGGTGGCGTTCAGTGCACTCTCGCAGGCGCGCATGTAGTGCTGCCAGTGGGCGCGTTCGCGCACATCGGCGGCGGCAAACTTCCAGTACTTCTCCGGGGTATTCAGCCGGGACAGGAAGCGCTGGCGCTGCTCTTCACGGGACACGTTGAGCCAGAACTTCAGCACCAGCGTACCGTTACGCGCAAGATGCTCCTCATGTGAACGGATCGAGGCATAACGGTCTTCCCAGATCGTGTCGTGATCGACGGGCCCCGGCAGTTTCTGGTAATCGAGCAACTCGGGGTGTACGCGTACGACCAGCACTTCCTCGTAGTAACTGCGATTGAACACGCCGATGCGACCCCGTTCCGGCAGGTGCCGGCTGGTACGCCAGAGAAAATCATGGTCCAGTTCCTCGCTCGATGGCTGCTTGAATGCAAATACCTGGCAGCCGGCCGGGTTCACGCCCTGCAGTATGGCGCGGATGGTACTGTCCTTGCCGGCCGCATCCATGCCCTGGAATACCAGCAGCAAGGCCTGCTTGTCATGTGCATAGAGCAGCCGTTGCAGTTCATCCAGTTCGCCTACCAGGCGTTGCAATTCCTGTTTGCGCCCGTCCTTGTCCGGCGTATCATGCGGGCGCGCCGTTGCTGCATCCGCGATCCTGAACGACCCGTCATACGGAACCCGCCACGGGCTCTGCGCTGCTGTGAACATGATGAACTCCCCCTGTGATATGCTGTCACCAGTCTAGCGCGTTCCCGCCCTGCCTGTCCGGAATCACCCATGCACAGCCTGTCGTCCCTGCCGCTCAGCAATTCGTTTGCCGCGTTGCCGGATGCCTTTTACACGCGCGTCACACCAACCCCGCTGGAGCACCCGGCACGGCTGGTGCATTTCAACAGCGCGGCCGCCGCACTGCTGGAGCTGGATCCGGCGGCGGCGCACGAACCGGCATTTACCGGAATTTTCAGTGGTAACCGGCCACTGCCGGGCGGTGACCCGCTGGCCATGCGCTACAGTGGCCACCAGTTCGGTCACTACGTTCGCCAGCTCGGTGACGGTCGCGCCATACTGCTCGGCGAAGCCGTCAACAGCAACGGCCAGCGCTGGGAGATCCAGCTCAAGGGCGGCGGCCGGACACCCTATTCACGCGACGGCGACGGGCGCGCGGTGTTGCGCTCCAGCATCCGTGAATACCTGTGCAGCGAGGCCATGCACGGACTTGGCATCCCGACCACGCGCGCGCTCTGCATCACCACCAGTGACGACGAGGTTTACCGCGAGCGCATCGAAAGCGCAGCACTGCTGACGCGGCTGGCTCCCTCGCACGTACGTTTCGGTTCCTTCGAGGTCCTGTTCTACGACAACCAGCATGACGAGCTCCGCTCGCTGGCCGACTACCTGCTGCAGTACCACTTCCCTGCCGCCGCACAGGCACCCGGGCCCTGCATCGAACTGCTGAACACGGTTGTTGAACGTACCGCACAACTGCTGGCACAGTGGCAGGCCACGGGCTTTGCTCACGGCGTGATGAACACCGACAACATGTCGGTGCTGGGCCTGACGCTGGACTACGGCCCGTTCGGCTTCATGGAGGCGTACGATCCCGGCTTCATCTGCAACCACTCGGACCACCACGGCCGGTACGCCTTCAACGCGCAACCGCAGGTGGCACTGTTCAACCTGAGCTGCTTTGCCCAGGCCCTGCTGCCGCTGCTCAACGTGGACGCGGCAAAGGCCACGCTGGAGAGGTTCCAGCCGCTGTTTGCCCGCCACTACAATGAACTGATGGCGCGCAAGCTGGGCCTTGCGCAGGCCAGCGCCGCAAGCGCCGCCCTGGTCGATGAACTGCTGGCGCAGATGGCCGCCAGTAGAACCGATTATACCCGTCTGTTCCGCGCCCTGGCCGACATCGCGCTCGGCCGCATGGACGGGCGGGACCTGTTCGTCGACCGCGAGCGCTTCGCACGCTGGCACGCGGAATTGCTGGCCCTGCTACGCCTGCAGACCCGGCTGGACGATGACTGGCGCACACGCATGCATGCCACCAACCCGAAATACATCCTGCGCAATTACCTGGCGCAGGTCGCCATCGACAGGGCCGAACAACAGGATTACAGCGAACTCGACCGTCTGTTTTGCATACTGCAACGACCGTTCGATGAGCAGCCGGAGGCGGAACACTATGCCGCTGCGCCGCCGGACTGGGCACGCGACATCCAGGTCAGCTGTTCCTCGTAGCGGCAGCCGGCAGCGTACCGGACATTTCCTTTGAACCGGTTTAGTGAAAAATTCTGCCTCACCATCACCACCAGCCGGCAACCTGGAAGCCGGCTGGCAATCAGCACTGCTACCACACTTGCGTCATGTCCCTTGGGTGAAATAGCGCCGGATAGTCTGTTATTTATCGTCCCGACCGGCTAGTCTGGTGGAGCGAGAGCAGTCCAGTGGCTGGCCGGGAGCGGATTTTTCCAGTCACGATCACCTTAATAACCTGGAGGAACACACCGTGAAATACAGGGAAACAGGATACAGAGTAATCATCGTGGCGGCCGGCATGCTGCTTGCCAACCCGGCCAGCGCGTTCGACATGGGCAATATGATGAACCCGTCCAAGTGGATGAACGGCAACAATGATCATGACCGTTATGACGATGATGATTACCGGGGTGGTTACGGAGGTCCCGGCTATGGCTACGGGGGTCCCGGCTATGGTTACGGGGGTCCCGGCTATGGTTACGGGGGGCCTGGTTACGGCTACGGGGGTCCCGGCTATGGCTACGGGGGCTACGGGGCACCCGGTTACGGTTACGGGGGGACTGGTTACGGTTACGGTGGCGCCCCCGGCTATGGTGGAACCTACGGGAGTGGAACCTCGGGTACCGAATCCAGGGAAGCAGAAATCCAGCGCCTGAATGAACGCCTCAGGCAGCTTGAGGGTGGCATTCGATAAACTGCCTGCCGACAGACAGTACCGGCGTGTGGGTGGAAACGGCGACCTGCGGGTCGCTGTTTCCTGCCCTGCCGCAGATCCCGGCAGACCACCCGAGGGCTGCAAGCGAGCGTGACTTGTGGCCAGCGACTGGCACCGCAAGCCACGGCAAGCGGATAATCCGCGATGGTGTGCAGGTATCTGCTGCCGGCCATGCCTCGCAACTGCACACACGCCGCACAGCCTGCCAGTGCATGTCATTGATTCACAGTGGCAAACAGCGGTATCGTGCGTGACGTACCAACGCAGGAGTCCCGGTCAGTGAAAAACATTCTCGTGGCGATTGATGATTGCCAGGCCACCACAGTCACTTCACCCATCATCGAGCGGGCCATTGAGCTGGCAAACGCCTTCTCGAGCAAGGTGTGGATCATTCATGTTGTTCCGGACATGCACAGAGCCGCCGCCTTTAATGTAGACAGCAAGGTATTACGCCGCGAGGTCGCTGCCGAGTTACGCTGCGAACATGAATACCTGCAGTATCTTGCCCGATGCCTGCGGGAGCGTGATATCGATGCCAGCGCCATCCTGCTCGAGGGCGCAACCATCCAGACGATACTCAAGGAATCCGAAAAGCTGGATATTGACCTGATTGTGCTGGGATGTGTCAGGCACAGCCTGTTTTACGGTGTGCTGACGGAGTTCACCGAAGAGGGCCTGCTGAGCAAATGCCGGCACCCGATCATGTTCGTCCCCATGCCTGCAAAATAAACATTATCTGAGGCGCGCCGGTGTTGTTTTGCTGCGCCGGATGTGCGCCGGCGGACGAACCCGGGAGTGAGGCGAGCCACCTGTTCGATCGCGCGACAAGCCACCCCGGTCCATTGCAGGAATCCCGTTGCCGGCATAATAGTGCATAATCACCACGGCGCACTGAACAATCAACGACAGGAGAATATTATGGAACTGACTGGAATTGGCAGTCTCATCATTCTGATTGCGGATATCTACGCCATAGTGATGATTCTGCAGAGTTCGGCAAAGGGTAGTGAGAAACTGGTCTGGGCTCTGGTGGTCCTTCTGCTGCCCGTCGTCGGCCTGGTCATCTGGTTTTTTGCGGGACCGGGCAAGAAACCGCTCTGACCCAGACAGAACAATCAACAGTTGCAACGGAGGAATGCACGATGAACAAGAAAGATACCGGCAAGTCCATTGATATTCTGAACAAGATCATGGAGCTCGAACTGGCGGGCGTGGTCCGTTACATGCATTATTCGTTGATGATCTACGGCTATAACAGAATACCGATCGTCGACTGGATGAGAAGCAACGCCCAGGAAGGCCTGACCCATGCCCACAGGGCCGGGGAACTGGTAACACTGCTGGGCGGGCATCCCTCACTGAAAATCGGGGCCCTGCTTGAAACGGAGCAACATGACATTGGCGATATTCTCCGGGAGAGTCTGGAGCATGAACAGGCCGCACTCGATGCCTATTATGATTTACTGAAACTCACGGAAGACGGCACCTCGGTAATCCTGGAGGAATATGCCAGGGAACTCATTGTGCAGGAAGAACTGCATCTTGATGAGGTCAATAAAATGTTGCGTCGCCCCGGGGACATTGCCGCATACAAGCCCTGACCGTTGCGGCAACCGCCCGGCAACCCGAAGGCGGTAATCCGGATACGGAAATGCCGGGCGTGACGCACGCCGGCTGCCGGTCGATCCCGAAAACAGCACGGGGAATACTCCTTGCATACAGCCGCATGACCGGTACAGCACGTGTCATGATGCTAATCAGTCATTGCTCAACGCAGCTTGCTTGACCTTGATTATGAACTAGACTTTCCCCTGCCTGCCTGTCTCCGTTCTCACGCGGAAATCCGGACCGGCAAGTGCCTTTCAGCACGAAAACCAACAAAGTCATGAAAAATAACGGACTGGCTGAAAAATAACAAACGGGTTTACGGGGAAGCTCTCATGCAACATTCGCCCGTCATTCGGGCGCCGGACACCGTTGTGTTTGTCACTTTCACAATAGCCGCCAGGCAGGCTTCTGCACCACCCGGGCACGTGCCGAATC
>Ga0210144_1000873_pt1 | contig 13806 bp, 11 predicted proteins | sample Muzzi_PWA_D2_FD_185532 | JGI IMG/M metagenome (GOLD analysis project Ga0210144, IMG submission 185532) | Wetland microbial communities from San Francisco Bay, California, USA, that impact long-term carbon sequestration - Muzzi_PWA_D2 (SPAdes) | ecosystem: Environmental > Aquatic > Marine >...
TCAGCCCATGATCTGACCATGGCCGGGCGGATCGCGAAGCCCTGCATCTGGTCATGAAGGGTTTCCCGCCGGCCGCTTGATTCCGCCGTGAGCAGGATGCGTCCGGGAAATTCGGCGACGAATGCCTGCAGCGCGCCGGCGGGCGCCTCATGGCGAGGGCGGATTTTCAGGTCGCCGAGCGGGCGTGTGGCGTAAGTGATGCAATCGTCCGGCGGGTTGGTCGCGCCGGAAGCGATCACCCGGATCAGCGGGTGGCGGCCCTGGAAGTCCTGTAGTTCAGCCGTACGGAGATAGAGCCGCTCCGGCGGCAGGATCGGCCGCTCCCGATCATGCCGGCGCGATTCAAAGCGTTCCGCGAGCTGTCGCTGGAAGTCCTCACCGGCGGCCTCGGTGGTATCCAGGAAGGCCAGGCAGGTGTCGCCGGGCAGGTAGTCGAAGAGGGTCTCCGTATCCTCGAAAAACAATGGCAGATAGTACTCGATTCCACCGGGGGTGATTCCCTGGCTGATCTCGCGATAGACGGGGCAGTCCTGGGGGTTGCCCTCGAAGCTCGCGCGAAAACGCCGGCGAAACCCCCGGATGCCTTCCTCGTCAAGCGGGAATTCCCTGGCGGGTAGCAGGTTGACCGCATCCTGTTCCGTCAGGGAACGCTGGGTTTCGGGGTCAAAGGTCCTGATGGAGTCGATCTCCGCATCGAACAGGTCGATGCGCAGGGGCAGCGGGCTGCCCATGGGGTAGAGATCGAGCAACGACCCGCGCACGGCGAATTCCCCGTGCTCCATGACCTGGGAGACACAGCGATAGCCGGCGTTGTCGAGTCGGGTGCGCATCGCATCGAGATCCAGTTGCTGGCCGCGGCTCAGGATGAGGCTGTGCTGGTAGAGAAAGCTGCGTGGCGGCAGACGCTGCAACAGGGTGGTGACGGCGATGATCAGCACGCCCCGGCGCATCCCGGCCAGATGGTTCAGCGTGGCGAGACGTTCCGAAATGATGTCCTGATGCGGTGAAAAGGTGTCGTAGGGCAGGGTCTCCCAGTCCGGGAACGTCTGAATGCCGATAGCGCTGCCGGAGATGAAGAATTCCAGCTGTTCCTGCAACAACTCGGCGCTTTGCATGTCCGGCGTGATGACCGCCAGCGGTCCTTCCAGGTGCGCGGCGGCGCGTGCAAACGCCAGCGGCAGACTTTCGCCGGCCGGTCGGGTCCAGGAGACGACGCGGCGCTGATCGGGCAGCACCGGCTCGAGCAGGCTGACCCGGGCGGGCGCCTGGTGTTGTGGTGCCGATCGGCGCATTGAATCAGGATGTGATGGCTGTCGGAGGATCGGGTTACAGGGATCGGGTATTATCACACAGGCCGAAGGCGTGCGGCGCCCGCGCCGGCTTGAACAGTTCCGCCAGCGTGCGCCGGCATGCGCAGCGCCCTGTCATGGATTAGCGTGTCGACAGAGACCTGGCGGGCGGTTAAGGTATCATCGCGTGGCGGGGTTACACCTTGTTGCCGGGCATTTGCCCCTTGAACCCGATTTTGTGGAACAGCAGGTAGCTGGGACAAATCCCGGTGATGCCGGCAAAGGCGAGTCCTGCTACCGGCAGATACAGCACCCAGTGCACCGTATTGAATCCGGTCAACCAGATGCCCAGAAGTATCAGTGCGGCCAGGGTCAGAAATACCATTCTCATCGCGGACATGTTTATCCCTCGTGCGGGTTGACGGTCACAGTGCTTAAGTATAGCGTCTCGACTCCACCGTCGGCCATAGGGTTGGTTTACCTGCAGATTGCTGATTCATCGGTGCTGGAATCAGTGCAAACCGGAATGGCTTCAGGAGAAGACAATAAGGAACAATAATGGGCAAGACCTACGGAGAATGGCTGCTCCGCTGGCGCTACCTGGTGCTGCTTACGACCATCGTGCTGGTCGCCGTGGCAGCCAGCGGGATGCGCTTCCTCGAGTTCAAGACCGATTACCGCGTTTTTTTCAGCGCCGACAATCCACAGCTGCAGGCCTTCGAACAACTGCAGAACACCTATACCAAGTCGGACAACGTCCTGTTCGTGCTGGCCCCCCGGAACGGCAGGTTATTTACGCGGGAGACGCTGGCCAGTGTAGCGAAACTCACGCAGGCCGCCTGGCAGATCCCCTGGTCGATCCGGGTTGATTCAATCACCAATTTCCAGCACACCGAGGCCGATGGCGATGACCTCGTGGTCGATGACCTGGTGCCGGATGTCGAGGCGCTGGATGACCCTGCCCTGCAGCGGATTCGCGATATCGCCGTACACGAACCCTTGCTGGTCGATCGGCTGATTTCACCGGACGGACGGGTCACCGGCGTCAATGTCACGATCCAGCTGCCCGAGGCGGGCTCAGGCGGTGAAGTAGCCGAGATCACCGCCCGTGCGCGCCGTCTGGTCGCCGAAATCGAGGCGGACAATCCCGACCTGGATGTCTACCTCACCGGGATGGTGATCATGAACAATTCCTTCGCGGAAGTGATCCTGCATGACCAGAAAACACTCGTGCCGGCAATGTTCGGCGTGGTGATCCTGACCCTTATCCTGCTGCTGCGCTCCGCCACCGCAACCCTGGCGACTTTTTTGGTCATCGTGTTTTCCGTGTTGACCGCCATGGGGCTGACCGGCTGGTTCGGAATTGCGTTGACACCGCCTTCGGCAGCCGCACCTACCATCATCCTCACCCTGGCAGTGGCCGACTGTGTTCACATCCTGGTCAGCTTTCTGCACGCCATGCGCCGCGGCCTGGACAAGGCGAGCGCCATGGTCGACAGCCTGCGGATAAACCTGCAGCCCGTGTTCCTCACCTCCCTGACCACGGTGATCGGATTCATGAGCATGAACTTCAGCGATGCGCCGCCATTCCGGGATCTCGGCAATATCGTGGCGATGGGTGTGGCGGCGGCGTTTGTTTTCTCGGTGGGTTTCCTGCCGGTCCTGATGCTGCTCCTGCCGGTGCGTGTCCAGCCGGGCGTCACGCGCCGCTCCCTGATAATGGATCGTTTCGCCGATTTTGTCGTCAGATGGCGCAGTCAGCTCTTCCTGGGCATGGGGCTCCTCGTCGTGGCTCTGGTGGTGTTCATCCCGCGCAACCAGCTTAATGACGAATACATAAAATATTTCGACAACACCATCGCCTTTCGCAATGCGACCGACTTCGCGAGCGAGAACCTGACCGGTCTCTACACCATCGAGTATTCCCTGGGAACCGGGGAGAGCGGGGGCATCAGCGATCCGCAATTTCTGCGCGACGTGGAACGCTTCTCCGACTGGTACCGCACGCAGCCCGCGGTACTGCATGTCAATTCGCTGACCGACATCATGAAACGGCTCAACAAGAACCTGCACGGCGATGATCCGTCCTGGTACCGGCTGCCCGGCCAGCGCGACATGGCGGCGCAATACCTGCTGCTCTACGAGATGTCGCTGCCCTACGGACTGGATCTCAACAACCAGATCGACGTCGGCAAGTCGGCGACCCGTCTCGTGGTGACGGTAGGGAATATTTCCTCCAACGAGATGCTGGCACTCGAGGATACCGCACAGCACTGGCTGAAACAGAATGCACCCTACATGCGCTCCGATGGCGCAAGTCCTGCGGTCATGTTCGCGCACATCGGGCAGCGCAATATCCGCAGCATGCTGACCGGTACGACAGTGGCGCTGGTGCTGATTTCACTGGTACTGGTCATCGCTCTTCGCTCGCTGAAAATCGGTCTGATCAGCCTGATCCCGAATCTTGCGCCGGCCGCCATGGCCTTCGGGTTGTGGGGCATGCTGGTGGGCGAGGTCGGCCTTGGGCTTTCCGTGGTAACGGGCATGACGCTGGGCATCGTCGTGGACGATACCGTGCATTTTCTCAGCAAGTACCTGCGTGCCCGTCGCGAACAGCACCTTGATTCGCCCGATGCGGTACGCTATGCATTCTCCACTGTCGGTATGGCGCTGGGGGTGACATCGGTGGTCCTGATCTTCGGGTTTCTGGTCCTGATCCTGTCACCATTCCGGATGAACGCGGATATGGGCTTGCTGACCGCCGTTACCATCGCCTTCGCGCTCGCCGCCGATTTCCTGTTTCTACCACCCTTGTTGATGAAGGTTGACAAATGACGATGAGAAAACTGCTGTTGCTCTGTGTGCTTGGTCTCATGCCGGTGATTGCCCCGGCCGAAACGCCGGCAGAGAAGGGTCTGGCCATTGCCGTCGAGGCGGACGCTAGGGACAAGGGTTTCGGCGATTCGACGGCCGGCATGGACATGGTCCTGCGCAACCGGCAGGGCGATGAAAGCCGGCGTGCGGTGCGGGTGCGTACCCTGGAGGTCGAGGGCGACGGCGACAAGAGCCTGTCGATCTTCGATTCACCGGCCGACGTCAAGGGCACGGCTTTCCTGACGTTTTCGCACATCACCGGACTCGATGACCAGTGGCTCTATCTGCCGTCGCTCAAACGGGTGAAGCGGATCTCCTCGAAAAACAAGTCGGGCCCGTTCATGGGCAGCGAGTTCGCCTATGAGGATATCGCCTCCGATGAGGTCGAGAAATACACCTACAGGTACCTGCGGGACGAGACCTGTGAGGGCATGGACTGCTTCGTGATCGAACGCCGGCCGGTCGATCCGAACTCGGGCTACATACGCCAGGAGGTCTGGATCGACAAGCAGGAGTACCGGCCGCAGCAGGTGGTCTACTATGACCGCAAGGATGCGCTGTTAAAGACGCTCACCTTCCACGACTACCGGCAATATCTGGATAAATTCTGGCGCGCCCTGCGCATGGAGATGGTCAACCACCAGACCGGGAAAAGCACCACGCTGTCCTGGAGTGATTACCGGTTTCAAACCGGGCTAACGGACCGGGATTTCGACCAGAACAGCCTGAAGCGGGCGAAATAGCTGCGGCCTGCGGATCTCCTTATTCTCCCGCCACCGTGGTGAGGCCGAGAATTTCCCAGTCCTGCATGCCACCGCGGTACCACTTGATCTTCTCGGCGGGATATCCAAACCGGAGCAGGGTCTGGATGTTGTTTGGCGACTGGCCGCACCACATGCCGTTGCAGAACAGCACCAGGGTTTTTACCTTGCTGAAGTCCCACAGGTCTTCCTGATGCACGGCGCTGAATTGATTTTCAAGGATCTCGGCGATGCTCATCGGATCGGCGCCCTGAGCCGGATTCAGGCTGGTCCAGGGGATATTGACCGAGCCCGGGATGGTGCCTTTTTTCACCCAGTCCGCGGTGCGTGAATCGATCACCAGAACCGAAGCGTCCCCCTTGTTGATACGCGAGAGATAGTCGAGCACCTCGAGCTCGCCGATCGTCTCGACGCCCGGCGCGAGACTGGAGGGTTGTATGCAGAACGGAGGACACTTGCGCGAGGTTTTAGCGAAGTCCGGATTGATCCTGTGATTTTCGTCCTGGTTGCGCTGGATGGTGACTTTTTTGCCGTTGTGCATCACTTCGACAGCGGCGATGTCGGGCGTGATCCTGACGGTCATCTCTTCTGCTGCGAGTGCTTCGGCTGAGAAAAGTACCGCCGCGTAGATTACGGTTGCTGTAAAAAGTGACTTTATGAATGCCATCATTGCTGTCCTTTTATCCTGATGTGATGATTCAAGAGCATCCCGGTAATCGTTATCCGGGACGGTGTGCAGGCAGCGTCCGGAATCAGGAGGCCGTGGCTTCCTGCGGGTTGCGGCGCTTGTTCGCGAGGATTACACGTTTTTCGTAGGCTTCCCGCGCCACACTGATATCTTCCAGGAAATAGTCGAGTTCGTCCATGTGCAGCGCCTGCGGACCATCAACCAGCGCCTTGCTCGGAACGGGGTGAAAATCGACGAGGATCATGTTGGCCCCGGCGATCACACCCTGGGCGGTCACGTGAAATACATCCAGTATGCCCTCCGGCGAGGCATCACGACTGCCCACGGAATGCGAAGGGTCGATGCACACGGGCATACGCGTCAGGCGCTTGACGACCGGCACGTGGGAGAAGTCGACGAAGTTGCGATGCGGGTCACCCATGTTGGTCTTCATGCCGCGCAAGCCGAATACGACGCGCCGGTTGCCCTCGCTGGCCAGGTATTCAGCCGCGTTGAGGGATTCCTCCAGCGTGATGCCGAAGCCGCGCTTCAGCAGCACGGGGAAATCGCGCTGGCGACCCGCCGCCTTGAGCAGTTCGAAATTCTGGGTATTGCGGGTGCCGATCTGCAGTAACACCCCGGTCGGATTCCCCGTCAGATCGAGCGCCTCACGGATTTCCCGCACGTGCATGTCATGGGTCACTTCCATGGCGATGACCTTGATGTCGTACTTGCCCGCCAGTTCGAATACATAGGGCAGACAACTCTTGCCATGACCCTGGAAGGAATAGGGATTGGTGCGCGGTTTGTAGGCACCCATGCGGGTGCAGGGCAGGCCGCGTTCCTGCAGGGCCTTCATCATGATTTCGACATGCCCGGGCGTGTCGACGGCGCACAGGCCGGCGAAGACATTCAGGTTGTCCTGCCCGAAGCGCACCCCGTTGTATTCGAAGAAGGTCGAACGGTTGTCATCGTGATGGCGACCGAGGACGCGGTATTCCTCGGAGACGCGCACCACCCGCTCCACGCAGGGCAGACTCGCCATATCCTCGATCTGCAGCGCGGCCGTGTCACCCACGAGATAGAGCTCGGTCAGCGTCTGCTGTGCGCCTACCTCGTCATGTACGCGGACCGTGATGTTCCGCAGGTTGGCCAGATGCTCCAGCAAGTGCAGATAGGCGGCCCCATTCTTGTCGGTGTCCGCATGCAGAATCAGAATCATGGTGTTGTACCTGGGAAACAGCCGGAGCCGATAGCAACATTATCCATGGAATGCGCAGTGCTTACTACCGGAACGCCCGCGCGCAACGGGCTCTCGCGGGCTCAATCGCGATAGCGGCGCAGCAGGTCCTGGTAGGCGTCGATACGCCGGTCACGCAGGTAGGGCCAGAGCCGTCGAATCTGTTCCGTGCGCTGCAGGTCGATCCTGGCGATGACAACGCCGGCTTCGTTCTCCGTGGCCTGTTCGATGATCTCCCCCTGGGGGCCGAACACCGCACTGCTGCCCCAGAACTGTATGCCGTCCGTGTGCCCGGAGTCATCGGCTTCGAAGCCCGTGCGGTTGCAGGTCAGGACGGGCAGACCGTTGGCGATGGCGTGTGCGCGTTGTATTGTCAGCCAGGCATCGCGCTGGCGTGCCTGCTCATCGGCGGCGTCGCTACGACTCCAGCCGATCGCTGTCGGGTAGAGCAGGATCTGCGCGCCGCCAAGCGCCATCAACCGGGCCGCCTCCGGATACCACTGATCCCAGCAGACCAGGATCCCCAGCGTGCCCACGGATGTCTGCACCGGATTGAAGCCAAGGTCGCCCGGGGTGAAATAGAATTTTTCGTAATACCCGGGGTCATCGGGAATGTGCATCTTGCGATAGCACCCGGCAATGCAGCCGTCGCTTTCGATTGCGAGCGCCGTATTGTGGTAGAGCCCGGCCGCCCGCTTCTCGAAGATCGAGGCGACGACGACGACCCCGAGCTCGGCGGCAAGCTCGCCAAGACGCTCGGTGGTGGGCCCGGGAATGGTTTCCGCCAGGTCGAAGTTGGCCGTGTCTTCCGTCTGGCAGAAATACCGGCTGCCATGGAGTTCCGGCAGCAGCACCAGCCGGGCGCCCCGGGCCGCCGCTTTCCTGATGCCCTCGATACTCGCCGACAGATTCAGGGCGGCATCGGCGCTACAGGACTGCTGTATCAATCCAACAGTTAGTTTGTGTGTATTCATCGAGCCCGGAATAAATGGTTAGCCTGGAGGCATCAACCGAATGAATTAACCGCAAAGGAGGTAAAGGACGCAAAGATATTCTATGACAAAAACAATCAAGAAACTTCCTGATTATCCCTGAAACTCAGCTACGAGGTGCATGCGGCATGCCTGACTCCACCGTGGCTGAGTTTCAAGGACAATCGGGAGAAACTTTGCGTTTTTGCGTTTAACCGGTTTTCAACGCTTCAGGATGCCAGCCGGCAGCTGCATGGTGGCACAGTGCAGGCTGCCGTACTGCTGAATGAGCGCCAGGCAGTTGACCGGAATGATCTGCCGGTCGGGAAAGGCCCCGGTGAGACGCTCAAGCGCGATGGCGTCGGCCGGGTCATCGTAGACCGGCACCAGCACCGCGCCATTGATGATTAGGAAATTGGCGTAGCTGGCGGGCAGCCGTTCGCCGGCGGCGGAGTGGACCGGCGCCGGCAGCGGAAGGGGGAGCAGATGATAGGGGCGACCCTCCAGTGTCGTGAAGGTACCGAGTTGCCGTTCCATCGCATGCAGTTCCGCGTAGTGACTGTCGCGGCGGTCGGTGCATTGGGTGTAGGCGATGGTGTGCGGTGAACAGAAGCGCGCCAGCATGTCGATATGCGCGTCGGTGTCGTCCCCCTCGAGTTCCCCGTGATCGAGCCAGAGCACCCGTTGTATGCCCATTTCATCGGCAAAAAGTCGTTCAAATGCCGCTTTGTCGTAACCCGGGTTGCGGCTGTTCGTGATCAGGCAGTTCGAGGTAGTCAGCAGGCTGCCCAGGCCGTCGGTGTCGATGCTGCCGCCCTCGAGAACCAGCCCGAAGTGCCGGCAGGCGGTACTGAACACGCCCGCTGATTCCAGCTTCCGGGTGACTTCATTATCCAGTGTGGCAGGGTATTTCTTGCCCCAGCCATCGAAGACGAAGTCGAGCAGGCGTAATCCGCTACCGTTCGAAACCGTCAGTGGGCCATAGTCACGGATCCAGGTGTCGTTTGTTTGAGCGGTGAAGAAATCAATGGCATTGAGCGGTATACCGGCCCGGGTGCATGCCTGTCTGACTTCCCCGGCAAGGTTCTGGTCATAACAGACGACGAGCAGGTTCTCGTGCGTCACGACCGCCCTGGCAATGTCGAGATATACCGCGGTGACCGACTCCAGGCTGTCGGCCCAGGCGCTGTTCCTGTGCGGCCATGTCAGCAGGATAGCGCACTGGGACGCGGTTTCAGGAACAAGACAAGGCGTGTGCATGGCATGCGCCAGGCAGCGTGGGCAGGAACCGCTCGCGGGTTTGGGTTACTTATTTGCGTGCGAGGGCGTCACGACGGAGTGCAACACCGTGCTGTTTTCGAAGAATACCGAATACCCGTCATAGTCCCAGCGGGTAATTGGCGGGTGCAGCGGACCATCGTTGGTTGATACAGGGGCGTGTTCCGTCACCGGATTGCCGAATTCGGCCCGTACGGCGTCCATCGACATGCCCCGGTGCGGCAGAACCATCTGCGACTCGGACTGGACGTTGTCCATCAGCAGCGTATCGGCGCAGGCAGGTCCCGCAAACAGGATGGCCAGCGAAAATGCAAACAGCGCAGAGCGGGTACTATGCATAGCTAACTCCTTGGTATACAGGATAATTTGCTGAATTCCGTCACTCGTTGCGACTATATCACCGCAGGTTTAAATACAAAAGCGCAATTTTGGAATGCGTGACGCGGGTCACCTGTTCATTGCCATGAGTAACCGGTATCGTGACGCATTCATGTGATACGGGTCTCGGCTGCGGAGCAGGAAACATTAACGTCACATCCGGATATTGTTTTTCAGTGGCACCGATGATGGAGTGGACTGACCGCCACTGCCGTTACTTTCTGCGCCAGATTTCCCGTCATTGCCGGCTTTACAGTGAAATGGTGACCAGCGCCGCGCTGCTGCGTGGCGATCCCGAACGGTTACTGGACTTTCATCCCGCAGAGCACCCGCTGGCCTTGCAACTTGGCGGCAGCGCTCCGGTCGAACTGGCGCAAGCGGCCCGTCTGGGCGAGGCATCCGGTTATGACGAGATCAATCTGAACCTGGGTTGTCCCAGCGACCGGGTGCGCTCGGGGCGTTTCGGCGCCTGCCTGATGGCGCAGCCCGAACGGGTGGCCGATTGCGTGGCGGCCATGACCGCCTCGGTGGCCGTGCCGGTTACCGTCAAGACCCGCATCGGCATCGACGACCAGGACAGTTACGAGGCGTTGGCCGCCTTCGTTGAACGTATCACCGTGGCCGGCTGCCGTACGTTCATCGTGCATGCGCGCAAGGCCATCCTGAAGGGATTGAGCCCGAAGGAGAACCTCAGTGTTCCACCACTGAGATACGATGTCGTCTACCGCCTGAAAAACGAGTTCCCCGGGCTTACGATCGTGCTGAACGGCGGCATCCGGCAACTGGATGAGGCGGCCGTGCATCTCGGGCACGTGGATGGGGTCATGATGGGACGTGAAGCCTACCATAACCCCTGTGTGCTCTCGCATGTCGATGCCCGCTTCTTCGCTGACCCGGGTGAAGTACCGGATCGTGCCCTCATTGTGGAGCGCATGCTGCCCTATATCGAACGGGAACTGAGCGCAGGCAGCGAACTCAAACATATCACACGCCACATGCTGGGGCTGTTCCAGGGGATTCCCGGTGCGCGCGCATGGCGTCGCCACCTGAGTGCGCATGCCTGCCGGGCGGGCGCGGGACCTGAAGTTCTCCTCGATGCGCTCGCGGCGGCCGGTGCCGTCGGCGAGGAACAGGAAACGGCGAGAGCAGAGAGCATGTACGCATGAATGACTTCATCCTGGATCACGAACCGGCCATCCGCCTGGCCAGTTTCCTGGGGATATTCGCCGTCATGGCCGTGTGGGAACTGCTGGCACCGCGCCGTGTGCTGTCGCAGTCGAAAAGGCAGCGCTGGTTTAACAACCTCGGGCTGGTGGTCTTCAACACGGCACTGCTGCGGCTGGTGTTTCCGCTGGCGGCGGTGGGTATGGCAACGACTGCCGAACTCAACGGCTGGGGACTGTTCAACCGGGTCGAACCCCCGTGGTGGCTGGCGCTGTCCGCCTCGGTGATCATTCTGGACGGCGCCATTTACCTGCAACATGTCATGTTCCACGCCCTACCGCTGTTCTGGCGCCTGCACCGCGTGCACCATGCCGACCTTGATTTCGATGTCACTACCGGATCGCGGTTTCACCCGGTAGAAATCCTGCTTTCCATACTGATCAAGTTTGCCGTCATCGTGCTGCTGGGGCCGCCGATCATCGCCGTCGTGGTGTTCGAGGTGTTGCTGAACGCCTCGTCCATGTTCAATCACAGCAATGTGCGCCTGCCCACCCCTCTCGATGTCCTGTTGCGGTGGCTGATCGTGACACCCGACATGCATCGGGTGCATCATTCGCACCTGGATCATGAGACCAACAGCAATTTCGGTTTCAATCTCTCGATCTGGGACCGGCTGTTCGGAACCTACCGGAACCAGCCGCAGGAGGGTCACGAAGGGATGGTGATCGGTATCGATACCTTTCGCGATGCTGCCCACTGCATCACCCTGCGCGGCATGCTGGGCATGCCCTTGATCGGCAAACTGGGCGATTACGCCATCAATCGCCGGCATTGGGACCGGAACGAAAACAGGAAAGACCGGTGAGCAGAAAACAGGACGTAGTCGTGATCGGCGGTGGCCCGGGCGGGCTGGTCATCGCCAGCGTTGCCGGGCAGCTGGGTCTGCGGGTGACGCTGATCGAGAAATCCGAACACCTCGGCGGCGACTGCCTGCACAGCGGCTGCGTGCCCAGCAAGACACTCATCAACAGCGCACGTCTGGCGCACCGGATGCGCCACGCCGCGCAGGTCGGTTTGACCGACTGCGACCCGGAAATCGACATCAACCGGGTGCTGGACCGGGTCGACAGCGTCATTGCCCGTATCCAGCAGCACGACGACCCCGAGCGCTTTCGTCGCTACGGTTGCGATGTGCGCTTCGGTGCGGCCCGCTTCCTCAATCCCCATGAAATCAGCGTCAACGAGGAAGTCATCCGCAGCAAGCGCTTCGTGATCGCAACCGGATCGCAGCCACTCGTTCCGCCGATCCCGGGAATCGCCGAGGTCGGCTACGACACCAACGAAACCATCTTTAAGCGCCGGGAACTGCCTCCCCGGCTGGCCGTCATCGGCGGCGGACCGGTCGGCATTGAACTGGCGCAGGCATTTGCCCGGCTCGGCAGCCGGGTGACGATTGTCGAGGCGGCCGACCGCATTCTTCCCGTGGCCGACAGCGAGGTTTCCGCCGTGCTTCGCCAGGTGCTGGAAGACGAGGGCATCACCCTGCAGCTGTCCTGCCAGGTGGAGAATGCAAGGCGGGACGGTGACAGTCGTCAGTTATTTCTCACCAATGGCGCGAGCGTCGAGTGCGAACGCATCCTCGTGGCCGCCGGACGACGCCCGGCAGTTTTCGGACTGGGACTCGATGAAGCCGGGGTGGAACACAACGCCAAAGCGGTGGTGGTGGATGCGCGACTGCGCACCAGCCAGCGGCATATTTATGCTGTCGGCGATGTGTGCGGTCCCTACCAGTTTACGCATATGGCCGAATACCAGGCCGGCATCGTCCTCGCCAGCCTGTTGTTCAGGGTGCCGCGCAAGGTCGATTACCGGGTGATCCCGAGCGTCATCTACACCGATCCCGAGGCCGCCCAGGTTGGCCTGACCGAAGAGGAGGCGCAGGCGCAGGGAATCCGCTATGAAATCGCCCGTTTCCCGAGCAACGAAATCGACCGCGCTATCACCGACGGCAACGATGCGGGGTTTATCAAAATCCTGATCGCCCGTGGCCGGCTGGCGGGGGCGAGTCTGGTCAGCGCTCATGCCGGTGAATTGATCCATGAACTGGCGCTGGCCATGCAGGTCAAAGCGAAAGCAGGTGACATCAGCCGCCTGATCCATGCCTATCCGACGCTTTCCCAGATTCACCGGCGCGCGATCAACGCACGCTACGCGCCGCGGCTTTATTCCGGCAAGGCGCGCCTGCTGTCCCGGCTAATCAATCGCTTGTTGCCGTGATACTCCTGCGGATGGGAAAACGGCGAAACTGACGGAACCACTTCTTATGCATGCCACATTGCCATTGCTGCTGCAAAGCGACTTCCCCGCCATTCGTCGCGACCGGCTGGAAACGCTGCAGGTCAACCTGGGCTATCGCTGCAACCAGTCCTGCCTGCATTGCCACGTCAATGCCGGTCCCACGCGCAAGGAGATGATGAGTGATGCCACCGTGAATGAGGTCATTCGCTACCTGATCGCCACCGATATTCGCACCCTCGATCTGACCGGCGGCGCCCCGGAACTCAATCCCGGTTTCCGCAGGCTGGTGCGTGCCGCGCGCGATCAGGGCATCCGGGTGATCGATCGCTGCAATCTGACCGTCCTGCTGGAACCCGGGCAGGAAGACACGGCTGGATTCCTTTCTGATAACGGGGTTGAAATAGTCGCCTCATTGCCATGTTATATAAAGGAAAATGTCGACAACCAGCGCGGCGAGGGTGTCTATGAGCACAGTCTCGAAGCCCTACGCCTGCTGAATCGACTGGGTTACGGAAAGCACGATTCCGGTCTGGTCATCAACCTGGTCTACAATCCACAGGGTCCCGTGTTGCCGCCTCCCCAGCCGGATCTCGAGCGCGATTACCGCCGCTACCTGGATGATCATTATCACATTGTGTTTAATCACCTGTTGACGCTGGCCAATGTGCCGATCAATCGCTTCGGCAGCACGCTGGTTTCGCGGGGAGAATTTGCCGGATACATGAATCTGCTGCGCAACGCGCACCGTGACGAGAATCTCGCCGGCGTCATGTGCCGCACGCTGCTGAGCATCGACTGGGAAGGCTACGCCTACGACTGCGATTTCAACCAGATGCTCGGACTGGCCGCGCCGATCGACGGCGCCGCGAAAACCCATATTTCCCGC
>Ga0210144_1000875_pt1 | contig 13751 bp, 10 predicted proteins | sample Muzzi_PWA_D2_FD_185532 | JGI IMG/M metagenome (GOLD analysis project Ga0210144, IMG submission 185532) | Wetland microbial communities from San Francisco Bay, California, USA, that impact long-term carbon sequestration - Muzzi_PWA_D2 (SPAdes) | ecosystem: Environmental > Aquatic > Marine >...
AGGGACCCTACCTACTCGTCGATCTCGAGCACCGCCAGGAAAGCCTCCTGCGGGACCTCGACCCGCCCCACCTGCTTCATCCGCTTCTTCCCCGCTTTCTGCTTCTTCAGCAGCTTCTGCTTGCGGCTAACGTCGCCGCCGTAGAGCTTCGCGGTGACGTCCTTGCGCAGCGCCTTGACCGTCTCGCGTGCCAGCACCCGCGAGCCGACCGCTGCCTGCACCGGGATGTCAAAGAGCTGGCGGGGGATCGTCTTGCGCAGCCGCCCGACCAGCGCCTTGCCCTGCTCGTAGGCGAAGTCACGGTGGACGACGATCGAGAGCGCGTCGACCTGATCGCCGGCCAGCAGGATGTCGACCTTGACCAGGTCGGAGGGGCGATTGCAAATCGGCTCGTAGTCGAGCGAGGCGTAGCCGCGGGTCGAGGACTTCAGGTTGTCGAAGAAGTCGAGGACGATCTCGGCCAGCGGCAGGTCGTAGTGGATCTGCACCCGCTGCGGGCTCAGGTAGTGCATGTCGACGTGCGTGCCGCGCCGCGCCTGGCAGAGCTCCATCACCGCGCCGACGTGCTCGGTCGGGCAGATGATCGTCGCCCGGATGTAGGGCTCTTCGATCGCCTCGATCGTCGCGGGGTCGGGCAGCTCGGTGGGGCTGTGGACCTCGACCTCGGTGCCGTCGGTGAGGTGAACCTCGTAGAGCACGTTCGGGGTCGTCGCCAGCAGCTCCAACCCGTACTCGCGCTCCAGCCGCTCGCGGACGATCTCCATGTGGAGCAGGCCGAGGAAGCCGGCGCGGAAGCCGAAGCCGAGCGCCTCGGAGGTCTCCGGCTCGTAGGAGAGCGCGGCGTCGTTGAGGGCCAGCCTGTCGAGCGCGTCGCGGAGGTCTTCGTAGCGGTCGGTGTCGATCGGGAAGAGGCCGCAGAAGACCATCGGCCTGACCTCGCGGTAGCCCTCCAACGGCTCAGTGGCAGGGCGCTCGCGCGATGTCAGCGTGTCGCCGACCCGCAGCCTGGCGACGTCCTTGATGCCGGTGATCAGGTAGCCGACGTCGCCCTCCTCCATGCGCTCGACGGGCGTCATCGCCGGCCGGAAGAAGCCGAGGTCGTCGATGTCGGCTTCGGTGCCGTTCTGCATCGCGACGATCCGCTCGTCCTTGCGGAAGGCGCCGTCGACGATCCGCACGTAGGCGACCACTCCGCGGTACTGATCGAACTCGGAGTCGAAGATCAAGGCCCGGGTCGGCGCCGCCGCATCGCCGCCGGGCGGCGGCACCCTGGCGACGATCGCCTCCAGCACGTCGACCACCCCCTCACCCGTCTTCGCCGAGATCCGCAGCGCTTCCCCGGGCTCGCCGCCGAGCAGGTCGGCGATTTCGCCTCCCACCCGCTCCGGTTCGGCGCCCGGCAGGTCGACCTTGTTGATCACCGGGATCAGCTCCAGCCCGTTCTCGACCGCCAGGTAGGTGTTGGCGACGGTCTGCGCCTCGACCCCCTGGGCGGCATCGACGACGAGCAGCGCGCCCTCGCAGGCGGCGAGGCTGCGCGAGACCTCGTAGGAGAAGTCGACATGCCCGGGCGTGTCGATCAGGTGCAGGTGGTAGGCCTGCCCGTCGGCGGCCCGGTACTCGACCCGCACAGCCTGCGCCTTGATCGTGATCCCGCGCTCGCGCTCCAGGTCCATCGAGTCGAGGACCTGGGCCCGCATCTTCTTCGGGTCGACGGAACCGGTGATCTCCAGGATGCGGTCGGCGAGGGTCGACTTTCCGTGGTCTATGTGGGCGATGATCGAGAAGTTTCGTATGTGGTCCATCGGCCTGCGGAGTATGGCGCTCGGCGCGCGGGTGCCGTCGGGGAGAGCCCCCTTGTGGCGACTTGTTCTCGCATGGCGAGACTAAGGCGACACGCTCAGGGGCAGGCCGATGGATCCAGACGAGCGATGAGCCTGTAGACCTTGGTCGGCGGCTTGGACAAGACGGGTTCCGCCCATGGGCCGGCGGTCCAGACGGCAGCAGGAGGATATGGGGGCTCGCCGGGTTCGATGCGGTCGCGGCTGGCAATCACGTAGTCGTAGTGGCCGGCGTTCAAGAGGCGGCGCCAGGCGCGGCAGGTCGTCGGAGGCACGAAGCCCCCGTGGGGCTTCTCGACCCCCACGTACTGGACGCGGTTGGAGAGGTCGGTGCCGTACAGCGGATACTGGCGGGTGCTCGTAGTCGCGATGCGGGAGTCGGCGATCGAGCGGGCCCACCTGAAGGCGGCGTTGAGGCCAGGGGCGGCGAAGGTCGGGTCCGAGTAGCGGTCGCGCAGGTAGTGGCGCTGGATCGGATAGCCGAGTGCGATGGCGACAGCGACGCCGAGGGCAAGCGCCGGCCGGGCCCATCGAAGAGCGCGGTCGAGATTTGAGTCGCTATGCGGTTCAAACGTCGACCGCACTCGACTGAATCGGGCGAAGCGGCCTCGAAGCGCGGGCGCAGCCGGCACCAGCGCCAGGCCGAGGATCAGGGCCGGAGCCAGGTAGCGGAGGCCCGATTCGAAGCCACGCGGCATCCCGGCCGGGCCCGAGGCTGAGGTCGGGGCGATCAGCCAGGCGACCCCCGTCGCAAGCCCGGCGAGGGCGGCAACCCGAAGCACCGGGCTCGCGTCACGCGTGAGGCAGAGCGCGAGACCGGCCAGCGCCAGGGCCGCGAGCAGCGGCCAGAGGATCGTCAGTCCGTGATGCAAGCCGGGCAGGAACCATTCGGACCAGACCGAGCCGTCGGCCAGGTAGCCGAAGACGCTGTGCCCTTGGCGCCCACCCAGCGCCTGTTCGGGCGCTGGCAGCGAGATCGGCCCGAGCCGGTCGAACCAGGGCAGTGGGTTCCCCGTGTGGGCCAGGTTGCGCAGGTTCCAGTAACCGCCGGCGCTCAGGGCGGCGAGGCCGGAAGCCCAAAGCGCTCGCCATCTCATTCCGCGCGGAGCGATGCCGGCAAGTCCGACGATCAGAACGAAAGCAGGTAAGAGGAAGTTGAGCTTGGTCCCGGCTGCCAGTCCGGCGGCGAGGCCGACGACGATCAGAGCGCCGGTTGCCACCCCGTTCCCCCCCGCATCCTCCCGGGCTCCTCCAGCGCTGCCTTCGACGCTTCCACCGCGAGCGTTGACCAGCACAGCGACGGCGGCAAGCAGGAAGAAGATCCCGACGATGTCGTTGCGCGCTTCCCCGGCTTGATCCGAGAGCGCCGGCACGCTCAGCGCCGCAGCTCCCAGAGCGAGGGACCATGGAGCCACCTTGTACGGCCTGCCGATGCACCAGAGCGCCAGCAAGCACCCGACGAACCAGCCGAGATTCAACAGCGGCGACAGCAGGTCCCGCCCGAAGGCCAGCATCCCGGCGGCGTGGAACAGTTCCGCGTTCGCCGGGTAGAACCAGGCCAGGAACTGCGGGGCGATGAAGTGCAGGTTCCACGTGTCGCCGCTCTGGAAGAAGCCGGCCGCAAACGGCCCGTGGTACCAGGTCGAGTCGAACCCGGTCATCCCGGTCAGCAGCTTCGCCCGCACGTCGACGGCGAAGTGAACGACCGCGGCCACTGCGACGAGCAAAGCGATCAAGGTGATGGGATCGGGCGCCCTGCCCGCGGGTCCCGTCGGGGAGAGGGCGCCCTTGCCGTCTGAAGGGCGCCCTCTCCCCGCCACCCGCGGGACGAGCGCTCGACAACCGACCCCGGCCAACGCGACGACAACGACATATGGCAGCGGGTCGAGCCAGCCGAAGCTGCCGAGGATCTCAGCGGTCCAGATCAGCAGCGCGAGTCCGATCACCCCCGTGGCGATCCACGCCGGGGGACCCGAGAAGCGCGGCAGCAGCATCCGGCGCAAGGTCGATCCGCCGAGCAGAGCGAAACCGGCGAGCAGGAGGATGTCGGCTACGCCCAGCAGGTAGCGCGGCAGGTCCAGCATCGCTCTAACGGCGGCGCAGGAGGCGCACCACCTGCTCCAGCTCGCCGACGCGGAGCAGCCTGGCGACGCCGACGTAGACGATGCCCCCGATGAGGAGAGCGCCGCCCAGGGAGACGATCTCCCCGGCCAGGCCACGGCCGAGGGCGCCGTCGAGGACGTCCCAGATGGCGAAGGCGACGGCGGCGAGCGCCGCCGCCGCCAGGGCGATGCGCAGGCCGGTGTCGAGCAGGCGGCGCAGCTCGAGGCCGCCCAGCAGGCGACGCAGGATCGCGCACTGTGCGACCACGCTGACCGTGGTCGCGATCGCCGTCGAGGCGACGATGCCGCCGACCCCGAGCCGGTAGAGGCCGAGGGCGGCGAGCGCCGTCACCGCCAGGTTGGCGCCGGCGATCGCGGTCGGCACCCAGGGCCGCTGCAGGCTGAAGAAGGTGCGAGTGAGGAGCAGGAAGAGGCCGTTGGTGGGCAGCGAGAAGGCGAACCAGAAGAGCGCCGTGGCCACCAGGGTCGTCTGCTCGGGCGTGAACTCGCCACGCTGGTAGACGAGCCGGATCATCGGTTCGGAGAGGACGAGGACGGCAGCCGCAGCCGGCACGAGCACGAAGAGGATCTGCCGCATCCCGTTGGCCATCGTTGCGCGCAGGTTCTCGTGCTCGCCGCGCGCCGCGAAGCGGGCCAGGGTCGGGAAGAGGACGGTGGCGATCGCCACCGAGAAGATCCCCTGCGGAAGCTGGTAGATCCGGAACGCCTTGTCGATCGCCGCCGGCGCCTGGTCGCTGACCAGGCTGCCGAACAGGCTGTTGATCAACAGGTTGAAGTTGATCAGGCCGAGACTGATCGTCACCGGCAGCATCAGGAGCAGGACGCGGCGCACGTCGCGGTTGCGCCACTCGAAGCTCCAGCTGAACTTGAAGGGCGTGTTGCGCAGGTCGAAGCTGGGGATCATGAGCTGGACCAGGGTGCCGGCGAGGATGCCGATGGCGTACGCGTAGATGCGGTCCCTGCCGTGGAACGCCGGCACGAGCAGGACGACGACGGTGATGATCGTCAGGTTCCAGAACAGCGGCGAGATCGCGAAGGCGCCGAAGCGGTCGTAGCTGTTGAGGATGCCGACCACCACCCCGCTCACCCCGAGCAGGATCAGGATCGGGAAGAGGACCTGGGAGAGGGTGACGGTGAGGTCGAGGAGCTCTCCTTCAAAGCCGGGCGCGAAGAGCGGCATCACGACCGGGGCGAGCAGGACGAAGAGGGCGGTGATCGCGCCGAGGACGAGGGTGGCGAGCAGCAGCAGGGTCGAGGCGAGACGGAACGCCTCCCTGTAGTTCTTCTTCTCCAGCTGCTCGGTGAAGATCGGCACGAAAGCCGGCTGCAAGGCCGCATCTGCGAACAGGCTGCGGACGAGGTTGGGGACCTGGAAGGCGATCGTGAAGGCCGACATCGGGCCGGTCACGCCGTAGTAGCTGGCGGCGACGATCTCGCGGACCAGGCCGGCGATCCGCGAGGCGGCGGTGGCGACCGAGAAGAAGGCGGTCGAGCGGGCGATGCGGCCGGCCTGCCGTCCGGGGGCCGGATCGCCGGTCGTCTCCTCGCCCGGCTCGAACGCCTCGGCGGCCCGCACGGCGGCGTCGGAGGCGAGCGCGGCCCGCTCGCGGTGGGGTCTGTCAGGCGTCGGGGGCGTCTCCAAGCTGGGCCTCAGTCGCTATAGTCGGCGGCCGCCCGGAGCCGGCTCGGCCCGCCTCAGGGACGCCACTCATGGCCAACATAGCCTCACAGAAGAAGCGGATCCTACGCAGCGAGCGGGAGCGAACCGAGAACCGGCTGCTGAGCAGCACGGTGAAGACCTACTTCCGACGCCTCGAGAGCGCCATCGAGGGCGGCGACGCGGCGGCGATCGAGGCCGAGCACAGGGCGCTCGTCTCGCGGATCGACAAGGCGGTCCAGAAGGGCGCCCTGCACAAGAACACCGGCGCGCGCAAGAAGTCGAAGGCGGCGAAGCTAGCCGGCAGCGGCTCGTAGCGCCAGGGTCAGGGCCAGCTCGTCGCCGTAGTCGGCGCCGCCGCGGCACCAGACCTCGAGATCGGCGAGGGCGATCGTCGCGTCGCGGAGCTCCTCGACGCCGGTGCCCTGCAGACGGGCGACGAGCTGCTTGGCCGCGTAGGGGTGCATGCCGAGACTCGACTCGACCTGCTTGGGCGGCACCCCCTCGGCCAGCTGGGCGGCGGCCGCGCACGCCTTGCGCATCCGCGAGGCGAGGCCGTAGACCAGACTGGTGACGCTCTCGCCCTGGGAGACGAGCCGCTCGCCGATGCCGAGCGCCCTCCCCGGGTCGCGTTCCAGCAGCGCGTCGGAGAGCGCCCAGACCGCCGCCTCCGAGGTGTCGGCGACCATCGCGTCGAGGTCGGCGGCGGATACTTCGCCGCCCTCCCCCGCCCACAGCGAGAGCCGCTCCAGCTCGTGGCGAAGCCGCGTCGGGTTGGCTCCCATCCGGTCGACCAGCATGCGGGCGGCGGCGGGATCGAGGCGGAAGCCGAGCCGCTTCGCGTCGCCGACCAGGACGCGCGGCATCTCGCGCGCCTTCGGCGCCTCGAACTCATGGATCTCGCCCTTCGCCGCCTTGACCGCGCGGACCAGCTTGGCCGGCGCCTTGGCGCGGGCGATGAGGACGACGCTGAGGTCGGCGGGAAGCTCGGCGAGCGCCGCCGCCACCGCCTCGAGCTGCCGCTCGCGCCAGCGCTCGACGCCGTCGGCGAGCAGGTAACGGCGCGACTCGGTCAGCGACATCGCCGGGATCGCGGCGAGCAGTGCCTCGTGGTCAGGGGCGCCGCGCCCCTCGCCGGGCTCGAAGACCGCAAGCGCGGCGGCGCCCCCGTCGCGCTCCGCCCGCGCCCGCAGCCGCGCCCGGGTGGCATCGATCTTCGCCCCGTCGGTCCCGGCGATCAGGTACAGCGGGCGCATCTCGGCGGCCATTGAGCCGAGTCTAGATGCCAGTCCGGGCGATCGGCCGCTCAGCCGCCCGAGTGGCCGGGCGGGGATCCCGCGACCCCGTCGTGCGGATTGCCGACCGCCGGTGGCGGCGCCGGCGGACCGTTCCCGTTGCCTTTGCCGTAGGCGTTGCCGACCCCCGGCACCGCGGAGGCTTCGGCGACCGGTTCCGGGGACGGTTCGGGCTCTGGTGCCGGAGCCGGGTGGGGTGGCGGAGCGGACGGGGGCTTCGAGGCAGCGGACCCTCCCTGCGGTGCCCGGGGTTCCTGCGGTGCGGCTGCCGGTGGTCCCTGCGAAGCTTCCTCATGCCCCTGGGAGTGCCCGTGACGTGACGCGGCCGGCTCGGATTGCGAGACGACCAGCTCGCTTCCCGTGCCGGGCTGGGGGCCGGTCGGCTCGAGCGCCTGCCTGCCGGCCCGCCGCGCGGCGGGCCTCCCGCCGCGACTGCGCCGCGAGGCGGCGGGACGCGAGGGCGCGGCGGCAACCGCGACCCCCGCGGCGACGGCCTGACGCTTCGGTGGGGCACTCGGCAAGGGTCGGTCGGCGCCGATCGGCCAGCCGAGCTGCAGGACGAAAGCGACGATCGCGAGACCGATCGCGGCGGTGCCGCCGAGCAGCCCGAGATAGGTGCTCCGCGCCCGCTCCAGCACCCCGTCGCCGAAGACGCTGACTCCGGCGAGCCGCCGCACCAGACGCTGTACTCGTATGTAGAGCACCTCTACGGTTATCGGCGGGCGGCGTGCCGGGCGATAGGGAGGCGCCGATAAGCCCCACTTTCGATTCGAAGATTCGTTTAGGCGACGCCTCAAAGCTCAGCTGCCGCCGACCCGAACCCCCTGCCGGCTCACGTCGAGGATCACCGTGCCCTCGCGGTCGGTGCGCAGGACGGGGACTCGATGGGCAGCGAGCGTGGCGAGCGTGGCGGGGGTCGGGTGGCCGAAGGGGTTGTTCTCGCCGACCGAGATCACTGCCAGCCTGGGGCGCACGCGATCGAGCAGCTCTTTGAGGCCGGCGTCCTCGCTGCCGTGGTGGGCGACCTTGAGCACGTCGATCCGTCCGGGGTCGAGCGGCGTCGACTCGGCCTCGGCGTCGGCGGTGAGCAGCATCCTGAAGCGGCGCCAGCGGACGAGCACGACGATCGCCAGGCGATTGGGATCCTCGCCGCGGAGCGGATCGGCAAGCAGCTCGCGCGGTGGCCAGAGCACGTCGATCCGCAGACGCCCGATCCGCAGCTCGCTTCCCCTCGCCAGGCGGCGGGGGACGGCGCCCGCCGCGCGTGCCTGCCCGAGCAGCTGCCGGTCGAGCAGCGCGTAGAGCAGCCTGCCCACCGGCATCGTGCCGAGCAGCTCACGGATGCCACCGGCGTGGTCGGACTGGTCATGGGTGACGACCACGGCACCGAGCCGCACGACCCCGGCGGCGCGCAACTTCGCGGCCAGGCGGTCGCCCGGCGGCCCGCCGTCGACCAGAACGGCCGGCGCGCCCGCCGGCTGCAGGAGGATCGCGTCCCCCTGGCCGACGTCGAGGACCGAGACCCGCAGTCCGGCTGGTGGCCGCGGCCCCGAGCCGTCGCCCTGCCCGTGCAGCACCAGCGCAATCCCGACCGCGGCCGCGAAGGCTGCCAGCAACCCGGCAACCTTCCGCCGACGGGATGAAAACGAATGCATAGCGTCCGAAATCGTCCCGTCGGCGGGGGGTCGGCGGCGGGCGAGGGAGCGGGCCGCCAGGCAGGCGGCGGCGATGGTGAGATAGGAGGCGGCGAGAGCACCAGGGCCGATGTGGACGTGCACGTAGGCCCAGCCCGGCCGGCCGCACCAGGCGGCGACCTGGGCGATGTAGGCGAGCAACGGGGCGTCGACCGCGTTGAGCGCCTCGACCGGGAAGCCCGGCACCTGGCCGGCTGCCGCGGCGAGCATTCCCAGCCACATCGCGGGCGCCACCGCCGGCAGAGCCAGCAGGTTGGCGAGCAGAGTCGTGGTCGAAAGAGCTTCGAAGCGAAAGGCGATCAGCGGGACCGTGGCTAGCGTCGCCGCGATCGTCATCGCCGCGCCGTCGGCCAGCGCGCGGCGCCAGCCCCGCGCGCCGATCCGCGCCGCGATCGCCTCCCTCAGCGGCGCCGCCAGCAGGAGGATCCCGAGCACCGCGGCGAAGCTGAGCTGCCAGCCGATGTCGGCCGCGATCCCGGGCTCGAGGAGGAGCATGATGGCAGCCGCAACACCCAGCGCGTAGAAGCGCGAGGCGCGCCGCCCGGCCAGGGTCGCCAGCACGCTCAGCGCCCCCATCAGCCCGGCGCGCTGGATCGTCGGGCCGGCGCCGGCCAGCGGCACGTAGACGGCAATCAGCGCGAGCACCCAGACGAGGCGGGCTCGCAGCGGGATGCCGAGCGCCGCCAGCAGCGGCACCGCCAGCAGGGCGAGCAGCGCGACGTTCTGGCCCGAGACCGCCAACAGGTGGCTGAGCCCGGAGCGGCGGAAGTCCTCGACCGTCGCCGGGTCGACCCCCTCGTCCTCGCCGAGCACGAAGCCCCGCGCCAACTCCGCCTCCCGTGGCGGCATCCCCCTGCCCAGCGCCGCCTCGGCACGAGCGCGGATCTCGCCGCTGTGCGCCAGCGCCAAAAGGACGGCGGCCGCGACGCCGAGCAACAGCGGCGGGGGCGGCCAGCGGTCGCGCATCGGCGGCTGGATCTACGGCTGGAGGCGAGCGCGCAGCGACTCCATCGTCGCCGGCCCGATCCCGCTTATCTGGTCGAGCTGGTCGATCGAGGCGAGGCCGCCGTGCTGGTCGCGGTATTCGACGATCTTCTGTGCGGTCACGGGGCCGATCCCGTCGATCGTGTCGAGCTGCTCGACCGTGGCGCTGCCGAGGCCGATCGGCCCTTCCTTCGCCGTGGGGCCGGCGGCGGCCGCAGCGGTCCCTCCCGGGCTCCGCTCGGGCACGACTACCTGCTGGCCGTCGGCGAGGCGGGCGGCGCGGTTGATCGCCTCCAGCGCCGCCCCGGCTTCCGCTCCTCCTGCCCTCTTCACGGCGTCGACGACTCGCGCGCCGGCCGGCAGTCGGTAGACGCCGGGCCGCCGCACGCCCCCGGCGACGTCGACGACGACGTCCGGCCCGCCGCCGTCCGCCGCGATGCTGAATCCGCCGGAGGAGGCCGGCGACCGGGTCTCGGTGGGCCCGGCGCTGCCCTCGGCCCGGATGGCCCGCGCCCCGACCAGCAGCAGGGCGATGGCGATCGCCCCGTAGACGACGATCTGCGAACGGCTCAGTTCCGGCATGGGGCAGAGCGTTCACGAGCCGGCCGCGCACGTGGCGCGCCAATTGAAGATTTTCAGCCTCGACTGAGTCGCGAAATGCGCCGCCTAACGCGGCTCAGCGTCTTCGTCGTAGCCGCTCACCTCAGCCAGCTGATCGCTGTAGAGGTCCGAGGAGGCCACCGGAGGCGACTGAGCGGAAACGCAGACCAGCGGCTGATCGCCCTGGTTGGCGATCGAGTGGTCGGTTGCGGGCGGGACGAGGATCAGGTCTCCCTCCCCGACTCCTTGGGTGTCGCCGGCGACCGACATCGTGCCAGCGCCGCGAACCACGACGTAGACCTGCTCGGCCTCTTCGTCGGAGCGCAGCGTCTGCTCGGCCCCGGCCGGGATCTCCAGCCAGGTCACCGACATGTTGCGCGCCCCCATCTCCCCGGCGTCCATCAGGACGCGGTAGCGGAGCTGGTGCCAGTCCTCCGCGGGGGCTTCTGAATGGCGCCTCACCAGCATTCGGCGGCTTTGTACCAGATGGGACCCGAGATCGCGGAAAACAAGCGGATCGGTGGCCTATCGCACCACCAGGTTGACCAGCTTGCCGGGGACGACCACCTCCTTGACCACCTCCCTGCCGTTGAGGTGTCGCCGCACCTTCTCGCTTGCTCGGGCGAGTGCCAGCAACTCCGCCTCGGGGGCGTCGGCAGCGGCCTCGATCCGGTCGCGCAGCTTGCCGTTGACCTGCACCACCAAAGTCACGGTGTCGCTGGCCAGCAGCTCGGGGTCGGCCTGCGGCCAGGGTTGCTCCCAGACCCGTCCCCCCTCCAACCGCTCCCAGATCTCCGCCCCGAGGTGGGGGGCGAAGGGGAAGATCAGCGAGGCGGCGGTGGCGGTGGCGAAGCGTACCGCGGCAGCGCCGCCCGGCTCGCCGTAGAGGCCGTCCTTGAGACGGTAGGTCTCGTTGACCAGCTCCATCGTCGCGGCGATCGCGGTGTTGAACTGGAAGCCGCGCTGAAAGTCCCGGGTTGCCTTGTCGACCGCCCAGTGCGCCTTGGCGAGCAGCGGCCGGGCGTAGCCCTCTCCGGCGGCCCCCAGCTCACTGTCCGGCCGAACCTCGACCTCCTCGCAGAGCCGCCAGAGACGGGAGAGGAATCGGTTCACCCCCTCGACCCCCTCGTCGGACCAATCGCCCCCTCGCTCCGGTGGGCCCATGAAGCAGATGTAGGTGCGGGCGGTGTCGGCGCCGTAGCGCTCGACGTACTCGGCCGGGCTGACCGTGTTGCCCTTCGACTTCGACATCTTCGCTCCGTCGCGGGTGATCATCCCCTGGGTGAACAGGCTGGCGAACGGCTCCTGCACCGAGAGCCAGTCCATGTCCGCGAGCGCCTTGGTGAAGAAGCGCGCATACATCAGGTGGAGGATCGCGTGCTCGACGCCGCCGATGTACTGATCGACCGGCAGCCAGTGGGCCGCAGCCTCGCGGTCCCAGGCGGCGGCGTCGTTGCGCGGGTCGAGGTAGCGGATGAAGTACCAGGAGGAATCGACGAAGGTGTCCATCGTGTCGGTCTCGCGCCGCGCCCCGCCGCCGCAGCGCGGGCACTCGGTGGCGACCCAGTCCTCGGCGGCCGCGAGCGGGCTGCGGCCCTGCGGTGCGTAGTCCTCGACCGCCGGCAGCTCGACCGGGAGCCGATCCTCCGGCACCGGGACGATGCCGCACTCGTCGCAGTAGACGACCGGGATCGGCGCCCCCCAGTAGCGCTGGCGGGAGACCAGCCAGTCGCGGAGGCGGTAGTTGACGGAGGCGTGGCCGCGCCGCTCGGCGGCGAGCCACTCGACGATCTCCTCGTAGGCCTCGCGGTTGCCTTTGCCGTCGAAGCGACCCGAACCGGTCATCGCGCCGTCCCCGGAATAGGGCAGGCCATCGGGATCGCGGGCCTCGGCCGGGTCTTCCCCCTCGATCACCCGCCTGATCGGCAGCTCGAAGGTGCGGGCGAACTCGTAATCGCGCGCGTCGTGGGCGGGCACCGCCATGATCGCCCCGGTCCCATACTCCATCAGCACGTAGTCGGCGACGAACATCGGGATCTCCTCGCCGTTGACCGGGTTGACGACGCTGCGCCCCAGCGGCACGCCCGTCTTCGGCCGCTCCTCGTCGGCGCGCTCCTCGGCCGACTCGCGGGCGACGTCGTTGACGTACTCGCGCACGGCCGCCTCGGCCGGGGTGCCGGCGATCAGCCGCTCCAGCTCGGGATGCTCGGGGGCGAGGGCGAAGAAGGTGGCGCCGAACAGGGTGTCGGGGCGGGTGGTGAAGACGGGGAAGTCGAGGTCCGCCTCGTCGCAGCGGAAGGTCACCTCGGCGCCCTCGGAGCGGCCGATCCAGTTGCGCTGCATCGTGACGACGTGCTCGGGCCAGGACTCGAGCAGGTCGAAGTCGGCGAGCAGCCGCTCGGCGTAATCGGTGATCCGGAAGAACCACTGCTCGAGGCGCCGCTGCTCGACCGGCGTGCCGCAGCGCTCGCAGCGTCCGTCGACGACCTGCTCGTTGGCGAGCACGGTGGCGTCCTTCGGGCACCACTGGACCGGCGCCTCGTCCCGGTAGGCGAGGCCGCGCTCGAACAGCTGCAGGAAGATCCACTGCGTCCAGCGGTAGTACTCGGGCGTGTGGGTGGCCAGCTCGCGCGACCAGTCGATCGAGATCCCCCACTCGCGGAACTGCCGCCGGAACGACTCGATCGAGCCCTCGGTCGCCTGCCGCGGCGGCTCGCCCGTCTTGATCGCGTTGTTCTCCGCCGGCAGGCCGAACGAGTCGTAGCCCATCGGGTGGATCACCTCGAAGCCCTGGCGGCGCCGGAAGTGGGCGATCGCGTCGCCGACCGCGTAGCACTTGAGGTGACCGACGTGGGGCTCGCCGGACGGGTAGGGCAGCATCTCCAGCACGTAGGACTTCGGCCTGCCGCCCTCGAAACCGGGCTGCCCGGGGTTGGCGACCTCCCAGGTCCGCTCCTCGGCCCAGATCCGCTGCCACTTCTGCTCGATCGCGCGCGGCTCGTATCCGCTCATACGCTCGATCTTATGTAGGTGCGGCATGAGGGCAGGGACACCCTGCCCCCTTCCCTTCACGCAACGGGCGAGAGAGCTTCGAGTATGTGGGGCCAGACGTAGACCTCGACCGTCGCCGCCGCCACCAGCACCGGGACGGCGAGCAGCACGGTGATCAAGGTGGCCGCGAGGAGACGGTTCCACTCGCCGCGGCGGCTGGCGATCAGCCAGGCCGCCAGCGGCAGGAAGAGCGCGGTCAGCTCGGGGATCGCGTGCGGCAGCACGCTGAGGACGAGAGCGGCGCGGGAGATGTCGAGCTGGAAGGCGATCGTCGCGCCCTGGAAGCCCAGGTAGAAGGCCTGGGTGGAAAGCGAGAAGAGGGTGACGGCGGCGACGAAGAGGATCGCGAACTGGCCCGCCTTCACGTGCACCCAGCGCGAGAGGCCGGTGCGCTGGGCGGCGACGATCGGCATCGAGGCGCCGGCGATGAAGCCGGCGACGCACGCCGTCGCGTGCAGCGCGAGGACCAGCGAGTTGCGCCAGAGAATCGGCAGCAGGTCGCCCGG
>Ga0210144_1000876_pt1 | contig 13741 bp, 10 predicted proteins | sample Muzzi_PWA_D2_FD_185532 | JGI IMG/M metagenome (GOLD analysis project Ga0210144, IMG submission 185532) | Wetland microbial communities from San Francisco Bay, California, USA, that impact long-term carbon sequestration - Muzzi_PWA_D2 (SPAdes) | ecosystem: Environmental > Aquatic > Marine >...
AATGTTAACAAATAGCGGAGAAATATTATGGCACAGGAAATTATAGCGCCACTTGACGGAAAGGTGGTTCAACTCCATATAAGAACAGGAGACAAGGTAGAAGAAGACGAGGAAATTCTGGTGATTGAAGCCATGAAGATGGAAACACCGATATTTGTTCCCTGTGATGGAACCGTCACAGAAATCAGAGTCAAAGAAGGGGACCAAGTGGCGGAAAACGATGTTTTGGCCGTTATCGACGAAGAACATATCGAGGTTTAAACCATGAAACCCTATTTTGAAAAAATGACAGAATTCGGCCACGCCCTGAAAAAAGGCCGTATAAAGAGCACGGAAGAAAACTTGAACAGCATCAAAAAAATCGAAGAAAATGTCGCTGATGAAATGAATCGGGTCAAACTGGCCGGGTTCCCTGAAGAGAAAATCAATGCCAGGGGACAGATGACCGTATGGCAGCGTCTTGAATATCTCGTCGATCCCGGCACCTGGTGTCCGTTGCATACCCTTTACAATCCAATGAATAATGAAGAAGGGACGACCAACGTGATCGACGGTGTCGGAAAAATTTCCGGGAAATGGGCGGTAATCATCGGATTTGACAACAAGGTGATGGCCGGGGCCTGGCTGCCGGGACAATCTGAAAATATTCTTCGGGTGACCGACCTGTCCAAACGCCTCAATATTCCGCTGGTCTGGCTGGTCAATTGCAGCGGCGCCAAATTGACCGAACAGGAAAAGTTCTATGCCAATCGCCGGGGGGCCGGAACCCCGTTCTTCAGGCATGCCGAGCTTGAACAGATGGGAATACCGGTGCTTGCCGGCATATACGGCACCAATCCTGCCGGTGGCGGATACCAGAGCATCAGTCCCACCATACTATTTGCGCACAAAGATTGTAATATTGCCGTGGGTGGTGTCGGCATCGTTAGCGGCATGGCGCCCAAAGGAGAATTTAATTTAGAGAGCGCAGAAGGCATCATCGAACGAGCAAAACAGTCTCGGGCCAAGCCACCGGGGTCAGTTAATGTCCACTATGATGAAACCGGCTTTTTTAGATATGTGTTTGAAGATGAAACCGGAGTGTTGGACGGGCTAAAAGATTATATGAAAGATATGCCGGCATATCATCCAAAGTTTTTTCGGGTAACTGAACCGAAAGAACCCCGGTTCCCCATAGGCGATCTTTACCGCTTGATTCCTTTGAATCCCAAAAGAGTCTACGATTTTGACCAGGTATTGGCCAGGCTGGTGGATTCAAGCGAACATATTGAATTTCGTCCCGATTATGGCCCGGAAGTGTATACGGGATTGTGCAAAATAGACGGATTTCCGGTCGGCTGTGTTGGAAATAGACAACAATATCTTGGCAGGAACTATCCGGAGTACGCCGACTACCCCGGCATGGGTGGGAAACTCTTTCGCCAGGGGTTGATAAAAATGAACGAGTTTGTGACCCTTTGCGGAAGGGATCGTATTCCCATGGTCTGGCTTCAGGACAGTTCAGGACTGGATGTGGGAGATGCGGCTGAAAAAGCCGAATTGCTGGGCCTGGCCCAGGGGCTGGTCTACTCGATTCAGCAGACGGATGTTCCCATGATGCTGCTGCTGCTCAGAAAAGGGACGGCCTCGGCCCACTATCTCATGGGCGGACCCACCGCCAACCGTCACAATGCCTTTACTTTGGGAACCGCGGCCAGCGAGATATATGTCATGCACGGGGAGACCGCTGCGGTGGCCACTTACTCCCGTAGGCTGGTCAAAGAAAAAGAGGCTGGCAGGCCTTTGGAGCCGGTCATCGAAAAGATGAACAAACTGGCTAAGGATTATCACGATAAATCAAGGCCCCTGTTCTGTGCAAAAAACGGACTGGTGGATGAAATTGTACCGCTGTGTGATTTGAGAAAATACCTTTTGGCCTTTATCGGGGCAGCCTATCAAAATCCAAAATCCATCTGCCCCCAGCATCATATGATCTTACCTAGAATTATCAAAGGGTAAGGCGGTCTACTGTGTTTTGCCTTATTCAAGTATTGTGAGATTTCTGATTATTCAGAATTCTAATGATTATAAATAATACGATAAAATATAATAATAAATAAACGACCATCGGCAAGGAGGCAAAAATGGCAGCTGACATTTATGGATGGTGTGGAAAGATTCTAAACGTCGACCTGTCAAATTCTCGGGTTACTGAACGTGATACCATGGATTATGCAGATCGTTTTCTTGGTGGGCGCGGCATTGCCACAAGGATCTACTGGGAAGAAGTCGGACCTGATGTGGGTGCTTTTGATCCGGAAAATCGCCTGATACTCATGACCGGCCCGTTGGGCGGCACCGGAGTTCAGGGGGCTTCCCGGTTTGAAGCCGTGGGGAAGTCGCCCATGTTGATGCCGGAAGGGTTCTGTTACGGGAACCTTGGCGGATTCTTCGGTCCGTACTTAAAAAGAGCCGGCTACGACGGTATTGTCATTTCCGGGCGATCTGAAAAACCGGTTTATGTCTGGATTCATGACGGAAAAACTAAAATTTTAGATGCGTCTTTGCTCTGGGGGAAAGGTGTTTATGATGTCAGAGAAATTTTAAAAGAAACCCATGGCAAAAATGTCCGATTCGTAACCACCGGCGTGGCCGGTGAAAACATGTGCCGCAGTGCCAATCTGATGACGGATAATGAAGGGAGTGCCACCGGGGGTTTTGGTGCGGTAATGGGATCAAAAAATCTCAAAGCCGTAGCGGTGTTGGGTTCGGGAAGTCCTTTGGTTGCAAATCCCGAGAAATTAAAAGAACTCAATCAATTGACCATCCGTTTGAATAAGCGTGACCCGCTCCAGGTCCCTTTTCCCGAAGAACAAGTCCGTAGAACCGGTAAGTCATCCTGTTATCAATGCGGGCTCGATTGTAAATATAGAAATTCTTTTCGGACAGCATCCGGCAAGGATGTTGTCCGAAAATGTCAATCCATGTTTGTTTATCTACCATGGGTTTTCGGAAGACCGGGAGAATCAACGGAGACTGCAGTGGATGCCACGGGAATCTGCAATGATCTGTCGATCTGTACCATGGAAATGGCCAATATCATCCATTGGTTGGAGAGTTGTTATCAGTCAGGATACCTAACCGAGAAAGAGACCGGACTGGATATTTCAAAACTGGGTACCCATGCGTTTTTTGAAAACCTTGCCAATATGATTGCTCATAGACAAGGATTTGGCGATATTCTTGCCGAAGGCCTTCTTCGTGCCGGAGAAAAACTTGGGGATAGAGCCAAAGCCCATTTTACAAATGAAGTATCTGACGTCGGAGATGGCGCCACTTATTCCGGGCGCGAATATCTTATGAATGGTTTGTTGTACGCCCTGGAACCCAGACAGCCAATCGCCATGCTTCATGAAACAAGCTGGCTCACCGGATTATGGGCCATGAATCAGGCCAACCCTGAATCTTCGCCGGTAACATCAAAGGTCTTTCGGGATGCGGCGACAAAATTCTGGGGACATGAGAAGGCATGGGATCTAAATACCCATGAGGGAAAGGCCATGGCGGCAGTCAATATAATGAATCGAACCTATGTGAAGGACAGCCTCCTGCTGTGTGATTCCAGCTGGCCCATCATGGTTTCCTGGAACACGCCGGATCATGTTGGAGATCCGGGCTTGGAAAGTCGAATTTTTTCTGCTGTAACCGGCATCGAAACAGATGAAATCGGTCTAAATCAATATGGTGAACGAATATTTAACTTACAAAGGGGCCTTCTTTTAAGGGAAGGCAGACGTCCCAAAGCGGATGACGTTCCGGAAGAATTCAATTTTACGGATCCGGTTGAAACGGTTTTTATGAACCCCGATGTCATCGTACCCGGGCCGGAACAGGAAGTCATCAGTCGAAAAGGTCAAACTTTGGATCGGGATGTATTTGAAGCCATGCTCAAGGAATTTTATGATCTCAGGGGCTGGGACAGTGAGTCTGGTTTGCAAAAGGCAAAGACACTTGAACACCTCGGACTGTCGGATCTGGTGCAGGATCTAAAACAGATCAACATGATCGAATAATAAGACATCTGTCGTGTCCCACAATTACACCTCTATACACCTTATTAACCCCGGTTTTCAACATATTCGTTTTGAAGGCCCGTTGGCAATATATCTCAGATTTGTAGCTCGATCTCAAAACCTGACATGTTGTTGTGTAAATAAAGAAATTAAGGAATTGAATCGATTTTCCACACTTCTTAATAAACTAACTTGATTGAATAATAACAACTGCGAAACGACAGGAATGAAAAGTGTTTACCGGTCTTTAATTTGGTTCGATCCGGTAGAAATCCGGATTAAGTCAAATTTGGTTCAATAGACACATTGGGACCGAGTAGACATTCAACATAGTGTTGTTTTTTGGCATCTTGATCGCCGAAAACAGGATGCAGGTTTATATCCGGGGAGTATCTGCTCGCAGGAACTTTGCGACCCAGTGCTTCAGCCATCGCCCTTACATGGTGAGGACCGGCACCACAGCAAATACCGATATAGTTAACGCCCATGTCCCGTGCTTTTACGGTAAAATCCGCCATTTCAAACCGGGTTAACAAAAAAGGATCCAGCGCTACCGGAAATGCGTTTTTGGAATTTTTCAATTTCAGATCGAAAAAGCAGGGTTCTTTCGGCGTTGTTCGATAGGGAACCGGCAGCGCGGCCACAGGACCTTGAACTTTATCCCGAATTTTTTGAAGAATCGGCATAAGGGTTTCAGGACCTCGACCGCAGTTAAGACCGACAACGTCGGCCCCGTTTTTTTCTAGTATTCTGCAAGCTTCCTCCCAGCTATAACCGTCACAGCTCTTTTCATGAACCGTTGTGAAGGTGATCACGGCCGGGAATCCAGCATCCTTTATAACTTCTAACGCAATATTAGCTTCACCCAAGTGGCTGAACGTTTCAGCGATAATAAAATCAGCATTTCCGCGGGAAGCCCAATCAACCTGTTCTTTGAAAATGGATCTGACAATTTTTCCTGATTCAGTGGGATCGTTGTGGTTAAATTCCCAGGTATTGGATAAATTTCCGGCAACCAGAGCGCCACTTTTTTGGGCCACTTCTTGCGCCAAAGATATGGATTTGAGGTTAAGTTTTTCAAGACTGTCTTCCTTATCGATGGCTTTTAACTTTGACCGGTGAGCATAATATGTGCAGGCCACGATGACATCGGAACCGGCCATTAAAAATTCGTAATGAAGTTCTTTGACTGCCTCCGGATACTCTAAAACAACTTCCGGCACAAAAGGTCCGGCTTTTAAATACCCTCTTCTTTCCAACTCAAAAATATAACCTTCGGCCACCAATACGACACCCTTTTCCAATCGTTCGATTAGGGATTCATTTTTATTGTTCATGGTTGCTCCTTCTTAAACCTAAATTGAGCGATTTTTTACTCGATCTGCACCGATCTCTTGCGCATAAAGGCTTTGCAAAAATCCTCGACATATCCACGGGTATGCCTGTCGAAGATCCCGGTGTCTTTTCGGGGCGGTTTGTGCAAATCTTTCTGCATCAAGACCTCGGCACATATCTTCGCAAAAATCGCTCAACTTAGGTTAAATAAATTTCTTTTAAAGTTGAAAACTCACCGACATCTAAATTATTACCACAAATTTTCAGTCGGAAAATCCATTTCTTCAATAAAGCTGTCGAAAAAATCAGCATGCCCTGACAGTTCCAGATGTTCCAAATCTGCTGCAATTTCAGCGGATCTTTCCCAGTAACGTTTTGATAAAAGGATCATGTTTGCGCCGGTTGACGCTGCATTGCCGAGGGATATTATCTTTTCCGGGTCTACCTTGGGAAGCAAACCGATGCGCATGGCACTGAGAGGATGGACATAATTGCCCAGGGCGCCGGCCAAATAAACATCATCTATATCTTCAATGCCGGCCCCCATTGTTTTTAAAAGGATTTTAATGCCGGAAGCTATAGCGGCTTTGGCAAGTTGCAGCTCTCGGATATCTTTCTGGGTCAGCACGATGGGTTTGCCGTCAAGGCTGTACCGGGGAGAAGCCAAAAGAAAATCATGGATCTCGTTTTCTTGGGTTTGAATCACTCTTGCCGTCAATGCATTTCCTTTTTTGTGATGATCAGGGGGATAGATCAGGCCTTCCGGGCTCACAATGTTGTGGTGCAGCAACAAGGCAGTCAGGTCAACCAGGCCGCTGCCGCAAAGCCCTTTTGGCTTTATGTTTCCGATGACATGGTAGAAAATGTCCTTTTCTTCAAACCGGAGGCTCTCAATAGCGCCCGCCTTGGCAATCATTCCATGTGAAATTCTGGCTCCTTCCAATGCCGGACCCGCTGCCGCACTGCAAGTGAGTATTCTGTTTTTATTTCCCAAGAAAATCTCACTATTGGTTCCTAAATCCAACCCCAGCACCAGCTTGTCATCCTGCTCGGCGGCGCCGGATGAAAGGATGAAGCCAATTAGATCGCCGCCGATATATCCTGATTTGGCAGGCATCACGTAAAGCATGGCATCGGGGTGCATTTTCAGTCCTATTTCCCGTGCGCGAAATGTCATGCCTTCAGTGATTAGGGGTGTAAAAGGGGCTTTGGCGATGCCACTGGGATCCAGGCTCAGCATAAAGTGCTGCATGGTGGTGTTTCCGGCCGCAACGGCAACCAGTAAATCCTGTAGTTTCAACCCAAAGGATTCAACCAGACGCTTGGTAATAAGATTCAGATCATTGACTAAAAGTTTTTGCAAATGCATAAGATTTTTGGGGTGTCCGTTGATATATTGAATGCGGCTGATCACATCGGCCCCGTATTTTCGTTGTGAATTGAATCTTGAAATTACCGCTACTTCCTGTCCTTCCAACAAGTTTACAAGTTTTCCCACCAATGTGCTGGTCCCCAGATCAAATACCAGACCGAATACCCCGCCGATACTCTCTCTAGACTGCCATTCCACCAAGCAATTGTTATGAATAATCGCTGCTCCGTTAAAATTGGTGGCCCTTAGGTTTTTATAAAGATTCAAAAGGCAGCGATATGTCGTCTTTAATCCATGGAATTCAGGGCTTAAAGCATCTCTAATTCGATGAACGTCCGAAAGAGAATTTTCAAGGCTTGGCATCGGAATGCTTACCAGGCGCCTTTCAACAAGGGGAGCAAGTTCCACAGGAGGCATATGCCCATGTTTTAGAATCTGGAATAATTCCGTTTCTCCATTCAGTTCTTCGGTATAGATGGCAAGATTTTTGAGAATTTTGGTTTGACATGCCAAACGTACCCCTTGCTCTAATTCATCAGGATTTAAAAGCTCTACGGTTGCTTTTGAAGGTTTGCCAAGGGGAGTAATCACCTTGATTTTGCACTTTCCGCATTTTCCGAGACCGCCGCAATCTCCTTCCAACTCGATTTCCGTATTCTGAAGTGCATTCCATACGGTCACATCCCGCTTGACTTTCATCCAGACATCATTCGGTAAAATATTGAGCCATACCTTTTTTTTGATTCCCTTTTTAGGCAGCTTTCGTTTATTCAGCTCCTTTTGCATGAGGTTGTAATTTCTCTTGATCGTCAAAGCCGCTTTTACTCGGGCCGTAAACTCGATCCTTTTTATCGGTTTGGTTATAAAGTCTGTGACGCCAGATCTGAAACTTTTTTCAAGCGCCTTATCTGCATCTAAGATTTCCCCTGTCATCATCAAGATAGGTATATGGGCAGTATTTTTGTTCGCTCTCATTTTCTGTGATACGTCATACCCTTTCATTCCCGGCAATTGAATGTCAAGCACCACCAGATCAGGAGGCGTCTTTTTAATCATCTTCAGCGCTTCTTCTCCTGAACCGGCGATCTTAATATTCTTATAACCGTCCTTAGCAAGCATACTCTTGATCAAATTCTGAATGACAGGATCATCATCCACGATAAGGATTTTCATTCTCATCAGGTTTTTCATGAAAGTTGCTCCTTTAGACACCTAACAAGTTAGTGTTCCTTCGTACACAGTCTGAACAGGTTTGCTTTTAACTCCGAATAATCGGCATCGATCACAATTGATTTGAGTTCCAAAAATCGCGCTATATCATGTACATTGTGCATAATGGTGTCAGGATCAAGGGGCTGTCGAAGGTAGGCCAGCCTTTTGTAGTATTGAAAATAACTTTTCCGCATTAGGGGGTCATTGAGTTCCAGCGGTTGAATGCAGTATTCAGGGAAGTTCAAAATAAGGTCCTTTTCTACAAAATACGTCCCGGCTTCTTCATCGATTATAGCCTGGAAACGTTTGCTTCCTAATAAAATCTCATAACAGTGCTCACCCGGAATCTTAGGAATACCCATTTCACAAAGATGGTCGTCCAGATCCGGATAACATCTTCCATACAAACACAAAATTTTATCCCCTGCTTTTTTAGCCAGATGGATTTGGTACAGTATTTCCTCTTTTAGCTTTTGGGGATAATTATGCAGATAAGGGTTGATATAAGTGATGGTGACATTTTGGTGAAACCGCTGCGGTTCAATGTGTCTGAGTGCATCACGAAAGACACCACATGCAATGATACGAATAGACATTCTGAATTCCCCTTTTGAACTATATATTTTAGGGTCGGGGAGTTTTTTTATCGTAACCACATATGTCCGTGTTCACGGGGCGTGCTCTCCCGTTTCACTCTGGCGTCAACGTGTCTGGTCATTTCAATGACTTAGCAGCGGTGGCATTCCTGCCCCCTCCGCGTTCTCCCGCAAAAAGCATGCGGGAGCCGCGGTCTCCCCCACCGCTAAGTCACTGAAATGACGAAGCCACTCCGCCAATATCGTTAAACGGGAGAGCACGCCCCGTGAACACTTGTAACACATGTGTATGATTCTCCGGTTCGTAGCGCCTACGCCTCGGAGAGCGGAATGGACAATCTTTTTTTTAAAAAGCGTGTACTGTTTGAGTGGTTTAGGGATCGTTAGAAAGAATAGACGCAAACCGAAATATTTCAATAGCAAGAAAGTGTTTATTAAGTCGAGTCAATTATTTATAGATTGATTTCTGTTCTTTCTTTACGATCCTTTAATCAAGAGTTTACACGGTTTGAAAAAAAAGCATTATCCATGGAGCGATTGAACAAATAAAAACACCCCGCCCCCTCATGTATTTATAATAGCCGGAAATTTGCTTTTGATTTTAAGCAATTTTTCAAGATTCAATACAGGTTCGGCTTCTTCGAGCCATGTTCGAACCAGATCACGGGCATTGGTCAGCGGCGTGGGCTTGCCTTGCTCTTGCCAGCGATCGAAATTCATGCGAACAGCGAGAGTGGGATAAAAAAACTGACTGAACATATGCTTAACCGTATGCTCTTCCGTAATATAGTTACCACCGGGGCCTACGTTCTCTATGGTATTAACGGCAAGCGTTTCAGTGTCCACGTCGACGCCGCTGACCAATCGAAGGACCATCCCCAAGATCTCGTTGTCAATGACGAATTGTTCGTAGGAGATCGAGTTGCCGGAATCCAGCATTCCGGCAGCCAGATGAATATAATCGGCTCCGGCCATTGCCACCAGCAAATACGATACGCCTTTTTCAAAACCTGATTGAATATCGGGAACTTTGGCATCTGTAACGCCTGCAGACGCATAAATGGGCAGTTTATAACGTTTTGCCAAATGAACAGCGCAAGTATTCATCATGGCGGTTTCGACCGAGCCCATGGTGAGATCCATGGTCCGAAGATCCATAGCCGTCGGAACAGCACCATACAGCACCCGGGCGCCGGGGTTAAATACCTGAGCAATCGACACCCCTGCCAAAGCCTCCGCATGCAACTGAGCAAGGGTTCCCGCAAGGGTCGCCGGAGAAGTCGCACCGGCAATAGGCGCCGGCGCACAGGTGACCGGAAGGTCGTTTAGAGTGCAGAAGGCCAGTATTTTAAGTGTGTTGGCATCGAATGTCAGCGGGCTGATTGGATTGGTGATTACCGAAACAAAAGGGCGTTCTTTAAGGAGGGTTTCCCCGCCTGCCATAAAGCTTGCCAGTTGCCACAATTGCGTTGCACCTTCAAGGGTATCGCATCCTCCCATGACATGCTTAGTGGTATTACTGAAGGCATGAAAAAAATCATTCAGATGATAGAATTCGGGGTCCAAATCGTGGGCCTGACAGGCAATAATGTAAAATCGGATGTTATCGAGACGTTCGACAAGGCGTGCGGTATTGATGACATCTTGTAGGATGGTTGGGCGGTAACCTCCGGTACCCATATCCAGAATCCGGAATACACGGCCGCCGTTTCCAAAATAAACGTTGCCCGATCCGAGATGCAAATCATTTTTACCGTCACGGGAATAAAGGGTGAATTGCTGCGGGGCCTTTGCACTCATTTTGTCAAGCCATCTTCCGGAGAACCAGACCCGATCTTCTTTGACGTCGACTCTGGCTCCGCTGGCCTTGAGCAACTCTAAGGTATGGCGGTCGAGGATTTTAATCCCTACGCGTTTAAGTATTTTGCGTCCGGCCCGGTCGATTTTGTCGATTTCAGTACGAGTGAGCAATGGCATACCTAATTTAGTTACAAAGCCTTTAAAAGATCATCGATCTCTTTTAATACGCCGTCATCTTTGGGCGTTACCTGATGTTCGGAAAGAATCCGCTTGGCCTCCTCATTGCTGCGTGTGTAAAGATCCTTTGACCCTTCGGCTTCCCAGCTATCGTAGCGACTGCGGTCCAGAAGTTTGGGAAGAAAAAGTGCCTGCTCAAAGTTCTCAAATGTGTGGTCGTCCATTAAAAAGAATGATTGGGGACCTGCATTTTTAACCCTTTCCAGAGCATCAAGAGCCAAAGTGGTTTCATTTACCGGAATGCCGCGGGTGAAAAAATTCGCCATGGCAACCAATTCATTGGCAATGGTAACCATTTCTAGAGAAGACGTGCTGCCGTACTCGATGTATCCGTTATCATGAATAAGATTGCAGCGAGAGAGCATCGCGGTAATTATCGAAAACATGGCTTCGGCACCGGCCTGGGCATCCACCACTTTGGAATCCGATGCCCCTGCAAAAGACCAAATGGGAAGGCCGTATATTTCGTCACGCATATCCGCTAAAGCCGCCTGGGTAAGACTCCATTCAGGGCAGCCGTAGGATACGACGGCGGACTTCATGTCAAGAGCGCTGACGTTGGGGCCGAAAAGAAACGGTGCTCCTTTAGCGGCAAGCTGATGTACGATCAATCCTACAAGATTTTCAGCAATCCCCATGGCCATCGCTCCGGCAAGGGTTATCGGCGCGCCGCCGCCGGCATTTGAACCGGACGGGAGGCAAATCGGGATTCCTTTACGGGCGCAAAAAATAAGTCTGTCCATGACCTGAGAGGGAAAACGCAAAGGACTTATGGCTTCCGAATAATTCAACAGAAAAGGTTTTTGGCGAAGTTGGTCTTCACCGCCTGCCACCATGCAGGCAATTTCATAAATTTTGGCGATGTCCTCACCGCGATCGGCGATAAATACAATCGGCTTGTTGGTATTTTTTACCATTTCGGCAAACGCGTAAACATAAATATAATCGACGTTGGAAACATCTTCGGGGTTTCCCATGGACATGGCAAAGGAAATATTTTCCAGACCGTCAACAAGCTTAGCAAAATTTCCGGTGTCTGACAAGGTACACCTGCGACGCTCTCCGGTTTCCAGATCCAGAGTGAACGTCGTATCCGAGCCTGTGCCGTAAAACGGATTCTCATCTACCAGGGGCATGGCTTCATTGCCAAGCTGGTCGTAAAGGGTAATCTGGCGCGGCGCGGATCTGAGGGCTTCTTCGGCCAAATAGGCTGGCAGCCGTATCCAGTCTTTATCAAACACCGTGCCGCCGGCGCCGGCCAGCATGTCAAGGCCTTCGGCATGTTCCATCTTTATGCCGGTCTTTTCGAGGATTTCAAGGGCCGCTGTGTGAATGGCCAGGGCCTGCCGGCGGTTTAAAACTTTTAACCTTGGTTGAAATGTGGGGATAGGACCGGGTTCCATGGCATCTCCTTATTCCGTGAATCATCTTAAGTTATATTGAGAAGTTTTTTGATTTCATTTACTGCGGCTCCTGCATCCGGAGCATAAGAATCGGCCCCGATATCTTCGGCAAACTTTCTTGTGACCGGTGCGCCACCGATAATTACTTTGACATCGTCTCTTTGACCTGAATCCATCAAAGTCTTGATCGTTTGAGTCATGGAAGGCATGGTGGTGGACAGCAGTGCCGACATACCTAAAATATCGGCTTTTGATTCTTCGATTTTATTGACAAATACTTCCGGCGCAACATCCACTCCGAGATCGATAACGTTAAAGCCGGCACCTTCCAACATCATACCCACAATGTTTTTGCCGATGTCGTGTAAGTCACCTTTGACCGTTCCCAAAACAATATTACCTTTGGTTGTCATGGCATTTTCCTGAAAGTACGGTTTTAACACCTCAACACATTCCTGCATGGTTTTGGCAGACCGCAACATTTGGGGAACAAAAATAGCACCCTTGGAAAACTTGTCGCCTACAATGTTCATGGCACCTATAAGACCCTGGTCAAGAATGTTCTGAGCATTCTGGCCGGCATCAACAGCCTTTAGGGTTTCCTCCTTTGCCGTTTTGAAATCTCCTTTGATGACTGCATCCAGCAGTGTTTGGTAACTCATCGGTTTCCCCCTTTTAAATGTTACTTTCAGGTTGGTTAGTCTTTCCTAATTAGGCCATTTTGATAGGCATCGATAAAGTCGCCGCAGTATTCATCTTTGCCAAGGATCATCCGCGCAGACAGCAGATTTGCCATGAGATGTTTATCGGTGGGGTCTAAAATAGCGGCAGATAGACCCTGAAGTATGCACAACGACAGAAAAGTGCGATTGATCAAACGGCGTGCCGGAAGGCCAAAAGAAATATTTGAAAGGCCGCAAATAGTGTTGACGCCGGGAAACTCGTTCATGATCGTTTTGATAGCACCCAAGACAGCGTTTCCCATTCGCGTATCTACTGATACCGGCTGCACCAGGGGATCGACATAAATATTCTCGAGAGCGACACCCTCGGAAGTCAATCTCTTGATCAATTCAGAACCGGTTTGGACTCTGTCTTCGATGGTAACCGGCATGACCGTTTCAGCCATGCACAGTGCAACAACCCGGCAGGGTTGGGCGGTGATGACCGGCAGCATGGCGTCAAAACGATCTTTTTCCAGCGAAATCGAATTAATCAGCGGTACGCCCCGGTGGTGTTTGACTGCTTCCGACAGTGCTTTGGGACTTGGACTGTCCAGACAAAGTGGCAAATCGACGGCATTTTGGACTGTCTTTACCAACCAGCATAGATATTCAGGTTCCCGGTCCACAAACGTACCGGCATTTACATCAATAAAATCGGCACCGGCATTTGCCTGGCTTTTCGCTGCTTGAACGATAAACTCAGTATTTTGTTTTTCAACTGCTTCGGCAATGCGCTTTCGGCTCGTGTTGATATTTTCTCCGACAATAAGCATGCTTAACCTCTTTTACACCTCAAAATAATACATGATAGTATTTTAATTTGGACATAATCCGAGTTTACCAAACCAAAGGTTTATATATCCACCCTTTGTCCCCATCTGAATGCTGCACATATATCCAGCTCCCTTTTTCTTTTACAACTTTAAACGCAACGCCTCTTTCGGTTTTAAATACAATGCGATAATTAGTGCCGGGACCCGAACGTAAATTACAATTTTCTTTAATTGTT